>OFGA01000349.1_pt1 | contig 40598 bp, 29 predicted proteins | sample 1521471 | NCBI WGS metagenome assembly OFGA01 (sample SAMEA3504086, study PRJEB24116) | mouse gut metagenome | biome: mouse gut; feature: mouse-associated habitat; material: faeces | place: Denmark | collected 2011 | reverse complement strand
GGCAGTCTTGGCCCCCTGGCCGCCACGGCCATGCCATCTGATCTCTGTAAGGTTACTCATCTTCCTTCATCCTTTCTTAAAGTAGAGTGGACTCTGTTTTTTCGTTTTCTCACATCCACTATTGTACTTTAAGATTTCTCTTATGTCTACAATTTTCTTCTCCTTTTTCCTCCTATACTCAACAACGCTGCTGCACTTATCGCAGCTAAAACCACATACACAGGAATTTCTCTCTCAGAGCCGTCTCCTGTCTTTACTCTCCTTGGCGGGCTTGGCTCTCTTACCAGCCTCACAGTCTGATTCTCATCCTCCCAATCTTCATGACTCACAACTTCTTCTCCATTGTCCGTCATATAGAGTTTCTCGAATACCACCAGCTCCTTTTCCTCCATCCCTTTACTTTGAAAGGTAAATTCTACGTCAATACTCCCTGAGGGCTTCTCAGGCTTAAATACCCGCTCTGCCTTAACAGGCAGATCAGCAATTACCAGCGCCTCTCCTGTATTCTTATCCATAACCCTGCCTTCCATCCGGTATTCTGTATCCGGAATTAAGTTTTGATACTCCACTTTGTCCATAAGGGTCACCATGTCCTTAATCACCAATTCCTTATCATCATTTTCCTTATCCCTGGCGCTGGTCTTGATGGATGGGAAATAGATGCTCTGTTTTGTCTCCTCCAAATCCTCATGGCTGGCAACCAAAACATCTTCATATTCAAGTCTTTCGTAGAGCACCGCTGTTTTCCCTGCAAGAGATGCTCCACTCAATGAAAACTCCACAGGGATCTCTCCCTTGGTTCCCTCTGCCGTAAATGAAGCCTCTGCCGTAACCGCCTCCCCCTTATCATCCTTCAACACTTCTCCGGTCTCATAATCCATCAAAACACCTTTCACCCTATACTCATTTCCAGCCAGAACATTCGAGTAATAGACCATATCTGTAACGCCAATCTTTTCGTCTGCTTTCGCCTGATGGGACAAGGTCTCATCATCCAATGCCGTTGTCCAAACCTTGGGGAAATGGATGGTCTGCGCCTCATCCTCCATATCCTTATGTATCGCAACAATCGTCTCCTGAAACCAGGATTGCTCCATTGACAGCTCCTCAAACACTACAAACGTATGTCCCTCCAGCCCCTTTCCCGCAAAACAGAAGGACAGCTTCACAGTCCCTTGGGCTTCCTTTGGCACAAATGTCATATCTGCATGAATCTCATCTCCGTTCGCGTCCAGCGCCGGCTCCTTCGTCTCCAAATCCATCAGCGTACCTTTCAGATGATATTGGTGCTCTGGAATCAGATTCCAGTAGGATACCGTATCCACTATCGTTACTTTCTCAGAAGCCATCGTCATATTCGTTTTCGTCTCCTTGTCGGCAGCCTGCGTCTGAATCCTTGGGAATTTCACTGTTTGGGGCTCATCCTCAATATCCATGTGAATGGCAAGACTCTTTTTCTCCGTAAATAATTCCTCAAAGGCAACCGTCACTTTTCCTGCCAGCACGCTGCCGTCGAATGTAAATACCACAGTCTCATCTCCTTTCGCCTCCTCTGCCGTAAATTCTTTCTCTGCCCTTATCTCCTTTCCCTTGGCGTCCGTAAGAGGCTTGCCTGTGGACTTCTCCATCAGCGTTCCCGCTATCGTATATTTTTTCCCTGGAATCAGGTTCTCATAATGTACAACGTCTTCAATCGTCACCTGCTCACCGGCAAATGAGATGCGCTCACCTGTCTTAGTATCCTTGGCGGTCGTGGCTATAGACGGAAAATGGACGGTCTGTTTTTCATCCTTCAGATCCTTATGCTCTGCCACCTTATGCTCCTGACACAGCAGTTCTTCATAGACCACCACCGTCCTTCCTGCCAGTTCTTTCCCGTCAAACCGAAATTCTACCTGTACGCTGCCATCCTTTTTGTCAGGCGTAAATACCGTCTGTGCAGTTATGGGCTTCCCATTTCTGCCTGCCGCTTCCTTCTTCGTCTCGGCATCCATCAGCGTGCCCTTAAGCACATACTCCCTTCCGGCCAGGAGATTCTCATACTCTACATCATCAATCAGTATCACCTCTGAATCTGCCCGCGCCATTCTCATTCCGGTAGCCTTGTCACGAACAGCCGTACCAATCTTAGGAAGATAGATGGTCTGCGCTTCATCCTCCATATCCCGATGTACTGCGACAGTCACATCCTGAAACCAGGACTTCTCCATGGAAAGTTCTTCAAATACCACGAAGGTACGCCCCGCAAGGCCATTTCCCGAAAACTGAAACGTTAATTCCACGGTTCCGTCTTTGTCTTTGGCCGTAAATTTGGTATCCGCCTGAATCCTCTTTCCCTTAGAATCAACTGCCGGTTCCCCCGTCTTCTGATCCATCAGTATCCCCTCCAGGCGATATCCGCACCCTGGAATCAGATGTTGATAAGAACCCCTGTCCACTACCCTAATCTCGTCGGACGCCATAGTCAGATTCATTCCCGACTTTTGGTCCGCTGCCTGCGTCCTAATCTTGGGAAATTCTACTGTCTGGGCCTCATCATGAATATCCGCATGAATAGCGATACTCTTTTTCTCCATAAATAATTCTTCAAAAGCAACTGTTGTCTTTCCTGCAAGTATACTTCCGTCAAACTCAAACACCACAGTCACATCGCCTTTGGCATCCTTCGCCGTAAATTCTTTCTTTGCCGTAACCTCTTTCCCCTTGGCATCCTTAAGGGATTCTTTGGTAGACTGATCTTTCAAAACGCCCTGTACCGTATACTTCTTACCTGGAATCAGGTTCTCATAATGCACCACGTCCTCAATGACCACCCTCTCATTGGCATAAGCAATCCCTCTGCCGGTCTCCCTGTCTGACGCCCTTGTTTCCAGCGAAGGAAAATAAACAGTCTGCCCCTCATCTTTTGCATCTTTATGTTCTGCAAGCAATTTCCCGCCACACAAAAGTTCTTCAAAGATAACATAAGTATCCCCCGCAAGGCTGCTTCCGTCAAATCGAAAGGTCACCTCTGCACTTCCGTTCTTCTTTGACGGTACAAATACTGTCTGTCCGGTAATCGGATTCCCGCCGGCGTCTACCGCCGCCTTCTTCGTCTCTGGATTCACCAGTGTTCCTCTCAGCAGATATTCTCGTCCCGCCAGAAGATTCTCGTATTTCACCTCATCAATTAAAGTCACTTCCTCATCCGCACGGGAAACCTGGGATTTTGTATCACTGTCATACACTTTCGTACTAATCTTTGGAATGTACACAGTCTGGGCCTCATCCTCAATGTCATGATGTACTGCATATTCTTTATTATCCTTCTCTAAAGTCTCAAAGGCTACTAAAGTTTTCCCTGCAAGCTTCCTCCCCCCAAACCGAAATACTACCTCAACGGTTCCGCTTGCCCTCTTTGCGGTAAATGTTGTCTCCGCTTCAACTTTACTGCCATTATCATCAAGAACGGCGCGTTTCGTATCCTTATCCATTAAAATTCCGGTAATCTTATATTTCCGTCCGGCACGCAGATTCTCGTAAGATACCGTATCTACAATTACCATATCTTCGTCCGCCTTTGCAGCCCCGCCATTTGTTTCATAGTCAACCGCCCTTGTCCGAATCTCTGGAAAATGGATGGTCTGGGACTCGTCATTAATATCCGCATGTTCAGCCAGTTTTTCATTCCCAAGATACAGTTCTTCATAGACAACCACGTCATTTCCCTTAAGTCCAAAAGCATCAAAGGTAAATTCCACCTCAACTTCTCCATTGGAATCTTTGGGAGTGAAGGTCTTTGTCACGACAACAGGCTCCCCGTCTTCATCCGTGACCCTGCGTCCTGTCGTCCGATTCATTAACGACCCTGTCAGACGATAGGTTTTCTCCTTCTGAAGCCCAATATATCTTACCGTATCAAGCAGCGTCACATCTCCCGCCGAGGCATAATGGGTGCCCGTAGCTTCGTCCTTTGCCGTCGTCTCAATAGCTACGTCTGCATTCTCCACATTCCCCAGATTGACAATGTAATTCGCCCTTGTGATGGTAAATGAACCGGAATACAGAAACTTCCCCTCATTGGCAGCACATTTTAATTCTTCGATGGTATAGGTATCATAGGGAAGCGCGCCCACACCATCGTCCACCAAAACATTTCTTCCGTCTGCATCCAATCCAAACCACAGACCGTCCCCAGCCTGCCCGCCGTTGGTCCGGTAACTGTGAGCGGCATAAGCTGAGCTTGAAGAGTAATGCCCGTTCTCATCTGTCATAATCACATGGGACTCCTTCGTTGTCTTAGACGTAATCCGAAAAGGTACTCCTGCAATGGGTCTTTGGGTGTTCTTGTCAATCTTGGTCAATTCCATATCTGCGCGGATTACACTGTCCGCAACTGTGTATCTAGGACCGTCCTCGACAATCCCCTGATTACCGCTTTGGATAATCTGAGCGACATGCACCCTTTCTTTTTCCCCGCTGTTACCCGTAATGCTCAGATAAGAGCTGTCAAGCTGATACCCTGCCGGCGCTTGTATCTCCTCCACGCTAAGCGTCCCAAGAGGCAGAATAACCTCCTCCCCGACCTGATAAAAAGCATCTCCGGAAACCTTGTCCGGCCTTTCTTCTACTGCGCTTCGGCGTGCTCCTTTGCTGCCTTCTAAAGCAGCGGCCTTGATTACCCAGGATCGGGTAGCCTTTGCCGGAAGGTTCCCCTTCGTGTAGTGGCCGCTGTAGAAATTCACCCGAAATCGTGTATTTTCCAGGGACGCCGCGCCAAGAGCTTTAGCCCCCTTTGTCTCCCTATCCACCTTATAGATCAAAAGGGCTGGCGCAAGAACCGGTTCGTCACTGACCTTAAGCTCTGCCGTCTGACCTGTCGTAACCTGAATCGGATACACCTGAGAATCAAGGGCATAACCTTTAGCAGCCCTAATCTCCTTCACATAATATGTTCCCTCATTAAGTGTCGCCGTATCTGAATTGCCGGCTGTATCCGTGGTCAGCACAGCCGCCTGCTGTGTACATCCACTGTCACGAAACACGCCATACTGTGCTCCTGCAAGGCTGTAGCAACTGTTTCCATCCGTAATTCCCGTATTCGCTGAAGTTTTCTTAAGTCTGGCATAACCAGCCGGATTCCTTTCAAGCCATACAATATCCTGGTACTTATCATCTCCTGTATAGACGATATAGGCTGTGCACTGTCTCAAACGGTTTTGGAACTCCTCATAACCTGGCTCCTGCATCAAACGATTCAACTTTTCTTCCATACTCCGTATATTTGCAGCCATAAAGGGCCCAAGTCCTTTAAGCGAACCCATATATAAAAAACCGATTAGCGCATGGGCAAAGGCATAGACATTGTTTTTCTCCTCCATATAAATTGACTTCCCATATTCCTCATACATCTGCGGGTCGCCGCCAGGCGCAATCATCAATGCCGCTTTAATCAGGTCGTTGTTAAGCACCGAAACTTGATAAGTCCCATTAGGCGGACTTAGAGTAGGCTGGGCGCAATATCCCAGGAATTGTCCAGAATTGGTAGTCACCGAGAATTCACTTGTCCCCCATTCCCCGTAATTATGGACAGCTCCCGCTTTTATTACAACGTCTGAGCCTGACGCCAAACGGCGCATACGCCCTGCCGTCTGCTCTCCTACGCGTGCGCTCCTTTCAGTATCCGTTTTTTCACTGTCTTTTCCCCAGATATAACCCTCTGCCCCAAATCCATACTCTCTATCCGGCGTTTCTTCTGGCTTCTCCTTAGGCGTCTCTGTAAAAGCTTCTTCCTGAGTATTTTTGTGGATTTCCTCAAACTCCGTATGTACAACGACAGACTTCTCTCCCATAATAAAAGAAAAACGGTATTGTTCCCCAAGTCGGTCATCTTCTTTTATTTCTATCTGTAAATCTTCTTCTGTGAGGGCATCCAACATCTGAAGCTTTCCAAGGCTGTAACCATCTTCAGGCTCTGCCTCCAGCGTAACCACATCTCCCTTTTGAAACAGGTTCATAGTCCCGTCAAAATCTGCAAACCTCACCTTACCGTGCTCTGTCTGCTTAATCCGAACCGTCTGACCATTCGTTTCCATATCTGAGGCAGCCGCCCTCCCCACATAGATTAATCCAGCGGAAATACAGATCATCAGCGCCAGCAAAAAAGAAAGCCCTTTTCTTATTCTTTCCATACATGATACTCCTTTCTATCCATTCCAAAGCAAGGGCATCTACAGTCACTTTCAGCTTTGTTTCCCTCAGACAGAACCCTTCCCTCCTTTCCAAACAAATTTTTTTAATCTTGGGATTTGCTTCATTCATGAATTTGAAGCTTTCAGAATTATTAGAATGTAAGACTCTTGATCGAACTTAAAGAATATGTCCAACTAAAATGATAAAGGTAAAACACGCTATATAAAAAATAATTCCTGGGAATACAAGAACTGATAAGAACTATCAGTCTCCTTCTAAACGACTGCTTTGCGGACAGCCTTCTGCTGTCCGCGCCGCTGCTTGGTAAAATATATTATAGCAAATTAATCCAATCTGTCAATGCCTATTCAAAAAAAGCAGAATTATTTTCAAAACACCTCCCTACAGAGCTTCTCCATCTCATCATGTACTGCCGCAATTTCTCTCTCATTCGTCATTGCCACAATAACATCCCCTGTCCTAAGCTTCGTACCTCCCCTGGGAATAATCTCATCAGAACCTCTCTGCACCGCCACAATCAGGCAGTTTCTCGGCCACTCAATCTCTTTAATTAATGCCTCCTCAAGTCTTGAGCCCTGAAGCACAACAAAATTCTGCAATACCTTTTCTCCGTGGTCCACAGCCTTTTCCTCCCCCCGCTGCTCCAATATCCGTTCCAGAAGACTCTCATAAATCGGCTTCGACCGAAGCAGGGTTGCCACCACGTACGCCACCACCGAAACGATGGACAGCGTCATCATCTGGCTTAGGGAGCCTGTCATCTCAAAGATTAGAATAATGCCAGTCAAAGGCGCGCGCACAATTGCCGCAAAATATCCCGCCATTGCAAGCACAACAAAATTATTGATGTACATCATATCCAATCCCATATAATGTACGCCTACCGTCGCAAACGCACCGCCGATAAATCCGCCTAACACCAACAGAGGAAAAAAGATGCCTCCCGGCGCCCCAGAGCCAAAGCAGACCGCCGAGAAAATAAACCTTCCTGCCAGAAAAAATAATATGGTTCCAAGCATGACGTCCTCAGTCGTCAGATAGTCAAGCAGCGCATGTCCGCTTCCAAGAAACTCCGGCATGGTAAACCCAAGGACGCCTGCACATAAAAACGGAATCATAAGCTTCTTGGTCACGCTTAAGCCTTTTGCATTGCGGTAAAATGACTGCACCTTTAAAGTAAACCAGTTATAGAACGCCCCAAGGACTCCAAGCACAATTCCTAAGAGCAGAATCATTCCGTAATATTCCGGCGGCAGCGGCCTGATAATTTGAAACTGAAACACAGAATCCACTCCCATAACCGTGGAAGCCATGAAATCAGCCGATAAGGAGGCAGTCATAACCGACACCAGTACTGATACAGAAAAATTCTTATGCACCTCCTCCAGTGAAAACATCACCCCTGCCAACGGCGCATGAAACGCCGCCGCAAGACCTGCGCTGGCGCCGCAGGTCAGGAGATATTTTTCCTCCGTCACTCCTCGCTCCATTCCTTTGGAAACGCCTTTTCCTACCATTGCCCCTAACTGGATAGACGGTCCCTCTCTCCCCAGAGCCAGACCTCCTAAGAGGCACAAGAAACCTCCAAGAAATTTCGCAGGAAGAACCCTCCACCATCTCTGATCAAGTTTTCCTGTCATCTCCCCCTCAAGCTGGGGAATTCCGCTGCCTGAAATCATTGGCTCATACTTAAGCAGCTTTCCTACCAGCCATGCCAGCACAAAAAGGACCAAAAACCAGCCTGCAATCCGAATAGGATTCCCTTTACAGAATTCCAGAATCATATTCAGCCATTTCCCTGCATATTCCAAAAACATTCTGTACAGGACAATGACCAGTCCTGCAATACCTCCCACCACCAATCCCTCTCCAATCAATATCATCTGAAATCGTTCGGCGCGCCTTATCGTACTGGATGTATCTTTCTCCATATCTCTCCCTCCTTCTTCCGTATATTACTCTCTCACTTCTATTATACAAGAAGGAGTGTAATTATCCAGAGTTTTTTCTGTCTGCCCAGTGGAAATCAGCTAACTTTTCCTTGAATCCCGCCTTCATACAAGCTATACTATGTGAAGGGAATCGACAAATATCGATTGCCAATCTATTTTACAGAAAGGATTTATATACCATGAAAATAATGATCGCATCTGACATTCACGGAAGCGCTTACTATCTAAGACAATTACTGGAGCAGTACAAGGCAGAACAACCCGACAAGCTGCTTCTTCTGGGAGACATCCTCTATCACGGACCAAGAAATGATCTTCCCAAAGGCTATGCTCCAAAAGAGGTTATAGACCTTTTAAACCCTATGAAGGAAGATATCCTGTGCGTGCGGGGGAACTGTGACACGGACGTAGACCAGATGGTGTTGGAATTCCCAATCCTTGCGGACTACTGTATCCTATACGAGCAGGGACATATGATATTCGCCACTCACGGACACATTCATAATACCGCCAATCCGCCAATGTTAAAGAAGGGCGATATCCTGCTTCACGGACACACCCATATCCCTGTGGCAGAAGATTTTGACGGCAGATACTACCTGAATCCTGGCTCCATCTCCATCCCGAAGGAGGCAAGCGAGCACAGCTATATGATGCTTGAAAAGGGGGTATTTACATGGAAGACTCTGGCCGGACAGTCTTACCGACACTTTGACCTGGAGAATGGATTAAAAAATGAATCGGAATAAGAACGCATTTGCCAATGGGATACGGGACGGGATTCCCATTGCCTTAGGTTATTTTGCAGTAGCGTTTTCACTTGGAATTGTAGCAAAAAAGGCTGGATTAAACCCCTTTCAAGGATTTCTGTCCAGTATGTTGAACCATGCCTCCGCAGGGGAGTACGCCGAATTCACCGTGATTCTGGCGAATGCGCCTTATATTGAGATGGTCTTCGTCATTCTGGTAACTAATATACGGTATCTGCTGATGAGCTGCGCATTGAGCCAGAAATTTGATCCTGTCACCTCCCTTGCACATAGATTCCTGGTGGGCTTCGGAATAACAGACGAGATTTTCGGGATCAGCATTGGCAGAACCGGAAGGCTGAACCCTTATTATAACTACGGCGCTATGGCTGTCGCGCTGCCAAGCTGGGCTATGGGTACTGCCATAGGGATTGTGGCAGGCAATATTCTGCCTCCCTCTGTTGTCAGCGCTTTGAGCGTCGCATTGTACGGAATGTTTATAGCAATCATTATTCCTGCATCCAGGACTGATAAAATCGTCGGCGGTGTGGTACTCGTAAGCTTTGCCGCAAGCTTTGCCGCATCAAAGCTTCCTCTGTTTTATCACATGTCCGACAGCATGAAAATCAGCCTGCTTACCGTAATCATTGCCGGACTTGCAGCCATATTATTTCCGGTAAATGATGAGGAAGACAATCCTAGATCGGCTGATTTGGATAAGGAGGCGGCAGAACATGACCCATAATATCTACATTTACATACTGGTGGCAGCGGCAGTATCCTGCCTAATCCGCGTGCTTCCCCTGACGCTAATACGCGGAAAGATTAAAAATCCTCTTATACGCTCATTTCTCTATTACGTGCCTTATGTAACGCTTGCGGTCATGACCTTCCCTGCGATTATCACGGCGCCTCAGATTCCAGTTGCCGGAATTCTGGCTTTAGTTGTGGGAATTATTGCTGCATGGAAGGGCGTCAATATGATGGGGATAGCTGCTCTTTGCTGCTGCGTCGTGTTCGTATGTGAGGCGGCGTCTGCATATCTTATGTAAATAAAGGGGATGCCGCATTATCCCAAAGCGCCATCCCCTTCTATATATCACTCGTTCTTCATTACAGACAAGCTTCATATCTTCTTCTCAAAATAAGCATCAATCTTCTGCTTAATCTCTGCCGGCTTCAAATATTTCGCCAGATATCCATCCGGTTTTAACGATACCAGCTTCCTCACAGTCCCTGGGTCTGTCCTGCCCGTCAAAAAGATAATCGGAATATCGGCAAACTCCTCCTCCGAGCGGATCATCTCCAATACCTGCTTTCCGTCACAAACCGGCATCTCATAGTCCAACAGCACCAGGTCCGGACGGTCCAAAGCAATGGAGCGGAAGGCAGACATTCCAGAGGATGCCATGGCAATCTCATAATCCTCGCACAATAGCTGCTTCATCCCCTGACGTATCGTCATGGAATCATCTACTATCAGTATCTTCTGCCTCTGTGGTATATCTCGCTTCTTGAGATATTCTTCAACCTCTGCCATGGCGTTCTCCACGCCAATCGGGGTTGCCGCGCCTTTATCCAGCATATGAGGCGCTATTACGCAATAGGCAAAGTATCCCTCCCCTGTATCGAACAACAGACTAACCTGCATCTTTTCCTTTTCAAACACATCCTGGAACTGCTCATATGTAAGAAGGTTTTCTTCCTTAATCTCACATCCTTCTGCATCGGGCAGATGCTCCATTACACGCTTTACAAACTGATGCGCCGTAAATCTGGTAGCATTGACCAGCATGGTATCCAGCTTGTTCGTCTCTATTCCCATAGCCTTTCCAACTGTGTTAATTAACAGCTTTTCTTCAAATGCCAGAAAAATCTCTCTATTTTCTTCCTCCTGCTCCATTCCGTAGACCAGGCGGCAATACAACCCTCTCCCAAACTTCTCCCCGCTGTAACCATCGCTAAGCACATGGGACTCCAGATGAAACATATCATATACCAGTTGAACGATTACCTTCTTCATAGCCTCAAGTTCTTCTTCCGGCAGAAGATCTATCCACTTGCTCATCCCTTCTCCCGTAATCGCACGATCCTCTGTCAAGGTATGCCCAATCAGCCATCCTGCACAGACGCCTAAAAAATGGTCAACCGAATTCTCGGAATAATTCGTCTGTTCCAGCTCCTCCTCAAGCGCAGGCAGCATCTTCTTGCGGAAGCCTTCATGCAGATGTCTGTGGGCGGCATATCCTTCATACCCGATTGACTTCATGTAGTTTTCTTCTTCTAAAAAATGCTTCATCGCATGGTCCTTGAAATACTTAATCCCTTCCTGACATGCCCACTGACTTTTCTTCTCCTCTTTCCCAAATGCAAACAACTTATTGATAATCTTAAACAGTCTCTGATGCTCCTTGTCAATAACGTCTACTCCGATATTGTACTCTTCCTTCCATACTAATTGATTCTCCATATGAAACCCACATCTTCCACAGACCGCGTCCTATTTCCTGTGGAATTTCACTCCTTTCCTGAATTTACAGAAACTTCTGCTAATCATTATAATTCATATAAAGCAGTAAATCTTGAAAAATACCATCTTCGCAGACAGCCTTCCCTGTCTGTCAATATTTACTATACTACATGTAGGAAAAAATAGCAATCTGTAAGATTATAACAACGGATTTAGCAGGAAAATTTACGGATTCCATATATAACAAAAGGAGCTGCCAGAAAATATCACCTCTTCTGACAACTCCTTTTCACTCTCTAAAATACGCCTGCCGCCCGTTTCAGGCACGCCGCCTGCTACAGTGCCAAATCCTTCGCGATCTCATACTGATAGACCGGAATGCCCTTCTGCATGCCAAGCGCCTCATTAATATCAAAGTCCACATACTGTCCATGCTTATATCCCACAACACGGTTCGTCTTCCCTTCAATCAGAAGGTTCACTGCCATCGCGCCCATGATAGATGCATAGACCCTGTCCTTACAGGTCGGGCTTCCTCCACGCTGCATGTGGCCGATAATCGTCGCACGGGTCTCCATGCCGGTAGCTTCCTCAATACGCTCCGCCATCTCAATAGAACCGCCGATACCTTCCGCATTGATGATGATATAATTCTTCTTGCCGCGCTTCCTGCACTCCTGAATGTCGGCCACAATCGCACTCTCATCGTAACCATGCTCTTCCGGCAGCAGGATACGCTCCGCACCGTTGGCAATTCCGCACCACAGAGCCAGATATCCGGCGTCTCTTCCCATAACTTCAATGATGGAGCATCTCTCATGAGATGTGGATGTATCACGTACTTTGTCGATCGCTTCCATCGCCGTATTGACAGCCGTATCGAATCCGATCGTATACTCTGTACAGGCAATATCAAGATCGATCGTCCCCGGAACTCCGATCGTGTTGATCCCAAGGTTCGCCAACGCCTGCGCTCCGGCGAAAGAACCGTCTCCGCCGATTACTACCAGACCGTCGACACCGTACTTCTTAAGGATCGCGGCCGCTTTCTGCTGACCGTCTTCCGTACGCATCTCTTCGCACCGTGCAGTCTGAAGGATCGTTCCTCCGCGCTGGATCGTATCAGAGACATCTCTTGCGGACAAGTCTATGATCTCTTCTTCCAGCAAGCCCTGATAACCCTTCCTGATTCCTCTGACTCTCAGGCCTTTGGTAAGACCTGAACGGACAACGGCACGGATTGCCGCGTTCATTCCCGGCGCATCTCCTCCGCTGGTCAATACTCCGATTGTACGAATTACTTTTGCCATAAATCATTCCTCCATTGCAGTCATTTTATCGTATTCTCTGTCTCTCTCGGCAACATTTTACATGAATTAACTAAGGTTTTCAATGGCTTTTTCTATCACTTTTACACAAGATTCTCCGAGATAATTCGTCAATTTGTTCAGCAGAAGTTTATCGGCGTTCACGCTTCTGTTAAGCGGCAGCCGCTTCACCGCCTTCTCCTTCCGGCAGTATATGACGACGCAGTCCTGCCCGTCCGAATCCTGAAGCATGCTGAGAAGTTCCCCCTCCTGTTCAAGATAAGCGTCCTTATCCGCATACTGCAGCCACAGCTCCCTTCTCGTCTGTTCGAAGGGTATGACCTTTTCACAGATCAGCTTGCTCGCCGCCTCGTCCTCCTCCGACACTCTTCCCCGGATGAACACCTTCCCTTCTTCATTCAGATATTGCTGGTTCCTCTCGTAATCCCGCGGAAATACCACTACCTCCACGGAACCCGCCAGATCTTCTAACGTAACGAACGCCATCACCTTGTTCTGCTTCGTGTATTTTATCGTCTTGGAAGTGATCATTCCTCCGATCGTCTCCCTCGCCCCGTCATGTACTTTGGTTCGCCCTGTATCTTCGTCCAACTGAAAATCAAGAGTCGTCCTGGTGATGTTCTTCCGCCACTTCTCCTCGTACTCTTCCATTGGATGACCGCTTAAGTAGACGCCCAAAACCTCTTTCTCAAAGGCGAATTTCGTCTCTTTTTCGTACTCTCCCACATCCGGGAGCGGAATATCAAATTCCGCCTTCTGATCGTCGTCCACCATATCAAACAGAGACATCTGACCCGTCATGGAATATTTCTTCTCGCGGTTTACCTGATCCATGATCTGTATGTAGATGATCATGAACTGCTTCCTGGTTCCTCCAAGGCTGTCAAAAGCGCCGGATTTTATAAAGTTCTCGATGGTCCGTTTGTTGATATCCTTGCCCGAAAGACGCTCTATAAAGTCCTTCAGGTTCTTGAATTCGCCTCTGGCCTCTCTCTCTTCAATGATCGACGCGATCACCGGCCGGCCGATGCTCTTGATCGCCGTAAGGCCGTACCTGATATTTCCGCCGTCAACAGAGAAATTACCAACCCCCTTATTAATGTCCGGCGACAGGATATCGATCCCCATCTGCCGGCAGGTATAGATATATTCCGCCACCTTGCTCGGCACGTCGATCACAGAGGTCATAAGAGCCGCCATGAATTCAACCGGATGATAACACTTAAGCCACGCAGTCTGATATGCCACGACCGCGTAAGCCGCCGCGTGGGATTTGTTAAATGCATACTTCGCAAAATCTATCATCTCATCGTAGATCTTATTGGCAACCGCTTCCAATATCCCGTTGGCGATACAGCCCGGAACTCCTTCGGCGGCATTCCCGTACACGAAGCTCTCCCGCTCCCTGCGCATGACTTCGCCCTTCTTCTTGGACATAGCGCGGCGCAGAAGATCGCTTCGTCCAAGGGTATATCCTGCCAGATCGCGCACGATCTGCATGACCTGCTCCTGATAGACGATACAACCGTAAGTCGGCGCAAGGATCGGCTCTAACTGCGGGCAGTCATAGGCAATGCTTTCCGGATGGTTCTTCCCTTTGATATACTGAGGGATGAAGTCCATCGGTCCCGGGCGGTACAGTGAGATCCCCGCGATCACATCCTCCAAATTCTGCGGCTTCAATTCCTTCATGAATCCTTTCATCCCGCCGCTCTCCAACTGGAAGATCCCGTCTGTTCTCCCTGTTCCGATAGAATCTAATACTTTCTTGTCATCATAATCGATCTTCTCCATATCGACCGTGCTGCCCGTACTCTTGCTTGCCAGCCTTGCGGCGTCCTGTATCACCGTCAGCGTCCGAAGCCCCAGGAAATCCATCTTCAAAAGCCCCAGCTCTTCCAGCGTCGTCATGGTGAACTGTGTCACTGCGGATCCGTCGGAGCCCAGGGATAAGGGCACATACTCATCTATGGACTTCTGACTGATCACGACTCCCGCCGCATGCATGGACGTATGTCTCGGCAGACCCTCTAACCTTCTCGACATGTCCACCAGCTCGTGAACCTGTTCATCCTCCTGATACAGCTTCTTAAGATCGGGGTTCATTTTCAGAGCCCTTTCCAGCGAAACCGGTTGGTTATTCTGCCCTCTCGGAATCATTTTGGCGATTCCGTCTACGAACGCATAAGGAAGGTCCATGACCCTTCCCACATCTCGGATCACACCTTTGGCAGCCATAGTACCGAAGGTGACGATCTGCACGACCCGGTCCGTGCCGTACTTGTCCACTACATAGTTAATAACCTCCTGCCTGCGCTCGAAGCAGAAGTCCACATCAATATCCGGCATGGACACACGCTCCGGGTTCAGGAAACGTTCAAAAAGAAGCTGATAGCGGATCGGGTCGATACTGGTGATCTCAAGGCAGTAGGCTACGATGCTCCCTGCCGCGGACCCCCGCCCGGGCCCTACCATGATCCCGTGATCCTTCGCATACTTGATGAAATCCCACACGATCAGGAAATAATCCACATATCCCATGGATTTGATCACTGACAGCTCATATTCCAGACGTTCTGTAAGCGTCTCGTCTATCTTGGGATACCGCATCTTAAGCCCCTCATAGCAGAGATGGTTCAGATATTCCCAGGATGTATATCCCTCAGGCACATCGTATTTCGGCAGCTTCGTCACACCGAATTCGATCTCCACATTACACCGGTCGGCAATCTTCTGCGTATTCTCCAGAGCTTCCAGCGCGTATGGGAACAGCTCCCTCATCTCTTCCTCCGACTTGATATAATACTGGCCTCCCTCATAACGCATCCGATTCTCATCCGAGAGCTTCTTGCCGGTCTGAATACACAGAAGCATGTCATGGGGCTTCTCATCCTCCGCATAGGTATAATGGATATCGTTGGTCGCCACAAGCTCGATCCCCGTCTCCCTTGACATCCGAAGCAAAGACTGGTTCACAAGCTTCTGCTCCTGCATCCCGTGATCCTGAAGCTCCAGGAAGAAGTTCCCCTCCCCGAATATCTCCTGATACCGAAGCGCCGCTTCCTTTCCCTCCTCATACATATTGCGCAGGATATTCCTCTGAACCTCGCCCGCAAGACAGGCGCTTAAGGCGATCAGCCCCTCATGGAACTCTCTTAATACCTCCATATCCACACGGGGCTTATAGTAATACCCTTCCGTAAATCCCTTCGATACGATCTTCATCAGATTATGGTAACCCCTGTCATTCTCTGCAAGCAGCACAAGATGGTAGTAACGGTCGTCCCCGCTGCCAACCGCCTCCTTATCAAACCGGGAGCCCGGCGCCACATAGACCTCGCAGCCAAGGATCGGCCTTATCCCTTCTGCTCTCGCCGCACGGTAGAAATCGATCACTCCGAACATCACGCCATGGTCTGTGATCGCCACGCTGTCCATGCCAAGCTCCTTCACCCGTGCTATACATTCTTTTATCTTATTCGAACCGTCCAGCAGGCTGTATTCCGTGTGGACGTGAAGATGTGCAAAACTCATACTCCCTCCTTAAAAGTTTCCAATATGACAAAAAGTGCTCCCCTTTCATCAGGGGAACACCTCCGCTGCTACTCGCCGTCTACCATGAACTTCACCAGTCTGTCGATATCTTCCTTCTCATATGCGATGATCTCAAGCTCCGGGATCTCTCCGTTGGAGAATATATTCGCCATGGACACATACTGGGACAGCTTAGACTTAAGATTCAGCCTGTCCCCCTCTCCTGTCACCAGCTCAACCTTTCCGGCGCACTCATCGATTACTGTGAAAAACTTATCAATATTGGTTATATTCTGTACCTTCATAATCAGCAAAATCTCCTTCCTGCTATGCTATGTGAATATACTGCATATGCCTTATTATATCTTATTTTCTGCATATTTCAATAGATTTTTCACGGATCTCGATCTTTCCTTCCTTCAGAAGACGTCCGACAGCTCTCTTGAACGCGTTCTTGCTCAACCCGAATTCAGCTTTGATCCGTTCTGGGTCCGCCTTGTCTGTAAATGGCAGCTTCCCCTTGCAGTCGTTCAGCCTCTCCATGATCATCTGTGCGTCCGCGTCCATCTGAAGGAATGCCTTCTCTCTCACTGCAAGATCGAGCTTCCCATCCTCACGGACCCTGATGACCCGCCCGCGGACTCTCTCTCCTACCCTGAGGCTTCCGAATGCCTCTCTCTTGGGTATCAATGCAGAATAGCAGTCGTCCACCGCCACAAACACACCGAAATTATCACTGGTGTCATAGACGATCCCTTCTACCTGATCGTCCTTCCCGTAAGGTGAATCCTGCCGCAGCTTATCATAGACCTTCATTGTCGCGCACAGCCGCTCGGACTTGTCCACGTACAGGGCGACAAGCACCTCGTCCCCCTTCTTCACCTTAGCCGTCTGCTCCCGGAACGGAAGCAGCAGATCCTTCTCAAGCCCCCAATCCAGGAAAGCGCCGATCTTCCCTACATCCGCGATCTTAAGCACCGCCAATTCCCCCAGCGTGATCTTCGGTTCATTCGTAGTTGCGATCAGCCTGTCCGCGGAATCCTTGTACAGGAATACCTCCACCGGATCTCCAGCCTCCAGGCCTCTTGGCACCTGCTTCTTCGGAAGCAGCACCTTCTCCTGGCTGTTGCCGAGATATACGCCGAATTCCACTTCCTTTACGATCATTAATCTTACTTTTTTTCCCAGATTCTCTGATAAAGCCATATCTTATCCCTCTTCTCTTTTTCTGTTGTTTCTATGCTCTGAACTCCACCACCGCATAAGGCTTCCCCGCTCTGTCGCACAGTTTTGCCACCGTCCGTTCATCTTCCCTTGCATATTGGGGGTAAATAATATCCCCGTATACCGCTGATTTCTTGTACTCTACACGAAGCTTCCTGATCTCCGTCTCTTCCGCAAGCCCTTCCAGCGCCATCTGGACATACTGACAGTTGTTCACATGCTCGTTCGTGTCAATGTGGTATCTCCTCACCGGAAACGCTTCTCCATCCTCGAACTGCCCGGGAAGCGCGATCTTGCGCGGCGCATACTCCATCGGCAGAGGTTCGGCAGTACCGTAGCGCGTAATCTCATGTTCATCCGTCTTCGCGGGCCGTCCTTTCCTTGCATCCATATAGACCCACACAGAATTGGCATACGCCGCCGTCTGCTGCTTTTCATCCGTCATAAGGAAATTACGCGTCCCGAACAATCCCTCAAACTTCGTTGCCCAGGTACTCACGCTGATCTTCTCTCCCAGCATCGGGTATCTCTCTACTGCCACCTGCCACGCGGACAATACCCACGCCCTTCCATGCTCTGCACAGTAGTCGATCCCGACGCCCAGATCCTCTGAATGGAAGATGCTGCAGTCCTGGAAATAGTTAATGATCCCCGGCAATGTGATCTTCTTGGTATGATCCACTTCACTGAACCGGATCCTTCCCTCAAATGTATATCTGTTCTGCTCACTATTCTTTTGCACTGGCAACATAGCTCCTTTCTGTCGTGATCGCACACTCAAAACGCTGATCCGTAATCTGAATAAGCTTGATCAGCGTCGTCTTAAGTTCATCCTGTCTCTTCTCATCGTATTCATAGGGAACTTCCATATCGAAGATCAGCTTCACCTGCTCCTCGCCGTTCACCATACGGAAATCATGGATCGACACCCCCTGATCCAATGCCTTAACGATCTGTTCAACCTGGCGGTGCACCTGGAGCACATGCGCGTCCTTCGTCTCCACAGGATCCATGTGTATCACCAGGAATACTCCAAGCTTGCGGGCGGCATCCCGCTCAATCCTGTCTATGATCTCATGAGACGCCTCAATCTCCACGTCATTGGGTACTTCTGCATGGATGGACGCCATATTTTTCCCCGGCCCATAGTTATGTACGATCAGGTCGTGGCTGCCTAACACTCCGTCATATCCCTCCACGAATTCCTTGATCCTCGCATATTCCTCCGGCTCCACTGCCTCTCCGATCAAAGGCTCCAGCGTATCCCTCGCAATTCCGATACCTGCCCACATAACCACTAAGGATACCCCCAATCCGACGATCCCGTCCACATTGATCCCCGTCATCCGAAAGAACAGGACCGACGCGATCGTCGCTGTCGTCGTAACTACATCCCCAAGGGCATCCGTCGACGTCGCAAGCATCACCTTGGAATCGATCCTTCGCCCAAGCTTCCGGTTAAAGAAGCACAGCCACAGCTTCACTCCAACGGATAAGACCAGGATCATGACGGACAATGCCTGAAACTTAAGCTCCTCCGGCTCCCGGATCTTCCCGACCGCATCCTTGAAAAATGTGAATCCGACCTCCATGACCAAAAACGCGACGATCAGCGCCGCAATATATTCGATCCGGCCGTGTCCGAAAGGATGGTCCCGGTCCGCCGGTTTGCTCGCCATCTTCACTCCCACCAGTCCGATGACAGACGAGCCCGCGTCCGACAGATTGTTAAATGCATCGGCCATAACCGATATACTGTGCATCAGATATCCTATTGTCCATTTTACTCCGAATAATAACACATTGCAAAAGATGCCTACCACACTCGCCAATATCCCATAGGCGGTCCTGACAGACACCTTCTCTATCTCTGTGTATTCTTTTACAAAACACCTAACTAAAAATTCAGTCATGAATTGCCCCCGTAAATTTGTTCCCGTACATCAATCTATGTCTCCAAAGAAGAACCATTTTATCTTAAAATCCGATGTGGCCGTAACCATCTCATATTCTTCCGCCGTCAGGACTTCCTTAAGCCCTTCTCTCCCTTCGTCGCTGACCACCGTACAGGTCGTATCGGTAAAACACAGGCTTGGATACAGGACGCACCACCAGTTATGCCCCCGCGCGTCGCCCAGCCGAATCCGCAGCGCCTCATATTCTCCCTGCGGAAAGAAGATATCGCCGTACTGCTTATCCGGGAAATACGTGACTTCAAGCTCTGCTTCGGAACGGTACGGATATCCTTCTTGTTCAAGCACCTGATTAGCCGTCCTCTCTATCTCTTCCAGATGCGCCTCTATCCAGGCCTTCGTCTTCCCAGCATCCGGCTCTTCCTGCAATTGCGATGTCATATTCTCTTCCATATATGCAAGAACCTTATCCCGAACCTTAAGCTTTACCTCCTGGTCTTCATTACTGTCGCTGTTGGCAAGAACATGGAACCGCAGCACCTCCTGGGCCAGCGTCTCCTGTGTACGGGACATCTTCGCCTCCACCCATTCCATCCTTCGTTCCACGATCGCGCCTGTCAGTATCGCCGCAATACAGATACTCAGTATAGCACAGATCACCTGCCGGATTCTATAGCCAATATTAATTTCTTTCCTTATATTCATATGTAACTGCCTCCTTTCTGATATCAGGAGTCTTGACATATGATACAGGATTTATTCATTTTTTTAATTATTTTTCATACGGATCGTATCCATGACCGCTTCTACCTGATTGTCGATATGCTTGCACACCATATCCGCCGCCTCTTCCTTCTCCTTCTTCTCTATCCGGCGGATGATCTCCTCATGCTCGGAGAGAAGCTTCGGGTACGCCTCGGGCCTCTTCAGATATTCAATTCGGTAGCGGTACATCTGCTCCCTTAAGTTATTCAGCAGCAGGATTAGCTTCTGGTTATCCGTCGCCATATAGATGATATCATGGAAATTCACATCCGCCTCCGCGATCTGTGTGATATCACCGCTCTTAAGCGTCTTCCTGAATTCCTCCGCGGCCGCCTTAAGCTCTGCGATCTGGGCCTTCGTGATCTTATCGCAGGTGAGCGTGACAGCCAGTTCCTCCAACGCCTTCCGTACCTCCAGAACATCCCTCAGGCTCTTCTCTGAGATATCTGCGACCTCCGCCCCCTTCCTTGGGATCATGAGCACAAGTCCTTCCAGTTCAAGCTTCCTGATCGCCTCTCTGATCGGTGTCCGGCTGACGCCAAGCTTATTCGCAAGCTGGATCTCCATCAGCCTTTCACCCGGCTTAAGCTCCCCGCGCAGGATCGCCTGACGCAGTGTATTGAACACCACGTCCCTAAGCGGCAGATACTCGTTCATATTCACCTTTAGTTCCATTCCTTCTTCCTCCTCTTGGTTTTGCCCCCGGAAGGCATTTTAATAATGCTTCGCATTCGCCTTCCTCCTCTTGGTCTTGCCCCCTCTCTTCGCTCGGCGGCATTTCGTCGGAAGGCATTTTAATAATGCTTCGCATTCGCCTTCCTCCTCGCATTATGTATGCTTGTGACGTAGGTTTGTCGGGCGAGGCCTTGCTCTTTGATTCGGAAGGCCGCTTTTCTGGCTTTTCTCTTATCGTCGTATAAACCGAAGACCGTGGGGCCGCTGCCGCTCATCATTGCGTTAAGCGCTCCCTCGCCGCGCATAACCGCCTTGATCTCCTCGATCACCGGATATTCCTCCACGGTGACCCTCTCCAGTACATTTCCCATGCTGGCCGCCACCTGGTCTAGGTTCTGTCTCCTAAGTCCCTCTATGATCCCGTCAATATTCGGATGCTCTTCGATCGCGTGGGAATCCAGCTTCTCGTAGACCGTCTTGGTCGAAACGCTGATCGGCGGCTTGGCAAGCAGAACATAGCACTTCGGCATAGCAGGAAGAGGCGTCAGACATTCCCCGATCCCTTCTGCAAGAACCGTTCCGCGCAGGATGCAGTAAGGCACGTCTGCCCCAAGCGTCACCCCAAGAGCCATCAGCTCCTCCTGCGACAGGCCCAAGGCAAACATGCGGTTCATCCCGAACAAGACCGCGGCAGCATTCGAACTGCCGCCCGCCATCCCGGCCGCCACCGGGATGTGCTTCTCCAGCGTGATCTTCACCCCCTCCTTGATCCCGCACTCCTTCATCAGAAGGTCTGCCGCCCGGTACGCCAGATTATTCTCGTTGACCGGAAGATAGAAGAGATTGGAGGATAAATGGATCCCCGGCTCCTTCGCCTTCTCGATCCGAACCTGATCATAGAGATAGACCGTCTGCATGACCATGCGGACGTCATGATATCCGTTCTGCCGTTTCCCCAATACATCCAGACCCAGATTAATCTTTCCCAGTGCCTTTAATTCTAATTTATCCATATGTTTTCTCCTTGTATCTTGTATACAGTGTGCTTATAGTATACTCATATTTTCCTTAAAAATCAATATCCTGTCGCCCGCTTTTATGTCGCCCGATTCCAGATCATTGACCTCCATGATTCCTTCTACCGTTGTATTATATTTCTTAGCCAGATCCCACAGGATATCTCCGTCGCGGACGATATAGCCCGTGATCCCCGGGCGTTTCTCCAACTCCTCCAGATCAAACGGCGTGAATTCAACCTCTTTGATATTTCTGATCCGTACCGGAGCTTTCAGAAAGCTATTGAACGCCAGAACCGCCTTGACCTCGATCTCATCCGTTCCGAGAAGCCCGACCGACAGCTGCTCAACCGCGTATGTCAGCCCGTATTTCATATCTTCAGCAGTCTCATTGCTCTCCAGCAGATATGAGAACGGAACCATCCCCTGCCAGGTGTCAAACGGGATCGCATCATCCGCCTTGACATACAGGAAGCTCAGATGAAGCACTCCCTCGATCTGAATCCCTCCCTCGGCAGTTTCCGTATGTTCAATCTGTATGCGCGCGCTGTTGTGGCATATCTGCAGGATATCATCCTTGATCTCCGGCAGCGATAACTGTTCGGACACCTTACACTTGGAATGATTCTGCAGGATCAGACGTTCCATCTCTTCCTCCGTAACCTTCGGCGTGCAGATCTGATCCAGGGAATACGCGTCTGCAAGGATCTCCAGGCGTTCCTCCTCGTATACGGTCAGGCGCACCTCCAGGGTCGCCTCGATTCCGATCAGGCGCATCTCGCCGTCTTCATCCATCCTCACGTCAATATTGACATCTGTAAGATCTGGATAGATCTGATGATACATATTATCCTTCGCTCCGTAACATTCTATTCGTCCCTCATAAGGAACGGTCTGCTCGATCCAGTCTGTCTTGCCGTCAAGCGATTCATAGAAGCAGAACAGGAGCAATTCTCCCTGGAGCCGCAGTTCATCATCCTCCAAGCGTGTATCAAGCTTCCGTCCGGTAACCTCCGTCCACAGCAGCGTTCCGATATTCTCCTTCGTTCCGTTGATGGATACCTCTTCCTTGATACGGTAGGTGTCCTTTTTTGTTGTAAATACTTTCAGGAATTCTTTGTTCTCGAACCTTTTATAGAGCGGCGTCTCACACTCGATATCCGTCGTCAGCTCCGCTTCCTGTTTCCCTTCGGAACTGATGGTAAGCTCCGCAAGCGTCTTGATGCTAAGCTTCCTGGAATGGATCGCCGTAACGGTGATATCCGCGCTTGACGACTGGACGAACAGGCTTCCGGCAGGTTCCTGCTCCAGGTAGATCATTTCCTCGAACGGAATTCTTCCTTCCAGGCAGGACAGTCTGGTCTCCCCCTCCTCCGTCACGTACAGCACTTTAAAATTCAGCTTCCCGGACACCCTTATGTAATTCTCCACTGCCTTCATATCTTCTACGGTGAGCGTCCCTTCGCCCAGAATCACCTTTTTCACATCATTTTTCGCATCAGGTACATTGTAATCATCGTCAATATAAAACTGGTCGGTGATCATATTCCCTGTCTTGTAAGTCTGCATCTGCTTTGTCACATATTCCATGACCAAACCTCCTAATCAAATTCTATCTGCTTATCTGTATACTCTGTCTTTATCACTACATAAGGGCAGGTCTTTTTCTTAAGGATCTTCTCTTCCTTTCCCGGACCTAACAGACCGGTCTCAACGTGTATCTCATTCTCTGTCTCATAGCATCTGCGGACCTCTACGCTGTATCCGCTGGTGTCCTTCTGTCCGTATCCTCTGGCTATATACAGATATCCCCGGTCTGCGTAGCTTAATTTGACCTGTCCTTCCTTCGCTTCCTCGATCTTGGCCATGAATTCTTCGGGAACATCATCCTTGTCAAGTACGGTAAATTCTACGTCTCTTAATTTTTTATCATCCGCCTTCCTTACGGAGCATGCCGTCAGTATCAGGACGATAAGCGGCAGCAGGAGAAGATATTTTTTCCTCACGGTTACTCCTTGGCTAAGTTACAGTCCGCTTTGCTGTAACTTGACAGAATATATTCTCTCTATATCATACACGGTTACTCTATGAAAAATTCCATTTTTGTAGTATAATTAGTTTTATTATTGACCTGGCGTAAGAATATGCCGCCAGTGAACATGAAGGAGATATGTATGAGAGATAACGAAAGACTTTCCGGAATTTTACTGCACCCTACCTCTCTTCCCTCTCCATACGGGATTGGAGACCTGGGGCAGACAGCTTATGAGTTTGTAGATTTTCTTGAGAAGGCAGGACAGCATCTATGGCAGATCCTCCCGCTGACACACACAGGTTACGGTGATTCTCCTTATCAGAGCTTCTCGGCTTACGCAGGACAGCCGCTCCTGATAAGCCCTCTGCACCTGACTGAGCTTGGACTTCTCGATTCAGGCGATCTGGCCGGCGTCCCTGACTCCGACCCGGAGCATATTGATTACGGAAGAATCATTCCCTGGAAGCAGGCGATCCTTAAGAAAGCCTATGCACGTTTTACAGACCGCACATACCAGAGCCGTCCGCTTTATAAGGAATTTCTGGATTTCGTACAGGAGGAGAGCGGCTGGCTTACTGATTATGCCCTCTTCATGGCATGCAAGGACGTTAACGGCGGGGTCAGCTGGCTTAAGTGGGACGACCGCTTAAGGCGTCCTACGGAAGTCTTCAAACAGACCCTTCGTAAGACCCTGAAGGAAGAGATCGGATTCTATCAATTCATGCAGTTTATATTTTATAAGGAATGGCTTGCTCTTAAGGCGTACGCTAACGGGCATGGCGTTCAGATTATAGGGGACATCCCGATCTTCGTATCTATGGACAGTGCGGATGTGTGGGCGAACCAACATCTGTTCCAATTAGACTCCAAAGGCTTCCCGCTTAAGGTTGCAGGCGTGCCGCCGGATTATTTCTCCGCAACCGGACAGTTGTGGGGGAATCCTCTGTACGATTGGGATGCCCATGAGGAAGACGGATTCTCCTGGTGGATCTCCCGCATCCGGCATCAGCTGCGTTCTCTCGATATCCTGCGGATCGACCATTTCCGCGGATTCGAAGCCTACTGGTCTGTTCCTTACGGGGAGAAGACCGCTATCAACGGCAAGTGGATCCCTGCGCCCGGATATGAGCTGTTCCAGGCAATCCAGGAAGCGCTTGGAGACGGCCTTCCGATCATCGCAGAGGATCTTGGTATCATCACACCTGAGGTCGACGCCCTTAGACGGGCTTTCCGTTTCCCAGGAATGAAGGTGCTGCAGTTCGCCTTCGACAGCCTGGGCGAGAGCGATTATCTGCCGCATCGGTTCACAACTACGGATTGTATCTGCTACACGGGCACCCATGACAACGATACCTCTCTTGGATGGTATCAGAATCTTTCTTGCGAATGCAGGAAGAAGGTGCGCTTATACACCCGCAGCACCGATGATCTGAAGCCGGGATGGGAACTGATCCGCACGGCTCTTTCCAGCATTGCAGGCTATGCCATCTTCCCGCTCCAGGATGTTCTGGGTTACGGCTCCGATGCCAGGATGAATACCCCCGGGACCGCCTCCGGCAACTGGAACTGGCGTTTCGCAGACGGTGTCCTGCGCAGTGAGCTTGCAGAGAAATTAAAAGAGCTTACCGTATTATACGGCAGACATACGATAGATGAGCCAGAGGAAGACGCCGCTCCTGCCAGTACGGAGGACTCAGTCGAAGAGGTTACGCTGTCCACAGAGGACGCGCCGGACGAAGAGGTTACCGATGCGGCCGTTAAGCAGACAGGAGGAATCGGCAGATGATACGATTTATATTATTGGTCCTGTTTCTGTTCTCCTTCTTATTATTCGGAATTCCGATACTGATCGTCGAATGGATCCGCAGCAAGTTCGATCAGGAGGCAAGCGATTACCGCTGCCTCCGGCTCGTTCAATGGGCTTTCCGCGGAATCCTTAAGATTACCGGAGTTACTGCAACTGTGATCGGAGAGGAGAACATTCCAGACGAACCGGTGCTGTTCATCGCGAATCACAGGAGTTATTTTGATATTCTGCTGACCTATTCCCGGTGCAAGAGGCTGACCGGATACGTCGCCAAAAAGGAGATGCTGCGCTACCCTATTCTTAGGGATTGGATGACACGGCTTCACTGTCTCTTCCTTGACCGGGATAACCCCAAGGAAGGTCTCAAAAGCATCCTCGAGGCGATAGATTATGTGAAAAACGGAATATCCGTATGTATCTTCCCTGAAGGGACCCGCAACGACGGCGAGGAGTTAAGTATGCTCCCCTTCCATAACGGTTCCTTCAAAATAGCAGAAAAATCCGGCTGCGCTATCATCCCGATCAGTATGAACAATACACACACCATGTTCGAAAAGCACATCCCAAGGATCGAGAAGACCCATGTGGTGATCGAATACGGGAAGCCCATCTACCCTAAAGAACTGGACAAAGACACCAAAAAACGTATCGGCAGTTATTGTCAGGGCATCATTCAGGAGACCATTAACCGGAACCAGGAACTCGTATAATTAAAATATTTAATTTACGAAATGATGCAGTAGTGATATAATGGGTGACAAATTATTCAATCCAAAGGAGCTGTAAAAATGAACAGACGAGATTTAACTTTGCTGACAGACCTGTACGAGCTGACCATGATGCAGGGCTATTATGCCCAGGGACAGCAGGAAAAAGTCATCTTCGACGTATTCTTCCGTCAGAATCCTTGTAACAACGGATATTCGGTCTGCGCAGGGCTTAATCAGGTGATCGACTATGTCAAGAATCTGAATTTCACTTACGAGGACGTCGATTATCTGAGGGGGCTTGGCATATTCAGCGAAGATTTTCTGCAATATTTGAGCGGTTTTCATTTCAGCGGAGACATTTATGCCATCCCGGAAGGAACCGTTATATTTCCCAAGGAGCCTATATTAAAGGTCATCGCACCGATCATGGAGGCCCAGTTGGTCGAGACGGCGATCCTGAACATCATCAACCACCAGTCATTGATCGCCACCAAGGCGTCCCGAGTGGTATTTGCCGCCGCAGGCGACGGCATCATGGAATTCGGCCTCAGAAGGGCGCAGGGACCGGACGCCGGCCTGTACGGCGCACGCGCCGCTATCATCGGAGGATGCGTCGGAACCTCTAATGTCCTGGCCGGGCAGCTTTTTGACGTGCCTGTGATGGGAACTCATGCCCATAGCTGGATCATGAGCTTCCCCAACGAATATACGGCCTTCAAGACTTATGCCGAGATGTATCCCGACAACTGTACGCTTCTGGTAGATACCTATGATACTTTGAAGTCAGGAGTCCCCAACGCGATCCGCGTATTCGAGGAATTCCGCGACGCGGGAAAGGCATTCAAGAAATACGGAATCCGTCTGGACAGCGGCGACCTTGCCTACCTGTCCAAGGAGGCACGGAAGATGCTTGACGCCGCCGGATTCACCGACGCTTCGATCTGTGCATCCAACGATCTGGACGAGTATCTTCTGCACGACCTTAAGGTCCAGGGGGCTGCCATTGATTCCTGGGGAGTCGGAACGAATCTTATTACCTCCAAGGACAACCCTTCCTTCGGCGGTGTGTACAAGCTTGCCGCGATTCAGAATGAAGCCGGCGAATTTGTACCGAAGATAAAAATTTCCGAAAATACAGAGAAAATTACAAATCCCGGTAACAAAACAATCTTTAGAATCTATGATAAAACAACAGGAAAGGTGAAGGCCGATCTGATCTGCTTTGCCGACGAGACCTTTGACACAGACGAAGATATGCTCCTGTTCGATCCGATCGATACCTGGAAGAAGACGAAGCTTCCGGGCGGATCCTACACTATGCGCGAGATTCTTGTACCGATATTCCGCAACGGCGAATGCATCTACAAGTCACCTTCTGTAAAGGAGATCGCGGAATACTGCCGTCAGGAGAAGAAGACGCTGTGGGAAGAGACCAAGCGATTGTTCTATCCGCACAGAGTCTATGTAGATCTGTCGCCGAAGCTCTACGAAGTGAAGAAAGCTCTGTTGAATAAGATGAGCATTACCGAGTAAGTTACGAAAAAGGAGACTATTATATGAAGATTATTGTATTAGCGGGCGGATTAAGCCCGGAGCGCGATGTTTCACTGACTTCAGGCGCCGGAATCTGCCGGACGCTGCGCGAGATGGGGCATCAGGCATTCTTAATGGATGTATTTTTCGGATTTCCATATGATGCCGACAGGCTTATGGAGGTATTCGACCTTCCGGGAGCAGGCCTTGAGATCGCAGACGGGATCAAGACCACAGCGCCGGATCTTGACGCTCTTAAGAGATCCCGTCCCGATCAGTCTGACTGTATGCTTGGACCGAACGTCATTGAACTATGCCAGATGGCGGATATCACATTCATGGGTCTTCACGGATCCATAGGAGAAGACGGCAAGTTACAGGCAACCTTCGACGTCCTGGGAATCCGATATACCGGCCCCAGCGCTCTTGGATGCTCTCTGTCTATGAATAAGCTTGTTGCAAAACAGATCTTCAAGATGTCGGACGTTCCGACCCCAAGAGGCACTTCTCTGACGAGGAAGACGAAGGATACGCCTCTTACGGAGCTTGGCTATTATCTTCCGCTGGTGATCAAGCCATGTGCCAGCGGCTCCAGTATCGGCGTATATATTGTCCATACAGAGGAAGAATATACAGAGGCGATCCGCCGTTCCTTCGAGGTCGATATGGAAGAAGAGGTTGTGATCGAGCCTTATATCAAGGGCCGTGAATTTGCCTGCGGCATCATCGCCGGCAAGGCGCTTCCGCTGGTTGAGATCATACCGAAGAGCGGATTCTTCAATTATGAGAACAAGTACCAGGACGGCGGGGCGCAGGAGATCTGTCCTCCGCAGTCTATTGACGCCGCGACCCAGCAGAAGATCCAAAAGGCCGGCGAGAAGGCCTTTGAGGCATTGCGGATGGACGTCTATTCAAGGGCTGATTTTATTGTCGATGACGAAGACGGCAGCTTCTACTGCCTTGAGGTAAACGCGTTGCCGGGAATGACTCCTGCCAGCCTTCTTCCGAAGGCAGCCAATGCAGCCGGACTTGAATACAGCGCCCTCTGCCAGCGGATCATCGACGAATCCTACAAAGCGCGTTATTAAGGAGGCTGCCCTATGAAGAATCTCACACTGAGAAATATTACACAGACCTGCCAGGGAACCTACTACGGCGACAACGCCCTTCTTGACAGAGAAGCGGAGGGCGTCGTTATCGACAGCCGTAAGGTTAAGCCCGGCTATCTATTTGTTGCGATCGACGGCGCTAACGTCAATGCGCACAAATTTATCCCGGATACGGTCAAGTCCGGAGCGCTCTGTGTAGTATCCCATGAAGATCTGGGCGAGACGGACTTCCCCTACATTCTGGTGGAATCTACCGGTCAGGCGCTTCTTGACATTGCGAAGCTCTACCGTGATTCCTTCGATATCAAGGTTGTCGGCATTACCGGAAGCGCGGGTAAGACGAGTACAAAGGAGATGATTGCCTCTGTTGCCGCGCAGAAATACTGTGTGCATAAGACACTGGGGAATTTCAACAACGAATGGGGGCTTCCCATCACCATCTTCGGGATGGATGAGACCCATCAGGTCGCGATCCTGGAGATGGGAGTGAATCACTTCGGCGAGATGCGCCGGCTCTCTTCTGTCGCAGCTCCCGATATCTGCGTGATCACCAACATCGGCGTCGCGCACCTGGAATTCTTCAAGACAAGAGAAGGGATCTTCCGTGAGAAGACCCAGATGATCCAGGATATGAAGAACGGCGGAACCATCATCCTGAACGGAGACGACGACCTTCTGGCGCAGACATCCCCGATCAAGGGAGTCAGCCCCATCTTCTTCGGCTTCGGGGACAACAGCCAGTTCCGTGCAGATAACATGCAGGCTCTCGGCCTTAAGGGAACTGCCTGCACGATCCATCTGCCGGATCAGACCTCTTTTGACTGTACGGTGCCGCTGCCCGGAATCCATATGGTGAGCAACGCCCTTGCAGGCGCCGCTGTCGGTTATACGCTCGGTCTGACCACCGAGGAGATCAAGGCCGGGATCGAAGGGCTTCCCTCTATCCCCGGACGCAATAACATTATTAAAACAGAACACCTGATCATCCTGGATGACTGTTACAACGCCAATCCTGTGTCCATGAAGGCCTCTATCGACGTGCTGAATATGGCGATCGGACGGAAGGTTGCCATCCTTGGCGATATGAACGAGCTTGGCGAAGACGCCCAGGAATTGCATCAGAATGTGGGCGAATACGCCGCACAGCAGGGAGTAGACCTGATCTGCGGGATCGGCCCTCTTTCCCGGCATCTGGCAGACGGAGCGTCAAAGTGCTCCTCTCAGTCCGAGACTGTATGGTTCGAATCAAAAGCCGCATTCCTTGACGCGGCTAAGGATCTGATCAGAGAAGGCGACAACGTGCTGGTCAAAGCCTCCCACGGCATGCAGTTCCCCGACATCATAGACGCACTGAAACAATTCAACCAATAGGGAGTAATTTATGGATTATCAGATTCTAGCTCTGGACCTGGACGGTACGCTTACAAACTCCGCGAAGGAGATCACGCGCCCCACTCTGGATGCATTGATTGCGATACAAGAACAAGGAAAAAAAGTCGTTCTGGCAAGCGGACGCCCTACAAAGGGCGTTGTTCCGCTTGCCGAACAGCTTCATCTGGGAGAATACGGCAGTTATATTCTCTCCTTCAACGGCGGGCGCATCACCGACTGCCGAAGCCAAAAGATCATCTATGAGAAGCTGCTGCCGCCAGATGTTGCAGAGCCGATCTTCTATATTGCCAGGAAATATTCCGGAATTGACGTTGTCGGCTACACGCCCGACGCCCTTATCTCCGGTATCCGCCCTAATCAATATACGGAACTGGAATCCCGGATCAACCACATGCCTATCGTCGAAGCAGAGGACTTCCCTGCCATGCTGACGGGAACCGAGAACAAGCTTCTGATTACCGGATCACCCGAGATCATCCCCCTTGTCAAGGCAGAAGTGATCGATTATTTTCACTCCTACCTCTCTGTCTACTGTTCCGATCCCTTCTTCTTAGAGATCATGCCGAGAGGTATCGATAAGGCTCATTCTCTGCTGCGCCTTTTAAGCGGAATCGGCCTTACCGCGGATCAGATGATCTGCTGCGGCGACGGATACAACGATCTGACCATGATAGAGACTGCCGGACTCGGCGTCGCCATGGCAAACGCGCAGCCGGCAGTGCTTGAAAAGGCAGATTATATCACCAAATCAAACGACGAGGGCGGCGTACTGCACGTGATCAATAAGTTTATGCTCACTTAAACTCAGGGATAAAACTCTCCAGGGCGGCTTCGCCCTCCTGGATATATCCGAATTCCACGCCAAGACCAAGAGCATAATCCACCGCCTTCTCATACTCTCTTCTTGTCACCCGCCTCCCCAGATGCTTATGCCCCTTGACCTGCGGCATCGGGGTGTACTGGTTCATAATACTGATCATGATACTGTTACCGTATGTCTCATACAGGTAACGGATCACTTCCTTCGAATCCCTCACATGGCCCGGAAGCACCAGATGACGCACCAGAACACCCTTTGTCATCAGCCCGGTATCTTCATCGATGTGAAAATCCCCCGTCTGCAAATACATCTCTTCCAACGCCTTCTTCGCATACCAAGGATAATCCGGCGCACCGGAATACTCTGCCGCAAGTCCTGCATCCATATATTTCAGATCCGGCAGGTAGATATCCACATAACCCCTCAGCATCCGAATCGTCTCCGCCCTCTCGTAACCGCTTGTATTGTACACGACGGGAAGCTTCATTCCCTTTCTCTTCGCTATATCCAATGCCTCTGTGATCTGCGGTACATAGTGGGTCGGCGTCACCAGATTGATGTTGTTCGCGCCCTGTCCTTCAAGCTCCAGGAAGATCTCTGCAAGCCTCCCCGCCGTGACCTCTGTCCCGATCTTCCCATCCGCCGCCCTTTGGCAATCCGGCTTCACCGCTGTCCGGCCGGCTCTGGATATCTTATAGTTCTGGCAGAAGATGCATCCCATATTACAGCCCGCGAAAAACACCGTGCCGGAACCATTTACCCCGGAAATGCACTCTTCCTCCCACATATGAAGAGCCGCCCTGGCAATAACAAGCCCGGCGGCTCTCCCGCAGTATCCTGCCTGTCCCTCTAGGCGGTTAGCATGACATAGCCTGGGGCACAGCGTACAGTCCGTAAGGCGGGCATCTGACCAGAATTTATCTGACAAGCTCATAGTTCTCACCTCCTGCGCACGAACCGAAGCGCCGGATAACGGAAGCCGTTCTTCTCGATCTGCTCAGGTTCCTCTTCCAGTATCATGTACCTGCTGTTTCTTCTCGTACTGTAATCATATGCCAGGATCAGCTTCTCGAACTCCTCTTCATCCCTTATATCGATCCATGATGCATCCATGATCTCTTCCTGCATATGCTCCTCTATGAATTCCTCGATCTGCTCTTTGCTGTACCGGACCTGAATACGATTCAGCTTCAGAACGTCTTCCTTCTTAAGATCCTCTGTCTCCGTATCCTCCGCCATCTGTCCCGTGAAGTCCTTCCTGCTCTTTCTGCGCTTATATAACGGCTTCTCCGATAGCATCTCAACATGTGACAGATTCATCTTCTCTGCGATCCCAGCGAGCATCTCTTCCGAATCATCCGCGGCTGCCAGACGGTTCAAAAGACGCACCAGAAGCCCCTTCGTATCCGACTGCTCGCTTAAGAGATAGTTCAGCCTCGTCACCGTCGCCCGCACGTACTTCGTGTGCTCCTTGTCCATATTAGAGATCCGATGCTCGATATCATCAAAGCCTCTCTCAATGAGATCCAGAAGCTCATGTATATCGTCCGACGTATCTCCGATCGCCCGGGACGATCTTCTCACACCTTCGATCCAATCTTCATCCTCCCGCATCTCCCTGAGACATTTCTTAATATCCATCTTATAGATATAGAAATTATCAGAAGTCTTCAGGATATGGTACTTCCTGCGCACGACCGCCTCCACATATCCGTCCAGATGTTCCTTCAGAAGCTCACCGTAAGTCTCCTGGTCCAAAAGCCTCGCAAAAAACTTGTCCATATTGTGAAGCATATCCTGCAGCGCCTTATTCAGTCTTCTCGTATTCACAAGGGCCGTCCGCAGCATACCCAGATTCCCCCTTGGATCGTTACGGAATAAGAAAAGCGTAGCATACACATTCTGGATATAGATCTCCGTCTCTTCCATCTCATCCGACTCCAGACGTTCAAAGGCGTCGATAAATACCGCCGAGTAATCCGGGATCACGATATTCGTCACCAGCGTATGGTAATCCTCGATCCGCTTAAGCCAGCCCGACCTAAGCAGCCAGCCTAAGATCCTGGAAGACGGAGTCTCCAGCATATCATATTCCGTCTCATTCTCCTCCGCCTTAAGTTCAAAACGCTTTCTGGCGTTCATATCACTCAATGCCTGGATACATACTTCCCTGGTCAGGAAATAATTACTGTACTGATATTCTTCATTGATACACAAAAGCGCTTCTATATAAATCTCCCGGTTTACACTTCGGAACAGGCTCCAAAATGTATCCGGGATCTCATCTCTTAACTGCATAAATATTCTCCAATACTTACACCCGTTTTATTTTTCTTTGCCAAAGATCGCTTCCCAGAAGCCGACCTTCTTATCAGGTGCTTCCTTCCAGCCGACCGCCACCGGCGCACAGACCGGAACCACGAACTCGATCCCGTCATCCGTCTTAGTCACTTCCGGGTAAGTAATCGTTCCTGCCTCTGTTCCGTCTATTTCATCCGGATAAATATATGCGACGACCGCCTCATGGCTCTTCTTCCCTACGCCCTTGGGGTAAGGCACAGTAATCGTCAGTCCGTCATCGGAAACCTCGTCGTCATCCGCCCGCTCCCACTCTGTCGCATCCGCATTCTTCCTCATCAGGGTAGGGGCATAGGTATAGACATACGTCTGCCGGATTCCCTTCGTCATAACTGCTCCGATCAGACCTTTCTGAATCTCGCTCGGCGTATCGAAGTCCGCAATCTCTGTCAGACCTCCCGGCACCTTAGACACACCGCTCTCAAGATCCAGCCTGTACATCCTGCCTTTTACCACTGCCACTCCGTGAGGCACCGGCTTTTTAACCACTTCATTAATGACGCCGTAGACGACAGGCAATTCTTCCGGCAGCACATAATTCTTAGCCGCCGCGCTGTCTCCCAGCGTAAATCTCATGTTCTCATCCTTCCACACAAGCCTGATCTCCTGCTCGTACTCTGAACCCTGAACAGACTTGCCTGTTATCAGCCCTGTCGGAAAGCTCGTCGGTATGACCTCCTCATCCTGATCGGCAGGCAGAAGCCCTTCCACGCGAAGTTCCCCGTAGATATACACGTTCTCATCTCTGGTATTCCCAACTACCTCCAGATCTCCGGTGTTCCACTCTAACTGCTTCGGCGTAATATTCCACTCCTTCGTGACGCTGGCGGGTCCGGTTATCACGTAGTTGCGTCCGTATCCCTCTTCCAGGAAAAAATCGATCGTGACAGTATAAGCGCCGACCGCCGTTCCACTGACTGCTCCTCCGACAGACACTTTCAGCCCCTCCGGCATATCTGCGCGGAACTTCAATGTCTTCTCCGTCCCGTCATACTCAAAAGCCGTAACAGTCTTCTCCTCCCAATTGATCTTCGTTACATCTATCTCTCTGGGAGATACCGTAATCTTCATAGAGCAGGCAGCTTCCTTCCCGTTCTCCTTATAAACCAGTGTAACGGAGGTCTGCCCTACCTGCAGGCTGCCTTCCTTAACCCCGATCTTGTCATTGGACGCGGTCTTAGAAGCTCCTGAACTGTAAGCCACCGTGACCACCATGCCCGATCTGTCAAAACGTTCTCCATAGGTATAATCCGTCTTCTTCGGAGGCGTCGTAAGCGTGATCCCCGTCATCTCACCGGCATCCAGCACTTCAAAGGCCTTCGATACCTGTTCGTCTTCGTCGTTCGGATCAGTAAAAATGACCGTATAAGTCCCCTTTTCAATAACCTTGGAGGGGCTGATCTCCATCTTCCATTCATCGCTCTTCGTCCGGTTAAATATCCGGTTCCTGACCACGGCTGTCCCGTCAACCCTGATACTGTCTTCAATATATTTCTTCACATATTCCGTATGGTCTTCTCCTGTGCCGTACAATATACCGTCCGGTACTGAGAACATATCCTCCGTCATTTTGCTGAGTATGTAGAATGCACCGTCGCCGCCTACATAGCCGCTTCCTGTCAGACTGTCTGAGCTTCCGATCCTGAGCGTTCCGTTATTCATCATGTTGCCGTCCAATTTAAGAGAATATGAAGAAGGGATCTCTAACGTCTGACCGTTCGGAATCGTCAGCAGCTTATTGGCCGGCACTGACAGATCTTCCTTATTCACTGTGTATTTCCCGTAGACCTGTCCTGTATTCCCCTCAAACAGCACGCCGGATATGAAGCCGTCCTTGCCGGCGCTCACGCTTCCCGCGTCGATCCACGCCGTTCCGTCCTTATCAGAAACCAGCGTTCCGCCCCCTGTGCCGCCGATCTTCGTCGTACTGATCCTGCCGCCGTTTATCTTAACCGTTCCGCAGTTCGTATTCTTCGTATTCTTCCCGCTGTTGTCCTTCGGCGTACCGCCGATCCCCGATCCCAAGTCCGGCGTATCCGTCCATGCTTCCAATGTTCCGCCTCTTTGCGCGCTGATCTCTATGGCAGCGTTCTCCGGCACCGCAATCGCAGCGTACCCTCCCGAATGCAGGATATTCTCCCCCTTAAGCGTCAGAGATACCTTGGCATCCGGCGCAATATAGAGCGGATTGTATCCTCCTGACACTGTACTGATCCTGACCTTGTCGAACATGATATCATGCTTCTTGCCGCTTGCCACCGTAACTACATGGTCCGTTTCCTTCCCGTTCGTGGTTATGATGTAACCGTCTCCGCTTGTCGGACCCTCCTTCTTCTTGCCGTCTCCCTGCCTGTAACCGTCAGAGCTGATCTCAATATCTCCCTTTGTCAGATCAAGCTCCACATCTCCGGAAGCCTGGGCTGCCGTCCCTGCCCACAGGAAGCACAGCGCCGATAACAGCACCGTTCTGGTTATATCTGTCAATGTCTTTTTAATATATATATTTTCCATATTCATCCTTTCCGTATATAATGCAGAGCAACGAAACTATATGCGGACAGTTCCTACTTCTTTTTATTCGTTTTCAGCCTTTTTCTCCCAAATCGGCGTATCTGGATCAATCCTAATATGTCAGCAGCAGCCAGCGCCGTCAAAACTGTGTAGAAACCGATCTGCGTCTTGTCTCCGGTAGTAATGCCCTGACCAGAACCGCCTCCATTCCCGGACCCGCTGCCGCCGCCAGAACCATTCCCGCCGCCGCTGCCAGAACCATCTCCATTCCCGGACCCGTTGCCGCCGCCAGAACCATTCCCGCCGCCGTCTCCGTTTCCGTCTCCGCTGCCGTCTCCATTTCCGTCTCCGTCTCCGTTTCCATCTCCGCTGCCAGAACCACCTCCGTCTCCGCTGCCGTCTCCATTCCCGTCTCCGTCTCCGTTTCCATCTCCGCTGCCGTCTCCGTTTCCATCTCCTCCAGGCGGATTATCCCCTTCTCCCAGATCATCTCCGTCATTATCAGATGGATCCTTAATCTCTTCCCATCCTACGGCAATCGGCGCCGGCGCCGGAATCGTGAATCGAATCCCGCCGTCTGTCCTGGTCACTTCGAGATAAACAACGGTTCCTGCTTCCACTCCGTTGATCGTCTCAGGATAAATGTATGCGACAACTCCTTTGTACTTCTCTCCTGTAATCCCTTCTGGATAAGGCATGGTAATCGTCAGACCTGCTGAAGGGATTGCGGATGCCTCTGCTCTTTGCCAGCCTGAATCTCCGTCGCCTCTACTAAGAAGCGCAAGGTCATAGGACATAACATATCCCGGGGCAATTCCTTTCTTCACAACCTCTTCCACCAGCCTGCCCTCCAAGGCGCTGGGAGTCTCATACTCATTGGCCAATCCATCCGGCACTTTCGATATCCTCGTCTCCAGGTCCATCCGATACTCGGTTCCCTCTTCTGGTTTAAGTTCCCGCGGAAGTTCAAGCTCCTCTACCTCATTGACACTGCCTGAGACTACAGGGAGCTCTTCCGGCAGATTATAGTTCCCTGCTGCACTTCCTTCCAGACGGAACTTGTCATCCTCATTCTTCCACTCCAGCGCAATATCTTTATTCTCCCCGGCAACCTTGTCATGAACGCCAGTGATATTGTCTGCAGGGAAACTTGTATTAATATTCCCGTCTCTTACATCGGAATCGACTGCGCCGTTCACGCCTAATTCCCCATAGATATTCGCATCATCGTCCCGCGTATTGCCTACCGCTTCCAGATCACTCGTATTCCATTCCAAATCCTTGGGCTTGATGGTCCACTCCAGTTCAGTCCTCAGAGATGAACCTCCGTCATCACCTAATATATATTGGCCCTCATATCCCGGCTTCAGTTTGAACTCTACCGTTACCTTGTAAGTACCGGCATTCTTCTCTTCACTTGTTCCTGTGACAACCATCTCTACCCCTTCCGGGAGCAGCTCTTCATCGAAGATTGGGCTGTGAGACTCTCCATCGTACTCAAAGACTGTATCCTCCTCATTCCATTCTATTCCTGAGAGGTCGATCTTCTTCTTCCCTACTGTGATACCAGTCTCACACTCAAGCACCTCGCCGTATACTCCCCGGTAAGTTATTGTAACAGAAGTCTGACCCGCCTTAAGGCCTGTGCCGTCCGTGATGGTGACCTCTTCCGTAATATCCTGCCTGCTCCCATCCTTACTGATCGCAGTAATGATCATTCCTGCCGGATCAAAATTATCGCCATGCTCATAGGATATCTTATCAGGCGGAGTGGTTACTTCAATCCTGACTACTGTATCATCTGAATAAACAAGGAAGCTCTTCTCTATCGTTCTGTTAAACGGTACAGTTGTAAATGTAGCCGTATACTGTCCTGCCCCATTGACCGCACTCGGACGAATGTTCAGTTCATAAGGCGGATTGACAAAGTTCTGACCTTTCAGTGATGCCCGACATGCATTTTCAAAACTTGTTTCCAACCTTGTTTTTACTAATTCTGTCTGATCCGTCCCTGTATCCTTTAGATCCTGGGGCGCTTCAAAATCATCTGAAAACAGATAATAATTACCTCCGGCACCTATAATCCCATTTCCTGCCAAACAATCCTTACTGTCAATACAGATTATTCCCTGCGCATCTGCCGCCGCAGATGCAAATTCAATATTATTACCTCCTGACAATGTCAGGATATGATCCTTTGGTATGTATAACATCTTACCTGCATCGATCGTAAGTTTTTTCCCCTGCGATATTGCGGCGTCCTGATTTAATTCATAACTGTTGCCGTATATCTTTCCTTCATTTCCAATAAATAAAACTCCGCTTAAAAACTTGCCTGTTCCATCGGTTCCTGATCCGGCGCCCAGTATTAAACTATCAGTCTCCACCCATGCGCTGCCGGTTCTGTCACTGACTAACTCACCGCTGGGCTTCACACCGCCTCCTCCAATACCGATTCCGGCAGCATCCGTTCCTCCGGCCTTCGCTGATACATAACCTCCGGTGATCGTAATTGTTCCTACCTGAATCGTATCTTGGGTACTTGAACCTGCTACACCTCCGCTTCCGATTCCCGCACCGGCGCCTGTGCCCATATTTCCAGACGACCCGGTCGGACCTTTCCCGCCTGTTGCTTCCACATGGCCTCCGGTAATCAAGATATTACCGCAGCCTTCTTTGTAATTACCGCCGATCCCCGCAGCACCGTCAGCGCCGTCTGCCGTCACACGCCCTCCGGCAATCTTAAGCTGACTGCCGTCTGCCACCTTAATGCCTGCTGAACGATACCCGCCTGCCGTATTGATCGTTCCTCCGAGAATCTCAAACGTACCGTTGTTCACACAGATAGCCGCACTGTCACTCGTCAAACCAGTAGAATCGTCGATAACCGTCAACTCTCCGGTACTCTCCTCTGTAACCGTCAGCGTAGCTTTGGTTGCATTCTTGATGCCGACCACCACGGGATTCCAACCTTGCAACTCATTCTTTCCTTCAAGCGTCAGATATACCCTGGCCGCGCTGGCCGCTGAGTTACTCGTGGCAACACTAAACTTGGAGTTTCTGGAATTAATATGTACCTCTGAAAATGTAATTTTATGCTCTCCGCTTCTGACCGTAACTCCGTTGTCAGTCACCTCGCCGCCGCTTGTAATAATATAATCCTTTCCCGGCTTATACACCCCAGCAGTAACACCGTTTTGCCTGTATTCGTTCTCCTCGATCTCGATCGAGCCGTTCCTTAGATCAAGCTCTATCACCTCACCTGCGGCATGCAGTGTTTCTCCTTTTAAAGCAAATGCCAGAATGGCTGCCAATATTCCCCAACGCGCTATTTTCAATGTATTTTCCATTCTCATCGTATCTATATACAACCTCGTATTCTTCCTTATAGTCATACTATCCCATTAAACATGATAAGTATAACACAGGTGCATCCGATTTTCTACAAGCGAACTCCTTGTTTGTCAGGAAATTTCTTGAATTTTATGTCGAAAATTGTTATGATATAGGAAATGTGGATTACACATCTGAATATTCAACACAAAAAGGAGGGAGTATTTGTGTCTAATGAATTGAATGTTACCAGTGGAGAAGCCACAGGAACGGCCGCTGAACCGGCTGCAGGGGAGAGTACAGGGGTTACAAGCGATAATAAGATCGTTCCGATTGCGAATAAAACAGGCGCCGCCGAACCCGGCATTGCCACAGAAACAGTTGTCCCGGCAGCGGTCCAACCGGTTGCCGCGCCTGTAGTTAACAACAGCTCCGACGGCACCGCCAAGGCAGCTGCACCGGCTGCACCAACCGCACCGTCGGTTCCAACAGCTGCAGATCCGGCTTTAGAATCGGCCGCTGCAAGCCAGGCAACAGCGGCTTTTGCCCAGACGGCGGCAGGCAGTCCGGTACAGAACCAGACACAGGAACCTGAGACACCGCCAAAGCATAGCTCTGCCGCCTCTTCATACAGAGAAGAGCGGGAAGATTCTTTTGATTTCGATGAGGACGAACGGCCCAGAAGACGGCTCTTCCGTTCCCGCCGCGAGGAGGAATCAAGAGATAAGCTGATTCTTTCCCGTATCAAAGACGACGAACTGTTAGAGTACCTTACATTAGAACAGCGCAGGCTTGAGTTCCTGCAGCAGGCCAAGGAAATCCGCGAGAAGCGGCTGCTTGCGGCATTTCAGCTTCTAATCTCACTGGCAGCGATCGTTGCAGTTACATATCTGCTGAAGGATAATCCGACGATCCTTATAAGTATCTTATATATTGTCGGCATCATTGCCGCACTGATCATATGGAAGAACCCCCGGGATAAAGGCAGGGGAAGGCACTGATATTTGAATTTTTTTAAGGGAGAGTCCTATGGGATTCTCTCTTTTCTATTTATCATACTTATTTTATCATACTTATTTAAGGACAGCCTGTTTGGGGAAGGGAAGAGCGTTTTGCTGTAAGCGATACAAAACACACCGTAATGAAAAGAAGTGCATGTTGTGATATACTCT
>OFGA01000346.1_pt1 | contig 40812 bp, 36 predicted proteins | sample 1521471 | NCBI WGS metagenome assembly OFGA01 (sample SAMEA3504086, study PRJEB24116) | mouse gut metagenome | biome: mouse gut; feature: mouse-associated habitat; material: faeces | place: Denmark | collected 2011 | reverse complement strand
TGAGGAAGCAGCTGCGCAGGGAATTGTTGCAGGAATGAATGCTGCCATGGAGATTTTTGGGAAGGAGCCGCTGGTTCTTGACCGTTCGGAATCTTATATCGGTGTGCTGATAGATGACCTTGTTACAAAAGAAAATCATGAGCCGTACCGGATGATGACATCAAGGGCAGAGTACCGCCTGCTGCTTCGCCAGGACAATGCGGACCTGCGCCTGACTGAAAAAGGGTACCGGGCCGGGCTGGTGCCGAAAGAACGTTATGAATGGATATTAAAAAAAGAAAAGCTTATTCAGGAAGAACTGGAACGCATTTCCCATGTGACAGTGGGGGCGAATCAGAAAACACAGGAATTTCTGGAAAAGCATCAAAGCGTGCCGTTAAATACCGGTACGACACTGGCAGAGCTGATTCGAAGACCGGAATTAAATTATGATTTATTATCTGAATTAGACCCTGGAAGGCCTGAGCTGCCATATGATGTGGCTGAACAGGTTAATATTAATGTTAAATATGAAGGCTATATCCACAGGCAGATGAAGCAGGTTCAGAATTTTAAGAAACTGGAAAATAAGAAGCTTGACCCGGATTTTGATTATGATGCAGTAAGCGGGCTGCGCATGGAAGCAAGGCAGAAGCTGAAGCTGTACCATCCGGTATCGATTGGCCAGGCTTCCAGAATATCCGGAGTTTCTCCTGCGGATATTTCAGTCCTTCTGGTTTATATGGAGCAGTATTATCGGAAGAAAGAATAGCCTGTGTTTAAAAAATAGCGAATTTTCAAATGTAATCTGGTACAAGAATTTATGGAGAATGGGAATGGAGAATAATTTTAGCAGATTTAGAAAAAAGCTGGAAATGATAAATCTTAGTATGACAGAACGTATGGAAGAACAGTTTTCTTTATATTATGATTTGTTGATGGAATGGAATCAGGTTATGAATCTGACAGCAATTACGGGATTTGAGGAAGCTGTGGATAAGCATTTTCTGGATAGTGTGATTTTGGGGCATTATATTGCACTGGATAAAAATGTAAGTCTTATTGATGTCGGAACAGGTGCAGGGTTTCCAGGTATCCCGCTTAAAATCATGTTTCCTGAAATTCATGTGACGCTTGCGGATTCCTTAAATAAAAGAGTTAAATTTTTGAATGAAGTGATATCGCAGCTGGAACTGGAACATATTGCAGCAGTACATGGGAGGGCAGAGGAGCTCGCGGGAAATGCAGCGTACCGGGAACAGTATGATTACTGTGTATCAAGAGCTGTCGCAAACCTTGCAGTCCTGAGTGAATACTGTATTCCTTTTGTGAAAAAAGGGGGAACTTTTATTGCATACAAATCTGCCGGCATTCAGGATGAATTAAAATCTGCCAGGAAGGCGGTGCGCCTGCTGGGCGGGAGCCAGGCAAAGCTGACAGAATTTATCCTGCCTGATACAGAATATCACCGTTCTTTTGTTATGATTGATAAAATAGAACATACATCGAAAAAATTTCCAAGAAAGGCTGGCATGCCTTCGAAAGAACCTCTGTGTTAAAAGTCTGAAAACAGTGTACTGCATCCAGACAGAAATCAGGTGCCGGAACAACTGGCTTCTGTCTGGACAGGATAAATTGGAATCTGTTTTATCTGTTTCTGGATAGCGTCTTTTTATTTCTTATTTAGACTTTCTTATTTAGACTGACTTGACTGAAAAGCATTAAAAATTCTGTATATTTAAGATAGTCAGTGGAAAATCAGTGTTTTCGTTATTTTTATATTTTGTATTTAATTTTATATTTAGCTGCAAATATGAATGATTTTATTTGCGATAGTTTCTGGAATTTCTAACTGGGGAAGCAGGCGGCAGTTGGAAACACAGACTGTGTGTATGCGTTCGTTGTATTTTTTATATTCCTGTGTGACAGGTGTTCTTTTTCCATTGCTGATAATATATATATCATTTTTTATCAATGGAAGTGCATGTATGATGTTGATGTTCGTATAGTTCGCTAAAATACTGCCATATAGATATTTTCCATTTGAGTGATGGAAATGTGCATTATAGTAGGAAATATCGACAGTATTGGAAAGGACATTTTTATCGTTGTAAAAGTATATATATTTGTAGTCATCTTCCAATGATGATTTGCTCATCACGCAGTTATATAAAAAGGTTCCTATGACTGGCAGGTTTGCTATATTTTCTTTTAATTTACCTGTAGAAGTAACCGGCTTGACCAGCTCACTGATAGATGACGGATTAATCAGAATCAGCTTGTCTATAAGCGCCGGGTTCATGCGCACAGCCATCAGGGAAAAAGAACCGGACAGGGCAGAAGCACAGATATGTGTCTTTTCCTGAATGACTTCTTTTATAAAATCAGAAATTAATTGAACAAACATGTAGTTGATATAAGTAATATTTGGCTTATCTGATTTCCCGCAGCCAGGAAGGTCCAGCTCGAATACGTGGAAATATTTTGATAATTCATTATCTATGCGACACCATTCTTCTTTGGAAAAAGAAGGCTGCAGGTTATGCAGGAGCAGAAGGGGAGCAGAAGATAAATCTCCTTTTTCGGCGTAATTGATGTTCATGTCTTTCCAGGTATAGGATTTATCATTTTTACTTGGTGAAGCTGGCGTGAGGGAAGTATCAATGTACTGGTTGATGAAATGCATGCCAGTTAAGAGAAGGGCAGAGGATGTAATGATTTTTTTCACTGTTTTTTTCATGGGTTTCTCCTTTATTATATTTTATTTGAATTTTAAAATATGATGGCTGTATGTTTGGTTTGTGGCAAATTTGGTGGAAAGTATGTAGAATTTGCCTGTTTATAAGGGGCGGTTTGTTTTTTGTTGTGAGGAAATCTGGTGGTTTGGGGCTTTGGTATGTATCTATTATAACTTATTTTTGGGGATATATGTTATAAATTTTTAGTAAAAATGAAAATATTTTCTGAGGTTGGGATGGCGGGGAAAATATTCAGGAGGGGGCAGGGAAATGGCAGAGAGAGATTTTGCAGAAGATTGGGGGATTTATAAAGTGAATGGGGGATTTATAAAGCGAATGGGGGATTTATAAAGTGAATGGGGAATTTATAAAGTGAATGGGGGATTTATAAAGTGAATGGGGAATTTATAAAGTGAATGGGGGATTTAAAAATAAATGGGGTATTTATAAAGTGAATAGGGTATTTGAAAAATGGATGGGAGATTTGGATAGGGGGCTGGCAATTTGAGAGGGAGTCGTGGAATTTGGAGAAGTCAGGAAGTTTGGCAGTAAATGCCAGGGTTTAATGTTTCACGTGAAACATTTTTTTGCTTTTTTCTCGTTCTTTTTTATGTCTTTGTATGGGAAGTATAATTTTTATTAAATTGTTTGAGAATAGGTATTTGTGTGATGCAGAGTGGGAGGTAGTAGTTTTGGTGGACGCTGGAAAATTGGTGCTGCCTGTTCTGGTGTTCCGGTTTCAGAATGTAAGAAACACTAAGTATTCTGCCAGTTCTGTACTGGTACCGGACGGAGCAAGCGCCTAATTCGCTTCGCTAAAGGCCGCTTTTGGGCTGCGCCCCCTGTTTTTTGTTCAGAATACTAAGTGTTTCTAACATTCTTTCACAGTCACACCAGAACAGGCAGCACCAATTTTCCAGCTGCTATCGGCAAAATTTACAGTTTGATTTCTGTATTTATAAATTTTCTATTTAAAATTGGATATGGGAGTTATTTTTAATGGGTATGAGGAGTATGGCTGTTGTTATTATTTATTTTTTCTGTTTATATTTTGAATAATTGGTATTTTAGGACTGTATGAGAATTGATTTTTTTGTGATTAAAATTTATATATTACAAACACGTTGAAAATGAAAGAAAAGTATTGAATCGTCTCATAAGTTTGTAAATTGCAATTTGCGATGAAGGAGATGTATATATAATAATATGATTGACAAATAAAAAGAGATTGAAAAATGATTATATAAAACTTTGAAGATTTGGAAATGGATAAACCCTTTGATAAATAGTAAGTGATTGGCAGTACAAATATACGATATTTTTTGATGCTATTTCTTTCTATGGATTGATTCAGTCACTGCTGTGCCTGGATTATAAAGAAGTGCTCTTAAATAAAAATTCTGAGTTGAACTATTTTGAGTTAAACTATTCAAAACTTAATTTTTGCTGTAGCAGAGGGTAAAATATACGATGCTTATCTGCTTGTCAGTAGAGAGAATGATAACAGATTTCAAAGTATGAGAAAAATATGATTTCTTTATACCGTAGGATAGGATTGATTTTTTCGGTGTAAGGGGGTATTGTTTTATTTATTTTATCTTTTGTGAATGATAAATATCGTAAGAATTTTATTATAGCCTTACAGCATTTGCAGAGAGAGAAGAAAAGATATATTTTTTATGTGTAATATTTTTATATGTGTGAGATTGACGGAGTAAATCAATAATATATACTTACACATAATATAATATTTTCTTTGTTTTCTGTTTTTTATATGTGAAGATTAGCGGAGTAAATGGAAATATTTAAAATAAATATAAAATGTTTCACGTGAAACATTTATTTCTAATTTTTCTGTCAGTTTAATTTTAGAGCTGATATATTGTGAATTAGTGAGTTTCATGTATTGCTGACTGATGGTAAATATGATTTTAAAGATTATCAGGAATTGCCTTAAAATTAGCAGGTTTCTTATATCTATTGGTGGACGGCGTTTCTTTTGATTCTAGTGTACTGGCTCATTGGCATTCATTGCAATCTCACTGCCTATTTTGCCATCTGCTTTCTTGGATTTTCTGGACGCAGCACTACTACGTCTAGAAAATCCGCCTTACATAGTGACAAAATATGCAGCACGCTTACATAAATACCAGCAAGCCAGCACACCATCTGGCCAGAAATTGAAATATGAAACTGCTTGTTTCGCACCATTGTATCGTTGAATTTCTGGCCACCGCATGCCGTTGAAATTTCGCCTTGCACTGGCACGGAAACATACATCCGCTTATTTCAATTTATGACTGGATGGTGTAAAATTGAGTCACGGAATTTTCTTCAGCGAAGCGAGGGTATTATTGTTTAAATTATGACTGGCACTGTTATCAGTTATTCAGTATAAAGCTCTGATTTCTGAAGGGATGGAGATACAGATGAACAAAATGTAAAATGTAATAAATTATAGAAAAAATATTGTCCGGCTGATTTTTTATAATACTATCCAAAACTACAATGCGCCATTGTAATTTATGGATTATGACTGCGTAACCTGGCACTGGCGGAAACATGCAGTCTATCATTTAATATTTGAAAGAATAGAGCACCGTCATTAGAGTTTGTTGTAAATATGCTTTTTGTCAGATATGCTGCCCACAAAGTGAATGAAGATGGAAGGAATGATTTTTCAAACACGCTCTAGTGCTCCAGCCGGAAGAAATCAGAGTTTATTACAGCCTGAATCACGCCATTGCTTCGTTAAAATTTCCAGTCGATAAGCCCATGCCGTTGAAATTTTGTATTGCACTGACACGAATCAGTCAAGCACTAAACTTTAATTTCTGTCTGGATGGAAACCTAGAGTACTGGCTCGTTGGTATTCATATTGAAATATAGGGATGTATGTTTCGTGTAGTGGAAGGAGAAATTTAGACAGAGATGTGATGGTATCGACTAGAAATTTTAACGACACAATGATGCGGAACAAGCAGTATCATATTGCAATTAATGGCCGGATGGAGTATGAAATATGATGTCTGTTTTTATGGCATCAATACTTTGTTCTGTCCGGTAACAATATATGAAATACAGAATATTTAGGTATTCTTACATTCTGGAACTGGAACAAACAGCACAGGCATTCCTGTCCAGCATAAGAGGGGCCAATCAAAAAGCAGAATTGAAGCGTATCTTATAGAAATCATTTTTCAAACACGCACTATGACTTTGCAGTAAATGCAAAGTCCTGTGTGAACAGTAGCAATTGCTACGATTTTATTTACATATTTTCTCAAAGCTATAGAAAATATAATAAGAAGGTGCTATAATAGAAGCTGTTAAAAAAATTACTTCATAGCATCGATAAGCAGAACAGAACAAATCAGCCGGAATCCAGAGCTGAGAAAGGAAAAAAGTAATGGGAAGAATCATTGCAATAGCGAATCAAAAAGGCGGGGTGGGAAAAACAACGACTTCGATAAATTTATCTGCATGCCTTGCAGAATTAGATAAAAAAGTACTTACGATAGACTTAGACCCGCAGGGCAATACAACAAGCGGAATCGGATTGAACAAAGGCGAATTGGGAAACACGATATATGAACTGCTTTTGGACGAATGCACAGTCAGGTCCTGCATTTATCAGACACAGATTGAAAACCTGAATATCATTCCAGCAAATGTTAATTTGTCAGGAGCAGAGATAGAGCTGCTGGGTATTAATGAAAAAGAGTACCTTCTGAAAAATGCGGTTGATTATATCCAGGATGATTATGATTACATAATTATAGATTGTCCGCCGGCATTAAACATGCTGACAGTGAATGCAATGACCACAGCAAATTCGATTCTTGTGCCGATTCAGTGTGAGTATTATGCGCTGGAAGGACTGAGCCAGTTAATCCATACCATTGACCTGGTTCAGCAGAGACTGAATCCAAAGGTCTTAATTGAGGGTGTTGTATTTACCATGTATGATGCGCGTACCAATCTGTCGATGCAGGTTGTGGAAAATGTAAAGGAAAATCTGAATACTGTTATTTACAAAACGATTATACCAAGAAATGTAAAGCTGGCAGAAGCGCCGAGCCATGGCCTTCCGATTAATTTATATGATAAGAGGTCTGCCGGAGCTGAAAGTTACCGCCTGCTGGCAAAAGAAATTATCAATAGAAAGGATTTATAAAATGTCTGTGAAGAAAAGCGGTTTGGGTAAAGGCCTGGGCAAAGGGCTGGATTCACTGATTCCAGATAAGGTAGGCAGTGCAGGCAATGTAAACAAGGTGAGCAGTGCAGGCAATGCAGGTAATGAAAAAACAGCAGAAGAAGCAAAAAAAGAAGATTTTATGGTAAATATCAATATGGTTGAACCGAACAGGGAACAGCCCAGAAAGAAATTCGATGAAGATGCACTTTTAGAATTGTCTGAATCGATAAAACAGTTTGGGATTTTACAGCCATTGTTAGTACAGGACAAAGAAAGCTATTATGAGATTGTTGCCGGCGAGAGAAGATGGCGTGCAGCAAAGATGGCCGGGATGAAAGAAATCCCGATTATTGTAAAAAAACTTACACCGCAGGAAAAGGTTGAAATCTCCCTGATTGAAAATATTCAGAGGGAAGATTTGAATCCGATTGAAGAAGCAGTTGCTTTTAAGAGACTGCTGACAGAGTTTCATTTGAAGCAGGATGAAGTTGCCGAACGTGTATCAAAATCCAGGACAGCTGTTACAAATTCCATGCGGCTGTTAAAGCTGGATGAAAAAGTACAGCAAATGTTAATTGATGAAATGCTGACGACGGGACATGCAAGGGCACTTTTATCAATAGATAATCATGAAATGCAGTTTACAGCTGCCCAGAAAATATTTGATGAAAAACTAAGTGTAAGGGAAACGGAAAAACTCGTAAAGAAAATACTGAATGATGGACAGCCGCAAAAAGTAAAAGATGTGGAACAGGAAGAAGAATTCAAGCGTTTAAAAGTTGTTTATCATGATATAGAAGAAAAAATGAAGCAGGCGCTTGGAACAAAAGTTATTATTAACTACAAAGATAAAAATAAAGGGAAAATTGAAATAGAATATTATGATTCGAATCAGCTGGAACATTTGTTCGAAATGTTTCAGACATTGCAAAAATAGGCATGCTGTGTTTGGCAGGCTGATTCAGGCAGAAGGTCTGATACAGCTTTAAATGGAAAAAAATATGGAGGGAGAACAATGAGTATTTGTGAATACCTTGGCATTGAGCTGGAATATGTTGTCTGGGGACTTGCTGGGTTTGCTGCATTCCTGTTTCTGCTGCTTCTTATTAATATGGGTATGACAGCAGGATTAAAGAAGAAGTATAAGAAATTTATGGGGGATTCGGACGCCCGTTCCCTGGAAGAAAAAATGGACGGCTATATCCAGCAGTTCAGCGATTTGATTGAAACCAATTATCAGAACAAAAACAGGCTTGATAAACTGGAAGGCCAGATGAATCTGACGTTTCAGAAAATCGGCCTTGTAAAATATGATGCATTTAATGAAATGGGCGGAAAGCTGAGTTTTTCGCTGGCACTGTTAAATGAAAAGGATGATGGTTTTATCATTAATGCAATGCACAGCAGGGAGGGATGTTACACCTATATCAAAGAAATCATTGCCGGCAAGTCTGTGATTGTGCTGGCGTCAGAAGAAAAGGAAGCACTGGACATGGCTCTAAATTATAAATAGAAAATATTGCAAAAGCTCTTTGAATACTATATAATAAGAATGTATGATTAGAAAAAGGAGGATATGACAGGATGCACCGCTTTTTGCGAGCGATTGGATTTAGTGGTCTGAAGAAAAGTCAATTGGATGAACTGATAAAAGATATTATCGAACATCCTGATATGGAAAAGCTCGCAATCGATTCTGACGGAAGTGAGTTTTCTGAAATAACGCAGATGTTTAATGACAGATTTGGCATTACCGTATGCGGCCAGTATCAGGATAGTAATCTGTTTTCCATGGATTATTATTATCCTGTTTTTATGGGACAGGAAATATCTACGGATGAACAGGTTGATATAGAACGTCATGCAGGCAATGAATCCTACGCCGGTATTTGTGATGAAATGCGGCTGGGAGTTACTTTAATATTTTATCTGCAAAATGTCGCTGATTATCTGAATCAGAGGGCTGTTTATGGTATATCTTTAAAAAATGTTACAACTACGCTGTCTGCTTTTTCCCTTGGCGGAAAAATTATACTGCCAATTGGGAAAAATGAGGAACAGATTCGAAATACAGAAAAAAACAGGCGCAACCATAATCATCTGATGGCAGCTGCCCGTGATGGGGATGAGGAAGCGATTGAAAGCCTGACGTTAGAAGATATTGATTTATATTCCATGATTTCAAAACGTGTGGAAAAAGAAGATGTATTCAGTATTGTTGAAAGCTACTTTATGCCGTATGGCATAGAAAGTGACCAGTATTCGATTCTGGGGCAGATTATGGATATGGAAACATCACATAACCGCCTGACAAATGAAACGATTCTGTTCATGAAAGTTAATTCCAATGATTTGATTTTTGACATATGCATGAATGAAAAAGATTTGATAGGCGTGCCGGAAGTTGGCAGAAGATTTAAGGGAAATATATGGATGCAGGGGAAAATTAATTTTCTGGACTAGAGCATTTTTAACGTTCTGCAACTGGTGCCTGATTGTTATTCCACTGAGAGGGGTTAAAGTAATGTCACAGGAAAATAAAGAAAAGAAATTCAAAGACAATGGCCTGATGATGAAAATTGCGGTTACTTCGCTGCTGACAGCTCTGCTGATGATGATAGAAATTTATGAGATTATCAATGATTCGGCTAATTTAATCGCGATTGGAAGCCTGGGTGTATTTATCCTTGTTTCTGTATTTTCTACGGCTTTATTGATTGGAAGGCTGAATGAATTAAAAGCAAAGCAGCAGGAAGAAGCATTTGACAATGTGCTGCGTTCGGAAAAAGCTTCCTATCTGTTAATGCGCAAGTATTTTGATAAAATGGAACAGAAAATGGACAGCATAAATGAAAATGCCGGCCTTCCGTATAAGGAGCTTGTTTCTGCCCAGAAAGCACTTGCAAAAGCACAGATTAACCGTAATAAACAAAATACGAATGCATTATTGATGTCCAATGACAGAATTATGCAAAAACTCAGCAGCTTTCAAAAAGAGCTGGCGAATCAGAAAAATACAGCGGGTCAGGATGTTACGTTCAATCCAGGTGAACTTGCAAATGTAACGGCAGGCCTCAGTGAACAGGATAAGGCAGAACTGAAAGAAAGCCTGTCCGAGCGTGTGGCAGAAAGCAGTAAGGATATTCTTGCAAGCCAGAAAGAAATTTTATCTGGCATTAAGGAAATGGAGAAGTCTCTCCGGAGTGAAATAGCAGAATCTGCCAGCAGGGCAGTTTCGATGAAATCGCAGCTGAAACCGCTGGATATGGAAGATGAAGAAAGCCTGCCGCAAATCCAGACAGAATCCAGGCAGGAATTTGAGAATTCTTCGGAATCTGATTTGGATAATCTGTTAATGCAGATGGGAGAAGCGGGGGCTGAGGAACCAGTTCTTGGGGATATTATGGGAGAGCCGGAGCTTTCACCGATTATGGACGAATCAGGATTCGCATTGGATTCTGAGCCATCTTTGGATTCGATGCTGGGAGAACCGGAACTGGCACCAATGCTGGATGAACCAGGCCTTCCGTCAATCGCAGGAGAGCCGGAATTACAGCCAATTGCAGACGAATCAGGATTGTCGTCAATGACAGGTGAACCAGAGCTGGCGCCAATGCTGGATGAACCAGGCCTTCCGTCAATGCTGGATGAACCGGAGCTGGCATCAATTGCGGATGAACCAGGCCTTTCATCAATGACGAATGAACCGGAACTGGCATCAGTGATGGGCGAACCAGTCCTTCCGCCAATAATGGGTGAGTCAGAAGCTTTACCAAGTATAGATGAATCAGGCCTTGAGCCAATCGCAGGCGGGCCGGAATTACAGCCAGGTATAGAGGAACCGGGCCTTCCGCCTATAGATGGCGAGCCGGAACTGTCAACAATATTGGAAGAACCAGCGGTTTCACCAATGACAGGCGGGCCGGAGCTGGCACCAATGCTGGACGAACCAGAGCTGCCGTCCATGTCAGGTGAATCAGAATTGCAGTCCATGCTGGATGAATTTGAAGTTTCTCCTGTAATGGAAGAATCTCCTTCCATGCCGGACGAAGCAGCAATATCACCGATGGCGGATGAACCGGTATCAGCGCAGGAAGAATCAGGCATTGCGCCAATGACAGGAGAACAGGAATTACAGTCCATGCTGGACGAAATCGAAGTTTCACCAATGGCAGGCGGGCCGGAGCTGGCACCAATCATGGATGAGCCAGAACTTTCGTCTATGCCGGGCGAATCAGAGCTGGCGTCTGCGCAGGAAAATGCGTCTGCTGCGGCAGTTGGAGAAGAAGCAGGCATGCCAGAAGCAGATTCCCTGACGATGCCGGCTATGGATGACAGCATGCAGCCAGTGGAAGAAGCAGCTCCAGTGACAGCGCAGGAGCCTGTCTCAGCAGCAGTGGCCACAGAAGAAGAACCTTCTCTGGATTCGATTATGGAAGAAGCTCCGCTGCCGTTTATTGACCCGGCAGCAGTGGCCGCAGAAGGTGAAGCAGATGCATTAAAAGTTTATTCAGATGATGATATTGTAGACACGTTAGACATTGGTGATTTGGAGCCGAAAAATCCGGCGAAAACAGAGTCTGACCTGGATGCAATGATATCAAAGATGGGGGTTACGCCAAAAGCAGAAAAAACGCCTTCGAAACCAGTGTCCCCATTATCGCTGGCCTTTCAGCCGCCAAGGCCTGCTCCAAAGAAAAAAGCAGGTGATGAAATAGAGCAGATTATGAAAGACATGGATATCAAGGATATCATGGAAGAACAGGTCGAGGATTTGGATATTGATAAGATTTTGGAAATGCCGATGCCTGGCAGTAAAAAAGACTCATCTGATACCAGCCAGGTAATGAGTTCTGACGAAATAGCAGCCTTGATTGCAAAGACAGAGCTTCTGTCAGCGCCAGAACCGAAAAAAGATGAAATGCCAGATTTATCAGACCCTAGTTATGTTATGAGTTCTGACGAAATAGCAGCCTTGATTGCTAATATGTAACAGCCGATATATCTTACGGACTTTGCAGTGAATGCCCCTGGGGCAGATTCTGCAAAATCCTGTATGAACAGTAACATATTCCTAAAAAAATCTTAAAAAAATTTAAAAAAAGACTTGCATTTTTCTTAATTATCATATATAATATTTCTTGTGTTCAGGGAGAACACAAAGAAATGCGCCACTAGCTCAGCTGGCAGAGCACCTGACTCTTAATCAGGGTGTCCAGGGTTCGAACCCCTGGTGGCGCACTAAAGTATCGGTTTCAAGTGGTAAAACTTGGGGTCGGTGCTTTTTTTGTGTTTCTTTTTTTATTTAAAGAACTTTTTTAATTCCTGAAACGAAGAACGAAAGGACGTAATTTTTTTTGATACCTTCGGATGACGGTAAGTAAAAATAATTGCTTTTCTTTTCAGGGAAAATGACATAGGCTACCTCCTGTGTCTGATTTTGAATAAAAGGAGATTTTTATATTATATGAAAAAAAGGGTATTGATTGCATGTACGATGCAGATGGATGTTATAAATTATGTGTTGAAAAAATATCAGATTTCCATGCCTGTTATATGGCTGGAACGGGCGCTGCATCATAATCTGGAGCTTCTTCATAAGGAGCTGCAGAATCAGGTTGATTTGCAGCAGCATATGGATGAAATCGTATTGTCTTATGGTCTGTGCGGTCATGCCATATCCGGGCTTTGCAGTAAAAAAGCAAGGCTGGTATTTCCGGCGTTCGATGACTGCATCTGCCAGCTGCTGTATACCGGACCTGAAAAAAGCCGAAGATACGGCCTGAAAGAGAAAGGATGCTATTATCTGACAAGAGAGTGGACAATTGATAAAGAAGCAATTGTACCGCAATGTGAGATGATTTTGAAACAGTATGGAGAAGAATGTGGAAAAGAAATTATCCAGCAAATATACAGTGGATATCATACGATTTCCCTGATTGAGACAGGAGCCTATGATGTGGGAAAGCTGCAAAGCTTTGTGGAAAAAGCTTCTGAATTAACGGGAATGTGTGTAAAACTGCAGGAAGGAAGCTGCAGGGTTATGGAACATCTGCTGCTGGGCAATTATGATAATACAATCTGTGTTGTAAATCCGGGAGAAAGAATCGGGCATGCGATAGATATAGGTTAGCAGATAGAAAATCAGGAAATGCAGCTGGTACTCCACAATTTGGAGAGAATTTCCCTGCAAACTGTGAAGCACATCTATAGGTCAGAATCAGGCTGTGCGGCACCCTGATGCCTGCCTGGATGGTTCAGAAAGGCATTTAAAGACCTCATAATAAAATATTATCTGGAAGCAATGAATTTATATATCGGATTTCCTAATGCAGAAAATTTTTTCTCATATTCTGTCATAATGTTATTCTGATTCATTTGTGCGTCCTGATGCAGGTCATAGGTGAAGGAATCCAGGTTCCAGTGTGCTTCTGGAAGTTCTTCCAGGGAAAAATCGAAAAGCAGTTTATTATCTGTTTTAAATTCCAGCGTGCCATGAGATGACAAAATCTGGTCATAGAGGGACAGAAACTGCCTGGATGTAAGCCTGCGCCTTGCATGGCGTTTTTTCGGCCATGGGTCGGAAAAATTCAGATAGATTCTGGAAACTTCATTTGGTGAAAATACTTCTGAGAGGTTTTCAGCATCCATGCATAGAAAACGCAGGCAGGCAGGAGCAGCTTCCAGCCGCTGCAGTTTTTGCACTGCCCGGAGCAGGACGCTTGTATATTTTTCAATGCCAATATAGTTGATATCTGGATTTTGCTGTGCAAGCTGGATGATAAAGTCTCCTTTTCCCATTCCAATTTCAATATGTATGGGATTTTCATTTTGAAAAACGTTCTTCCAGAAATCAGGACAGGAAGACGGATTTTGTATGCAGAACGGGCTTTCAGCGATAATGCCGTCAGCACTTGGAATATTTCTTAATCTCATGGTTTTCTCCTCAAATTTTGATTTTGTGTGTATGCCGTATGTATTATAACATTGATTGCATGGGAAAAAAAGCAGAAAGTGAAGCTTCTTATCAAGCTGAAAAGCTTTTTCATTAAGATTAGGATAAAGCTGCGTTTTTTTACTTTTATTCACACAAAGAAAAAAAGTGTTGCTTATCACTTTTATTCACACTATAATATAGATAGGAATGACTATAACAAAGATTGGAAATAGAAAAATGAAGAAAAAAACAAAAGTATTCAGCTTATTCATGATGTGCCTTCTTCTGGTTATGATGGATGTACCGGTTCAGGCAAAAAAGACGAAAAATTACTGGCCGAAACAGCCGGATAAAATAACAGCCGGTGCAGCAATATTGATGGATATAGATACTGGAACGATTTTATATAAGAAGAATATTAATAAAAAATATTATCCTGCGAGCATTACGAAAATACTGTCTGTGCTTGTTGCAGTTGAAAACAGCCGGATGGATGAAGTCGTGACCTTTTCGCACGATTCTGTTTTTAAAACAGAGGGTTCTGGCATTTGGCGGGATGTCGGTGAAAAGATGACTATGGAACAGTGCCTGTATGCAGTCATGCTGGAATCTGCGAATGAGTGTGCCTATGCGGTAGCAGAGCATATCAGTGGTACAATGGAAAAGTTTGTCAAGCTGATGAATGAAAAGGCGAAGAAGCTTGGCTGTAAATCTTCCAATTTTACAAATCCGCATGGACTTCCAGATGAAAATCATTATGTAACGGCAAAGGATATGGCCATTATTTCAAGGGCTGCTTATGAAAATGAAACGTTCCGGCTTTTATGCGGGACGAAGCGGTATGTTATACCGCCAACCAATAAGCATAAGGAACCTACTTACCTTACGAATCACCATAAAATGCTTTATCCGAAAGATACGGCAGCTTACTTATACGATTACTGTACGGGGGGAAAGACGGGATATACGATTGCAGCCGGGAATACGCTGGTTACTTATGCCCAGAAAGACGGCATGACACTGGTTTCTGTTATTTTAAACGGAACATCGCCGCAGTACTGGAATGAAACAAGGTCGCTGCTGGAATTTGGATTTGAAAATTTTAATCTGTGCAATGTGGCAGAGTATTTTGGGGCAGATGAAAACAATGAGGAAGAAAAGCTGGACACGCTGAATGCAAATGACCCATTTGCCCAGATTGACCCGCAGGCGAAAGTGATTCTGCCAAAATCGGTGAATTTTAACAAGACAGAAATGACAATCAATTATGAAAATCTGCCCGAAAATTCACTTGCGCAGCTGATTTACACCTATGGAAACCGGAAAATCGGGACGGCAGATATTATACGCACGAATACGTTTATTGATAATCATGTGGATGCAATTACGGAAAGCACGGAATCAGACAGTCTGGATGAAAATATAGAACCAGCTGAGAATCAGACCGCCGTTTCAGATGAACCCCAGCAGGAATCAGATGAAGCAGACAGGCAGGCTGAGGACAAGCAGCAGGAAAAAACAGAGTCTGGAAAAAAGGATTTGAATCTGATTGACAGCCTGAAAGAGAAGATTCAAAATATGGAAATTACAGAACATATTCAAAATTTTGATATCCATAAACTGATAGACAGCGTAAAAGGCTTCTTTCAAAATAAGAAGCTGGATTTTTCCGGGAATGCCTGGATTGTGCTGGGCGGCATTTTTGCCGGTATTGTACTGATACTTATTTTTAAAATCCTGTTTAACAGGTCTTATGTCATCCGCCAGAAGCTGGCTAATTACAGAAACAGAAAAATAGAACGGAAAAAGTATGTTGTTATCCGGGATTACAGAAAAGGGAGAAAAAGAAAAAACCGGTAAAGTTTGAGAATTGAATATTTTTTTGAAAATGATATTCTATGGAGATACTGGCTCTATGGAATATTATTTTTTATGGATATTGGACTGAAATTAAGCTGGGAAAAAATAATAAATGAATAAAAGCATAGAAATACCTGAGAATCTTGAAAAGATACATACAGAATTAAGATTTTAAAGTATCTTATAGTGGTAAAAAGGGATAAAATAAAATATTATATTTAAATTTTATATTTTTAGACAATAAAAAATGATATAAAATGTATATTTAAAGAAAAGCGACAATTATTTTTTGAAAATATTGTCGCTTTTCTTTGATTAAGACATAGGTATAACAGGGTATAATTATCTGTCAATTTAAAAAGTTGTATTAAAATAATAGAACCGATAAATCGACAAAAATTTTCAGCCCGGTTTATTTTTCAGTGTCGTGTGGGGAGACATCCGGGCTATGTGAAAGCTGCACTGTGGGTTACAGATTTGAGAAAATACCGAATATAAAAATGGGTGCAGATATCCGCCCTGCTCAGCGGAACAGCAGGGAAAATGGAAGTTCTGGAAAAAAGAGGGCTATGTAATAAGTATTTATTCTGGCAGGACTGTGCTGTCAGAAGGCTGTTCATAGGCAGATTCTGTGGTTACTGCGGGTTCTGTGGCTTCTGTTGTCAGTCCTGACAATAAGGCAGACAGGTCTTGCGGGTATTTGGTGTATATCAGGATTCCGTTATCTGTTTCTGCAATTGTTTCATGAAGTTTTTCAAATTCAGACATTTTTTTCAGTAAATAAATGATATGTTTGGATTTCCAGGATTCTGTCTGAATCAGGATGGGCGTGCAGCTGCTTAAATCTGAAATGCTGGATTGTTTTAACAGGGTGGAAAGCTCCTGTTCAGCCTGGTATTCTTCGGCAGATTTGTGGATGATAAAATAGCCATTTTCATCCCGGGGCAGGTTCAGGGAATTGACGGCTCTTTGTACCTGTTTGGTCAGGCTTGGAGAAGCTGGGTGCAGGGATTCAAAATATAACATGAAGTCAGATGCCTGCTTGAAATGGTGGTTTTCTCCGTATTCTTCGTATTCGCGGTTTAGTATGTTTTTGATAATCTGCTCACATGATTTTCTGGATGGGTTTTTATGGAAAGAGCTGAAATTCGAGGATGACATGTATAAAACTCCTTTCTGCCCGAAATGTTAATGATATGGTTATAGTATAGCAATCTGGGGAAGGGTTGCGCAAGGTGTAATTCTGCTGAATTTCAGGTGTGGGAAGGGTGGACTCCCGGACGCTGGGGGAAGGGTGGATTTGTGCTGCTGGGAAGGGTGGATTCCCGGACGCCGGAGAAGGCAGCTCTTTTTCTGCTGATGTTCCGATTCCGAAAAGCTGGAAGTTCTAAGCTTTCGATGACAGGGTTGCTGGTACCGCACGGACCGGCGCCTGATACGCCATCCATGGCTTGCAGGCGCCTTTTGGGGACATCCCTGTCCCCAAATCCAGTTTTTGATTTCGAAAACTAAGAACTTCCGGCTTTTCTCCATAGTCACATCAGCAGAAAAAGAGCCGCTTTCTCCGGCTGTCTGTGGAAGATTTTATGTTTTCTGGATATTAGCGGGAAATTGAGGCGGTTTGGATTGTCTGTCTGGTTCTTGTGGAAAGAAAGCTGCTTATTGTGTGAGTAATAAAAAGATTGGAAAGAAAGCTGCTTATTGTGTTGCTGATAAGAAGACAGAATGTGTTTTACTAATATAAGAAGATGAATGGGGCAGCAGTTGAATTGGCAGTCTGAGTTTTTTGTGTATGGGAATTAAATTTGACAAATGTGGCTGGCAGGGAATATAATGTAAGAAAATACTCGAATTGTGTTCATGGAGCGGAAAAAATAGTATGAGTGAAAATAGGATGGATGAAGCTGGGAACAGAATAAATATGATAGATGAAAATAGTATAGGCTTATAATAGCATGGAAGCAGGAACAGGAAAAAGAATTGATTTAAATAAAAGGATGGTAACAGGTGATAAAACAGTACAGGATTAAGCAGGGAAAAAACAGGAAGTGATAACAGAGCAGGCTTCGATAGAGAAATGGAAGTAAGAATTGAAAACAGGATAAGCTTTGATAGGAAATGGAAATAAGAATTGAAAACAGGATAGGCTTCGATAGAAGAATAGATATAAGAATTGAAAGCGGGATAGGTTTTGATAGAGAAATGGAAATAAGAATTGAAAGCAGAATAGGATTTAAAAGAGAAATGGAAATAAGAATTGAAAACAGGATATATTCTGATAGGGAAATAGAAATGGCAAATGAGAATGGTATTGAATTAAAAAATGAAAACAAGGAATAAAAGCAGGAATTAGTATAGATTTTAATAGAAAAAAGACGCAGAAAATAAAAATAGCATATGCTTAAAAAGAATCGTGAAACCGGAAATGGAATTGAGTGCAGGTTAAAAAAATGGGATGGAACCGGGAATGGAACTGAGTGCAGATTATAATAAAGGGATGGAACCAGGAATTGAAATGAATGCTGGTTTTGATAAAGAAATGGAACCGGAAATGGAACTGAGTGCAGGTTTTGATAAAGGGATGGGAGCAGAAACAGAAATGAGTGTAAATGATGATAAAGGGATGGAACCAGGAATTAAACTGAGTGCAGGTTTTGATAAAGAAATAGAAACAGAAACGAGTATAAATGATGATAAAGGGATGGGAGCAGAAACAGAAACGAGTGTAAATTATAATAAGGAGACGGAATCAGGAACTGGAAAGGGTGTTTTTTTTCAAAGAGATACAGCAGATAATGAAATAAGAGGTAGAAAGCATACAGAATCTGGAAACGGTACGAATGATAATAAAAAGAAGGTGACCCGCCAGGAAAAAAGGGAGAGGCAGATGATGGAAATTCAGCGGCTGATAGATGAAAATGGCGGGGTGGTGAAGACTTCGCAGCTGTATACGCTTGGCATGGATTACCGCAGGATTCAGACTTTTGTGGATTATGGCGTGATTGAGCGGGTAAAGAATGGGTATTATTCGATGAATTTCCATAAAAAACGCGAAGAAGATATTATTGCTACGATGTTTCCGGACTGTGTACTGAGCATGGAAAGTGCTTTGTATTGTCACCATTATTTGAAGAACCGGCCGTTTAAATGGACGGTTGCCGTAGATAAGAATACTTCGAAATCGCGGTTTAAAATGGATTATCCGCTGGTGCAGCCGTATTATACGGAGCCGGAGGTTTTACAGATGGGTGTTGTGAAGATGGAATTTGGCAGCAGTGAGATGTCGGTTTACTGCAAGGAGCGTTTAATCTGTGATGTGCTGAAATATGAAAACAGGATGAACCGTGAAGATTTGCAGCAGGCTCTGCGGGCATTTTTGATGGATAAGAATAAGGATATTGCAAAGCTTCTGGCTTATGCAAAAGAACGCAAGGTGTTATCAAAGGTTCGGAATCAGATAGGCGTATGGCTGTAAAAAGGATATATGAGATTAGCAAAAGAAGAAAATGCAGATAGTCCGGAATCAGATTGATGTATGGATATAAACAGATTACGGAAATGATAAGAAATATACTCTTGGATAGGAGATTGGCGCTATGGGGCATGATTTGCTGAATGAAACGTTTATCAGGCAGCGGAGTGCGGAATTGCAGATTCCATTTGAAAATCTTCTGGCTGCTTCTGTTATGGAAGAAATTTTGCGGAAAATTGCAGAATCAGAATATGCGGAAAGTTTCTGGATGAAAGACAGCGTGCGGATGAATTTGGAAAATTACCGGAAAAAGGCCGATTTGTCCCTGTCATTTTGTGTGAAGGACACACGCGGGTTTTCGTATAAAAAAGCAGAGGTCAGTAAAGTTTTTGCGGAACTTTTCCGAAATTTTAAAAAGAATGCAATCTACTGGAATTACCATGTCTGGATGGACTGGAACCTGATTTATATTGATATGACGGGTACGGTTTCGTTTATTAAGGTTCCGGTGAAAATAAAGCTGGAGCCGGTTTTGCAGGAGAAGCTGGAGCCGGATATCCGGGATATGCGGCTGATTACAAATAATAACCGGAAAATTCAGGTCAGGTGTTATCCGGCTGAATATGTGATTACAGAGAAATTTTTCGAGATTCTGTCTTTGCTGGAGCTGTTAAACGATATGTCCTGTTATATGGACATTTATGATATTTTGAGGAAAGAAGCGCTGTCAGGCCGCAAGGTGTGGGAGCTTGTAAGTGAAGGGTGCCGCAAGCGGGGAATAGAAGCCGCGCCGGAACGGTTTGAAATACTGCGGTCATACCGGACAAGCGGCTTTATGGCAAAGAAATGGAAATCTTATTTACGGCGTGCAAATAAGAAAAGTCCTTCCTGGGATGAGGTTATGGACAGGGTGGAAAGCTTTTTTTCGGTTATCTGGGAGCATATCTGCCAGAATATTGTCTATCTCGGAGACTGGATGCCGGAGCTTGGAAGGTTTCTTGATTCTTAAAAGGAGTTTTTTATGAATCATACGATTTTGGAATATAAGGGCCTGTATGAAAGGCTGTCTGCTTATGCGGAGTCGGATTTTTATCCGTTTCATATGCCCGGACATAAACGTGCAAAGCTGCCTTTTCCCAATCCTTATCAGATAGATATTACAGAGATTGACGGGTTTGATAATCTGCACTGTGCGGAAGAAATTTTGCTGGAAGCGCAGGAAAGGCTGAAAAAGCTGTATCGCAGCAGAAAGTCATTTTATCTTGTAAATGGAAGTACCTGTGGTATTCTGAGCGCAGCAGGCGCGCTGTCCCAGCCGGGTGACCAGGTTTTGATTGCAAGAAACTGCCACAAATCTGTTTATAACGCGGTAAAATTATTCGGTTTAAGAGCAGGATATATTTATCCGGAAATTATGAAATGCGGGATTCAGGGCCAGGTAAATGCGGACGCAGTGAGGAATGCATTGCGCTGCTATCCAGATACGAAGCTTGTCGTGCTGACATCTCCCACTTATGACGGGATTGTATCTGATATTGGCAGCATTGCTAAAATTGTTCATAAACAGGATGCTTATCTGATTGTGGATGAAGCACATGGCGCTCATTTTTCCCTGGGCGGGCCGTTTCCGGAATCCGCGCTCAGGCTGGGAGCTGATATTGTGATACAGAGTCTTCATAAGACTCTGCCTTCGTTTACGCAGACGGCTGCGCTTCATATCGGGACAGACAGGGTGGATGCAGACAGGGTCATGGAAATGCTTGTGGTTTTTCAGACAAGTTCTCCGTCTTATCTGTTTATGGCCGGGATGGAGCAGTGCGTGGCTATGCTGGAACAGTCTGGAAAACAGATGTTTGATGCATTTGATAAAAAGCTTTCTGGTTTTTATGACGCGTGTCAGGGGCTGGAACGGCTGCATGTGCTGGATAAGAAGGATTATGAAGCTGGCCGGGTATTTGATGCGGACAGGTCTAAGATTGTGATTTCCACACAGGGTACTTCCATGGATGGAAAGAAGCTGTATGACATGCTTCTGGAACGGTATCATTTGCAGATGGAACTGTATTCGGCGCAGTATGTGCTGGCGATGACAAGCATTATGGACACACAGGAAGGATTTGACCGGCTGCTGCGTGCGCTGCTGGAAATAGATGCACAGCTTCGAAAGAAGGATGAGATGCAAAAAGCTGCTGCATGCTGGAATGATATGCAGGATAACGAGAACGAGAAAAATCGCAGTAATGCAAAAGAAGTGTCCGGGGCAGAAATTTTTTTAAGGCGTATGTACGGGAAACGAAAAAAGGTGCTGGAAATTTCAGAAACCAGGTATTATAATAAGGAAGAAATACTTTTGCAGGAAAGTGCAGGAAGGGTGTGTGCGGAATATATTTATCTGTACCCGCCGGGAATCCCTGCGATTGTGCCGGGGGAAGAAATTTCCCTGGATTTTATAAAGGCTTTGGATGAATGCAGGAGAACAGGCCTGAATGTGCTGGGAATGAAGGACCAGCAGTGCCGCAGGGTGTCTGTCATAACACAGATAGAAACCGACAGATGCAGTCAGGCCGGGGCAGAAATAACATAAAATGCAGCAGTGAAGTAAATATAGTGTGAAGGACTGCTGCATTCTGGGTAAAAAGTAAAATAAAATGCAGCAGTGCTGCAAGATACTTACAGTTGCATATACATCCTGAAATAGTATATAGTAATAGTATATAATATCAGTATAGAAAAGAACCGGAAGGAATGAGGCATTCAGCATGGATATTAAGGTAAATCAGGCTGTTCCTGTGATGCAGACAGAGGGAGCAGCGCCTGTTGAAAATACGGATGACGGATTTAAATTTGCCCTGACAAATGCAATAGAGGATTCGGATTTGCAGAGACAGCTGGAACTGATGCTCAAAGATATCACGAAGCAGGGTGAACTGATTGCGCGGCATATGGATATACGGGATATGAAAAAATACCGCGGGCAGATAAAGGATTTTTTGAACGAAATTGTAAACAGGTCGCATAAGTTTTCGAGGGAGAATTTTTTAGACCGCAGGGGCAGGCACCGGGTATACGGCATTATCCGCCTGGTGGACAGCAACCTGGACGAACTGGCACAGGAGCTTTGCGAGGAAGAAAAAGACCATATCAAAATACTGAGTAAGATTGGTGAAATCACGGGACTGCTTCTTGACATATTTACTTAAATAAGGACATCAGGGAAAGGGGGAGCACAGGATGGCTGGTTTTCAGGATATTATAGGACACGGACAGATTATTGAACATTTACAGAATGCAATCAGGCTGGATAAGGTTTCACATGCTTATATTTTTAACGGGCCGGACAAATCCGGCAAGATGATGCTGGCAGAAGCCTTTGCGGCAGCTTTGCAGTGTGAGAAAAAGGGGACAGAAGGGTGCATGGAGTGCCATTCCTGCCGGCAGGCAGCAAGCCATAACCAGCCGGATATTATTTATGTGACACATGAGAAACCGAATACGGTTTCGGTTGATGATATCCGCAGGAAGGTGAATCAGGATATTGCGGTAAAGCCATATTCCAGCCGGTATAAAATTTATATTATCGATGAAGCGGAAAAGATGAACCAGCAGGCGCAGAATGCGCTGCTCAAAACAATAGAAGAACCGCCGGCATACGCAGTTATCCTGCTGCTGACGACCAATGCCGATTTGTTTCTGCCGACCATTTTGTCCCGCTGCATACAGCTGAATTTAAAACCGGCTGCCAGTGCGGTGATTAAGGAACATCTGATGAAAAAATACCAGGTGCCGGATTATCAGGCAGATATCAGCGCTGCTTTTGCGCAGGGAAATGTCGGAAGGGCTATTCAGCTTGCTTCCTCGGAACATTTTAATGATTTGAAGGATTCTGCGGTGCAGCTGATGAAGCGGGTCAAAGATATTGATGTTTATGAAATGGGCGAGGCAGTCCGGCAGATTGGCGAATACAAGATGTCTATCAATGATTATTTTGACATTATGCTGATATGGTACCGGGATGTGCTGATGTATAAGGCGACGATGGATGTAAACGGCCTGATTTTCAAGGAACAGGCGCATGATATTAAAAAGCAGGCCAGCCACAGTTCGTATCATGGCATTCAGGAAATATTGGAAGCTTTGGAAAAAGCGAAAATCAGATTAAATGCAAATGTGAACTTTGATGTAGTAATCGAGCTCCTTTTGCTGAAAATGAAGGAGAATTAAAGAATGACAAAAATCGTAGGAGTCAGGTTCCGCAACGCAGGCAAAATCTATTATTTTGACCCGGCAGATATGGAAATGGAGACGGGGACGCATGTTATTGTGGAGACGGCCCGCGGCGTGGAATTTGGCGTGGTGATGATTCCGCCAAGGAATGTGGAGGATGAAAAAGTCACGCAGCCTTTGAAGCCGGTTATCCGTATTGCTACTGACGAGGATGAAAAGCAGCAGCAGAGAAACAAGGATAAACAGGAAGGCGCTTATAAAATATGCCAGGAAAAGATTGAAAAGCACGGGCTGGAAATGAAGCTTGTGCAGGCGGAATATACCTTTGACAATAATAAGCTGCTGTTTTATTTTACGGCAGACGGCAGGATTGATTTCCGGGAGCTTGTCAAAGACCTGGCTTCGGTTTTCCGTACCAGAATCGAGCTGCGCCAGATTGGCGTGCGGGATGAAACGAAAATACTGGGCGGCATGGGGATTTGCGGCAGGGAGCTGTGCTGTTCTTCGTATTTATCAGAATTTGTGCCGGTTTCCATTAAGATGGCCAAGGAACAGAACCTGTCTTTAAATCCTACGAAGATTTCCGGGGTCTGCGGGAGACTGATGTGCTGCCTGAAAAATGAGCAGGAGACATACGAGTATTTAAACAGCAGCCTTCCTGAGATTAATGAATATGTGACGACAAATGACGGGCTGCGCGGGGAAGTCCAGAGTGTCAGCGTGCTGCGCCAGCTTGTAAAGGTCAAAGTAGATGTCAATGGTGAAAAGGAGCTGCGGGAATATAAGGTCAGTGATTTGAAATTCAAGCCGAAAAGACATAAAGTAAAAGTATCTGCCGAAGAAATCAAAAAGCTTTCTGTACTGGAAGACAGGGAAGGAAAATCGAAGCTGGATGTCGGAAAATAAAAGGATTGCAAATACCAGGCTGCGGGAAGGGGAACGGATAGACGAACTGCAGCGCAATGGATATGTTATTATTCAGGACCCGAAACGGTTCTGTTTTGGAATGGATGCGGTGCTGCTGTCAGGGTTTGCTCATGTAAAGGCCGGGGAGCGTGTCCTGGATTTGGGAACCGGGACAGGCATTATTCCGATTTTGCTGGAAGCGAAAACAGACGGAAGCCATTTTACGGGACTTGAGATTCAGCCGGAAAGCGCGGATATGGCAAGAAGGAGTGTCGGGCTGAATCATTTGGAATCAAAGATAGAGATTGTGACCGGGGATGTGAAGGGTGCTTCCAGTTATTTTGGAGCATCTTCTTTTCATGTCATTACGACAAATCCGCCTTATATGATAGGAAATCATGGGCTGCAGAATGCACAGGATGCGAAAACGATTGCCAGGCATGAAGTACTGTGCACGCTGGATGATATTTTACGGGAAAGCGCCAGGATGCTTCTGCCAAAGGGAAGGTTTTATATGGTGCACCGTCCGTTCCGCCTTTCGGAAATTTTTTGCAAAATGACTGGCTATGGCATCGAGCCGAAGCGGATGAAGCTTGTGCATCCATATGCTGACAGGGAGCCGAATATGGTGCTGATTGAAGGGCTGCGGGGCGGAAAGCCCAGAATGACCGTGGAAAAACCGCTGATTGTATATCAGGAACCGGGGAAGTATACGGACGAGATATTGCAGCTGTATGGGTATTAACCTGTGCTGCATACGCAATGTATAGGAGAATGATATGGCAGGGATTTTATATTTATGCGCGACGCCGATTGGGAATCTGGAAGATATTTCCCTGCGGGTGCTGCGTACATTAAGGGAAGTGGATTTAATTGCAGCCGAAGATACAAGAAATTCGATTAAGCTGCTAAATCATTTTGAGATAAAAGTGCCGATGACCAGTTACCATGAATTTAATAAAATAGAAAAAGCGCATCAGCTCGCAGAAAAGATGCACAGCGGAAAGAATATTGCCCTGATTACAGATGCAGGCACGCCCGGCATTTCAGACCCGGGCGAGGAGCTTGTGCGAATCTGCGCAGAGGAAGGAATCCAGGTCATATCCCTGCCAGGAGCAGCTGCGTGCATTACGGCGCTGACGGTTTCGGCACTTCCTGCGAGGAGATTTAGTTTTGAAGCATTTCTGCCGCGCGATAAAAAAGAACGCGGTATTGTGCTGAAAGAACTCCAGCAGGAGACACGCACTATGATTCTGTATGAAGCGCCGCATCATCTGGTGTCCACGCTGGAAGAACTGTATCAGGCACTGGGAAACAGGAAGATATCGGTGTGCCGCGAGCTGACCAAAAAGCATGAGGAAGTTATCCGGGCTTCACTGGAAGATGTGCTTGCATTATACCGGGAGAAAGAACCGCGCGGGGAGTATGTGCTTGTTATTGAGGGAAAGTCTTATGCGGATATCGAAAAGGAACAGAAGGAAGCATGGATGCAGATGAGTGTTTTTGAGCATGTGAAGTATTATGAAGATAAGGGAGCAGGGAGGAAGGAAGCGATGAAGCTGGCAGCGAAGGACAGGGGAGTTTCGAAAAGGGATGTTTATCAGGAGCTGCTGGAAGGAGAGGGGAAAGTGTAAATGCTTTGAGCGGACGCTGGATGAGAGGGACAGTTCTGTTTCGCTGTTCCGGTTCCAGAATGTAAGAATTTCCAAGTATTCTGCTTGTCCTGTTTTGGTACCGTGCGGACAGGCAGTTAGTTCGCCTTCGGCTAAAAACTGCCTTTCGGGCTTTCGCCCGCCTTGTTTGCAGTGCAGAATACCTGGAAATTCTAACATTCTTTCACAGTCACAGCGAAACAGAACTGTCCCTCTCATCCAGCTGGTATCAGCAAAGGGTAAAGTTTGTGTGAATTTTTGGTTATTGTTTGTAATATTTAAGCATATGTTCATAAATATTTCTGCTTTGTTCTTCATCTCCCCAGGATAAGGGGTCATCGGCATAGGTTAGAATATGAAAAGGTTCTGTATTTTGTATGTTTTCTGGGAGGTTTTCCCATAAGCCGGATATTTGGATTGCGAAAGATTTTATGTCTGGATTATTTTCATAAACTATCTTTAATTTATCCATTAGAATTGCGCCAAATTGTTCATAGTTAAGGTTTGAATAATCAAGATGTTTCCTTATATATAGAATGGATTCTTTTATATCTGGTTCCCATTCTAAATAGAGTAAATCATCATTTTCGGGATTTTCGAGAAACAGTTTATCGAGAAGGTTCTTATATTCGTTTTCTGGTGTTAAGTTCTGATATAGTAAAATGGCATAAACCAATAATTCTTCCACTTTATCCTCCGGTTTACAGTGATTTATGGACAGGATTTGGGGACACAGAGGCACCGGTCCGTCCGCAGCCATTATCCGTAAGCAGAAAACTTAGAACTTCTTGCTTTTCGCAGACGGAACACCAGAAGGAAAAAATTTCTCCATCCAGCGTCCGGGAACCAGCAGCCTGACGCATTAATCTGCCGCTTTGTAAAACTTCGCAAAGTATTTCTCTAATATATAAAACGGTGCCGACCCCATATCCAGCAAAGCCGTATGAAATATCATCTCGGAAAAATCATTTCCATAATAAGCCTTTGCCTGTTCCTTCAGTTCCAGAAATTCCAGATACCCGATATAATATTTCAGGTAATTTGCCGGATTTTCGATAATCGTCTGGTATATTTCTGAAATAACAGATACCTGTTTAATCCCATAGCTGCCCAGAAACTCCGCAGTGTCTGCCAGTGACCAGCCATCGTAATGCACACCCATATCAATGGATGCATACAGGCTGAGTGTTGCATCCTGATTCAGCATCAGTGCCCGGGCTGCAGTTTCTTCCAGGCCGGTGTAGCCGTAAGAGAGCATTTCTACATAAGTTGCCCACCCTTCTGTAAATCCGCCATGATAGAGTATATAGCGGATAGGGGATAATTTTGCCGAATAGGAATATACGGTTTGGTATAAATGTCCGGGATAGCCTTCATGTGCAAGCGTTGTAAACAGCTGGATATCGTCATAGTTGTTCCCGGGATTTATGTAAATGCAGTTTTCTGTAAAACGGTCCATAGGAGAAGTCAGGTAAAAGGCAGGAGATAAGAAATCCTGCAGCTTTTCATTGACATTTTTTATAGTATAGCCTGCTTTTGGCGCTGCCGGAAATGCGGACTGAATCTGTGTTTTTAAATGCTTGAGCATTTCTTCCGGGGTATTGTATGGAAGCAGGCTGGAAGAAGCTGCCGGGGAAGATGCAGTATCATTTTTTTGCCGCTTCTGTATGGAAGCCGATGCAGATTTGGTCAGGCCCGGAGCAAGCAGGGCCAGCTCCGACAGGCATCTGTCCCGCTGTGATTCGGTCATTTTCTGAAGCTGCGGTATGCTGCGGGCGGAACCGGTGGAATTTTTTACAAGCAGCTCATAATAGGTTTTTCCATCTTCGAAATGGCAGAGTCCCTGTGCGTTTTTCCCTTCTTTTTTTAAGGCCTTGAGCACGGCTATGAGCTTGCGGTAGGCCGGATAAACATGGTCCTGCAGCAGTTCCTGATTCTGTTTCAGGTAGGATTTTTTTTCTTTTTTGCTCAGGGAACCTATCTGGTCAAGACGTTCTGCAAAAGCTGTTTCCCAGAAAGACTCGCTGGAATTGTCCGGGATAAATGCATGGCACTGCGTGATTAAATTTTCCGCTGCCTTCTGGTTCATAAAAAGGCCGCGCTTTGCTTTTTCTTTTTCAAAGGCACAGACCTGGCTGAAATAGGTGTCATATTGTGAAAGCAGTTCCAGATAGTCTTCGACATCCTGTTTGGAATGGAAGGCATATTCGGCCAGCAGAATCGGGTATTCCGACTGCAGGCCGCCGGTAGAACTGAGCAGCTCATCGTAATAGTAATATGGTGCCATGTCCAGGCTGCGCTGGATGGAATCGTCCAGGATGTCGTAGGTCATCTGCGCCTGGACAGACATGGAAGAAGTGTCATACGCATGAAGCTCTTTTTGCATGTTTTCCAGGGATGCCAGCTGTGCGTCTTCGTTTTGGGAAGAAATTTCTCCAAATGTGACTGGATATTGTGCGATTTCTGCAGAGGAAGGGTCTGCCAGCGTATAATGCAGGTTTAAGGTGTTTGCGGTTATCTGGCTTTGAAACAGCTGCCTGAGCCAGGCGTCAAATTCTTTTTCACTTGTTTTCTGTCCGGCGTCCTGTGAATGCGTGTAAGAAGCGGTATCGATAATCATCGATGAACCGTTCAGCCTGTACAGCCCGAGGATTAGAAGAAGCGCAAACAGTCCGTAGACGGGCAGAAGGAATGAGGAAGATAACTTTTTTTGTATGGATTGAAAGCTGGTTTTTAAGTGGCGCATAATTCTCCAAAGTAAACAGGCAGCATGGATAGTGCCTGTTTACTGCTGATAGTCTTGCTTCCAATATATGAAAAATCCAGCGGATTAGAACTGGCTGTTTTTATAAAGCACGAAGGCTTCGTAAGGCTTTACGGTGACGGTTTCTTTTTGGAGTGCAGGCTCCATATTTGCAATGATGCATTCTGCATCCCGGAATTCATCCGGTATGTGCAGGCTGCATTCCTGTTCGGAAAAGCTGCATACAGCCAGCAGTTTTTCACTGTCAAGTGTTCTGGTATAAACAAACAGATGTTCGTTTTCTTCAAGCAGCAGTTCGTATGAGCCGTATACAATGACAGGATATTGCCTGCGGAGTGCAATTAATTTTTTGTAGTAATGAAATACGGAATCGGGATTTTCTGTCTGTGCTTTGGCGTTAATTTCGCAGTAATTTGGGTTGACTGCTATCCATGGAGCTGCTGACGTAAATCCGGCATTTGGTTCATCCGACCACTGCATTGGTGTGCGGGCATTGTCGCGGCTTTTGAAGGTCATGCACGGCCAGAAGGTTTCGTGGGAAAGAGGCCCGTCTGCACACCATTCCTGATAAGCCCGGATGCTTTCGATGTCGCGGAATTCCTGCGGGCCCTGGAACGGGTAATTGGTCATGCCGAGTTCTTCACCCTGGTAAATGTAAGGAGTGCCCTGCATCATGTGAAGGCAGGTAGCCAGCATTTTTGCGGAAGCTTCGCGGTACTGCGGGCTGTCATTTCCAAAGCGGGACACGGCTCTTGGCTGGTCATGGTTATTCCAGAACAGGCTGTTCCATGCCTTGCCGTATAATTCGTTCTGCCAGCGGGACAGTACTTTTTTGAGCACTGGCAGCGGCAGCTTTTCGTCTGTCCATTTTCCGTATTTTCCGTCCCCTTCGACATGCTCGAACTGGAATACCATGTTGAGCTCCCGGGTGTTTTCTCCGGCATACTGTGCAGCCAGCTCTGTCGTGACGCCGGCAGTTTCGCCTACGGTCATAATATCGTATCTGGATAATACCTTCTCATTCATTTCCTGCAGATATGCATGGACATTCGGGCCATGCACGCAGTATGGGCTGAAATCACCGTAAAGGCCGTTTTTGATTCCATCAGGCATTTCTTTCGTTTTGGATATCATGCTGATGACATCCATGCGGAAGCCGTCGATGCCTTTATCACACCACCAGGACATCATTTCAAAGATTTCTCTGCGCACAGCCGGATTGTCCCAGTTTAAATCCGGCTGCTTTCTGGAAAACAGATGCAGGTAATACATTTCCGTTGCTGAATCGTATTCCCAGGCAGAGCCGCCAAAGCAGGCACCCCAGTTGTTTGGCGGAGTTTCTTTATCCGCGCCATCCCGCCAGATATAGTAATCGCGGTATGGATTGTCCTTTGATTTGCGGCTTTCGATAAACCACGGATGCTCATCGGATGTATGGTTGACGACCAGGTCCATGACAATGCGGATATCGCGCGCATGGGCCTGTGCAAGCAGCTCGTCAAAATCCTGCATGGTTCCGAATTCTTTCATGATGCTTTTGTAATTGCTGATATCATATCCGTTGTCGTCGTTTGGGGATTCGTATACCGGGGACAGCCAGATTACGTCTATGCCCAGGTATTTTAAGTAGTCCAGCCTGCTGGTAATTCCCGGCAGGTCGCCAATGCCGTCTGCGTTGCTGTCCATAAAGCTGCGCGGATATATCTGGTATATGACAGCTTCTTTCCACCATGTTTTTTTCATAGCTGATGTTATCCTTTCTGATTTTATTTTTTGTGATTTTATTCTTTTTTCATTTATATTGCATTCTGTGAGTCAGGAGTCTGCCAGAATTACTGCCTGATATCCCTGCAGGATAAGCTGGTCATTGTTTCTGTCGTATCTGGATTCGTTATTTAAAAGCAGCCTGTGAAAGCCTTCCGGAAGGGTGACAGACTGGGCATCTTTCTGGTAATTGCCGATGACGAGCAGTGTTTTTGTGCCTTTCCGGTAATAGGCCATCAGGTTGTGCCGTTCTTCCCAGAGCGGTTCGAGCGTGCCGTATACGATGGTATCTTTGTATTCCGGGTTTTTGCGCAGTGCAATCAGCTGTTTATAAAAGCGGAACACGGAATCCGGGCTGTTTTGCTGGGCGGCTGCGTTAATCTCTGTATAATTCGGGTTCAGCTTCAGCCATGGGGTGCCGGTGGTAAATCCGGCGTTTGGTTTATCCGACCACTGCATCGGTGTCCTTGCGTTGTCGCGGCTGAACCGGGAAACGGCCTGAAGCGCTTCTTCCGGGGAAAGTCCGGCATTTAAGGCAGTCTGGTATTCGTTCAGCGTTGAGATATCATCGATTTCATCAATGGAAGCAAACGGCGCATTTTCCATGCCAAGCTCCTGTCCCTGGTAGATAAACGGAATGCCGCGCAGCATAAAATACAGGGCAGCCAGCATTTTTTTGCTTTGCGGGCAGCAGTCGTTTTTTGGAATATAGCGGCTGGCTCCGCGCGGTTCGTCGTGGTTTTCGATGATATTGGACAAAAATCCGATGCCGGCAGCCTTCGCCTGTGATGCAAAGCAGCATTTTTTATAATCATCCGGGGTAATCGGTGCTGCGTCATGCCAGCCGTTTTCGCTGCTGCCAAATACTGCTGCATTGAAATCAAACATGCTGGAAAAATAGCCGTCTTCTCCGATAAAATCACGGATTTCTTCCGGTTTTTCGTCGAATACTTCTCCTACGGTAAAGGAATCGTATTTGCGGAAGGTACGGTCACGCATTTCCTTTAAAAATGTTCCGATTCCTTCTGCTTCCCTGAGCATGGTGCCAATGCTGCACAGTCCGTCTTCGCGGTCTGGCTCATAGCTGCGCAGGGGCAGCGCTTTTTTGATGTTGATAATTGCGTCAATGCGGAAGCCGCCCAATCCCTTTTCCAGCCACCAGCAGATGTTTTTGTATACTTCTTCGCGCAGCTGTGGATTTTCCCAGTTTAAGTCCGGCTGTTTTTTGTGAAACACATGCAGGTACTGCCTGTCTGTGCCCGGAAGGTCTTCCCATACCGGGCCGCCGAAGTAAGAACGCCAGTTTGCAGGCGGCTCTTTGTCGGATTTTTTGCGCAGGTAAAAGTACCTGCCGTATGTACCGTCCGGGTCTTCACAGGCTTTGCGGAACCATTCGTGTTCATCGGAGCAGTGGTTGACGACCAGGTCCATCAGGATGTACATGTTTCTTTTTCTGGCTTCGGCGATTAACTGTTCCATGTCTTCCATTGTGCCAAAGCGCGGGTCGATATTATAATAATCCGATATATCATAGCCTTCGTCGGCAAGCGGTGAGGAATAGCATGGAGACAGCCAGAGCATGTCGACACCTAAATCCTGCAGGTAGTCCAGCCTGCTGATAATGCCGGGAATGTCCCCGATGCCGTCACCATTGGAATCAGCAAAGCTTTTTGGATAAATCTGGTATACAACCTTGTCATGCCACCATTTTTTTGTCATAATCACGCCTCCATAAAGTATTTTTATGCCGTTCTTTGTTTTCTACATTATAATAGCATTTTTTGGATATGTCTTGCATTTATCTGATAAAAAAATACGTTATTCTGACTTTTTATATTTCAGCGGCGTGGTACCGGTGTATTTGCGGAATTGTCTGAGAAAATTTCCCAGGTTGTTAAACCCGCAGTCCATGCAGATTTCCATCACAGAAAGGTCTGTTTCTTTCAGCAGCTGCATGGACTGGCGGATGCGGTATTCGTTGATATATGCCATCGGGGAGCGGCCAATGGCTTTTTTGAAAAAACGGCTGAAATACTGCTCGTTCAGGTTTAAAAGGGATGCCAGGTCGCGGACATATATTTTTTCCCTGTAGTTTTCCCGGATGTAGGTAATGGCAGTTTTAATTTCTTCTACCCGCTTGTTATCATTTTTTTCGGACGGAATCAGCAGGCGGTGTGCAGATAACAGTGCAAGGATGCGCAGCAGGGAAGATTTGACGGACAGCTGCATGGCTGGAATGCCAGCATCCTGCTGTGCGGACAGCTGCATGGCCGGAATGTCAGCATCCTGCTGTTCGGACAGCTGCATCATGTCCAGAAAGGACTGGCGCACCTGAAAAAATGCGGGATGCTCCGGCGTCAGGCAGCGCGGAAAGCGTATTTTGCCGCTGCACAGCGGATGAATCAGCTGCGTCTGGGCGGTGTCATAGGAATAAAAGCTTAACATCTGCGGGGAAAATACAATGGCTGCTTCTGCGGGACTGCCGCTTTTTTCTGTCAGGATGCTGTGCAGCTCTCCCGGATTGATAAAATACAGGCATTCCGAACGGATGCAGAATGGCTCCATATTGATTTCCAGGCGGAAATCCCCGCCGGAAAAACAGATGATTTCAATTTCGTCATGCCAGTGGTGCTTGACAAGCATTCCTTTTGCGGAAGGAACGGTTTTATATGCAGCAAATGGAAATGATTTGGTGCCATGGGAACGGTTTTCTTTTAAAGTGGATAACTGCGGTTCGTTCATGTGGAAATCTCCTTTTGGAAAGCCCGGGTATGTGGATATTGATGTAAAAAATGTATCATTGACAGACGGAACCGTCAATAGGAAGGATGTGCGATTTGCGGCGCGCTGTTTTTGAAAAATCGCTGTCTTTGCGGGCAGGTTTCTGCATATATTGTAAAAATAAAAAATCAGGTGACAGTTATGAATTATCTGTGGGGATTTATGATTACCGCTGGAATTGTGTATGCGGCATTCAATGGGACGCTGCCGGAAGTGACGCAGGCAGCAGTGGATTCTTCGAAAGAGGCTGTGACCCTGTGCGTGACTATGACAGGCGTCATGTCGCTCTGGGTCGGGCTGATGCGGATTGCGGAAAAGGCCGGGATTATTCAGGGGGCCGTGCGGGGGCTCAAGCCGTTTCTGCGGTTTTTATTTCCAGATATTCCGAAAGGGCATGCTGCAAACCAGTATATTGCGGAGAATTTTATTGCAAATGTGTTCGGGCTGGGGTGGGCAGCTACGCCGGCAGGGCTTAAGGCGATGGAAGAGCTGGCGAAGCTGGAGAACGACAGGAGGCGGGGTAGACTTCCGGAACCGGTGAGAAAGAAGGGAATTGCCAGTAATGAGATGTGTACGTTTTTAATTATTAATATTTCCTCCTTACAGTTGATTCCGGTGAATGTGATTGCTTATCGGAGTCAGTACGGGAGTGTGAATCCGGCGGCTATTGTGGGGCCGGGAATTGTGGCTACGGCGGTGAGTACGCTGGTGGCGGTTATATTTTGTAAAATGATGGATGGAAAGCGGAGGATATAACATCTTCCGCTTTCGTGGTATTCAAGAAGAGAAGAAAAAGAGTTTTGAAAGTATATTGAGAGAAACTGTTTTTTAGGGTATACTAAATAATTAAGATGTAAAGCATTTTGATGTATGTGATTGGAACAAAGGAATTACGGGGATTGTGGCAGGCAAATGGAAAACCTTTTTACGACAATACTCCGATTTGGACAGACAGAACGTTATTAATTGATTTTGAGTCGTGGTTTTTGCAGAAGAAAGTTTCAGGAGATTTAAATATGATTCGCACTACGGCTATTGCCCGGAATTTTTTTGATGATGTAATTAATTATGTGAAAAATCGTAAATTTTTTGAGAATAAGCCCATTAAATTGTTAACCTATCATTATTCGCCAAATGAATTGTTGTCCTTACAACAAATATTATAATACAAATCAAAGAATCTGAGGAGGAAACGATATTGAGCATGACGAGCGATTTAAAAGGAATTAGTATTCAACAATATAAGACAGATGTTGGATTTCGTACATTGGTAGAAGGTGTAAACGAAAATTTGTATATTATACCCAAATATCAGAGAAAATATCGTTGGAGTAAGGAACAGGTTATTTCGTTAGTTGAATCATTGATTCGTGGTTTACCGATTCCGCCAATTTATACTTGCAGAAACAGTGAGAATCAATTGGAAATCCTGGATGGACAACAGCGTGTTTTGAGCTTGTTTTTTTATTATATAGGTTATTATTTAGACAAAAGTAAAAGTAATTCTGTAGATTTTTCAGAAATCCAGGTGCATAACATTCCTTTTAAAGAAGCCTTGACAAGCCAACTGGCATTAGAAGAACTTCATATTCAGCTAAAAAATGAAGATGAAAAAATTTTTAATGTAGATTATTCTTCTCTTCCTATGGAAATGAAAAGACGCATAGACTATACGTCAATTACTGTTATAGAAATAAAAATTGATGATGAAAAACAACGTACAAAAATTTTAAGAAAAATTTTTGAAAATTTAAATGCTAAAGGTTCTCTTTTAACGCAGCAGGAATTGAGAAATGGAATATATGTATGTGATTTTTATACTATGCTGCAGGAATATAACAGGCATGATAATAAATGGCGAAAAATATGGGGGAAAGAGGATGCTGCAGAACGCGACATGGAAACTCTTTTGCGATTTTGTGCATTGAAAAAGTATGTCAGAATCGAGCAAAAGGATTCAATAAATTTTAATTTTATCATAGAAAACTATCATAGTTCCTATACAAAATTGTTAGATAAGTTTTCAGAAGAGTCCATGAAATTTGATAAAAATCAAATTAAAGAATATAGAAATAGTTTGAGTTGCTTTTTTGATTTATTTAAAGTAAATGTAACACAGTCATCAAAGGTGGCCTTATTGGAGAGTTTCTATATTATTTATGAGAAATTGGGGGTTCACAAACCAGTTACATCTGTAATATATAACAAAATATTACATGATCCGAGATATATATCCCATGCGCGGCAGGGAACAGTTAAAATGAAAAGCATGAATGAAAGGTGGAAAACAGTGTATGAAATTTGGTCTGGAGATGATAAATCATATCATTGACAAAATATACAAAGAAGAATTGCCTTATACAGACAGCATTATCATAGGAGAGAACTCTAGCGGAAAAACATTATTATTAAAACTATTTATAGAGAAGACGAAAAATGATAGGGCTGTATATTTTATTGATGCGGTTAACCGTGTATTTGATGTAAAGAAAGTTTCCAAAACAGATAAAAGTCCAAAGTATAAGAAAACAATTATAGATACAAGATTACAAGATATGAACTTTAATTTGGTTGATTCTTTTAATTGTTTTGGAACTTTAACAGAAAGGGTAGAAATTATTTATCAATTGTATGAAAAAGAAGTTCAAGATTTATTTTTTGAATTAACAAACGACAGGTTTAAAATAGATTATGATGCTCCAATAGGGGAAGTAGATTTCGGAAATGGAAAGGGTTTATTATCAAGCGGTTATCAGGCAATAATACGCATATTACTTGAATTACTCTATTATCAGGATATGGAAATTAAAGTGAACGCACTGCAATATGCATGGGTTGTAATAGATGAATTGGACGAATACTTATCTCCCAGATATTCTGCTGCGATTTTGAGATTTTTGAAGAAAACATTTCCATGGGCAAGATGGATTGTGACAACACATTCTTGCGACTTAGTAGCATCCACAAACGATTCTAATCTGATAATTTTAGATAATGGCAGTTATGAAGTTGCAGACAGTAATGACTATACATCTATTTCAGAAGTACAGATCATTTTTGATCGAATATTCGGAAATCATGAGGTCTTCGGATTAGAGGTTGAAAATATATTAAGAAGGTTGCTGAATAATAAGATTAATGGCGCATGGGGAGAAAAAGATGAAGAATGTCTTGAACAGATAGAAAGCAGGAAATTGACTGCTTCACAGCAAATAATAGTACATCAAATACGAGAATGGTGAGTGTTAAATGGAAGATTTTTTGTTACTTGAGATGCCCGTATTTCAGCCACATTATAAAAAATGGAAAAAATATGGCTATACAAATTCAACAGAAAAAGTTAATTTAAAGGACACTTTAGAAGAAAGTACAGGTGGATATTGCATGTATTGTTATACACGGGTTCGTGTAGATGAAAAACTATATGCTAATTTGGAACATGCAATTGAAAAAAGTAATTCAGACAAATTGATTGAATGTGTACCTAATATAGGGCTGTCTTGTCCGGTTTGTAACCAGACATTTAAACGTATTGGAGAAAAAAAGAGAAAAATACCTAAAAACGATATCATTCGATATGAGGAATCTAGTAAATGTTCAACTAACTGCCGTAAACAATGTACCGTTCCTTGTAAAGCATTAAGGAGTTTACAAAAAAAGTACAGCAGCCTTATTGATGCAGAAATTGTGTTGCAGCCTATGGGTATTCAGGGCAAGGATTCAAATGAAAAACTAATTTTGCAATATAATGTTATGAATATGGAATTTGAACCTGCCAAAGATTCACATACATATTCTGACAGTGAACTTCGATTTATAGAAGCACATATAAAAAGATTTCGATTAAACGACTCTCAATTCCGTACTCAGCAATTATTTGATTTTGTAAAAAATGTTATAGATAATAATGGAAATCTTCCAAAATACGAGTACAATAATTTAATCGTAAAGTTATTTTGTGAGAAGCTATCGAACAAATCATCAGAAGAAATATTTAAGATTTGTAAAAATATCTTTATTATTACATTTGCTAAAATGTAGAGATTTATTTCGCAAGGATGATCAGCTATAAATTGTCCTTATATTTAAAGATGGAAAGTTTTCTTAAATCGGCAAACAATACTACGATTCAAAAAATATTTAAAAAATTCGTGTCATTAACTTGACACAAGGGGGAATTCGGACGGTCGAGGAATTGGAGAAGCTGGAGAAAGAACGAAGGGCAGGGAAGGATGAAGATGTTTACAGTGAGAAAAAGGGTTTTCGAGGGAGAAAGAAAAGAAAGGTCCGCGCTGTGCCAAAAGGGACAGCGAGTAATGAGATGTGTACGTTTTTGATATTGAATATTTCGTCTCTGCAGCTGATTCCGGTGAATATGATTGCGTATCGGAGCCAGTATGGCAGCGTGAATCCGGCGGCGATTGTGGCGGCAAATACAATCTGTGTAAAAAAGAGTGCTCTTATACGAATAGTGTGGTATAATGTATAGAAAGAGATAATAGAACTATATGTTGTTTTAAATATTTAAAAAGGAGGCGCTTAATATGCTGTACATTGGCGAAGATGTGAAGAACAGAATGAATATATTAGGTTTGACTGCTGATGAAGTTGCAGAGAAGGCCTTTATGGAAAAAGAAGATATTGATGCAATTATAAATAATAAAACTGCATTGGAGCAGATTGATGAATTTGACATGTCTCTTATTTCCAGCATTTTACATTGTAAGAAAGAATTTTTTCTCAGTGAAGATATAAAAGAAAAAGATTTGCTGCTTGCATCTATGAACAGGGGATTTGATAACGAAAAATCTATGAATGTAAAAGAAAAAATTCAAGATTTTATGGCTGATTATGCATTTATCATGGAGATTTTGTCAGAAGAAGGGATGCATTATGAATCACCAAGTTATTAAGGCTGTAGGAGAAGCCAGGAACTTTTTTCATATAAAGAATTTTTCCGGTAATTTGTTTGATGAATTAGAGCCAGGTTACTATAGGGAAACCGAGGATATAACTTGTAAAGAAATATATACATCTGTAAATAATTTGATAACCGGAACGTGGGGAATTAAGGCAATTCAATTAATTCATTTGAGTGATGTGGAAGGTGCTGAAGAAGAACTGAAAAAGATTAGAAAAAGATTTTATGGCTGGATGAGAGATCCTGTATATTTGCAAAAGCTCATATTAGATGGAAAACTTAACAAAGAGGATATAAAAAAAGCCAGTTTTCGAAACAAAGATTTGGGAGAGTGTGAATTACTGGCAATTGCAAAATCATCATTGGGAAAATACTGGATTATTACAAATGATAAAGGAAGGGTATTTCAGCATCCTGAACAGAATCTTTTTGATACATATGCGGATCATCCAATGATGATTATTATTACGGGAGAAGAATGGCTTGATAAAATTGGATTTGCGAAAGACAGTGAATAGTATCCAATGATTTGGAATTTTTTTGCAGCATTTTCTTAATCCAGTTCCTGAAGATTTCAGCAAAATGCCGCTGCCAGGATGTTTCCACATGCAGCGGCATTTTATGCGATTCTGGTTCAGGCTCCAGGTAAATAGGCAGAAAATCCCAGTGCAGCAGCTTCAAAAATCCTGCCGGATTCAGGTTTCTGTAAGGAAGGAGCTTATCTGTCCGTAGCCCAGTTTCTCTGCCAGGATTTTCATTCCGTCCAGTACTTCCTGTTTTGAATAGCTGTGTGCTTTTAAGAAATCATCATCTTTTTCGCTCAGATGCTGATAGAATAATATGGCGGCAAGCACTTCTTCTTTTTGGGTGTAGTCAATGCTTTCCAGCAGTAAATTTTCTGCTTCATTTATAAAGCCTTCATCAGCCATTTTTTTAAAGTCTTCTAAAGATTTTCCTGAAATCTGGTACTTATTTTCTGCTGGCAGTTCAACCGACTGGTATTGTTTTCCGAGCATCAGAGAAAAAAGCACTTTTGCCATTTCTTTGATTATGCGCATCACATAGTCTTTTTCATCATTAAAATTCATAGGTTCTCCTTTCACAGACAGAATGTATTACTCTGGCGGTTAAATATCGCAGCAGCCTGCGCAGAACAAATTTTCATATGCAAGACGGAAGATTGAGCTGCAGCGAGTGATGACAACGCAGCAGATGGAAATCTGGACAAGTAAGATACTGCGATATTTAACCGCCGGAGTAATATTATAGCACTTTTCCGGATGCATTACAAATTTTTTAAAACACGTTCAGGGAAACAGTTACTGTCCACTCTGTGACCAGTAACGGGAAACATGCTTTGTGCATAGAATAAAGCAAAAGCCAGCAGGAATGATTTATGGAAATTTATGTTGTACAGCCGAAAGATACGGTAGACCTGATTGCTGAGAATCACGGGATTTCGGTATCTTCGGTTATTTATGACAACCAGCTTGTCTATCCGTACCCTTTGGCAGTGGGTCAGGCGCTTCTTTTATCTTCAGGGGAAACTCAGGCACCCTCTTATCCGGCCTGGGTAAATGGTTATGCATATCCTTATATTCAGCAGAATGTTTTGAATGAAACACTTCCTTATCTGTCTGCACTGTCTGTTTTTTCTTATGGATTTACAACTGAGGGGGATTTAATTCCACCGGCGCTGGATGATACTTTTATGATTCAGTCTGCGCTTACGGAAGGCGTGCAGCCGGTTCTTACCCTGACGCCGCTTGGGCCGGACGGAAATTTTAACAATTATCTGATTTCGGCTGTGGTTAACAGCCAGGATGCCACAGATAATCTGCTGAACAGCCTTCTGGCGATGGTTCAGGAAAAGAACTTTCAGGGTGTGGATATTGACTTTGAGTATATTCGTCCCGAAGACCGGATTGCTTTTGCGGAATTTGTAGCGAAGGTCAGAAATTTCCTTTCTCCTTATGGCTATCCTGTTTCGGTTGCCCTGGCGCCTAAGACGTCTGATACGCAGGCAGGGCTTCTTTATGAAGGAAAGGATTACCGCCTTCTGGGAGAAGCAGCGGACAGCGTGCTGCTTATGACCTATGAATGGGGCTATACTTACGGGCCGCCAATGGCTGTCGCTCCTATTAACCAGGTGCGGAAGGTGGTGGAATATGCGGTGACACGAATCGAGCCTTCCAAAATCAGCCTTGGAGTACCGAACTATGGCTATGACTGGACGCTTCCTTTTGTACAGGGTTTCTCGCGGGCGCATACGGTAAGCAATCAGGAAGCGGTGCAGATTGCCGTAGAGGCCGGTGCTGCCATACAGTTTGACGAAACTGCCATGTCGCCGTTTTTCCGTTATGAAAAAAATGGGCAGCTTCATGAGGTATGGTTTGAGGATGTGCGAAGTTATCAGGAAAAATTTTCGCTTCTGCCCGAATATGGGCTGCGGGGCATGGGTTACTGGCAGATTATGAAGTTTTTCCGGCCAAACTGGCTGCTGCTTGAGGACACTTTTCAGATTTTAAAATCGTAACAAGATGAAATTTAAAAAAATTTTTTGTAACAGTTCAGGCAAGCTGACCTGTTACATGCAAAAATCCATTGAAAATCGCT
>OFGA01000344.1_pt1 | contig 41078 bp, 36 predicted proteins | sample 1521471 | NCBI WGS metagenome assembly OFGA01 (sample SAMEA3504086, study PRJEB24116) | mouse gut metagenome | biome: mouse gut; feature: mouse-associated habitat; material: faeces | place: Denmark | collected 2011 | reverse complement strand
TGGCCAGCAGGCCCCGCTCGGACATGGAGATCTCGTAGGCGTCCACCACGCCCCGTAGCATGACCCTGCCCTCCTGGAGGGCGGTGAAGCGGACCGCCCTGGGCAGCACGGCGGCCATGTCCGGGTCATAGGGGCATGTGGCGGTGAGGCTGTCGCAGGGGACGGCCCCGGTGAACTCCATGTCCCACCGCAGCAGGGTGGGCAGCTGGCAGGTCTCCCCGTCGTATGTCTCCAGGCGCAGGATCATCATGGCAGCGTCACCTGCTCTCCCACCCGGACCAGATTGGGGTTTTTGATGCCTGGATTGGCCCGGAGCAGCTCCTCCAGCCCCACGCCGTACCGCTGGGCGATGCCCCAGAGGGTGTCCCCTCCGGCCACGGTGCAGGTTCTCTCCGCCAGGGCCTCCTGCTTCTCCTCCTTGCCGCCCTCCAGGGCGGTGAGCTGGCTGGTGTAGCCGTCGAACCGCTCCTGGAACTCGAAGCTGTAGCGGACATAGTCCGGCAGGGGCTCCTGCTCCAGCTTCAGGGCAGTGAAATAGGCGTTGGCGATCTGCCACTGGGGATGGATAAGCAGTCCCGGCCCGGTGCCGTAAAAGACCGTAGCCAGGCGCTTGAACTCTTCGTAGGCGTCCCTCCCGGCGAACTCCCCCCGGCCCCGCATCACCCGGCGGCCCAGGCCCAGATCCTGCATGTAGTACCGCCCGAAGGGCACCTTGTGGACCGCCACCTGCCGCTCATAGCGGATGCGGTAGGTCCTGGGGTTATGGGGCCACACATAGTCCTTATACTGCATAGGGGTCAATTCCAAAGCTTCCACCTCCCCTTCTCAAAATAGGGCAAAGCCCCCGTCATACCGCCGGGCGTCCCGCTCCAGCACCCGGTCCAGCTCCTGCATCCCGGTCCCCATCCTGTCTTCTTCCTCCAGGGAAATCTCTGAAAGCGCCGCCGGTATATTTTTTTCCCCCATATGGGATTTGGCACTTTTTCCCTGGCTTCCTGTCACTGCCTTTTCTTCCACAAAAGTATTCCACTGCCTGCACCCGGGGCACTGCCCCAGCCATTTACTGGATTCATGGCCACAGTTCTGGCAGAAAAATACTGTGGTGTTTTTTGTTTTTGCCATATATTCTCCCAGGCATACATATAATATGCCCACATTAAACCTGTTCCACACATAGGAAACTGCTGCAAAAATTTTGCAGCAGCCCATAATTTCCATTATTTAGTTATTTTAACATTTACCTCTTCATTTTCTGTAAGCTCAACGCTGATGTTCAGCTTGCCGCCCAAATTTGTCTTCATTTTTCCTATGCTCTTTTCGTTAATGAATACTTCGTATTCCGTATCATCATTGAGCTCCAGGGTAATCTGTGCGTCCTCGCTGCCCTCCACAAGGAAACTGATTTCCTCTGCGGTTTCTTTAAAATGCAGCACGCTGGTCCCTGGTACGGACCCATAAACAAACATTCCGTTTTTGGATAACCTGGTCATGGTCTTAAATGTTTTGACCTTATACAGATCCCCACAGTGCTCAAAGCCTTCCAGCTTTGCTTTCTCCGGAAGAATATAGTTTCCAAAACTGATCGTACCGTCTGTTTCTGAACGAAGTAATTCCTCTACAACAGCCATTTTCTTATGTCCTCCTGCTACCATTTCGTTGCTTTTTTGGTTACTGATAGTATAATATATTTTGGCTTTGATATCTACAGAAAATATCGTTAATTATTTCACATACCAGCCAGGATACCGTCCCTTTCCCACAGATGCGGTATGCCGGCACCATGCAGCCCCTTGTTGCTATTTCACTTCAAAGCACACCTGCTCCTTACGGTAGCCTGCTGACACAGTATCTCCCGGTTTTACCCTGCCTGAGAGAATTTCCTCCGCCAGGCGGTCCTCCACCACGTTCTGCAAAGCGCGTTTTAGCGGGCGCGCCCCCATCTTGTCATCGGCATATTTGGCTACAATATGCTCTTTTAATGCGCTGCTGACAGAGAGTTTTAGCTGCATCTGGCTGCTGCATCTGGCCGCCAGGTTGTCACACAAAAGGTTAATGATCTCATGCATTTCTTCCTGGCTTAAAGGCTGGAATACCATGATTTCATCAATACGGTTGATAAACTCCGGTTTAAAAAGTTTTTTTACCTCTTCCATTACCCCAGCCTTCATCTTTCCGTAGTCCTGCTCCTTGGTGGTTTCCATGGAAAAGCCCAGGTTTTTGGGGGCAACGATTCTCTGTGCGCCAGCATTGGAGGTCATGATGAGTATGGTGTTTTTAAAGCTCACCTTCCTGCCCTTAGAATCCGTAATATGCCCATCGTCCAACACCTGCAAAAGCACGTTAAACACGTCCGGGTGGGCCTTTTCTATTTCATCGAACAGTACCACTGAGTAGGGATTTTTCCTGATCTTTTCACTTAACTGCCCCCCTTCCTCAAATCCCACGTAGCCTGGGGGGGAGCCAATCATCTTGGATACGGAATGCCCTTCCATATATTCGGACATATCCACCCGGATAAGCGCGTTTTCCGTGCCGAACATGGCTTCCGCAAGGGCTTTGCTGAGTTCTGTTTTCCCCACCCCGGTAGGCCCTAGGAACAAAAAGGAGCCAATAGGGCGGCTGGGATCCTGCAGCCCCACCCTCCCTCTTCTGATGGCACGGGCTACTGCAAGCACTGCCGCCTGCTGCCCGATCACCCGCTTGTGGAGTATTTTTTCCAGTTTCAGCAGCCGTTCGCTTTCCTTTTCCGTGAGCTTTTTCACTGGGATCTTTGTCCATGAGGCAACCACCTCGGCTATTTCGTTTTCCCCCACGGACAGGCTGCATTCCGTTTGCTGTTTCTTCTTTTTTTCCCTGGCACGCTGGTATTTTTTTATGAGTTTTTCCTGTTCTTTGCGTATCTGGGCTGCCTGCTCTAATTCCTGGGCTTTCAGGCATTCCTCCACTCCCCTGTCCATCTCCTGGATCTGGGATAACATTTCCTTTAAGTTATCCGGGGTATGGGTATTTTTAAGCCGTACTGCCGAAGCTGCCTCGTCTATTAAATCAATGGCCTTATCCGGCAGGTTCCTGTCATTGATATACCGTTCTGACAGCTGTACTGCCGCCTGGATGGCTTCCTGGGTGATGGTTACCTTATGGTGCTCCTCATATTTGGGCGCCACTCCATTGAGGATTTCCACAGCCTCGTCTATGGAGGGTTCCTCCACATAGACCGACTGGAAACGCCGTTCCAGGGCGGCGTCCCTTTCCACGTACTTATGGTACTCCGCCACTGTGGTGGCCCCGATTAGCTGCAGTTCCCCCCTGGCCAGGGAGGGCTTTAGGATATTGGAGGCATCAATGGCCCCCTCTGCGCCCCCGGCACCGATAATGGTATGCATCTCATCCAAAAACAGTATCACATTGCCGCTTTCCTGTACTTCCCAGATGACCTTTTTAATCCTCTCTTCAAATTCTCCCCGGTATTTGGAGCCTGCCACCATCCCTGACAGGTCCAGGGTCAGGAGTCTTTTGTTCTGGACTGTAAAAGGCACTTCCCCGGCTACAATGCGCAGGGCAAGCCCCTCCACCACGGCAGTCTTCCCAACCCCTGGCTCACCGATCAGGCAGGGATTATTTTTGGTCCTGCGGCTTAAGATTTCAATCACCCGCCTGATCTCACTTTCCCTTCCTATCACAGGGTCAAGCCCTCCGGATGCTGCCAGGGCCGTTAAATCCCTGCTGTACTGCTCCAGGGCGGAAGCCTGCCTGCCCTTGCGGTTCTGCTTTCTGCCCAGATCCTCTTTGTACAGGTTGCCGTCCTGGCCCATGGAGATAAGGGTATCCGCATACAGCTTTTGGACAGAAACGCCAAGGGTATTTAAAAGCCGCACTGCAACATTTTCCCCCTCCTTGAGCATGGCCAGAAGAATATGCTCCGTCCCTGTGGCCTGGGCGCCAAAGCGGTCTGCCTGCCTGTGGGCCTCTTCCAGCACCTTCCGCGCCCTGGGGGAATACCCTTCCTTTTCCTTCACGGCAACCGTTGTCTCAGGCATGATCAGCTCTTTTATCATATCCAGTATTTTGTCCTCATCTGCGCCGTTTCCCTTTAGGACCCTTGCGGCCACTCCTGTATTTTCCCTTAACAGCCCTACCAGAATATGCTCTGTCCCCACATAGCCCGCCCGCATTCTGGACGCTGTTTTCTCTGCAAGGGACAGAGCCGTTTTTGCTTTGTCCGTAAAACCACCTGACTGCATATCAATCCTCCTAATGCCTATACGCCAAATTCTTCATAGATTTCATCGATCATCCGGTGAGCTTCTTCCCTGGAAACTCCCTTGCATATTCCCTTTGCAAGGATTACCCGCAAATCCCCATCCATTTCTTCTAACGTCCTTAATTTATCAATGGCAAGGGCAATCACCGCGCCCTTTCTTCTGTCTACCTTTACAAAACCTTCCTGTTTCAAAACCGTATACGCCTTGTTAACAGTATGCATATTTATCCCAATATCGTCCGCCAGCTGGCGCACCGAAGGCAGGGCGTCCCCTTCCTGGAACTTTGCCGTGGCAATTCCCAGAATAATCTGATTACGAAGCTGCAAATAGAGCGCTTCTTCACTGTTAAAGTCTATCTCAATAACCATAATTTATCCCCCACACTTCCAAAAAGGAATTATCAGGAAATGCAAATAACTCATGCATCCGACACCTGCCTAAATGCCCATCTGCCTTGCAGGAACCCCTGCGCCACACGCTCTTTTCTGGGGTCCCTTCTTTGCAGATGAATATTTATCCCGGGTCATCCACACAAGCTATTTTCTGCCACTGTCACAATATGGACGGTTCCTTACAAATCTTTATCATCCATGTTTAAAAACTCAAATTCAAATTCATCGTCCTCCACCAGGAAATTCTGGGGCTTTCTGGCCACCGGCTTCCTGGCAGGCTCTTTTTTCTCTGCCGCATGCAGCTCCTTCTCTCCCTTAGGCTTAGGCGGCGCTGCCTTCTCCTGGCTTCTTGCCGGACGCTCCTGGGGAGGCGGCGCAGTCTTTTTCTTCTTCACAGGTGCCGGTTCTTCCTCTTCTTCCTCCACCCGTTTTTTGGCTTTCTTCTTTACAGGTGCCGGTTCCGGCTCCGGTTCCTCCTCCTCTTCCTCGTCATAATCTTCATAGTAAAATTCCCTGAGCTTAAACAGGAGAACCGTCAGCACAATAAACAATATGACAATCACAACCGCCAGGATAATGATAATAATCTTTCCCTTGGAAATCTGATCCTGCATTTTCTGGTTATTCTCATTGGCAACGTTCACCACATTCAGAAGGTCGCTTAATTTCTGCCTGTTGCTGTTTATATTGTCATAGAGATAGTATTCAAATTCCCCAGTATCATTCTGGGCATAAACGATCTCATAATCATTATGTTCCGCAGGAGGCTCTGAGGGCTGCTCCCCTTCTCCCCCTCCTTCAGGATTTTCTCCGCCTCCCTCCGGGTTCTCCCCTTCTCCCTCTTCTGGGTTCCCTTCCGGGTTTTCTCCCTCTGCCGGGGCTTCTCCCCCTTCATTAGCTGCGCCTAAGGTAATCAGGTCGGACCTCACATATCCTTCAACTGTTTTGTTATTGTAATTACAGGTCATCTGGTACCATTTATTCCCTGAGCTGTCGGTTGCCTCGCCAATCAGGGTAATGGTTGTGCCGCTGGGAAGTGATGCCACCGTATCATGCTTCGTGGAAGCGCCTGAACGTATTCTGGCATTGCTGTTGGATTTCACAGTAGCCTGCTGTTCACCAATAGCGGTGGGTACTGTATCCGCAGGCTTGCTGCCGCCCCCGCCGCCATTGGCCGCCGGCTGGCTGCTGGAAGACTCCGTCACCGTGATCTTATCGCTGGTTTCCACCAGGTCGCTCCTGATATAGCCATAGCCGCCGTTTGATACGGCAACCTTATACCAGACGGTTCCTGAGCCGTCTTTTACAGCCCCCAGAATGTCAATAACTTTCCCTTTTACCGTACTTCCCACCACTTCACTGTCCGTACTTGCCTGGGCCCGGATTTTTGCAGTCTGGGCAATAATCTTGCCCTGGGCAGCAAAACAGGTAAGGGTAGCCATGCAAAAAACCCCTGCCGCCATTACTGCTCCTGCCAGACCCTTTTTCCAACTGATTTTCCTAATCAGCGCAGTTAATTTTTTCACTCCGTATTCTCCTCATCTTTCTCTCTTAAAACGTTTACTTCCCTTATCGGTCTTTTCATTCTCATAACCGCTAAGCCCTTGCTGTCTTTCCTTGCGTGCCTCTTCCTCCACCTTCCTGTGGTATGTTTCCTCACACTTAGGGCACATACGCCCGCTTTTGATGTCTACCCCGCATCTCTCGCAGCGGAGATAACCGCCCCTGTTCTCAATAATCTCAAAGCGGTTTTCTTTTATCATCTCCCGGATGGATTTATGGGAAACCCCTGTCTCCAGAGAAATCTCGCTTACGTTTGCCCCTTTGTGGTCTTCCAGGTAATTGCGCACCTTTCCGTAATCATCATATTCAATCCTGCCGCATTCTTCGCAGCGATATTCCCCAATTCCCCCATAAACCAATATGCCGCCGCATTCTCTGCATATGGTGGGCCTTAGAACCTCACTTGCTAACAGCCTCCGCATTTTTTCAGCCATATTGACACCTGCCTTTATACTCCGTAACCTTTTACACCTGTTCCGCTACTATACTTCCTCAATTGCCTTCCCTATATCATGGCGCATATATTTGTTTTCAAAGTCCACCCACCCGGCTGCCGCATATGCGTTTGCCCTGGCCTGCTTAAGGTCCTTTCCTTTGGCAGTAATCCCCAGGACCCTTCCTCCATTGGTCACAATGCCCTGGTCTGTCTCTTTCGTCCCTGCATGGAAACAGAAATAAGAATCCTGCCCTTCAAATCTCTCCAGCCCTTTGATCACATAGCCTTTTTCGTACTTCACCGGGTATCCCTGGGATGCCAGCACCACGCATACTGCCGCATTTTCTTCAAACTGGAGGTCTATTTCGTGAAGCCGGCCGTCTATGCAGGCCTCCATCACATCAATGATATCATTCTTCATCCTGGGCAGCACCACCTGGGCCTCAGGGTCGCCAAACCTGGCATTGTATTCCAGCACCTTGGGCCCGTTTCCGGTAAGCATCAGCCCAAAGAAAATAATGCCCTTATATTCCCGTCCCTCCGCCGCCATAGCGTCCACTGTGGGCTGGTAAATATGTTCCCTGCAGAATTTGTCCACTTCCTCTGTATAAAAAGGGCTTGGGGAAAAGGTTCCCATACCGCCGGTGTTAGGCCCTAAGTCCCCATCCTGGGCACGTTTATGGTCCTGGGCAGAGGCCATGGCCTTGATGGTCCTGCCATCCACATAGGAAAGCACGGACACCTCCCTTCCTGTGATAAATTCTTCCACCACAAGACGGTTTCCCGCGCTGCCGAACTGCTTATCCTCCATAATGGCCTTAACACCCTCTTTTGCCTGCTGAAAATCCTCACAGATCAGCACGCCCTTTCCAAGGGCCAGGCCGTCAGCCTTAAGCACGATAGGAAATTTGGCCTTTTCCAGATAGGAAAGGGCTTCCTCCGGGGAGCTGAAAACCTCATAATCCGCTGTGGGAATATGGTACTTTTTCATAAGCTCCTTGGAAAAAGCTTTGCTGCCCTCTAAAATTGCCGCATTCTTCCGGGGGCCGAAGGCCCGCAGCCCCTCCTTTTCCAGTTGGTCCACAAGGCCTCCCACCAGCGGGTCATCCATTCCCACTATGGTAAGGCCAATTTCCTTTTCCTTGGCAAAGGCCGTTATTTTATCAAATTCCATGGGCCCTATGGGTACACACCGGGCAATCTTGCCGATCCCTGCATTCCCCGGCGCACAGTATATTTCATCCACTTTTTTGCTTTTTGCCACGCTGGCGGCAATGGCATGTTCCCTGCCGCCGCTCCCCACGATCAATACTTTCACCTTTGTTACCCCCTTCCAGTATCCCTATAAATCCCCGCCGGATGCAAGCTGGCTTATGGCCTGGGGCAGGATCACCCACTCCGCCTGTTCCATCACCCTGCGCTGGAGGCTTTCCGGCGTATCGTCCTCTAAAACCTCCACTGCTTTTTGCAGGATAATCCTCCCTGTATCCGTCCCTTCGTCCACGAAATGCACCGTGGCACCGGTAATCTTCACCCCTCTTGCCAAAGCTGCCTCATGGACCTTAAGCCCATAATATCCCTTCCCGCAAAAAGAGGGGATCAGGGAAGGGTGGATATTGATGATCCTGTTTTCGTACAACTTTGTCATCTGTTCCGGCAGGATTACCAGGAATCCCGCAAGCACAATCAAATCCGGCGCAAGCTCTTGGAGCTTCTGTAAAAAAGCCTGGTTAAATTCCTCCCGGCTCCCATAAACCTTGGGGGAAATGCAAAAAGCCGGAATACCGGCATTTTCTGCCCTTTTTAAGGCATAAGCCCCGGCATTGTTGCAGATAACCCCCCGGATTTGGGTATTCCTTATGTTTTTATTTTCAATATTGTCTATGATTGCCTGGAGATTGGTCCCGCCCCCGGATACACAGACTACGATATTCAGCATAGTGCCACTCCCTTTTCACCGGCCTTCGTTTCCCCTATCACATAAGCCCGCTCCCCTGCCCTTTCAAGGGCCGCAAGGGCCTCCTGTACCTGGGAAGGATCCACCGCAAGAACCATGCCAATGCCCATGTTGTAGGTATTGTACATCATCTTCTCCTCCAGGTTCCCTTTCTCCTTCATTAACCGGAAAATGGCAGGCACCGGATAGCTGTCCTTGTCCACACAAGCACAGATTCCCTCCGGCAGCATCCTGGGGATGTTCTCATAAAAGCCGCCCCCTGTAATATGGCTGCAGCCCTTAATGGTTACGCCCGCTTCCTTCACGCCCTTAAGGGCTCCCACATAAATCCTGGTAGGGGCCAGCAAAGCCTCTCCCAGGGTGGCGCCAAGCTCCTCATAGTATGTGGAAAGCCCTTCCTTGGTCATATCAAAGATTTTCCTCACCAGGGAAAAACCGTTGCTGTGGACCCCGGAGGAGGCAATGCCCACCAAAGCGTCCCCGGGCTTAATCCCCTCTCCCGTAATCAGGTCCTTTTCGTCCACCACGCCAACGGCAAAGCCTGCCAGGTCGTATTCCTCTTCCGGGTAAAAGCCCGGCATCTCAGCGGTTTCCCCGCCGATCAGCGCTGCCCCCGCCTGTTTGCAGCCATCTGCCACGCCCTTTACAATGGCGGCAATTTTTTCAGGATAATTTTTGCCGCAGGCAATATAATCCAGGAAAAACAAAGGCTCTCCCCCGGCACAGGCAATGTCGTTGACACACATAGCTACACAGTCAATCCCCACTGTGTCATGTTTATCCATCAAAAAAGCAAGCTTTAATTTGGTCCCCACGCCGTCGGTCCCTGAAACCAGGGTGGGTTTTTCCATATTTTTAATGGAAGAGAGGGAAAATGCCCCCGAAAACCCCCCAAGGCCTCCCAGCACCTCCGGCCTTGCGGTTTCCTTAACGTACTTTTTAATCAGTTCTACGCTGCGGTAGCCTGCTTCAATATCTACTCCGGCTTTCTTGTAATCCATTTTCCGTTTCTCCTGTATTAATAATTTTTATAGCCTGCCTGGGAGAGCCGCTGGTCCTTTTTCTGGACGCTTTCCTTCAGGTTCTGGCTGTAAGCTTTCAGTTTCCCTAAAAGTTCCCCATCGGAGGTGGCCAGTATTTTCGCCGCCAAAAGCCCGGCATTGGCCCCGCCGTTAATCGCCACTGTAGCCACAGGTATTCCCTGGGGCATCTGGACAATGGAATAAAGGGAATCCCTCCCTCCCAGGGATGTGGTATGCATGGGGATGCCGATTACCGGCATAGGGAAAATTGCCGCGCACATGCCCGGAAGGTGGGCCGCCATGCCCGCCCCGGCAATGATCACCTTAAACCCTTTTTCTTCTGCGGCCTTTGCATACTCAAAAAAAACATCCGGCTCCCTGTGGGCGGAAATAATCCTCATCTCAAAGGATACCCCCAGCTCCGTAAGCACATCCGCCGCTTTCGCCATCACCGGCATATCCGAATCGCTTCCCATTACAATTCCTACCTGCGCCATCGCATTACCTCCCCTTTTCCAATCTGCTTCCGTTCCTAATTCTCCTACTGCAAAACATCTGTTTCCATAATTCTATTCTACACTGCTATAGGCTTCCTGTCACCCTGTTTTTTCTTGTTTTAATATAACCTTAAGGATGTGGCAGCACCCTCTCCTGCTGTGCCTTTGTATCCCCAAAAGGAAGATTCAGCTCCTCACAGCCGGGCAATACAAACCTGCCTTCCTCAATGATGGCAATCACCTGCTCTTCGGGGGTCACTACGCTGATTTCCCCCAGTTCATCAAAGGGGATGGTAATATCTGTATGGCAGTTAAAGTATGCCTCCCCATCCTTCTCCTTCCTTTTTAGGGAACATTCATTGTCCCTTGCCACAATTTCTTTTCCGTCGGGATTGTAAACCGGCACATCCTCCGCATGGGAATAGCAGGTATCCCCCACTGCAAAATGAGGGCCTGTTTTCTCTGCGATCAATATGGGCAGCCTGTCTTCTATGTGGTATTTTCTTGCGGCAACAAAAGCCGTGGTGTTGGTGCCTATGGCAAACTCCCCAAGGGGCAGGGTGTCATGATGGCAGAGCACATTGTCCTTCATATACTTGCGGTTTAACTCCCGGCTGCCAAAATTGCTACAATTGTAATCCACAACCATCCCGTCCCTGATGTCCAGGGTAAGGTCCTGGTACTCCAGGCCGTTTAAATATACCCTGCCCACATGGAGCGTCCCCTCTGTTCCCGCAAGCCGGGGGGAAGTGAAAACTTCTCCCACAGGAATATTCACATCCGCCACACAGTTTTCGAAATTGGTCTCCTTTGCGGCATCCCTTAGTGGGTGGAGCATCACCTTCAGGCTGGTCTTATTGCCCCCCATACCCCTTATGACCACATATTGCCCCTGGTCCAGGGCATCAATGAGCCTTTGCTGCATCCGCTGGTAAAGGTGGTAATCCAGGGTATTGATCTCTATTACCCGGTCAAAGATTTCCGGGAAACCCTCCCCGATTTCCGGCCCCGGGAAAGCAATAATAGTAAAGCTCCTCTCTTCCCCCTTAATGTACTGGTTCTGCAGCTCCCCAGCCGCCGCCATATAGGCTACGGACAGCTTCTGCTGGGCTTTGCCCAAACGGGCTGCCCCTGGCTTTTCCTGGAGCTTTACAGGTTTCTCCCCAAAGACCTCCACCAGGGCGGGCCCGCCAAAGGCCGCCGCTTCCTCTTTATATTTTTCAAAACACTCCCTGGAGGCTTCCAGCCGTAACTGTACCAGCTTTTTGTCCAGTACCAGCGCCTGGTCGTCCTTGTGGTCAAAATCATACTGCCGGTTGGGCAGTGCCCCGTAATAGCCTGCCCGGCCCATGCCCCCTCCCTGTAATATGCCGGAGGCTGCCCGGTAAATAGTAGGGGCAAGGCCCATTTCCCTGAAATTCCCCACCGCCAGATGGATCACAGGCTCAAAGCCCAGGCGGTAACGGATATTCACCGTTTTCTTTTTGCTGATATCCTTATTGGTAGCCAGAAAGCCCATACGGTAGCCCTCTGTGTAAGTATCCGCCAGCTTCTTTAAGGTTTCCTTGGGAAGGGCAGATAAATGCTCCCAGGTCTTTATCTCGTTTTCCGTGACATATTCCCCGTAGCGGAACAGATATTTGGGTTCTGTAAGGTCCCCTTCCAGAATGTTCAGGGCAAAATCCTCCTCCGGCAGCAAAAGCCCCCGCAGCTTTTGCTCTGTAGCATCCCTTGTATAGTCGCTTACATACCAGTAAATGGTATCCCTAAGGGACTCCCCTGCAGGAAGCTGCCCGCATTCCGCCCCTTCACAGCAAAAAGCGCCATAAATTTCCAGGAACAGCTCCATCCGGACTGCCATATCTTCCAGCCGTCCCTCATAGCAAAAGGGGATAATGCTGCGCAGCTCTGCATACAATACGCATAAAATCTGTCCCAACCCCTCTCCCAGCCTGGCAGTGCAGGCCTCCGGGTTGGCATAGCTCTCCCCATAATTGGCAGGAAGGATATCCTCATAGAGCCTGTAATTTCTCTCCTTCAGTTCCCCAAGGGTGCTGTTTTTCAGACCGCCCTTTCTTACAAACTCATAGTTTTCACAGGCCATGCCCAGAAATTCTGCCATTTTTACAAAATATGCCTGAAACTGGGGCGCAAGCACCTGTTCGTTTTTTATTTGCCCTATGCGCTCCTTTGCCAGTAAAAATCTCTCTTCTACCATCATTCCACATACGCTCCCGCAAATAATACAAGACTAAGCATTCCAAAAGCCAGGATATTTGTAAAAATTCCCAGCACAATAAACAATTTGAACTTATCCTTTTCCGAAGTGGACCAAAGCCCAAGGGCAAGCCCTGCCGCCATGTAAATAATCGCCAGTAGCGCAGCAGCAGTATTTCTGCCGGAGGGCGCTCCCCCGGCCTGATAGGACAAATAAACCGCCGTTCCCAGGGTGATATTGGCAAGCACCCCCAGTATGGTTGACATAACCGCTTTCCTGGGATGTTCCTTATTTGTAAAGATATACCCTTTCTTTCTTAACATTCCGCTATTCTCTTTCTACCCGGCAGAAAGAAGGCATTCCCTTTGGGGCGGAAAACCTCTTTCTTTAAAATAAAATTTTGGTCCTGCCCGCTAACAGCTTTGCGCCGCCTATGATCATCAGGATCCCGGAGACCACTCCCGTCACCAGTGTCACCACTCCTACCGCAATGCAGGTTGCCCCTGCGCCGCTCATTGTTTTATAAACTTTCTCTTCCATGCCAATACCCCTTTCTTCCTGCGCCCTTTTCCGGCAGGCGGCCCTTATGCCCCCATGCCCGCGCCATATTGCTTATAGTATGCGTCAATGGCTTCCTTCACAGTGCCATCAATATAAATTTGCCCTTTATAAGGCCTTTGGTACAGGTATTCCACAACCTCCTGCATATTAACGATAGCCCTGGCATCAAACCCATATTTTTCCTTTATTTCCAAAAGCGCGCTCTTTTCCGTCTGTCCCTTTTCCATGCGGTTTAAGGAAACCATCAGCCCCCGGATCTCCACATCCGCCTGGGCCATAACCACAGGGTATGTCTCCTCAATGGATTTGCCGGAGGTGGTCACATCCTCAATAATAACAACCCTGTCGCCGTCTTTCAGGCCGCTCCCCAGCAATATCCCCTTATCCCCATGGTCTTTTATTTCTTTCCGGTTGGCACAGTAACGGATATCCTTCCCATACAGTTCGCTGATGGCCATGGCCGTAGCCACTGCAAGGGGGATCCCCTTATAGGCAGGGCCAAAAAGCACGTCAAAATCAAGCCCGTAATTGTCATGGACCGCTTTTGCATAGTATTCCCCCAGTTTCCGTAACTGGGTGCCTGTCACATAGCCCCCCGCATTCATAAAAAAGGGAGACTTGCGCCCGCTCTTTAACGTAAATTCGCCGAATTTCAGTACCTGGCTTTCTACCATAAATTCAATAAATTCTTCTTTGTATCTTTCCATTTGTGTCCTGGCCTCCCTGTATGTGGTATTTCCTGCCTGTTCCTATCCTTTAGAAACACTTATTTACACAATTTTACCACATTTTCCATTTATAATCAACCATTATTGTCTTATCGTTTTAAAGGCTATTTTTTTAAAGCCATTTGAGCTCCGGAAAATATTCGATTTCCGCCCTGCCCACAATCTCATCCTTTTCCACATACTTGTCCTCCCAGTACCTGGAATCCAGGGAATTGTTCCTGTTATCCCCCATCATAAAAAAGGAGCCTTCCGGTATTATGTAAGGGCCAAAGTCCTCCGAAATTTCTTCTCTGATATAATCCTCCGTAAGGGGCTGCCCGTTAATGTAAATCCTGCCGTCTATGCCCTCAATGCGCTCTCCCGGCAGCCCGATGACCCTTTTCAGGTAAACGGTCTTTCCGTCATCCGGAAAGTAAAAAGCGATAATATCCCCTCGCTGGGGCTGGGAAGATATATACGCCAGGCGATTTATGATGATACGGCTTCCCGTCATGATTGTTGTCTCCATAGACCCTGTGGGTACCTGGGCATTGGCGATCAGGGTATGGCTGATAACAAAAACTGCCGCAAAGGCACCCAGGATCGCTTTGGACCAATCCAGGATTTCCGATAAAATCCTGGCGGCCTTCCTCTTGCTTTTCATTCTGCTTCTCCTCCTGTAACAAAACCTTAATTTCCATCCCCAAAAAGATTCTAAGAATGGCTTTCCTGCAATAATAATACAATATGGCACGCAAATGTCAACCGCCTGTGCCTGAGATTAACAAAAAATATCAATATCAGATTCCCTGTTTTATTTTAAACCGATTTGTGATAGAATAAAGCTGGTAAGCGGCGCACACCAGCTTTATGGATGCAGCAGGCTGTCCCTTTGCAGGAGGCAGCGCTTGATATTTTTGCCGTTAGCGCCGGCGGCGGAAGGGAGTCCTGCATGAAACGCCAAAGGCACAAACATAAAGAATCCTTTTCCATACTTCTGATTTCTAATACAGGCCGCACCGGCAGGCAGTTCCATTTTTCCCTTTTGGCTTTCCGCCTGTTCCTGGCGGCACTGCTTTTGTCCTGTATCGCCTTCGGGTGGCTTGCCTGGGAGTTTTCCAACCTCCGCCGTGAGCACAAGGATCTGTCTGGCCAGCTTGCCAGCGCCCTAGGCCAGGTCCAGAAATTAGAAGATGAATACACTGCCCTGGACAATGAAAAACAATCCCTGGCATCGGAAAACCAGGCCCTTCAGGAGGCTATCCGTACCAGTGCCCAGGCAGCCCAGGAAAAGGAAGCAGAAGAAGCCGCCAGGGAGAAGGAAGCAGAAACGCCCCCACAGGACCCTTCCTTTCCCAGCCGTTACCCCTCCACTGATACAGGGATGCTGATATCCCCTTACTCGGAGGAGCAGCCTTATTTATCCCTGAACACCCATGCACAGGGAAAAATCATAGCGGCAGGGGACGGCGTGGTTGCATCGGTTACTTCTGATGGCACTTACCCTGTTATCATTGAGTTGGAACCCGGGAATGGCTACCGGACCCGTTATATGTGCCGCCAGGAGGCCCATCCTGGTTTTGAGGAAGGGGCACAGGTAAAAGGGGGCGATACCCTTCTGGACGTCACCATTGACAACACGCAGTTGGATTATCAGGTTTTTTTAGACGGAACACCCATTGACCCGCTGATAGTCTTAGATGCGAAAGGATAAAGGAGGATTTATTAATGTTAGGAAAAAGTAAACCTGCCGGCGGGGCGGAATCACGCACCAGAGTCGGCACACTGATTGGTGAAGGAGCTGTTTTTAACGGCGATTTGTCCGCACCGGAGGCTGTACGGGTAGATGGTACTGTAAACGGAAACTTTGCCTGCCAAAAGGAGCTGATCATAGGCCCCACAGGACAGATTAATGGGAATATTTCCGCCCAGAACGTAGTGATCTCCGGATCGGTGGAGGGCGATGTGGCGGTCAGCGCCAAGCTGGAAATTCTCTCTACAGGCAAGCTGAAGGGGAATATCACCGCCAAATCCCTTGTAGTTGATGAAAATGCATGTTTTGACGGAAGATGTACAATGGATTCCGGCCAATCGTCCGGTTCCTCTTTCCAGTCTGACGATTCCGGGGAAACATATGATTCCTCTGCTAAAACATACGGTTCCAAGGATGTGGCTAACCCTGGCGCGTAAGCCAGGTTTGGTTTGTACCATGGGTTTTTACAGCCCATGGTATTTTTTTTGCTTAAACTGGCCAAAAAGGATGGGATTTCCTGCCTTAACGCTCTCTAACAAGATTTCAAAAAGAGAATGGGTAATTTTGTGGATCGCTTTCCTGGTGGTATCGTCCAACCCCTTTGCTGCCTGGATAATATTTTGCAGGCACTTTTTCCAGTCTGCACCGAACTCAAATACATTGGAAGCCTCTGACGCAGAGACTACCTCATATAACGTGTCTATAAAAACATGGATTTCTTCCTCGCTTAAGGACAGTATCCACTCGTTTAAGGCAGCGTCCCGCCTGACTTTGGCTTCCGCCATGTTCTTTGCCCGGACCAGGGAGCCCTCCTCTATCTTCCAGCTATAGGTATTGTGCTGGAAAAGCCCCATTCCCCAGCTCTCCACGATTTCATATTCACTGTTGTCTTCCAAAATCATGCCTACCAGGGAAGAACGGGGAATGAATTTCGCCACCCGCCCTTGAATTGCCTGGAAATTTCCCGCCTCCCGGATCTCCGGGCGGAACCCCGGGCCATCATTATTGAAAATCTTACGTATCCTTTCCCTGGTATCCTCCCGGCAGTTCATGGCAGCATAGACAGCCAGGTTCCCTCCCTTAGAATGCCCGCCTGCAAAAAAATCCTGGCCGATACGCCCGGAAACCCTGTCCATATAGGCCACAGCAAGGCACTGTCCCTGGAGGGGCTTTGAAAAGGCAAGGTTTAAATCCTCTTTCCATCCTACAATCGTGGCGTCGGTCCCCCGATAAGCGAGATATATCCCCTCCTGCCCGAAACCGTTGTCCCAGAAATAAGCCATCGCCGAAAACTGGGTTTCCTCCTCCTGGTCAATGATATTTTCATAGTAATTCATTTTCAGGGAAGCAAACCTGTCTGACCGGGCCACGGCAGTAAACAGCTCCTTATTGTTTTCCCGGTACCAGTAATCATCCAGGATTTTCTCCCAGCCCTGGCAGGCAAAAATACCCCGCAGGCTCACCGGGCCCTTGTTTTCTTCCAGCCCCGGCACAAATTCCTCATAGTTAAAATAAACAAGCTGGCACAGGACCAGTGAGTCCGCCTCCCCAAAAGGCTTTTCCTGAAAGCTGTATTTTCCCCAGTTTTTCACATAATCAATAATATTTTCCATCAAAACCTGTCTCCTCTTCCTGTGGTTCCCTGGCAGTTTTAGTATAATTTCCCATCATAATACCGCAGAAGCAGATTTACCACCCGGCTGTAGCTGACAGTGCCGTCTGATACCCCGTTTAAGGTAAGGGTGGTATCCAAAAAGGTATCCGCCGCCTGCTTTACCGTTTCTGTGGGCAGTACCGCCGTTTTCTCTACCCGCTCCCAGGCTTCCTGGGTAAGGAACCTGGTATCCCCAAACACCTGGGCGCTGATCTGGGGATGGGTTAGGTAAACTTCCGCATTTTCCCCTATGGCATTATAGAAATCCCGTTCCAGGTAGCCAATCACGCTTAAGTACGCGCTATAGCGGAACAGGGGATCCGGGGAATCCACACAGGCCAGGTAACCGATAAAGTTGGCCTCATCCTCCAGGATAAACCCCTTTAAATGGGACAGCTCATGGCACATGGTAACAGGCATATTGGTAATATACATCTTTCTGTTATAATTAGCTTCCATGGAAAAGGGGAAATAATAGCCCATAATATACTGCTGGCTGTAAAAGCCGGACAGCGCCAGCCCTTTGGGCCTGGGGTAATATCCATTAAGGCCGGGAAATTCCTCTGCCAGCCGGCCCATCTGCCTGCGTGCCTCTTCCTCCATATCCAGCTCATAAACCAGGTAGCCATTCCCGTCCCGGGAAAAAACAGGGGCCAGGGCATTTGCCTGTTCCACCACAAAATCCCTCAGGGCTATGATTTCTGCCGCACCATATTCCCTTTCCGCCCCATCTCCTATCCGGAACCTTTCCGTAATAGGGGAAACCTGATAAAGCAGGAAGCAGTTCAGCGTCATTACCACACATACAATCCCAAAAACCCAGTAGAAAAACAGGGCATAGCGCCCAAATGCCTTTTGGAACCCCTCCGGCAGCCTTTGCCTCCCGGCCAGGAAAACAATTCCTCCCACTACCAATAAAATAACCAGGAGCGCCCCTGCGTAAAGCATCCATTCCCCCACAGAAAAAGGGAAAAGCCCGGTGAACCGCCCATAGGTTTCCACCCATAAAGGAAAGATCCAGGTTACATAAAAATCGCAGAAACCACGCCATGCCCTGCCTGCAATATTTAACAGTGCTGCAAACACAATAAGGCCGCCTGGTATGATAAGTCTCCATTTTTTCAATATGCTATCTCCCATTTTTAGACGTCCGCTACAAAATTACTCATATCTCTTCCCCAAGCCTACTATATTAATAATAAGATAACCTGGGCAGGAAAAATATGCAGCCAGTATTTACATTTATCCAATCCACCAATCAGTTTCTGTGGAGCGGCCCCCTTTTATTCCTTCTGATGGGAACCCATTTATATTTTACCATGAAATTAGACTTTCCGCAGAAAAATATTTTCAAAGCCATACGCCTGTCCGTAACTCCTTCCAAAAAGGAGGGCGGGAATAATCTTTCTGTGTTTGCCACCTTATCCACCACCCTGGCGGCTACTTTGGGAACCGGCAATATCATCGGCGTTTCCACTGCTGTAGCCTTAGGGGGTCCAGGCGCTATTTTCTGGTGCTGGGCCACAGGGATCCTGGGCATGGCCACCGCCTATGCAGAATGCTTCTTAAGCGTCCGCTTCCGCAGCAGGCGTCCCGACGGCACCTACCAGGGTGGCCCCATGTATGTTTGGGAAAATGGCTTACACCGGCCCTGGGTGGGGAAATTTTACGGTTTTCTTACACTGGCAGCGGCATTTGGCGTAGGCTGTACCACCCAGTCCAACTCCATCACCCAGACCACTTCCTTAAGCTTCGGCCTAAATCCCCATATAGCAGGGCTGGCCGCTGCTGTTCTGGCAGGGCTTGTAATTGTAGGCGGAATACGCTCCATCGGAAATGTGTGTATGAAAATTGTGCCTTTTCTGGCAGTCCTTTATACCGCTGCCTGCCTGTTTCTTCTTTTTCTCAACAGGGATGCGCTTCTGCCTGCAATAAAGCTGATTTTGGCCCATGCCCTCTCCCCACGGGCAGCGGTGGGCGGCGCTGTGGGCTCTTCCCTGATCGTCACCGCCAGGTACGGCATTGCCAGGGGGCTTTTCACCAATGAGGCTGGCATTGGCACAGCGGCGATTGCTGCGGCGGCCTCCGAAACCGACAATCCCGCCCATCAGGCATATGTTTCCATGACTGCGGTGTTCTGGGATACTGTAGTCATGTGCCTGCTCAGCGGGCTGGTAATCGTCACCAACACCATCCGCCACCCCTTCTCCGCCCTTAAGGTCAATGAAGCAGGGCTTACAGAAGCCGCTTTTGCCTACCTGCCTTTTGGTGGCAGCGTTTTCCTCTCCCTTTGCCTTGTGGCCTTTGCCATCACCACTTTGATCGGCTGGTCTTACTTAGGGGAGCAGGCTTACCGTTATATAACCGGAAATAAAGGGATATTTTTTTATAAGGTGGCTTATATTGTTATGATTTATATTGGGGCAGTCCTGCCTTTAAATCTGGTATGGGAGTGTACGGACCTGATCAATGCCATGATGGTCCTGCCCAATGTGGCAGCGCTGTTTCTTCTGCAAAAGCATTTACGGCACAAATTATAAGTATACCCATGCGGGGGAGTTTCCGCTGCCAAAGATACCTTTTCATAGCCGGTCTTTTGGTGTTGCATATTTTCCTTTTGGCCTGTATAATACTGATTTATGATTTGCCAGGAGGTTATCAATGGGGAAAAAATATATGGGATACATTCTCCCATCCATGCTTTCATTTGTGCTCACAGGTGTTTATTCAATTATTGATGGAATTTTCGTAGGCAGGGCAATGGGCGACCCGGGCCTTGCCGCTATTAATATTGCATGGCCGCTGGTTGCCCTGATCATTTCTATGGGGACAGGGATCGGTATGGGTGCCGCTGTGATAGTTTCCTTAAACAAGGGAGCCGGGGAAGAAAAAAAAGCCCTGGAAGCGGAGGGCAACGCCTTTCTCCTTCTTTGGGGAGGCTCTCTTATACTGACTTTACTTCTCTTTGCCCTGGGTACTCCGCTGCTGGGGCTGCTGGGGGCAAAGGGAGAGCTTCTCCCTCTTGCGTCCACATATTTAAGGTACATTCTTCTGGGAGGCATTGTACAGGTTTTCGCTTCCGGCATGGTTCCCCTGATGCGCAACCGGGGGGCTTCCTTCTATTCCATGTGCGCCATGGCAACAGGGTGTATCGCCAATATTCTGCTGGATTATTATCTGGTGATCGTCCTGCGGCTGGAGCTTATGGGGGCAGCCCTGGCAACAGTGCTGGGACAGGTCCTCACCCTGATTTTTTGTATCGCCTTTTATATAAGGAAGAAAAACCGCCTTCCCCTGTCCAGTTTCAGCCCTAACAGGAAAGCGGCGGTTTCTATTTTGCGGGTGGCTGCCTCCCCCTTTGGGCTCACTTACCTGCCCTCTGTTACCATTATCTTTATGAACCTGCAGGCGTTAAAGTATGGCGGGGAAGAGGCAGTGAGTGCCTACGCGGTGCTGGCCTACATTGTTTCCTTTATGGAGCTTTTAGTTCAGGGCATCGGGGACGGAAGCCAGCCCCTGCTCTCCTTAAGCCAGGGGGGCGGGGATAAGAAAACCCTGAAAACCTATGCCAGATGGACTTTCACCCTTGGGATTTCCTTTGGAATCGCAGGCGCTTTGCTCTTTTTCCTTTTAAGGGACTTTGTCCCGGTTATTTACGGGACTTCCCCCCAGGCAGCGGCATACATTGTGTATGCCACCCCGGCTTTTTCCCTGGTAATGGCTCTCTATGGCCTGACCAAGCCAGCAGTTTCTTATTTATATGCAACCCACAAGGTATTTCTCTCCAGCCTTCTGGTCTATGGGGAAATTCTTCTGACCCTGGCTTTTATTTTTGCGCTTCCCCTTTTTCTGGGGCTTGACGGGGTATGGTATACCATCCCTGCCGTCCAGGCAGTCCTTGGCGCGTGCAGCCTGTGTTTCCTGAAAAGGGCAGGCTTATCGTAATTAAAGGGAGAATGCCTGTCCGGGCATTCTCCCCATACTTTACTGTAAGATATTTTTCAGACGCGCTCTAACACCACCGCCTGGTAGGGCTGTAACAGAAGCTGCCCGTCCCGCTGTTTTAAGCGGCCATAATTATTCAGCAGCACTTTGCCGTCATAGTGCCCCTTAGTCTGGGCACATTCATTAGCCATATTGGCAAACACCAGCAACTCCTGCCCATCCTTGCTGCGCATGAAGCTCCAAAGTTGGCCAGAGTCCTCCTCTAAGGGGGTAAAGCTGCCGTAAAGCCAGTTCTTTTTGTAAAGGCAGTCCTTGCGCAGGGCAACCAGCCTGCGGTAAAAGGCAAGCAGGGAATGGGAATCCTGCTGGGCTTTCTCCACATTCACGTCAGTATAATTGGGGTTGACGGCAAACCAGGGAGTAACCTCCGAAAAGCCACCATTTGGCCCATCATTCCATTGCATGGGCGTGCGGGCGTTTTCCCGGCAGTTCCGGTTGATCTTATCAAGCGCCTGCTTGGGGCTCATCCCCTGGGCAAGATAGCCCTGATAACTATTGTGGGTCGCCAGGTCCACATAATCCTCTATTTTCTCCCTGGGAAAACCTGTCATGCCGATTTCCTGCCCCTGATAAAGCATGGGAACACCGGAAAGGAAAAAGTACAGCACAGGCAGCATGGACAGGCTGTAAAAATTCTGGTCTTCCTTTGGCAGGTAGCGGTCGGGTATCCGGATCATATCGTGGTTTTCCAGGTAATTGCAGAAAAATCCTTTGCCCTCCATATTCCTTTGCCTTTCAAAGACACGGTTGCGGACATCCAAAAGCATTTCCCCGTCCCGGTCTCTCCAGTCGCCGTCAAGACGGCTGTGGAAACAATGGCAAAAATCAAATACTGTACTGTAATATCCGTCCTCCCCTATATAGGCCTCCAGTCTCTCCTCCGGTATATCGTCAACCTCCGCCAGCGTAAAGCAGTCATATTTTTCAAAAGTCTTTGTCTTTAATTCCCTGAGATACTCCTCAATGCCCTCCACATTCCGGAAATATTCCATGCCGGAACAAAGCCCGTCTACGCCGTCTGCAGGCAGGTCGCCGCCGGAGAGATCCTTTTTGATATGGGCGATGGCGTCAATGCGGAACCCTCCAATCCCCATTGCCAGCCAGCCGTTGATCATTTCATAAAGGGCTTCCCGGAGTTTTTCGTTTTCCCAGTTTAAGTCCGGCTGCCCTACGGTGAAAAGGTGCAGGTAATAATAGTCACTTCCCGCCAGCTTCTCCCAGGCGCTTCCCCCAAAAATGGAACGCCAGTTATTGGGCGGCTGCCCGTCTTTTCCTTTTCTGAATATATAGTACTTCCCATATTCCCCCTCCGGGTCTTTACATGCCTCCCGGAACCAGGGATGCTCACTGGAAGTATGGTTGATCACCAGGTCCATGATAATGGTAATACCACGTTTTTTTGCCTCATCTATCAGCTTCTTTAGATCCTCGTTAGTCCCAAACACAGGGTCTACCTGTGTATAATCGGAAATATCATACCCGTTATCCATCATGGGGGAACGGTAAATGGGACAGATCCAGACCATGCTAATGCCAAGGTCTGAAAGATAATCCAGCCTCTGCATGATTCCGGGGATATCCCCTATGCCGTCCGAATTCGTGTCCTGAAAACTTTTGGGATAGATCTGATAACCAATCAGATCATGCCACCACTTCTCTTTCATCCCATCACTCCTTATTCCAGTCCCGCGTCTGCCCTTCCAGAGCCTTTCACCCGCAGTGGGCCCGGGAAGGGCGTCTGCTGTTTTTAGATTGCGTTCCATTCTATGAGAAGGCTCTCGTATTCCCCTGGCGTGCTTCCCAGGGTGAGCCCGCCGTTCATCCATACTCTGCCGCTGTGGACGTTGCCGTTCAGGGAGCAGATATAGTTCTTTTCCGGGTCAAGCCCCTTTACGATAGTATGTACGGGAAGGGCATTGCCCTCTGCGGATGTCATCACCAGGGTCTCTAACGCATGGTTCTTTTCTTTATCCACAAACTCCCAGGCGCAGAACCGCTCTCCCGGCCCCAGAAGGCGGTAGTAGTCTCCCTCATGGGTAAGGGAATAGTATTTGTGGAAATCCGCAAGCTGTCCCTTCACCATCTCCTGTTCTTCTTCCGTCACCTTGTTTAGATCCAGCTCATAGCCAAAGCTGCCGGAGAGCGCCACATGCCCTCTTGTCTTAAAGGAGGTCACTCTCCCGGTCTGATGGTTGGGAACCGCAGACACATGGGCTCCCATAGAGCTTACCGGATAAAAGAAAGAGGTGCCGTACTGGATGCTCAGGCGGTTAACCGCGTCAGTGTTGTCACTGCACCATATCTGGGGGGAGTAATAAAGCATTGCCGCGTCAAAACGCCCGCCGCCCCCGCTGCAGCCCTCCAGCAGGATATCCGGGAACCTTCCCAGGAATTTTTCCAGAAGGTCATATACCCCCAGCACAAAGCGGTGGTACACTTCCCCGTTCCTGCTGCCTGAATATTCATGGCTGTAAATATCGCAAAGGCTCCGGTTCATATCCCATTTTACATAATCAATGGGGGCGTTGGAAAGGATATCCGTAAGGCGTTCCAGCAGATATTCCCTCACATCCTCCCGGCTCATATCCAGCACAAGCTGGTTCCTGGCACGGTTCGGCTCCCTGCCCGGGATCCGGAGTGCCCAGTCCGGGTGCTCCCTGAAAAGGTCACTGTCCTCGGATATCATTTCCGGCTCAAACCACAGGCCGAAATGCATCCCCATATCATGGATCTTTTCCCCTAACTGCTTTAAGCTGCCGCCCAGCTTTTTCTCGTTTACGAACCAGTCGCCCAGCCCGCTGTTATCGTCTTCCCTCTTTCCGAACCAGCCATCGTCAAGCACCAGCATCTCGATCCCAAGCTTTGATGCCTGCCCGGCGATCTTCAGCAGCTTTTCTTCATTAAAATCAAAATAGGTAGCTTCCCAGTTGTTTAACAGCACCGGGCGTTTGGCGGTCTTGTATTTTCCCCGGCACATATGCTCTTTCAAAATCCAATGGTACTGCTGGGAAAGTTTGGTAAAGCCCCTATCCGAATACCCCAAGATCACCTGGGGCGCGTCAAAGACCTCCCCTTCCTTTAAGCAGAAGGAAAAATGCGAGGGATGGATGCCCATCATTGCCCTGGTCTGCCCTCTCTGGTCTTTCTGCACAGAAGCGATAAAGTTACTGCTGTATACCAGGCACATGCCATAGCATTCCCCTTCGTCCTCCGTAGCCCCTTTGGTGCACAGGATCACGGAAGGGTTATAGTGATGGCTGGAAGTTCCCCGGATACTCCCCACTTCCAGTTTCGTGCGTCCCACCAGGTTTCTCTCCAGGCTCCGCTCCATGGCATGCCTGCCCGGGAAGGTAACGAATTCATAATCCCCATATTGAAAATCCAGGCAGCAGGAAAGGCACTGGGTAAGGGCCACCTGGCTGCTTCCATGGTTTTCTACCCGCACCGCCCTGGTTATGATGTTTTCCTTCTCAAAAACCCCGTAATACAGGCGTACTGTCACATCAGAAGCTCTTTCCTTCATGGTGACCACCAATGTCTCCCCTTTTTCATCTTCCGTGTCAAAAAGGGAGGGCATCCCTGCTACCTTATAAGAATAAGGAAGGATCTGGTATCCGCTGAAACGGAAATCCGCCGCTATGCTGCCGTCGCTGTGCACCAGCTCCACACAGCCGCCCCGGTAGTCCCCCACGCCGCTGGAGGGCAGCTCCTGGGGCAGGCAGTCTAAAGAATAAGTCCTGTCTGCCGCCGCTTCCACAGGATTGCCCGAAAAACCTACGTCTGCCTGAAAGATCAGATCCGCCAGGCTTTCATTGTCTATCCGTTTTCCATAATAGGTATGCAGGAGCACGCCATGTTTGTCCGCATACATCTGATATGTGCTGTCCTTTGTATGCAAAAGAAACAGCCTGCCATCTTCTCCTGTCCAAATTGCCATTCAAAAATCCTCCTATTCCAGTACCGCATCCGCCGGGATGCTGTTTTCAGTTGACCCAAGCCAGGTTTTCCGGCCTTTCTATTACCATACAATGGAAAGTGCCATCTTACAAGCGGATTCCGGAAAAATAATGGCCGTAACCCTCCAGGTTCCCCTTCCGCCAGCCCAGGCAGATGCCCTCTTTCCCACGCTCTCCCGCCCGTATTTACAAAAGACCCCTGCCCCAGGGCAGGAGTCTTCCAAACAGCAAGTTAACTGTCCCTTACTCTTTTACCGCTCCAATTACCATGCCAGAAACAAAGTATTTCTGCAAGAAAGGATAGATGATCAACAGCGGGATCGTGGAAACCACGATCTTGGTGGCATTGAAAGTACGGTTATTCATGGATGCCATCTGTTTTAACTGCTCTGCGTCAGTTACCTGGGTAATATCAACGGTAAGCTGCTGGATATAAGTCTGCAACGGGTACATTGCTGATTTGCTCATATAAATCAAGCCGGAAAAATAATCGTTCCAGTGGTTGACAATGGAGAACAACGCCACGGTTGCCAACGCCGGAAGGGATACTGGCAGATAGATCTGTACCAGGATCTGGATAGGGCTTGCGCCGTCGATCCGCGCCGCCTCGTCCAAAGACTCCGGCACTCCTTTAAAGAAGTTGATCAGCAGGATAACGTTGAATACCGGAACCGCTCCCGGGAGCACCAAAGACCAGATCGTATTGGTCAGGTGGAGGTTGCTCACTACCATGAACAGCGGGATGATACCGCCGGAAAACAGCATGGCAAAAATAACGAACTTGATATAGACCTCACGTGCCGGGAAACGCAGCTTGCTCTTAGAGAGCGGATAAGCCATGCTTACGGTAAAGAACATATTGATCGCCAGCCCCAGGATCACCCTTTCTACAGAGATCACGAAGGATTTCCAGAACTGTGCATCCTCCAGCAGTTTCTTATAAGTAGCAAATGTAAAGTCCTTGGGAAGGAAGCCCACCTCATTGGCTGCCACTGCGTCGCTTCCGCTCAGGGAAATCGCAAGCATATTGATCAAAGGAAGCAGGCAGCTTAAAGTAAGGATAATGACTACTGCCCATATGACCACTCTGGATACCAGTCTTATGTAATTTACTTTTTTATTCATGATGCCCCTCCTTAAAAGATACCGCTTCCGGTAAGCTTCTTCGCACCTTTATTGGCGCCCATGATCAACAGGAAACTGATAATGGATTTGAATAATCCCACTGCGGTACCGATACTGTACTGCCGCTCTACCATACCAATCCTGTAAACGTAAGTATCAATGATATCGCCGGTCTCATACACGATAGGGTTGTAAAGGTTGAATACCTGGTCAAAACCTGCATTCAAGATATTTCCAAGGTTTAACGCTGTCATCAGGATGATGGTGGGCAGCAGGCTGGGCAGAGTGATATGAAGGGTCTGCTTAAACCGGTTTGCGCCATCAATGGATGCCGCTTCGTAAAGCCCTAAGTCAATGCCTGTGAGGGCAGCCAGGTAAACCACTGAGTTATAACCGAATTCCTTCCATACATCTGTTGCCACGATCACCTTGCGGAACCAGTTGTTATCTGCCAGGAACTGGATGGGTTCTCCCCCCAGGGCTGTGATGATGGAGTTGAAAGGGCCTGAAAAGGAAAACATATTGGTAACTACCGTTGCCAGCACTACCCAGGATAAGAAGTGAGGCAGGTAAACTACTGTCTGGAAAAATTTCTTGCAGACACTGACGGTGATCTCGTTGAGCAAAATAGCGAACATCACCGGCACAACGATATTGAAAAGCAGTTTTGCAAATGCGATCACCAGGGTATTTATAAATACCTGGCGGCTGTCAGGAAGGCTGAAAATAAATTTAAAATTATCAAAGCCCACCCATTTGGAACCAAAAACTCCCTTTGCCGGGACATAATTCTGGAACGCCATCAAGGAGCCAAACAACGGCACAAACACAAACAGGAATAACATGATCATGCCGGGAAGCATCATCAGATGGAACATTTTTTTCTCTCTGCCCGCAAATTCTGTTTTTCCCCCGCCGGCAGATACTGCGTTACTTGCTTGCTTCATATCTTCATCCCCCATTCCTGCCAGGCGCAGCACCTGCGCCCGGCACAATCTTTTTTCATAAGCTGGCTCGCGAAGCGTGGCAGCGTTTATCTGGAAACTATGTCATTGGTGTTATCTTGGAATCATCCTTCCATCCTCTGGGGCAATTCCTTATCTGGATGAAAGCTCTTCGTTGATCTCTTCTGTGATGGTATCCCCCCCTGCGGATTTCCAGTTTTCTACGAACTCATCAAAGGTGGACATATCAGCTTCTCCTACAATGATCTTCAAGATGGTCTGCTGCTCCAGCTTTTCAAGGGAAGCCCACTTGGTCTTCATGGTCTCGGAAGTCTCAAAATAGGAAGGTGTCAAAAAGTTAGCAGGCTCTTCTATGAACTTGTTGATGGCAACCATACGGGACATATACTGGGAATAATCCGCAGATTCCGCTTTCTGCCCTGCTGCTTCTGCCTCCATGTAACGCACTGCGGACTCATAGAAGCCCAGCTCCTGGGAATCCAAAGTGGAAACGTCTGCACTGCCGTCAACAACGGCTTTAATATGTTCTGTCATGATCTCCGCATTGTTCCCGGGCTGTACCTGGCAGTACAAAGGCCAGTTAAAGTAAGCGATGGACTCATTTTCAAGGATCTCTTTTGCGGTATCGGTGGTATCCTGTTTGTAATATTCAGAGTTCACGTTTACGATCTTCATGGCAACTTCCGGATGGGCATAGCCCTTTCTGACCACTACAAATCCGCCATAGGACTTGGTGTTGATGGCGTTGATCTTTCCTTCCGGGCCAACCGGTGCGCTCACATTGATCCACTCTGCATCCTTGCTTCCATAAGAAGCGGTCTGTGCCGGGTTAAAAGGAGACCACCAAGGGCCGATGTACGCCCCGCAGGTTCCGCTGGAGATCAGCGCTACAACGTCATCTTCTGTACGGGTGGTAAATTCCTTGTCAAGCAGCCCTTCCGCATACCAGTCAGCCAAAAGCTGCAGGGCTTCCTTCATCTCAGGCTGTATGGAACCGTATACCGCTTTGCCTTCGCTGTCAGTGATCCACACATCAGGGTAAGCCCCAAGGGATGTGAAGATATTGTCTACTGCAAAATGGTTATTGGGATAATCCCCGTACACGGTGTTCCGTACTGCAAGCCCAATGGTGTCTGCCTGGCCGTTCCCATCAGGATCCTGCTCAATAAATGCCCGAAGCACATCTGCGATCTCATCTAAGGTGGCGGGCTCTTCCAGCCCCAGGTTCTCCATCCAGTCCTTGCGCAGCCACAGGAAATCCTGGCCGTCACTTAACTGTGTCTTGGGGATCGCCATGATCTTGCCGTCAAAGGTCACAGTATTGATGGGGTTGTTTTCCCCATAGCTTTCATAAGAAGATTTCACAGTTTCACATGCCAAGTTATTGTAAACATCTGTCAGATCTTCGATCATATCACTTTCCACCAGCTCTACCAGCGTGGAATAATCGGAGATATACATAATATCCGGAATATCCTGTGCTGCGATGGCAAGGGAGACTTTCTGGTCGTAGTCCTCCCCGATCTGTGCCTCAAAACTGTTTTCGTTCTGGACATTGAGGATCTCCTTCAGATACCTTGTGTAAGCATTGTCACTGGGAGTATCGTTTTCATAAGGGGTTCCGGCAAGGGTATCCGCGCCCTGTGCAGTCAGTCCGTAACCGGTAGTATATGTAACCAGCTCCGGATATTTACCGTAAGGATCGTTGGCTGCTGTCTCCCACAGTGCCTTCTCATCCTCACTCATGTTTGCCGTAAAGTCTTCCGACTTGCCACATCCTGCCAGGGATGCCACGGCCAGCGCCGCCGTCAAAATCAGGCTGAGTGTTTTCTTTTTCATCATTCTTACCTCCATCAAATTGTAGTTTTTTGGCAAGTAAAAATCTTCCCTTTACTTACGTAAGATAGAATAGCAAAACTTTCTGTTCTTTAAAATATAAAATATCCGAAAAATATATCAATAATCCGGACACTTTTTAGGAGTTCTGTTTCTTGCCCCAAAATAATGATATAATCTGTTCATGGTATTTAACACTTTTCTACATGAGGGGGAGAAAAAGATGTACAAAATGCTTATCGTTGACGATGAACGGACGGAGCGGGACTGTATCCGCTACCTGATCACCTCCGCGGGGCTGCCGCTGGAGCTCAAAGAAGCGCCGGATGCTGCAGCCGCCATGGAGATCTTAAAGGACTGGCCGGCAGATATTCTTTTTACAGATGTACAGATGCCCGTGACCACCGGGCTTACACTGGCAAAAGAGGCCGCCGCCCTCCTGCCAGACATAAAGATCCTGATCTTCAGCAGCTATGCGGAATTTGAGTACGCCCGCACTGCCATGGCGCTGGGGGTGGAAAGCTACATACTAAAACCCGTAGTACCCAAGGAGCTGGAAAAGACCCTCTCCGGCCTTATCCAGCAGCTCAATGAGGAATACCACTCCAGGCTCCTTCAGGACAAGCAGCAAAGCTACCTGCTCCAATACGCACTCCACAGCAGTATCAGCAAGACCCTGTCCATGAAATTTTCCCAGGATATCATAGACGAACTGAACCGCTTTGTCCAAATTGCACTGCTGGATTTTCCCGCTCCTTTTCTGGAAAGCAATTATACCGCATTTTATGAAAACCTCCGCAAAGCTATCAGGCTGGATATGGAGACCCTAAACCTTTCCCCAACCCAGGCGCTTTTGTTCCTGCGCAGGGAATATAAGGACGCTTACGCTTTCGGCTGCGGGCTGCATTCCTATATCACGGAAAATTACCATGTGGAATGTTATATTTCCATCAGCCAGCCCATAAAAGACCATACCTGCCTGCAAAGCGCTTATGCCGCAGTGGAACAGCAGATGGAGCAGCGGTTCTGGAACCCCAAGACAAAGGTCTTTTCCTCTGTCCATTCTGGCCGTCCCGCCCAGGCCCAGGAAGAATTAGACGACGATTCCCTGCTTGCCGCCGTCAAACATAGCCTTTCTTCCAAAGACGCCGGAAACCTGCAAAAGAACCTGAACCTGCTGTTCCAGAAATACCGGATCCCCTCCAACCAGTCCCAGATCTTTGTAAAATTTGTATTTTCCAATCTGGTCACCGCCCTGTACCCTTTCCTTCCCGGCCAGGAGACGGAAGGGAAATCAGGCGTAAAGCCCCTGGAAACGCTGATCACAGAGCTTTATATCCAACAGGATATCCTAAAGATCATTGATACTGTCCAGACCATGGCCCAGGAGATCATCCAGGGCTATGATACCAATGACGCCAACATCAGAAGGGAGATCCTTGCCACCCAGGACTATATCAACAAAAATTACAGCAGCGCCCTGTCTGTGGAAATGCTTGCCTCCCAGGTCTACTTAACGCCGGATTATTTAAGCAGGCTCTTTAAAAAGAGCACCAAAAAAAGCCTGTCCCAGTATATCCGCCAGGTACGCATGGAAAAAGCCAGTGAACTGCTGCGCACCACCACCTTGAAAGTAATAGATGTGGGCATAGAGGTTGGCTATCCCAATTATTCTTATTTCTGCCAGAGCTTTCGTGAATATTATGGGAAATCACCGGAAAAATACAGGCGGGAGGAATCTTATGAAACGAATACTTCACTTTTATCTTAACCTGAAATATAAAAATAAACTGATCTTCACCTGCGTGCTGGTTGGGCTGATCCCCCTGATCCTGCTGGGGGTCTTCTGCTATTACCAGACCATTTCCCTTTTGCTTGGCAGGGAAAAGACTGCCCTGTCCCTGGCCGCAGGCACCGCCTACAGTTCCCTGGATTACCAGGTGCAGACCTATGAGAACCTGATCTCTTACCTGGCCCATTCGGAAACCATCGTAAAAGTGCCCTCCACAGACTACCAGAGCATTATGCAGAAATTTGATATCCTGACTTATGAATACGATGTGCTGATCAAGGATATCTCCACCCAGCATCCGGAAATATCCCAGATCACTGTATATGCAGACCGGGCAGATCTATGCCACGGCAGCCAGCTAAGGCCCCTGTCCGACCTGGAGCAGGAGAGCTGGTACGGCTCCCTGTCTGAGGCCGCCACCCCCATCTGGCATCTGGACCAGGAAGGGTATATCTGCCTGTTCCAGCGGATCCCCACTCCCTATATTGAGTATGTTACCTCCTATTCCAGCCACATTCTGTGTATCCGCCTGCGGCCTTCCCATTTTTTTGATGTGCTCACCGGGATCGCCAGCGATTACCATTTAAGTGTGGTTGGCGGCGGGGAAAGCTTCTACGAATATACAGATGATTCCATTGCCGGGAAATCTTATCCTCATGGGGACTGGGCCACAGAAAGCAGCCAGCCCCTCTCCAACGGCTGGATCGTCACCTTAGAGAAGCCCTTCCTGCTCCTGGCAGCCCCTGCCAACAAAATGATCGGGATCATCTTTCTGATCACCCTGGCCTGCATGTTCCTGATCTATATGGTCAGTAACTATCTGTCCGAATTTTTTGCCCAGAAAGTCCACCTGCTGCTTTCTACCATGCAGCAAGTGGAAAAAGGCAACCTTTCCACCCAGTTAAGGGACGACTGCCCGGACGAAATGGGGCAGCTTACCAACAGTTTCCAGCATATGATCAGGGAACTTGACCGCCTTGTGGTGGAGGATTACAAAAACAAGATCATATTAAAGGAGACCCAGCTTATGGCCCTGCAGGCCCAGATCAATCCCCATTTCCTGTACAACTGCCTTTCCCAGATCAACAGTAAGGCGCTTTTGAACCACCAGATGGAGATCAGCCAGATGGCACAGCTTTTGTCCACCTTCTACCGCACTACGCTGAACAAAGGGAAATCGGAAACTTTGGTGGTGAACGAGATCAAAAATGTGAAAGCCTATATTGATATCCAGAGAATATTGAATGACAACGTTTTTGACGTGGCTTACCAGATCGACGAAAAGCTCCCGGAGCAGGAGATCCCCAACCTGCTCTTACAGCCACTGGTGGAAAACGCCATCGTCCACGGCATCCTTCCCAACAAAAAACGCCATGGCAACCTTTTCCTTACTGTCTCTTCGGTAAACGGGCTGATCCATTTCACCGTTATGGACAATGGCATTGGCATTGCGCCGGAGAAGATCCCCCTGCTCACCCAGACCCAGTCCGCAGGGTATGGGCTGAAAAATGTCCATGAACGGCTGCAGCTCACCTATGGCGGGGATCATGGGCTGAAGATCAACAGTATCCTCAATGAAAGTACCATGATCACCTTTACCATTCCGGTAGATGACGGGGCGGCGAAATAAAGGCAGGGCGTGTTGTACACGCCCTGCCTTTTATGTATAACCTTTTTCTTTACCAGATGCCTAAAAGGCGCTGCATAAGCACGCTCACACAGGCAATGCCCACCCAGCAGCTAAACCCCATGAGGATGGGTTTCCCCCCGGTCTTCACCAGCTTAACAATATTGGTATTCATGCCGATAGCCGCCATTGCCATAATGATAAAGAACTTGGAGAGTTCCTTAAAGGGCTTGAAAAATCCCACTTCCACCCCTGCCAGTACAGAAACGGTGGTGATCAGGGATGCCAGCACAAAAAACAGGATGAAAAATGGAAATACCTTTTTCAGGCTGAAATTCCCCTCCCCCTTCCCGCCTGCTTTTTTCATCTGGGCGGTGCGCCAGAATGCCAGCACAAGGGTGATGGGAATAATGGCAAGGGTACGGGTAAGCTTCACGATCGTGGCTGTATCCAGCGCATTGGCGCCGGGGTGCATGCCGTCCCAGGCGGAAGCTGCCGCCGTAACGGAGGAAGTATCGTTTACCGCAGTGCCTGCAAACAGCCCAAATCCCTCATTGGAAAAGCCAAGGGCAGCCCCCAGGGAGGGAAAAACAAGCGCCGCTATCACATTGAAAAGAAAAATCACGGAAATAGACTGGGCGATCTCCTCATCGTCCGCCCCGATCACCGGTGCCGTAGCCGCAATGGCGGAGCCGCCGCAGATAGAGGAACCCACTCCTACCAGGGTAGATATATTGGATGGGATCCTTACCAGCTTATGCAGCAAAAAGGCAATCACCAGGGATGTGGTGATTGTGGATAAAATAATAGGAAGGGACTGCATCCCCACCTTGGCGATCTCCGATAAGTTTAACCCAAAGCCCAGCAGGATCACCGCATACTGCAATATCTTTTTGGAGGTAAAGGTAATGCCCCCCTGCAGCTTTGACTTATCCTTTAAAACCAGTGTGATCACCATCCCTGCCAGAATGGCAAAAACCGGCCCGCCCACCACCGGAAGCTGTTTGCCCAGCATTAAGCAGGGCAGGGCGATCGCCAGGCATAATAAGATCCCTGGCCCTTTCTTCTGTAAAAAGTCCATTTTTTGTCCCCCTCACTTTTTCATATTGTTTTTAATAAGTATACAGGATTCTGCCTGTTTCCGGAACCCCTTTCTTATTTTTTCCTGCCTGAAATTCCTCTGCCATATTACGGTCTTTCCCTGAATGGCTTCCAAATCTTGCCCTGGACCCTGCCCGGAAATGGGAGCGGCTTAAGCCCTCAATGCATTAACATGTTTTCAATAAATATCCCATATCCCCTGGTAGGGTCCTGCACCAGGACATGGGTGATGGCCCCAATCAGTTTGTCATCCTGAATGATGGGGCTTCCGCTCATCCCCTGCACGATCCCCCCTGTGGCTGTGAGCAGTTCCGGGTCTGTGATCTCCAGGACAATCCCTCTGTTCACATTATCATTTTCCAGGTTGATGTTGGTGATCTCCACATCATAAATATGGGTCCCGTCTCCCAGGGAACAGATGATCTGGGCAGGCCCCTTTTTGATCTCCTGCTTTAATCCCAGGGGAAGATAATCGTATTCCGCATCAGCCACAATATCCGGTGTGCATATGCCGAAGATCCCCCTGGGTGTGTTAGCCGTGATATCCCCCATGATATTGTTGTCATCATATTCAATGAAGCCTGTGAGTTCTCCCGGGGAGCCTGTGGCTCCTCTTGTGATCCCTATGATCTCCGTATGGTATAATGTCCCCCTGGACAGGGACATCAAGGTGCTGGTATCCACATCGTTGATCCCATGGCCCAAAGCGCCAAAGCATCCCTGGCCGTCGATATAGGTCATGGTTCCCACTCCCTGGGCGTTGTCCCTGACCCAGATGCCCATTTTGTATTCTCCGTTTTGGTTCGGCTCCGGGCGGGCCTTAACCTCTATCCGGGCATCCCCCCGCTGTACCTGGAAGACCATCTCCTGCCCTTCACTGTGGCTGATTTTTTCTATCAGCTCTTTTTTGGAATTGATCTCCTCATCATTGATCTCCAGAATATAATCGCCTATCTGGAACACATATTTCCCGGGGCTTTTTTTCTGCCCTTCCTCCCCTTCAAAATCGCCGATGCCCACTACCAGCACTCCCTTTGTCCGCACATAGATACCGATCGGGATCCCCGCAGGCTTCAGCTTTAGATCCTGGATCACCTCAAGGTTTACTTCCTTAAGGGGTATCACGCCAAAGAGTTTCAGTTGGAGCTTATATTGCTCTACCTGGCTTGCCTTTACGGTAACGGTTTTCCCAAGGTCTATATGGATCCTGTCCTTTGTATCAACGCCTGCGCTTGTCTCCACCGCCTCCCTGTACAGTTCCCCGGTTGCCGGTACTTTGAAATTCAATTCCTGTTCCACCCCCGCCTTGATCATTATGGTGGAAGGAACGCTGATCCACATAAAATAATATATGGAAAGGAGCAGCCCCAATAGGCCCAAGGTAAGTAATATATATAAAAATCTTTTATAAGTCAGAACCCTGCCATAAGTCGGTTCGAATAATCGTTCCAAGCTTCCACATCCTTTATTTTTAATCAGGCATTTGCTGCCAAAAAAGGACATACTGGCGTATGTCCCTTTTAGTATGTGAAAAACTTGCAATTTTAATTTCAGTTTTTGATATTTTTCTTTCCAAATGTTAGAAAAGCAGTTTATTTTTTCTTGACCTTACAGGCTGTCTCTTTCATTTCCCTGGCATTGCCAAGCACCGCTTCTGTGAGTTCCCCGCTGCCAAGGAGCCTTGCCATCTCCCCAAGGCTTTCTTCCCCGGACAGCTCCCTGATCTTAGTAACTGTCCTATCGTTCTTTACGCCTTTTTCAATCATGAAATGGATATCTGCCATGGAAGCGATCTGTGCCAGATGGGTGATGCAGATGATCTGGTGGTTTCCTGAAAGCTTCCCTAATTTTTCCGCCACCTTCCAGGCAGTCTTGCCGCTGATCCCAGTGTCGATCTCATCAAAAACCAGGGTGTCCGTCTCATCCTTATCTGCAAATACTGTCTTAAAAGCCAGCATGATACGTGAAAGCTCCCCGCCGCTGGCAATCTGCCACAAAGGCTTCTGCGCCTCCCCGGGATTGGTGGATATGAGAAATTCCACTTTGTCGTAGCCCTCCGGCGTGAATTCTTCTTCCTTCGGCTCCACAGATATGGAAAATGCCACATCCAGAAAGTTTAGGTCCACCATGGCGTCTTTCAGCTTTCTGGTAAGGGGGCCGGCAGCCTTTTTTCTAAGTGCGGAAAGTTTTTCGCACAGGGTAAGGATCTCCCTTTTTTCCTGGCCTGCTTTTTTCTTAAGCTCCTCCATGTATTCTTCAAAATGGGTGAGCTTTTCTAAGGCTTTTTGTTTTTCGTCCCTGGTCTTTAAGATCTCCTCAATAGAGCTTCCATATTTATCCCTCAGATGATTGAGCACGTTCAGCCGTTCCTCTAACTGGGCAAACTCCTCCTCGTCAAATTCCAGGCTGTCCCTGTACTGGGCCATGCCCCGGTTGAAATCATTTAAAAGGTCGTCAATATCCGTAAGCTGGGCGATCAGGGGGGCGCTTTCACTGTCAAATTTGCTTAATGCCTTAAGTTCCCTTAGGGCATGGTCTACCGCAAGCCCTGCGCTGCCTTCCGCTTCGTACCCTGTAAGCCCGTGTACTGTATAGACCACTTCTTTCATTTTCCTGGCATTGACCAGCCTGCGGTAACGGTTCTCCACCTGCTCGTCTTCCCTTGGGTCCAAGGCGGCAGCCTCTATTTCATTGACCTCAAACTCCAGAAGCTTGGCTTCCCTTTCCCGCATTTTGCCGTCAAGCTGCTGCTCTTCCAGCTCCCCTGTGGTCTTTTTGTGCTCCCCAATCAGGTCTTTTAGCTGATCCTTCAGTTTCTCCGCCTTTTCCCCAATATAATCGTCCAGCATCTTTTTGGAGGCGGCGGGCTTAAGGAGGGACTGGTGCTCATGCTGCCCATACATATCCAGAAGGCATCCTGCCAGATTTTTTAACTGTCCGGCACTGACGCTTTCCCCGTTTGCCCGGCATACGCTGCGTCCAGGGGTGATTTTCCTTTGCAGCACCAGGATATTGTCTTCCTCAATGGGCAGGTCCATCTCCCTGGCCATGGCACACTGCTGCTCATTTAAGGAAAAGGCCAGCTCCACCAAAGCATAGTCTGCCCCTGTGCGGATATAGTCCTTGCCTGCCTTTCCTCCCAGGGCGATGTTGACCGAACCGATAATGATAGACTTTCCGGCTCCCGTCTCCCCGGTAAGGATGTTCATTCCCGGCGCGAAAATGACCTCCTGTTCATCAATGAGCGCCAGGTTTTTAACGTGTAAACTTTCAAGCATATGTTTCCTCCTTAGAAACTGCCCGGCCGTGGGCTACTCTTCCAGCACGCTTCGGATTTTTTCCATAACAGTTTCCGTATCTTCCACAGTTCTCACCGCCATCATAATGGTGTCATCCCCGGCAATGGAGCCCACGATCTCTTTCAGCTTCATGGCGTCAATGGCGGCGGCAACTGCCATAGCCATCCCGGAGACTGTTTTCACCACAAGGATATTCTGCGCCATATCCATTGACACATAGCCATCCCGGAGCACCCGTATATATTTATCGCTGAGATAGTGGTCGCTGTGAATGAGTATGGTGTATTTCTGCCTGCCATCCCCCATGGGGACCTTTGACAGCTTAAGCTCCCTGATATCCCTTGACACAGTGGCCTGGGTAACCGCATACCCGGCTTCTTTCAGCCTCTCCGCCAGCTCCTCCTGGGTCTCAATCTCATATTGTTCCACCAGCTCCTTGATCTTCTGATGCCTGCTTTTTTTCATACTTTTACTCCCTGCATATCACAAGCCGTACCTGCGGTACTGCATCAATAAAATAGTTTGGAAGGAACTTTCAAACTTTTCGGCATGCCGCCTGTACCGGCTAATCGCTGAGCTTTCTGTGAAGGGCCTCTAAAAAGCTTACCTGGCTCAGCTTAACGATCTCGGTGGTTTTTTCAGACTTTTTCACCTCGATCCTGTCCCCTGTCCGCAGGGTGACCTTGTGGCATCCGTCAAAAATGGCTTCCACCGCCAGTTCCCTGCCATCCCTATGTCTTTCTATTTCCACCGTAACTTTGTCCCTGGGGGATAAGACAATGCTTCTGTTGTGCATGGAATGGGGACAGATCGGCGTAAGCAGTATCACCTCCGCTTTGGGTTCCACAATAGGGCCCCCTGCGGAAAGGTTATATCCTGTGGAACCTGTGGGCGTGGAGGCGATCACGCCGTCTGCATGATACCGATGGAGGAACTGGCCGTTCACATAGATATTAAAATTAATGATCTCCAGGGAACCTTTTCTGGTGATGACGATATCATTCAGCGCCCTTGCCTGGTCCATGATGCCCTCGCTGTGATAGCTTTTTCCGCAGAGCATCATCCGCTTTTCTATCTGATATTTCCCCTGTATGAGATTTTCCAAGGCATCCTCTATGCCGCTTTGGTTCACCTCGGTCAGAAATCCCAGGGTCCCCATATTGATCCCCAAAAAAGGGATATCCCGGGCGGCCAGGTCAATTGCCGCCTGGAGCAGGGTCCCGTCCCCGCCCAGCACCAGGATACAATCCGCCTGGCCGCCTGCCTGGATCTGGTAGGTGTACCCTTCCCCTCCCGTTTTGGGTGTCCCTGCGTCCACAAAGCAGGTCTTGCCCCGGCCTTCCAAGTATTTCCTGATAAAACCAGCAGTCTTTTGCTGGCTGTCCCTGGTGGGATTGGTGATCACATAAAAATGTTCCATGCTGCCTACTCTCCGTCCAGTTGCTGGTGGGCATTCCGGACCGTTTCCCTGATCTGTGCCGAAATATCCTCCTGCCAGGAATACCCGCGTTTTTCTTCCATGATCCCTAATAGGGCATTTTCCGCTTCCTGCTCTTTGATGTTTTCCGTGGCTTTGGCCTTTTCCGGGTCTTTGCGCAGATGGATCAAATATTCAATATTTCCCTCCGGTCCTTTGATGGGGGAAAAATCCAGATGGAGAATAGAAAAACCTATGTAATCCGCATAATCGGCGATCTTCCGGACCACCTCTTCGTGTACCTTCCCTTCCCTTACCACACCCTTTTTCCCTACCTTCTCCCGTCCTGCTTCAAACTGGGGCTTCACCAGGCACACCAGCTCCCCCTGGGCCTTTAGCAGGGTCCGTGCAGGAAGCAGGATTTTGGTCAGGGAGATAAAGGAAACGTCCACAGAGGCAAAATCCGGCGTATCTTCAATATCCCCCGGCTGCATAAACCGGAAATTCGTCTTCTCCAGGCAGACCACTTTTTCATGGCTTCTCAGCTTCCAGTCCAGCTGCCCATGGCCTACATCTATGCTGTATACCCTGGCCGCCCCATTTTGGAGCATACAGTCTGTAAAACCTCCTGTGGAAGCGCCGATATCCATGCAGACCATGCCTTCCAGGGAAATGCCAAACCGGCCAATGGCTTTTTCCAGCTTCAGCCCCCCGCGGCTGACATACTTCTGCCCGCCGCCTTTTACCTCAATGCGGGCTTTGTCCGGGTCAAAAAGGGTTCCTGCCTTGTCCTCCCTCTGGCCGTCAACAAACACACTGCCGCACATGATGATTGCCTTTGCCTTTTCCCGGGAGGGCGCAAAGCCGCCCTTTACCACCAAAACATCTAACCGCTCTTTCATGATCTGCTTTCCATTTCCTTTATGATCCGTTCTGTGACCGTCTCCGGGTCAATGCCCACTTCTTTTTTTAACAGCTCCACATTGCCATGCTCCACATACTCATCCGGCAGGGCAACCTGCAGATAGCCCTCCCCGTCCTTAAACCGGGCCATGGCATCCCTGACCTTTTCCCCGAAACCGCCGCTGGCTACATTTTCCTCCATGGAAACCACCAGCGTGTGGTTCTCCGCAGCCCACTCTACCGCACACTGGTCAATGGGTTTGGCAAATCTGGCATTGACCAGGCTGCATTTATACCCTTTTTCATTGAGCCTGGCTTTTACCTCCCAGGCAGTCTTCACCATGCTGCCCAAAGCCATCAGGCAGATCTCTCCCTCCGCCCAAAGCAGCTCCGCCTTCCCCTGCTCAATGGGGGCACGGTACTCCTTAAGCCCTGCATATGCCTCCCCCCTGGGGTAACGGATGGCAACAGGAGCCCCAAGAGAAATGGCATATTTCATCATATCGGAAAGCTCCCATTTATTTTTCGGTGCCAGTATCTGTATTCCGGGAATGGAAGATAAGTAGGACAGGTCGAAAATTCCCTGATGTGTCTCCCCGTCGCTCCCTACCAGCCCTGCCCTGTCAATGGCAAACACCACGGGGAGCTTTTGGATGCACACATCATGGAGTATCTGGTCATAAGCCCGCTGAAGGAAAGAAGAATAGACCGCCACCACAGGCTTTAACCCCCCTGCTGCCAGCCCTGCCGCAAAGGTGACCGCATGTTCCTCCGCGATCCCAACATCAAAGAAGCGGTCAGGATACATATTCCGGAACCGCTTTAACCCGGTCCCGTCAGGCATTGCCGCCGTAATGGCAACCACCTTTTCATCCCTTGCACCTAATTTGGTCATGACAGTGGAAAAAACATCTGTGTAATTGGCTGTGGTCCTGGGGGTGGTGGGAAGCCCGGTCTCAACATTGAAAGGATCTGCCCCGTGGAATCTGGCGGGATGGCGTTCCGCCGGCAGGAATCCCTTCCCCTTCTGGGTGATCACATGGACAAGCACCGCATTCCTGGTTCTCTTTGCCTCCTGGAATACCCTAAGCATTGCGGGAATATTATGGCCGTCCACTGGCCCTAAATAGGTGATCCCCATATCTTCAAAAAACATACCCGGCACCACCAGCTGCTTAAAGCTGCTTTTGGCTTTCCGGATGCCCTCCACCACCTTATTTCCTTTGGGAATGTCCTTTAAGGTATTATAGATCCCCTCCTTGATATCCAGATAGGCGTCAGTGGTCCTGATATTATTCAGATATTTGGATACGCCGCCCACGTTTTCCGATATAGACATGTTGTTGTCATTTAAGACGATAATGAAATTGGTCTCCAGCTTCGCTGCATTGTTCAGGGCTTCATAAGCCATCCCCCCGGTAAGGGACCCGTCGCCGATCACCGAGACCACTGTGCCGGTTTCCCCCTGTAAGTCTCTCGCCTTCACCAGTCCCAGCCCGGCGGAAATAGAAGTGGAGCTGTGGCCGGTATCAAAACAGTCACACTGGCTCTCCTTTCTCTTGGGGAAGCCGCTCATTCCGCCAAATTTGCGCAGGTTATCAAACCCCTCCCTTCTGCCGGTGAGGAGCTTATGGGTATAGGACTGATGCCCCACGTCCCAGATCAGCTTGTCCTGGGGAAGATTTAAAACCAGATGCAGCGCCATGGTCAGCTCCACAGCCCCCAGGTTGGAGCCAAGATGCCCTCCTGTCCGGGAAATCTTTTCAATCAGGAAATCCCGGATCTCCTGGGCAAGCTCCTGATAATCCGCCGGATCTATATTTTTGATATCGCCCACGCCTTTAATATCATCAAGCAACATTTTATCAACCTTCTTTTCTTCTGTCCTGCGATAATAGCGTTTATGGTTTACTATTATTTATTTTTCTCTGGTGACCAGCATTTTAACCAGTTCTTCCAAAAATTCATTTTTCCGTCCAAAGGAGCCAAGGATCTGGAGGGCTTCCCCGGACAGCCGCGCCACTTCCTTC
>OFGA01000339.1_pt1 | contig 41213 bp, 40 predicted proteins | sample 1521471 | NCBI WGS metagenome assembly OFGA01 (sample SAMEA3504086, study PRJEB24116) | mouse gut metagenome | biome: mouse gut; feature: mouse-associated habitat; material: faeces | place: Denmark | collected 2011 | reverse complement strand
AGAATCTGATAGATTGGGTGTGTTTATCGGAGCAGATAAAAGAAAACAATAATACAATCCGTAATCTGATCGTGGAATATAAAAAGATAGAGCCGGATTGCCGGAAGGGAGTACGGACGCAGTTGGAGCGTATGAAAGAACTCTGCAAAGAGCGGAATAATCTGTATGAAAAGCAGAACGATTTGAAAGGACAGAAACAGAAGATTGAGAAGTCGTTGGAACGATAAAATATGTGGGGCGTGGCGGTTGCTATGCCCCATATTTATTGTGGCAGATATCGGGAGAAAGTGCTATAATCGAAAGCATGATTTAAGATATGGGAGATGAAACGGTATGGAAATAAATGTTGAGGACAATTTTACACTGTTATTTGATAAAAATAATAATACGGCATATAAAGCATTACAGGCACTGCAAAAAGAATGTGAGAAATCAAACAGAGTATATTGTTATATGGATAAATTAGCCGATATGATTGACAGTGATAATTCCTACATTCGGACAAGAGGACTTACGCTGATTGCCTATAATGCTAAATGGGATAAGGATAATAAAATTGATGAAATTATAGACGAATATTTGAAGCATATAGAAGATGTGAAACCGATAACGGCAAGACAGTGTATAAAATTGATGCCTATGATAGCAAAGAATAAGCCAGAATTAAAGTGTGATATTGTTTCTGCACTGCAAAAAGCAGATAAATCTATTTATGCAGACAGTATACAACCATTGGTTTATAAGGATATTCAAAATTCTTTGGCAGAGATAGAGAAACTATAAATTAATTGGGATTTTAAGGAGTGTGGAGTAATGAATAACTGGTTTACAAAAGATGAAATTGATGCAAATACATATATTATCAGTGAATACCGCCATTGGGAGGAGACACATTGTTATCTGCTGAATGGAAATACCAGAAGCCTGCTTATTGATACAGGGCTTGGCATTTCCAATATCTATGAGGAAGTGCTGAAACTTACCGATAAGCCAATTACGGCAGTAGCCACGCATATTCACTGGGATCATATTGGCGGGCATAAGTATTTCCCGGATTTTTATGCTCACGCTGATGAATTGGATTGGCTGAATGGTAAATTCCCTTTATCAATCGAAACGATAAGAGAGATGGTCGTAGACCGCTGTGATTTACCCGAAGGTTTTTGCGTGAGAGATTATGAATTGTTTCAGGGTATGCCAACAAAAGTGCTGACAGACCATGACATCATTGATATTGGCGGCAGAGAAATTGAAGTGCTGCATACTCCCGGACACTCTCCGGGGCATTTGTGCTTTTGGGAAAAAAACAGGGGATATTTATTTACAGGTGATTTGGTATATAAAGATATTTTGTTTGCTTATTATCCGTCTACTGACCCGGAAGCATACCTTGATTCTTTGGAAAAAGTTGCGGCATTGCCTGTGAAGAAAGTGTTTCCGGCACACCATTCATTGGATATAGAACCGGAAATCTTAATTCGTATGCGGGAAACGTTTAGAAATCTCAAGGCGGACGGAAAACTTCATCATGGAAGTGGAACATTTGATTATGGGGATTGGGGGGTATGGTTATAAGGAATAAGCTGTGGAAAAGATAATGCTCCTTTTGGTGATGGTTAGCACATGGTGCTGGCACCGTAAGTTAAAGCGGATAAGGGAAATGATAACATGGCAGTTTGTAGTTATATGTGGATTGCCATATTTTCGTGAAAAAATGGGCGTTTTTGTGGTAATAAAAAACAAATCGAGAATTTGGAGGAATGAAGATATGCTTATCAGAGTAGCGAATAAGGGTGACGTTGAAAAACTAAGGCGTTTGTATTCTGAATTAGTTTTTCCCATGTTATGATATTGAAACAGAAAAATATACCATGTTTAAAGCCACAGACCGCAGTTTATATACAAGATATGGATGTTTTGGAATGTGAGAGGGGCAGATTTTATTAGAACTGAAGTTTTTCCACAAAATATTGCAGGAATGAGATTTTATGCAAGAAACGGTTTTTGTGAAATGATGAAAACTATTGAGTGTCAGTTATGATTGATAACTTATGCAAAGGCATATGTAAATGTTCATTCTGAAACAGATAAATGAATTTGGAGGAATGTGGTTATGTATATAAAATCAGAAAGATTCATTATAACGGAATTAACTATGGATATGTGCAACGAATATCAGAAAAACTCTGTAGATGCTGATAATAGACGATTTGTGCCGGATGAAGTATGTGAAACTGTGGAAGATGCTGAGAGAACTTTAAAATGGTTGATTGAATCATATTCTACATCAAATGGACCATTTGTATATCCGATTATTACGAATGAAAACATAAATATTGGATACGTTCAGGCATGTTCATTGGGAGAAGAGTTTGAGATTGGATATCATATAGCAAAAAGTTATACAGGCAATGGATTTGCTACAGAAGCAGTAAAGGTGTTTTTACCAGTGATAATGGATATGCTTCAAATTCGTAAAATATACGGTATAGTTTTAGAAGAAAATATTGCCTCGCATAAAGTTTTAGAGAAGAATGATTTTAAATTAGTTTTTAAAGGTATTGATAAGTATCAGGGCGAAGACAGAGAGTTAAGAAAGTATATTTTTGAAAGGTAATCTGGGGTTGGCGGGAATAAGAATATGTTAGAATAGAAAGACTGGATCTGAGTATTCAGGAGAAGCAGAAGGCCGTTGTAGGTAGGCTGTTTAAGGAGGCTTTATGAAAGGATTTAACCGACAAAATCAATTATTTTCCCTCTGTGGTTTGAACTGCGGGCTTTGCCCCATGTTTTTGAATAAAAACTGCCCTGGCTGCGGCGGCGGTGAGGGAAATCAGTCGTGCAAAATCGCGAAGTGCAGCATGGAGCATGACGGCGTCCAATACTGTTTCCAATGCAGTGAATACCCTTGCGAAAAATACGATCATATTGATGATTTTGATTCCTTTATAACACACCGAGGCCAAAGATCCGATATGGACAGGGCCAAACGATTCGGAATAGACGCTTATAATACAGAGCAGGCGGAAAAATCCCAAATTCTGGAAACTCTTTTGGTTAACTATAATGACGGCCGCAAAAAGACACTTTTTTGTGTAGCCGTCAACCTGTTGGAATTGCAGGAGCTGCAGACGGTATTGAAAGAAATTGATCGCAAACCTGATATGGAGGTACTGACGCTCAAAGAAAAAAGCACCTTCGTTGCCGGGTTATTGCAGGATGCAGCAGCAAAGAACGATATTGATCTGAAGCTGCACAAGAAAAAGAGATGATCTTAAATACTGTATACTTATCTAGGGATTAGAATGTTTTAAAAATAGTGGGAACAGTAAAAGAGAAAGTCGGGAGATGTCGCATTATGAAAGAACGTATAAGGAACCGTGTGCATGAATTGTACTGGAATGATGATATAAATTGTGCGAGGACAGTGCTTATCTGTCTGAGTGAATTATTTGAAACTGCTGTTGAACCGCAAACGATCTGGTCCGCGGTTGGACTGCATGGCGCCGGCGGTTACAGGGCACAATGCGGTTTAGTTGAAGGAACACTTATGTTTTTAGGGATTTATCTTCATGTGGTGGGGAAAACAGAAGATGAAGTAGTGACTGCCTGTTATAATTTTGCATCTGCTTTTGAAAAAGCGTTTGGTTCATTGAGATGTTCTGAACTGCGCCCTGCTGGTTTTTCAGAAAATGATCCTCCGCATATGTGTGAAAAGCTCACTTGTAAGGGAATTGAATTTGCGTACCAATATATTTTAGAAGTTATAAAGTAATATTCCGAATAACTCACAGAGGGTGATAGCAAGATTTTTGAGGGGGAGGAAGTATACCGGAAACATCCCAAAATGATGAGGCGAGAGGCATTATGCTGTCAGATCAATATCATCCAATACTGGAAAATAATTGATACGTTTTTTAGATAAAAGGATTGTCGGGAGATTTTCCAACAATCCTCATAGCCTGCAACTCTGTATCAGCGTTGGCTTGCGCCCCTCTTTTTACGCTGAACTTCAAATATATTTTGCATGATCTTATCCTGATCTTCTTCTGGAAGTTCTAAGAATTGACAGCCGTATTCAAGTTTTTGACCGTCTTTTTCTATAACCCGCAGCACTTGGCAAAACATTACAGATTCCGGCCTGTCTTCTATCAGCTTTACTTTCAGTAAAAATTTGTCTCCTTCATGGTAGTTGTATTCGGAGCTTATACGAGCTCCTCCAACGCTGATGTTCAGCAATGTGCAGGGCTTTTCACCCATCGCCAATCCGCTGAACATAGTGACGGTAGCATCAAGATCAGTGTCCAGACGAAAAAAGGCACGGTCATTTCCAATTCGGATTAATGACAATTCATCAACCTGCCATATATGTCTTGGCATGGGTGTGATAATTCCTTCCATATGGACAGCCTTCCGTTCATGATCGCTGTACCCGCGGATTCTTACATGGAGGGGTTCTTCGGACACTGGAAGTTCCGTTTCAGAATACTGATGCAGTTCTGCTTTGCTGCCGTGCACCCCCATAAGCTTTGCCACGAAAAGTATCTGGCCGTTATCTGTTGTCACTTCTACCCGCATGCCGGAATATATTTCATGCTTTTCTGTTCCGTTTGCTTCTTTAGTTTCCTGAGGCGGCTGTTCCTTGGCTTTTTTGCCGAATAAGTTCAATAAACTCACGATGTCTCTCCTGTATAAAACGATTATTTGATCTCTGAATGTCGATCGGTTTCAAATAACAGTTCTGCTTGTTGATTATTTACGCATGAATTATATACTAATTCGTTTCTTTTGACAATACATTTTCAGTTTTCTTCTGAGTTAGGGAAATTCCTTGTGATGCCGCTTCAATAGGTGTATGATAGAGATAAGACGGTATAAGGAGGCAGGCGGATGACAGGAACGGGGCAATCAGAGATTATCATTATAGGGGCGGCGATCGTGGACGTGTTGGTCCGTCCGGCGAGTGAAGAGGTATTCCATACGGGATCTTACGGGGCTGAGGATATCCGTATGTCAGTTGGAGCGGATGCGCTGAATGAGGCGACCGTGCTTGCCCGTCTGGGGAAACGGGTGCGCCTTGTAACGGTGCTTGGGAATGATAGGACCGGAGCATATATTATCAGGCATTGTGAAGAGGAAGGGATCGAGCTTTCGGAAGGGAGCCTGCGAAATGATCTAGTGACAGGGATCGATGTGGTGCTTGTGGAGGAGGACGGCAGGCGTAATTTTCTGACCAATGACAGGGGAAGCCTTCGGAAGCTTTGCCTTGGAGACATCCATATGCCTTTTCCTGAGAGTGCGAAGATCGTCTGCTTTGCCAGTATATTTGTATTTCCGGGGATCGGAGCGAAGGAACTTCGAACGGTCTTTGCGCAGGCGAAGAAGCAGAATAAGATCGTATGTGCAGATATGACGAAATGCAAGAACGGCGAGACGGCGGAAGAGATGGCGGAAGCATTTGCCTATATAGATTATCTGCTTCCTAATGATGAAGAGGCAATGCTGTTAACCGGAAAAGAGACTGCTTCGGAGGCGGCAGACGTACTGCTCCATGCAGGCGCGGGCAATGTGATCATCAAGTGCGGCAAAGCGGGCTGTCTGGTGAAGAATCAGGAGGAATCCTATATGGTTCCGGCGAAGGCAGGAGTCAAATGTGTGGATACGACAGGGGCAGGAGACAGTTTTGCGGCGGGATTCTTATATGCGTTGTCAGAAGGGCGTACATTGAGGGAATGCGCAGAATATGCCAATGAGTGCGGTGCAAGGGCGGTCGGCGTCATGGGAGCAACGGAGTGGCTGTGAGAAGATCAGAGAGAGGATATCAGGGAAAGGATATCAAAGAGAGGATATCGAATATATGAAGCAGATGGATATTAGCAGGGACTATTCGCATGAGATCATTATGCCAAACGAGGATATTCCGTTTAAGATGTTCCTTTTTGAGGGGAAAGACGGTAATTACATCCGTGAAAAGCACTGGCACAGATCGGTCGAGATCTTTGCGCTCTTCGAGGGAGGCCTGGAATTCTATGTAAATGAGATTCGCTATTCTTTAAGGCCTGGGGAATTTATGTTGGTGAATTCCAACGAGATCCATTCGATCTTTTCGCCGAGAGAGAATCAGACCGTGGTATTGCAGATTCCGCTTACTACCTTTGAAAAATATTATACGGATGAGAAATTCATCTATTTTTCCCATAGTTCCAGGCTTCAGGATGAGGAAGTCATGCATCTGATCCGTGAAATGTACCGTACATATATCGAAAAGCGGTGCGGATATGAGCTGAAGGTGCAGAGCCAGTTCTATATGCTGGTATATATCCTTGTGACAAAGTACCGCAAAACGGATGTGAATGAGGAAATGATCAGGAATAACCGGAAGCTGGACAGGCTGTCGGTGATCACCGGGTATATGAAAGAAAAATATAGAGAAGATATTTCGCTGGAGCGTCTGGCGGAGACATTCGGATACTCGCCGGCTTATCTGTCCAGAATGTTTCAGAAGTATGCGAGGACCAATTATAAGATATATCTGGATAATATCCGTTTGGAGCATGCGGTAAAAGAGTTGGTGAATACAAGGCTGCCGATCGGCGAGATCGCGTTTGGCAATGGATTCCCGAACAGCAGGGCGTTTGCGAAGGTATTCAGGAAGAGATATGGGATGCTGCCGAGCGAGTATAGGAAAACCTTGGGGACGTAATAAAGCTTGGATTTATCAGAGGTCTTTGATCTATTCAGTGAATTTCAATGAATTTAAAAAAAGACAAAAATATGCTATAAAAGGGCTAATTATTGAGTTGTATGCATGTAAAAAAGTTGATAAAATGACATTAATGAATATGTAAACCAGTAATATGATGAAGGAGAGAAAGATATGGAGATTCAGAAAGTAACGGATGCTGCTTTTCGTGCATATGGGAAGGTCCTTGAAGGGTATGATTTTTCTGAACTGCTTAAGGTGATGGAGCAGCAGCCTTGTCCGATGGATGATGTGGTCTATGTGCCTTCTGCAGAAGCGTTAGAAGCAGTGCCGGCGGCGAAGGAGCTTGCGGTGCGTGCATACGGCGGACTGCCTATCCAGGTCGGGTACTGCAACGGGTACAACAAGAAGCTTAATGCGGTAGAGTATCATCGTTCTTCGGAAGTGGATATTGCACAGAGCGATCTGATCCTTCTGCTTGGAAGGCAGCAGGATATCGAGGCGGATCATACTTATGATACTGCGAAGATCGAGGCATTCTATATGCCGGCGGGGACGGCGGTGGAATTGTATGCAACGACGCTTCATTACGCGCCTTGCAGTGCAGGGGAAGAGGGGTTCCGTTGTGTGATCGTACTGCCGAAGGATACGAATCTGGAGCTTGATTTTGAGCCGCGCAAAGATGGAGAGGATAAGCTGATCACGGCTAAGAACAAGTGGCTGATCGCCCATGAGGATGCGAAGATCGCGGGAGCGTTCTGCGGGCTGAAGGGTGAGAATATAACATTATAAGACAGTCTGGAAGAATATATGTGAGACGCAGGAAACATATTAATTTAACATATTTAATTTAAGGAGGAACGATAATTATGAACAACATGCCAGAATTGAAGATCGGTGTAGTGGCGGTAAGCCGTGACTGTTTCCCGGAGAGCCTGTCTGTAACGAGAAGGGCGAACCTGATGAAAGCTTATACGGAGAAATACGGACAGGAAGGAATCTATGAATGTCCGGTTTGTATCGTAGAGAGTGAGATCCATATGGTACAGGCATTAGAGGATATCAAGGCGGCAGGATGCAACGCATTGGTCGTATATCTTGGCAACTTTGGACCGGAGATCTCAGAGACCCTGCTGGCAAAGCATTTCGAAGGACCGAAGATGTTTATTGCGGCAGCAGAGGAGCGCGGCGACAATCTGGTCCAGGGACGCGGCGACGCATACTGCGGTATGCTGAACGCAAGCTACAACCTGCAGCTTCGCAACATCAAGGCATATATCCCGGAATATCCGGTTGGAGACGCAGAGGAATGTGCAGATATGATTCATGAGTTCGCACCGATCGCAAGAGCGATCGTTGGATTAAGCGAGCTTAAGATCATCAGCTTCGGCCCAAGACCGCTGAATTTCCTTGCATGTAACGCACCGATCAAGCAGCTCTATAACCTGGGAGTTGAGATCGAGGAGAATTCAGAGCTTGACCTGTTTGAAGCATTTAACAAGCATGCGGGAGACGAGAGGATTCCGGCGATCGTAAAGGAGATGGAAGAAGAGCTCGGCGCAGGCAACAAGAAGCCAGAGATTCTTGAAAAGCTTGCCCAGTATGAACTGACGCTGAAGGATTGGATCGAGGCGCACAGGGGATACCGCAAATACGTTGCACTTGCAGGAAAGTGCTGGCCGGCGTTCCAGACACAGTTTGGTTTCGTTCCGTGTTATGTCAACAGCCGTCTGACCGCGCAGGGAATTCCGGTATCCTGTGAGGTGGATATCTACGGAGCTTTGAGCGAATTTATCGGAACGGTAGTAAGCAATGACGTAGTGACGCTTCTTGATATCAACAACTCTGTACCTAAGGATATGTACGAGGAGGATATTAAGGGCAAATATAATTATACACAGCAGGATACTTTTATGGGCTTCCACTGCGGCAATACTGCATCTAAGAAGCTGTCCTTCTGTGAGATGAAGTATCAGATGATCATGGCAAGAGCGCTGCCGGAGGAAGTAACGCAAGGGACGCTGGAGGGAGATATCGTTCCCGGAGATATCACGTTCTACCGTCTGCAGAGCACAGCGGATAACAAGCTTCGGGCATACATTGCGCACGGTGAAGTCCTCCCGGTTGCTACCCGTTCATTCGGAGGTATCGGTGTATTTGCGATCCCGGAGATGGGAAGATTCTACCGTCATGTTCTGATCGAGGGAGGCTACCCGCATCACGGCGCGGTTGCATTCGGACATCACGGCAAGGCTCTCTTCGAAGTATTTAAGTACATTGGCGTACCGGTAGAGGAGATCGGATACAACCAGCCGGCAGGCGTGAGATATCCTACCGAGAATCCGTGGAGGTAAAGAGAATGTTGTATATAGGTGTAGATTTGGGAACATCTGCGGTGAAGCTGCTGCTGATGGACAGCGAGGGAAAGATCCAGAAGATCGTATCCAGGGAATATCCGTTATATTTCCCACACCCGGGCTGGTCGGAGCAGAAGCCTGAGGACTGGTTTGAACAGTCCATGGAAGGAATCAAGGAGCTGGTCAGCGAATGTGATAAGAGCCAGGTTGCGGGAATCAGTTTCGGCGGGCAGATGCACGGACTGGTAGCGCTTGATAAGGATGATCGCGTGATTCGCCCGGCGATCCTGTGGAATGACGGAAGAACCGGGGAGGAGACGGATTATCTGAATCAGGAGATCGGCAAGGATAAGTTGTCGGAGTATACGGCCAATATTGCGTTTGCAGGATTTACAGCGCCGAAGATTCTCTGGATGAAGAAGCATGAACCGGAGAATTTTGCAAAGATCTGTAAGATCATGCTGCCGAAGGATTATCTGGCATACTGTCTGTCAGGATCATTCTGCACGGATGTATCCGATGCGTCTGGTATGCTTCTTATGGATGTGAAGAACCGCTGCTGGTCTAAGGAAATGATGGATATCTGCGGGATTACCGAAGAGCAGCTTCCGAAGCTCTATGAGAGTTATGAGGTGGTCGGAACCCTGAAACCGGAGATCGCAGAGAAGCTTTCATTATCCGCGGAGGTGAAAGTTATTGCCGGGGCAGGAGACAATGCGGCAGCGGCCGTGGGAACCGGCACAGTCGGCGACGGAATGTGTAATATTTCGCTGGGTACGTCTGGAACGATCTTCATTTCAAGCAAGACTTTCGGCGTAGATCAGTATAATGCGCTGCATTCATTTGCGCATTCAGACGGGCACTATCATCTCATGGGCTGCATGTTAAGCGCGGCGTCCTGTAACAAATGGTGGAATGAGGATATCCTTAAGACGAATGATTTCGCGGCGGAACAGGCGAACATCACGAAGCTTGGAGAGAATCAGGTCTTCTATCTTCCGTATCTGATGGGAGAGCGTTCACCTCATAATAATCCGGATGCGAGGGCGATGTTCATCGGTATGTCTATGGATACGGCAAGAGAGGATATGACCCAGGCAGTATTAGAAGGCGTGACATTCGGGCTTCGTGACTCACTGGAGGTTGCGAAGAGCCTTGGGATCAAGATCGAGCGGACGAAGATCTGCGGCGGCGGAGCGAAGAGCGCGCTGTGGAAGAAGATTCTTGCCAATATTATGAACCTTAAGGTAGATGTGATCGAGAGCGAGGAAGGACCTGCCCTTGGCGGCGCTATGCTTGCCGCGGTTGGATGCGGAGAGTACCCGGATGTGGAGACTGTCGCGAAGAAGGTCGTTAAGGTTGTGGATACGGTAGAGCCGGAGCCGGAGCTGGTAGCGAAGTATGAGGAGAGATATCAGAAGTTCAGGAAGATCTATCCTACGGTGAAGGAATTATTCTAGTACAGCAGAAAAAGAGTTATTGGGAAAAGGATCTCTCAATAGCTCTTTTTTGACAGCAATTTTTCATCGGTTTGCTATATATTCTTTTAAAAGCAACGTCAGCATTTTTTCGGGAATGGGGGATGGCATGGTCAGCGCAGTGAATGCGCAGACCTGTCTAAACTGTTACCTTTGATGATCATTCTTTCAAAAAATGCAAATGTACCATTGATTTTATCTTTAAATTGTTCTAATATAGTGTTCATAGGGTCATCCTTTCGTGTGAATGCTACTGGGGAATTTAGTTCCCGATTAATGATTGGTACACAGATACCGTAAGTGCATTATAGCACATGCATCAGCGATAGGATGATTCTTTTGTTTGGAATTGACATAAAATGTTTGATTGCAGCTATAAGCTGCGCTATGTTATAATGATTGTGTCGTCCAACCTATACCCGGCAACGGGAGGGAGTGTTTGCATGGAGCTATTCTTCACATTTCTTGTGACTGTCGCGGTAGGTGTGGTTTGCCACCTCTTTCCCTTGACTTTCTTTTATTGATACTCTGCCTAAACGACTTCCTAATTGGCTTAAAATTTCATTTGATATAGTGTTTATACTATCTGCAAGGTCGGCAGCCATGATTTCACTGTGTCCGCTTTTCCCAATAAATATGGCTTCATCCCCGCAAGACACGCCCTTAATATCTGTCACATCTACCATTAACTGATCCATACAAACACGGCCGACAATGGCTGCTTTCTGCCCGTTTATCAGAGTAAATCCCTTATTTGACAATTCACGGGGAATCCCATCTGCATATCCGACTGCAACAGTAGCAATCTGCATTTCTTTTCCAGCCTTATAAGTCAGACCATAACCGAGCGCTTCGCCTTTATGTAATCGCTTTACACACGCAATTCTGGCTTTTAATGATAAAACTGGTTTCAATTTTGTATTAGAAATAATTCTATCTTTCGGAGAGCTTAATACACCATAAAGTGCGATTCCTAATCGTGCATAGTCAAATTTCAAAGCGGGATAATTCAGTACGCCATAGCTTCCTTGTATGTGCGTTTTAAAATGATGTATCCCTTTTCTATGCAGCGAGTTTATTACCATATTAAATTCCTCAATTTGTTTCAGAGTAATATCCCGTTCCGCATCACTAGCTCCATCTGACATACACAAATGGGAATATACACCTGTTATCTTCAGATTCTCAAACTCCCAGATTTTACAAATCTCCTTTATATTTTCGCTTCTTTCCCCTAAGCGATGCATACCCGTATCTATTCCTATGTGGACAAAGACTGCTTGTCCAAAGTCATTCAGCAGTTTTGCGTAGGGGTAATCAACTACGGTTTGTGTAAGCTTGTACTTCACCAAATCAGAAAACTGATTCGGCGAGGTATATCCCAAAATCAAAATCTGCCCTAAAATCCCTGCTTTTCTAAGCAGGGCCGCTTCATTTACTGATGCCACGCAAAAATCTTTAATTTCCAAATCCTGCAATGCTTTTGCAATAAGGACAGCACCATGTCCATAGGCATTTGCTTTAACGGCGGGCATAATCGCACACTTAGGAGAAAGTATTTTTCTGAATTGCCTTATATTGTAAGCCAGATTGTCCATATCCAGTTCAATCCACGCCCTACCTTTTTGATACATTTCTAACTCCCCTTTCAAAAAATATTTGAATCATAAACATAGCTGCCAATGACAATAGACAGACCGAAATATATTGGAAAAAGGAATTGTCCACAAGTATTTTTGTAAGTCCTGTCACTTTAGCGATTAACCGGTGGGCAACAATTACCGCAGGATGAATAATATACAGCACCATTGAGCCATTCCGTATCCAAGCGGGAGCTTTCCCAGAAATTTCAAGCAGTAATTGAAACAAAAAATACATCACTGGCAGCAAAAAGAAATACATACTATTATGCTTTTGGATATGGAAAGAATAAGTAATCCATCCCTCTAAAAGCATAAGTAACGATGCTAACGCAAGTCCCCATTTACATACCTGTTCCCCACAATGAAATTCGTCAACAGCCAGCAGCATACCGAGCAGGATATAAATTGGCGCAAAGAAAATACCGTTTCTTGTATAACTGCTGACATAGAAAATGCCAGTATATAACGTGCGTAGTAAAGGCACATTTTCTATAAGACCATAATAGGAATCACCAAATACTCCTATCACATAAGCAATGAGCGAAAAGTAAACTGCTGCCTGAACTGATTTTTTTGTCAGATACGCAAGAAGAACACACCCAATAATTGCGGCGGGAAAATACCACAAATGATAGAACGTGCCGTCAAAAAGAAGCTGCTTTATAAACTCCATGATAGATTTTGGCATATTCCCAGAATATATTGAAATAGGTATATAAACAGCAGTCACAATAAGGTACAATCTTATATTTTTAACAAGGTATTTACGGAGAGCATATTTCTTTTTAAAATTGCTAAGCACATAGGGAGCTAATACAAAATATCCTGTCGTCATAAAGAAAAATGGAACAGCAATTCTGCCAATACAATAGGTAATTAAATAATCAATTCCCTCACTCCAGACTGACAATGGCGATATATGAATTGCAATCACCATGAAAGCAGCTATTAAGCGGAAATAATCTATTCCTGCAAATGTTTTATGACGCATAATATTCCCTCCATCTACTTAAAATAGCCCCTCCCTCGTTTGTACCCGAAATCATATACGGCGACATCTCCGATACATCAAGTTTTACAGAGTGACCGCCATCTAAAAAAACATACGAAATTTCGATTTTGTCCGCTTTAGAACTGTTATAAATATAAGGATGTCTTAAATCGGTAGTTTCCTTTAAAAAGCAAATGTATTCTTCTAAAGCCATATCCTTTTCTGCCATAATGCCAGAATGGGGATAACCCACATAGCGGAAATGCCACGGTTCTGCTCCAATACCCGTTATCTGTTCTTTCCCAGACACATACCTTTCAACAAAACCGAATCGGGGAGCGGTTGCTCTGAACTCCCCACAAATCCCCGTATATGGAAAATGCGGGCAGATAAAGTCAATCTGTTCCTTGTTCTCTGCAAGGTCTATGGCAAGTCCTGTCTGATGCTCGCTATGTCTGGGCGCTGCCACATATTTTTTTGTGAAATCAAGACCGCTTTCAGCTAACGTATCATTCCATATTTTTTCCTGTTCTTCCTGTGTGCGGAAACCGCTTACAGCTACAATTTCATTTTTGCAATGAATTTTTGCTAATATTAGCTGTAATAAATTAGCCGCCTGCTCATTCATTTGTATTTCTGGCTGTTCTTTAATTGCTGGCTGCATATCTTCCATGCACGGGAACTTCATAAGCGGATAATCTGGCGTTACAAGTATTAAGTTCCCATGATATGTGTTGTCTTTTGTCAATTCAATCTGTGTCACTTCGATACCCCCATTTCAATCAAGCGTTCGATTACTTCATCAAATGGCAGACCTGCTTCTTTTAACATATTGGGATAACGGCTATGCTCCGTAAAGCCGGGGATTGTGTTTACTTCATTAAAATAAATTTCCCCTGCGGGAGTCAAAAACATATCCACCCTTGCAAAACAGCAGCAATTTAATGCTTTATAAATTTCAAGAGCTGTTTCTTTGATTTCTTTTGCCTTTTGTGGAGAAATACGTGCAGGTACATGAATACTGGAAGTTTTCAATGTATATTTCTCTGTGTAATCAAAAAATCCATCCGACAATTCAATCTCATCAACCTCACCCACAATCAAATTGGAATCCTTGTTTCCCAAAACTGCACATCCAACCTCAAAACCATCAACCATCTCTTCCAGAATAACGGTAGAATCATGTAGGGAGGCACTTTCAATTGCTAAAATCAAATCCTGTTCATGTAAGACTTTTGAAATCCCAAACGATGAACCAGACCGTACAGGCTTTACGAATAAAGGATAGCCAAGCTCCAGGGCTTTTTTCTGAACCATTTCCTCTGAATAATTTGTCTTAATAGTAAAAGACTGTGCAGCTTTTATTCCGTTCATTTGTACGATACGGTGAGCCAGTTCTTTATCCATACACAAAGCGGAAGATAATAAACCACATCCGATAACAGGAATCCCCATCAAATCCAGAACACCTTGAATTGTTCCATCTTCCCCGTTCTTTCCATGTAAAACTGGCAATGCGGCATCGAATGAAATTATCTTTAAATGATGATTGTCCAAGTAACACAACCCGTGAACTGTTCTGTCAAAAGACGGGAATATTGGCGTACAGTTTTCTTCTGACTGCCAATTATCCTCCTTTATCTTTTCCAGTTCCCCTTGATACCAGTACCATTTGCCAGAGTGAGGGGCAATGCCTATTAAGATTGGTACATATTTCTTTGTGTCAATACACTTGATTACCGCATATGCCGACTGCAACGAAACAGCATATTCTGTGGAGCAGCCACCAAAAAAAACGGCAACTTTCTTTTGTTGATTCATTATGAAATCCTCCTTTTTCTATACTTCTTCTCATACAAAACAAATAGCTTCTATTCAGTATTCATTCTACTGAACAGAAGCTATCCATACTTTAATATTCAATTTTCTATTTCCTAAGAAAATGCTAAGAGAGTCTATATATTTTACTAATGTGTTATAGGTAAAGAGATACGGAAAGTTGTTGATTCGTTTTCACTTTCGGCAGTAATTTTACCTCCATGCAGTGTTATGATTTCTTTTGCAATCGCCAGCCCCAATCCTGCACCTCCCGTATTCGTCGAACGTGCTTCATCCATACGGAAAAACTTCTCAAAAATAGAATTTAACTTACCTGCGGGAATTGTCTTTCCTTTATTGCAAAAATAAATCCAAACATCCGTATCTGTGCTTTCAGCCCATATTTTAATTGTAGTATCTGGGTAACTGTAATAAATCGCATTTTTTAAAATGTTATTGAAAACTCTGGCTAACTTCATAGAATCCCCATAAACCGTTACATCTTCATCAACACATACCTCTGTTTGATTACCATGAGCATTTAACAGTGGGTAAAATTCATCTGTCATTTGAACCAACATATGACAGAGGTTTATAGATTCTTTTTCCAAATCAATTTGTTGCAGATTATATCGTGTTATATCAAAAAATTCGTTGATAAGCTTTTCTAAACGAAGTGCTTTGCTTAATGCAATATTTACATATTTTGTTTTTTGTTCTATCGGCATATCCTGTGCTTCATCCAATAATGCTAAATATCCAATAACAGAGGTAAGCGGTGTCTTTAAATTATGTGCAAGATAAGCAATCAAATCATTTTTTCTGCTTGCTTCTTCCTTTAACATTTGTTCATGCCGCTGCATCGTGGATTTTATTTCGGACATCTGAGCTGAAATTTCGGCATACTCTTTTGGGAAAATATCTATATTTCCTTTTTCTTCTATCATAAAATCATGCAGCATCACCGAAGTCGCAGTGATGGATTTTCTCACTTCCGCCTTTGCATGTAAATTTGCAACCGCAAAAGTAATTGCAATGCAGATAAGTACGATTATAATCAGAACTGTCAAGATAAAGACTTTCAGCTCCGACCACAAAGGCTCTGTAACAAGAATATCTTTTCCCACATCAGCAGAATAAACCTCGTGCGTATTCATGTACTTGGCCGTGAACCAATCCACAAAAAAGCCGTTCCAAACCTTATCTACCAGATAATACAATCCAAAACAAGCAGCAATGCCGAGGATACAAGCGCCAATTAGTGTAGCTGTCTTTGAAATCTTAATTTTCAATTTTGTATCCACACCCCCAGACTGTTTTTATATATTGTGGTTCTTCAAATGAATCTCCCATTTTCTCACGAAGATGCCGAATATGAACAGTAATGGTGTTATTGCTTTTACTGAAATATTCATCCCCCCATATTTGATGAAAAAGTTCCTCCGAGCTGACTACATTTCCTTTCTGCTGACACAAAATCCGTAATATAGAAAACTCCGTAGGCGTTAATGAAAGAGGCTTTTCATTTAAAGTACACTCATGCGTTTTCACATTTAGAACTAAACCAGAATGAATCAAAATATCTTCCTCTGGATCATTTCCCACATTGTATTTTTTATATCTCCTTAGCCCAGCTTTCACACGGGCGACCAATTCTAAAGGCAAAAACGGTTTCGTAATATAATCGTCTGCCCCTAATGTTAATCCCGTTATTTTATCAATTTCCTCTCCCTTTGCCGTGAGCATTATCACTGGATAGCGATACTTCTCCCTTATCTTTTTGCATATTTGAAAACCGTTCATATCAGGCAGCATAACATCCAAAATTGCCAAATCAAGGGTTTCACTTTCAATACAAGCCATTGCATCTTTAGCGTTATAAAATTTATATACAGTAAAATTCTCATTTTCAAGATAAAGGGAAACAAGGTCTGCTATTTCCTGTTCATCATCTACAATCAGTATTTTATTCTCCATATCAGTCTATACCTTTCCATTTAGTTCATTTTACTAAATTGCACATAATTAATCCTGCACTTTCCAATAAGAAATTGTTAAGATTTTCCTAATCGCTGTATAGATTCAAGGTATCTCTGCGATTTCTCGGGGAACTCGGCATGAACCTAACAACGGCGTATTGGGACGTAAGCGATAAAAACAGAGCACACTCTAAAAAATCTTGCATTTCTCCCTAAAAGGTGGTAATATATAGAAGGTTTGAAAGACAAAGTATTACCAATACAGCTGCACCGCGCTGTTATGGAATGAGGAGAACAATCGAATATGACAGGTAAAGATCTATTAGAGACATTGCTTGAATCATTTCAAGCCAGCTACGATGTAGAGAGAGCCTGCGATATTAATGGGGATATCTATGAGGCATATGCCAGCTTCCGTGCTGCTAATGCCCGGTACGTCCTTGTTAAGAGCGCAGAGCTGTGGCGGGCGGAATGTTTTGAGCATGTCTTTTTTCGTATCAATAGAATGGAACTGACAGCGGAGACAGTAGATTTATTCGGCAGACAGGTTACAGATTACATCGAGCCAGAGCTAGTCCGGCATGGTGAAAAATGGCCGCCGGAGAATCACATGTACACCTACATGACCATGATATATATCTGTGAAAATGGAGTGTCAGAGGAAGCTGCAGGAAGAATCCGTTCCTTCCGGTATGTGAAGAATTATAAAATGTCAATTCGGGGATACAGTGAGGCAAGAATCCTGGTATTCGACCTGAAGAATCGTAAGCTGCTTGGGAACCGGGCGGCGAGAGAACTTGTGAAGGGCTATAAAAAGTCGGCAAAGTTCTGGCTTGATAGCATATAAATATACTATTATTTAAAAACTAAGGAGGAATGACGTATGAATGGTGTATTAGTATTAATTGCGGGCATTGCAATCCTTATCATTGCATATCTTACATATGGAAAATGGCTTGCAAAGCAGTGGGGGATCGACCCGTCCAGGGAGACGCCGTCCCATACGGAGGAGGACGGCATAGATTATGTCCCGGCGAAGGCTCCGGTGCTGATGGGACACCACTTCTCATCGATCGCAGGTGCGGGACCGATAAACGGACCGATCCAGGCGGCGGTATTCGGATGGGTTCCGGTATTTTTGTGGGTATTGATCGGCGGCATTTTCTTTGGTGCGGTGCATGATTTCGGCGCGCTATTTGCGTCCATCCGCAACAAGGGACAGTCGATCGGCGAAGTGATTGCCAGTACCATGGGTTCGAAGGCGAAGAAGCTCTTCATTATCTTCTCTTATCTGACATTGATCCTGGTAGTGGCGGCATTTGGTTCGATCGTAGCAAATACATTTATGGCGACCTATACGGAAAGCGGTGCGGTGGATTATGCGGCAAGTGCGGCAAATGCTACGACAGCGATGATTTCTATTCTGTTTATCATCATAGCAATCGCTTTTGGTTTTCTGGTATATCGGCGGAATGCCGGGCTTGCGGTTTCTACTGTGATCGGAGTTGCGGCGATCGTGGTCTGTATGGTGATCGGCTTAAACTGGCATCCGCTGTATCTGAGCAATACGGCATGGATGATCATCGTAGGAATCTATATCCTTGCTGCGTCGGTAGCGCCGGTATGGATCCTGCTGCAGCCAAGAGATTATCTTAGTTCATTTTTGCTGTATTTTATGATGATCGTAGCCGTAGTAGGGATCATTGGCTGCGGCTTCACAGGCGGCGCACATATGGATATTCCGGCTTTTGCAGGATTTAAAGATACGCTGGCGCCTACAGGGGCTTCTCTTGGATATATGTTCCCGGCATTATTTGTGACGATAGCCTGCGGAGCGATCTCAGGATTTCACTCACTGGTCGGATCCGGTACGACAGCGAAGCAGTTGAATAATGAGAAAGATGCACAGCCGATCGCATACGGCGGTATGCTGATCGAGTGTGCACTGGCTATCATTTCCCTGTGTGCAGTAGGGTATATCTGGGCAAATTATGCATCTGGAGAGACGGTGACGCCTACGGTTGTATTTGCGACCGGTATCTCGAAGATGCTTGGCACGATTCCGGGGCTTGCGGGAACGGAAGAGATCGCGTATACGCTGCTCGTGCTTACTGTGTCGGTCTTCTGCCTGACGTCCCTGGACACGGCGACTCGTCTGGCAAGATATATGTTCCAGGAATTCTGGCTGGAGCCCGGTGAGACCTATAAGGATGTGGCAGGATATAAGAGGGTGATGGCCAATCCATTTGTGGCAACACTGATCACGGTGGTTCTTGGTATCGGGCTTGGACTTACGGGCTATGCCAATATCTGGCCGTTGTTCGGTGCGGCGAACCAGCTCCTTGCAGCGCTGGGTCTCTTAGCGGTGGCGACTTGGCTTGGGAAGGCAGGAAAGAATAATAAGATGTTCCTGTTCCCGATGGCATTCATGCTTATCGTCACGATCACCTCTCTTGGATTCACGCTGAAGACGAATTTCGCTGGAATCCAGGCAGGAGGGGACGGCGTGACCTGGTGCTGTGTGCGTGCGGTTATCGCGGCGTTTCTGATCATACTGGCGGTGATCCTGGCAGTAGACGGAGTGAAGACCATGACAAAACAGAAGAAAGAATCATAATGAAATGAGGGAGCAGCCGGATGATGCCGGTGCTCCCTTTTTCAGACTTCCTGCAGCGATCCAAAAGATCCGCTGAAGCTTAATCAAGATTAGAAAATACAGCAATACTTCGGTCCAGAATCCCTTTCATATAAGCAATCGCCGTACCGTAATTCGTCATCGGTACATCGGCATCCGCAGCGCATTTCAGGCGATACTTCATCTCGCGCTCATTCAGGGTACATCCTCCGCAATGTATAATGAGGCGGTATTTGCCAAGCTTCAGAGGGAATTCCGTCCCGCTGGTGAATTCAAAATTAACGTCTTTCCCAGTATATTTTCGAATCCAGTTCGGAAGCTTCACGGTGCCGATATCATCGCACTGCCTGTGGTGGGTGCACCCTTCCGAGATCAGTATGGTATCGCCGTCTTCCAGGAGATCCAGAGTTCTGGCGCCGTCTACGACGGACTTAAGATTCCCCTTATATCTTGCGAACAGAATAGAAAATGAGGTCAGAGGAATCGTGTCCGGCACCTCGCAGGCAACCTGTTCAAAAGCCTGACTGTCGGTGATGACAAGGGCAGGTCTCTGGCCAAGAGAAGCCAGAGTATGTGAAAGCTCCGTATCCCTTGTGACGATAGAGACCGCCCCCGTATCCAGAATATCCCTGATGGTCTGTTGCTGAGGCAGGATCAGACGGCCCTTGGGCGCTGCTTTATCGATTGGAACGACCAGAACTACAAAATCAGAAGGCTTGATCAGATCACCGACAATCCTGCGTCCGGTATCACCGGAAGGAATCAGAGCGGCGATCTGTTCTTTTAGCTCGTGGATATTGGTCTGGGTCACGGTGCTGACCCACAGGGCAGGGGCCGTTGTATGGTCTGCCGTAGGATCTTCTGCTTCTATGTCTTTGGCGGTATGGGCAGCTAGGTCTGCCTTATTCATAACGATGATATAGGGGATGGATTTTCCTTTGATCCGTTCCAGAATGGAAATGTCCTCCGCTGTCATCCCAACCGTCCCGTCCACTACAAGAACCGCGATATCGGTCTTATTTAATACCTGATATGCCTTCTGGATTCTGAGGGCGCCGAGATCCCCTTCATCATCCAGACCGGGGGTATCGATCATAACCACCGGGCCGAGGGGAAGGAGTTCCATAGCTTTTAAGACCGGATCGGTAGTAGTGCCTCTGATATCGGAGACGATGGCAAGTTCCTGACCGGTTAAAGCATTGATAATACTGGACTTCCCGGCATTGCGCCTGCCGAAGATGCCGATGTGCAGGCGCTCGGCAGAGGGGGTGCTATTCAAACTCATGGTATAGAGTCTCCTTTCATTTTATCCAGGATATTTTCTAATGTTGTATCAGAACCGGAAATCTCTCCGATTATTCTCTCGTATCAATTTCAGATTATCAAGTACAACCGACCTTGCCTTCTCATTCGGTACATTCAGCACTTCCCGATCGATCAGCTTATCGCCGATTGCCTTCGTGGCGGGAGACGCATAGTCCATCAGATATTCTTCCAGAGTCATCAGTGCATTCGGATGGCAGCAGTTCTGAATCTGGCCGCTCTTGCACAGAGACATAAAACGGTCTCCTGTCCGTCCTTCCCTGTAACATGCGGTACAGAAGCTTGGAAGGTAGTCCATCTCCATCAGCCAGCGGACAACCTCGTCCAAAGTCCGGTTGTCAATGACGTCGAACTGTTCAGACTTCGCATCCTCCGGCTCTGGTTCACAGTATCCGCCCACACTGGTCTTAGAGCCGCCGCTGATCTGGGAAATGCCGAGATGAAGGACGCGCTCTCTCGTCTTCTGGCTCTCTCGTGTGGAAATGATCATGCCGGTGTAAGGCACCGCGATTCGGATACATGCCACGATCTTGGCGAAGGTATCGTCGTCGATTCCGTTGGTAAATGAGCTTGCATCGATATCGTCAGCATTGCGCAGGCGCGGTACGCTGATGGTGTGCGGTCCTACTCCGAAAGCGGCTTCCAGATGTTCAGCGTGCATCAGAAGTCCGGCAAATTCATAACGGTATTTGTCCAGACCGAAGAGGACGCCAACGCCGACGTCATCGATCCCGCCTTCCATAGCGCGGTCCATAGCGGTAGTGTGATAATCATAATCATGCTTTGGGCCGGTCGGATGGAGTTCAAGATAGCTTTCTTTATGATAAGTCTCCTGGAACAGGATGTAAGTGCCGATTCCTGCTTCTTTTAACAGACGGTAATTATCTACTGTAGTTGCGGCAATATTGATATTTACCCGGCGGATTGCTCCGTTCTTATGCTTAATGCCGTATATAGTATTGATACAGTCCAGATAGTAGTCCATGGTATTATTAACCGGATCTTCGCCGGCTTCTAAGGCAAGGCGTTTATGTCCCATATCCTGCAGGGCGATCACTTCTCTTCGGATCTCTTCCTGAGTCAGCTTCTTTCTGGCAATATGTTTGTTCTTCATATGGTAAGGGCAGTAGGTACACCCGTTGATACAGTAGTTGGACAGATACAGCGGTGCAAAGAGCACAATGCGGTTGCCGTAGAAATCCTTCTTGATCTGCTCGGCAAGACGGAAGATCTTCTGGTTCATTTCATCGTCCTCACAGGCGAGAAGGACGGATGCCTCCCGGTGGGATAAGCCTTTTCGAAGCGCCGCTTTCTCGATCAGAGATTCGATGAGCGCGGTATTATTCTTGTTCTCGTCTGCATAGGCAAGTGTGTCAAGAATCTCCTCATGGTTGATAAAGTCTTCCGGGTGTTTTGAGTTTACGTCGTACATAATTGATTCCTCCTAAAGTTTATATGATAATTTTCAATCCATTTGAAAATGATTTGCCAAGTTGAAAGCCATTTACCGAGGGAGTGCGTTTTGCACATCAGGGATGAGGCGGATATCAGGGAATGGACAGCGCAGATTACAGATTCAGAGAATCTCCCCGTGCAGTGACCACATGATATCCGATGGATTCCATACGTTCTTCCAGATGTTTTCTGCACTCGGCAGCCTCGTCTCCGGTACAGATCTTGTTGTCGTACAGCAGATAATCCTTGCGGACACCGGCAGGCGACAGATTGGGCATGACGACATTAGCACCGGCAAGAATCCCAAGCTCACGCCCTTCGGGATGTATGGTTCCAAGGGCTGTAGTTGCCGGCAGCAGGACCTTCGGCAGCATAAGCCTTAAAAGCCCCAGCATGAACAGAGTCAGTTCCAGTGAGCCGGATTCCCAGGATGCAAACGGCGTGTCATGGTGTGAGATAAACGGGCCGATGCCGACCATCTGCGGGTTCAATTCTTTGATAAACAGCATATCCTCTGCCAGGTGTTCCGGCATCTGGCAAGGAGATCCGACCATGAATCCGGTTCCCACCTGATAGCCGATCTCCTTAAGGTTCCACAGGCATTCCTGTCTGTCGGATGCGGTGAGGGACGGCGGATGGAGACGGGAATAATGCTCTGGATTATGTGTTTCATGCCGCAGAAGATATCGGTCGGCTCCGGCGTCGAAGAACCGCCGGTAGCTGTCGAAGGACTTCTCCCCAATGGAAAGCGTGACGGCACAATCTGGGTAGAGACCTTTGATGTGTGTGATCAGGCTGACCATTTTCTCATCCGTATAATACGCATCCTCTCCGCCCTGCAGTACGAAGGTTCGGAAGCCCAATTCATATCCGGTCTGGCAGCAGGAGAGGATATCTTCTTCCGAGAGCCGGTAGCGTCTGGCGCGGGAATTGCTCCTGCGGATGCCGCAGTAGAGACAGTCGTTTTTGCAGTAATTGGTGAATTCGATCAGTCCGCGGATATAGACGTCGTGTCCGTAATGGCGTTGCTGTTCTTTCCTTGCCAGTGTGAAGAGATACTCTGCGAGATCAGGGGTGCGTCCGGTGATCAGGCAGATCCATTCGTCTTTCGTCAGTTGCCTGGTGTCAGTTAATTTGTCAATAAGATGCTTCAAATTATCTGGCATCGTAAAGTTGTCAGTGCTTCTCATATATCACCTCATGTCTTTGTTATCGATAGAAGGTTGATCATTCATCGGTGTTATCAGGATAAAAAAAGACCTGACACGTACAGGCGTCAGGTTCGAAAAGGGTAGAATACCCCTACCCCTATATTTGATCATTCATAAATCGGAATCTGTGCGCCTTCTCACGCAGGTGTCACCCTTTGTGATTAGTACGGTTGTTGCTGCACATATTAGTGTGCTTCCTTATTATAATACGCGGAGAGAAAATATACAATGAAAGTTTATTTTTTCACATTAATGCACATTTACATCTGTACATATGCCTTTTCTTTGTGGCTAAATGTTCAGCAAGTCAGCAATATCTGAAAAGTTGATAAGCAAATCATCAAAAATGTTGACTTTGATAACAGAGTCAAAAGGATATTGAACGCTTACGATATTGTTCTCAAAGTAGTTCACAGTAATAACTTTTCTTCTGGGGTCAACGATCCAATATTCGCGGACTTCGTAATTCTTGTAATAGTAGAGCTTGCGGATATAGTCATCGGAAGGGTTGGCGGGAGAAACGATTTCAATGATGAAATCTGGCGCTCCATTACACCTTTTTTCATCCAGCTTATTCTTATCACAGACAACCATTATATCAGGCTGAACGATTATCAGAGGGCTATCAGATAACTTTACATCGAACGGAGCGCTGAATATACTGCAAGGCCCTTTTTTACGGAGTATATAGTTATTTATAACGGTAGAAAGCTGCATAGAAATTGACTGATGTATTTGTGAAGGACTGGCCATATCATAGACAATTCCATCGAAGACTTCCATTCTTTTTTCATCTGGAAGAGCCTCGTACTGTTCCAGTGTGATTACTTCCGGCTGAGGCTGTAATGCTGGCGGCATAATATACACTTCCTTTCTTGGATACTTTACAATATGTGTTCTTAATGGAAAATGTTTTATATTTCCTGTTACAAGACAGGCATCATCTGCTATACTTTCTCTTCAATACTTCAATCTTACAGCTATGTTTTTTTGTATTTTTATCGTAAGCGATACCAACACCCAGAACACGTCCAGTATATTTAGATGTTTGACCAAGTGTCCCTTCAAAGTTCAAAGCATATTTTTTCTGTTTTATCTGCTCAATCGCTTTTTCTGCCGTATGGCCGACCTTTAATTCCAGAATGATGCTGTCTGCGCTGTGATCCGTCTCCGGATAGAAGATGAAATCAACATATCCTATTCCTGCTTTATCCTCTCGCACGATCCGGTAATAATCTCTTGCAGCAAGATAGACAAGATTTATGAGCGCTGCCAGGTCGGCTTCATTGTTATAAGCCAGCAGAGGGATTTCTGTATTATGTGCAAACTCCAGAATATCAAGCATTGTTGTAATATCGCCGTCAAGAGTTGCCTTGAGCATTGCTTCGGATTTCTCGGCGAGTTTGTATACATATCCCAAAGAGGGTTCCTTCTTTAACATCTCTTCAAAACGCTGCATAAGCTCTTGGTTCGGAACGCTTACATAGCCTTTTTCATAATTAAGGAAACCATATACGACCATAGCGGAAAAGATCTCATTACGGGTTGCCAGGTTCATGGATGTCGCAGCATATTCCTGGATATTTGCCTGAACCGGAATTCCGGATATCATCAGCGCCAGATCCTTTCTTACGGCGGAAATGTTATGTTTTACATAGTAATAAATCTCATCATAAGGTCCGGAACTTGTCCAGTAATTCCCCAGATTGTTGTTGGTCAGTGCGGCGACAATGGAACGGGGATTATAGACCCGTTTCCCGCTTTTTGTATGATAACCGTTATACCACATCTGCAGTCCGGTCAGAGTGATATGGGGAGTGCTGGTTAGAGCCTGATACCTGGCAAAGAGCATATTGGCCTCTTCTTCTGTGAAACCGAAGTATTCACTGAATCTCTCTTCGGAAGCCATAGTGTATTCATAGAACATGTTTAATTCGGAGCCGCTGGAATATTTGGCAATCGGAAGTATACCAGTCATATATGCAAGTTCTACATAAGGTTGGTCTTTTAACAGATTGCTCAGGAAATCAATGTAGTTGGCCTTGTCTTTTTCTGTCACAAAATCTCTATGAAAAATAAAATCCCATTCGTCTAATACAAAGATAAATTTTGTGTCCTCATCCTCTGATTCGAGAATATCGTTCAAGACATCCCATACGGCGTCGTCTTCAGTAGATTCAACGGCTGGATAAGCTGCCTTTAGGTCGCGCAGCAGGCGTTTGCAGATTCGGTCAATATATTGCTGATAGGATGTACAGTTTGCAGGGAGGGAATTCAGGGATATATAGATCACGTTGTGCCGGTTAATGTGTGAAAGATACCATTCCCGGGAACTTACAGCCAGATGGTCAAAGACCGGCCGTGTGTTCCTGCCTTTTCCCAGGTAAGCTGCGATCATACTGGCTATCATGGACTTGCCAAAGCGGCGGGGTCTGGTAACACAAATGTATTTGTTACTCTTTCCCTTGAGAGGTACAGCTGTATTCAATGCAGTATTCGTAAGCGCCGTCTGCTCAATGACAGGAATCAGTTCGTCGAGCATTGCCGTCTTATCAACAAAGTATGTGGTCTGAGCTGCGTCTTTGTAAAGAAGCGATGCCTTTTTACTGTTTAGATATGAACTCATAATTATTTTACTCCTGTTGGTCTTTGCCCTATATTTATTATATTTTTCAGTATTATCTGCCCTCTTCGATGATGTCCAAAAGTTCTCTTGGTGTTACAATATATGTTCTTAATGGAAAATGTTTTATATTTCCTGTTACAAGATAGGCATCATCTTCTTTGCGTTTTTCCATCAGTACTGCATAAAAAATGACATCTTTGGGATCTGGTATCTCGTCTTCGATCAGTCCGTAGTCGGAATAGACGGCTCTTTTCTTCAATTCATCTAATAGTATTTTTACGGCTCTTTTATCAAAACGAAATTTAGGGCGATTCAGAACATCCTCATATTCTGTAAGTATATCACCATTGAGTACAGGAATAATGTCGCCTTTTAAAGCTTCTGCCACAACATGACCGGGTACCGAGCCGGTCTTCAACATGGCGGAGACAAGAACATTGGTATCTAATACGGCATAGTATTTCATTGACCAGAGATCTGACGTTTACGTCTGGAAGCCTCAATCTCGGCATTGATCTCATCCAGTGGCATATCAGATAAACCATTCTTCTCGGAGGCTTCCCCAATTTCAACCATAGCACGGTATCCTCGTTCAGCACTATACGGTGCTTTGGGAAGTGTCATCCTAAAAGGAATACCATTTTCCATGATTGCGCGTTTCAAAAAAATCCTTACAGCGGTGGAGGTATCTATTCCCAAACGTTCGAAGACTTGAGCGGCCTCCTCTTTTAATGAGTCCTCTACGCGTACTTGTAATAATGATGTTGCCATAATGAGTCCTCCCTTCTTTTGTAAGACAATTATAGTATAATGTCATATAAAAATCAATAGAATTAGTATTTTTATTGTAAGCGATACCAACAATCCTCACGCTCAGTCCGGTAATAATCTCTGGCAGCAAGGCAGCGAATAATATCAAGTGTTATTATGGAATTTTGATTTATTCGATTTATTCATAGCCGGCAAAGAATTTCACATTGAATCTATAGTCCAAAGTTGTTATACTGTCCACAAGGAGGATATTGGCGGGATGATGAAGAAGCTACCGATAGGGATTGAATATTTTAAGGACTTCAAGAGAGATAATTTCTACTATATCGATAAGACAGGTTTTATCTGTGACCTCGTGAATACAAGAGGAAGTGTCAACCTATTCACAAGGCCCCGGCGGTTTGGGAAGAGCCTGAATATGGATATGCTGAAGAGCTTTTTCGAGATTGGAATGGATCCGGCGCTTTTTGACGGTCTGGAGATTTCGAAGGAGACTGAGATCTGTGAGCGGTATATGGGGCAATATCCGGTTATCTCTATCAGCCTTAAGGATGTTGAAGGTATAGATTTTCGGACTGCATACGATATGCTGGGAAGTATAATTGGTGAAGAGGCAAGGAGGTTGGATTTTCTTCTGACGAGTGACAGGCTGACACAGATTGATAAGAATAAGCTGAATGGTCTGATGGAGGAAAATTTTGAGAAAGCAGTCAATCTTCATAGGAGTTTGAGATTACTAACAGAATTGCTTTTCAAGCATTATAGTATTCCGGTCATCGTCCTGATCGACGAATATGACGTACCCTTGGATAAAGCATATCAAGACGGCTTTTATTCCGAGATGGTGAGGTTGGTCCGATCTATATTCAGTCAGGCATTTAAGACGAATCCTAATCTCTATTTTGCTGTTATCACAGGATGTTTGAGGATTGCGAAAGAGAGTATTTTTACAGGATTGAATAATTTTAAAGTCAGAACAATATCCGATATGGAGTTTGCAGAATACTTTGGCTTTACAGATTGCGAAGTGAGAGATATGCTTTCTTATTATGGAATTGAGAAGTCTTTTGATGAGATAAAGGAATGGTATGATGGATATCATTTTGGAGAAGCGGATATGTATTGTCCATGGGATGTGATCAACCAGTGTGACAAGCTTCGGGTATGGTCAGACGCTCCGATGGAGGCGCATTGGGCGAACAGCAGCAGTAACGCGATCGTACAGGACATTCTTGCAGACGCGACAGAAACAACGAAACGTCAGATGGAAGCTCTGATCTCTGGCGAATCTGTGGACAAGGTTCTGGTTTCGGAGTTGACTTATACGGATCTTGACAGTGAAGATCAGGAGGAGCGGCAGACTTATCTCTGGAGCGTTCTTTTTGCGACAGGATATTTGACGGATGCATATAAGCCAGAGAACGGAGTTCATAAGCTTGTGATTCCCAATAAAGAAGTAAAGGGAATCTATGAGAAAAAGATTCGCTTCTGGTTTAAGACGAGGATTATGAGTGATACATCCAGATGGAAGCAATTCTGCGAGGCTGTAAAATCAGGAGAGTATAAGGAAGTCCAACGGTTATTTAATGAATTTATGGCTGTATCAATTAGTATCAGAGACACGTATGCAAGAAAAGAAATGAAAGAAAACTTTTTCCATGGCATGTTGCTTGGATTATTGCGTGCAGAAGGAAGCTGGAGCGTTATATCGAATGCGGAATCAGGCAATGGTTACACAGATATATGCCTGGAAGTGCCGGCGGCGAAGATCGGATGTGTATTTGAAATTAAGTATGCGGAGAATGGGGCGTATGATCGGGCATGTAATGCTGCAATGGAACAGATTGAAGCCAACGGATATGCTGATATTCTGAAGCAGGATGGGATGCAGACTATTCACAAGTATGGAATTGCATGTTATAAGAAAATCTGCAAGATTTTTTACAGCTCGGAGACAAATATATTTTAAAATATAGACAGTTTATTCTGATCAATTACGAGGAGATCAATAGGGATGATGAAGGTTACACATGATTTTGCCCCTGTCTTTAACGAGGAATCGCGCGTCCTGATGCTTGGAACCATGCCGTCCCCTAAGTCGCGGGAGACAGGCTTCTACTACGGCCATCCGCGCAACCGTTTCTGGAAGGTAGTGTCGGATGTGTGCGGGGAGAAGCTTCCGGTTGCACGGGAGGACAAGATTGCGTTTGCGCTTCGCAATAAGATCGCGGTGTGGGACGTGCTGGCGGGATGTGAGATCGAAGGTGCGGACGACAGCAGTATCCGCAATCCGGTGCCGAATGATATGAGCCGGATATTGGGATATGCGGATATTCAAGCGATCTTCACGACCGGAACCAAGGCGGCGCAGTTATACAAGAGGTACTGTTATCCGAAGACGGGGATGGAGGCGTTTGCACTGCCGTCCACAAGTCCGGCGAACTGCCGGGTGACCTATGAGGAGCTTTACCGGGCATATTCTGGAATCTGTAAGTATTTAACGTAGATATTGCCGTTTGAATTTAGGACTGTCTTAATTCTCTGGATCCAGATGTTATTTGCCTGCCGGAATCATAGAGAGAAGAGCGGCGGAAAGGAATGTTTGATATATGGAAAATCTGATATTCAGCCTGAACACGACGGTTCCCATATTCCTGATGATGGTTCTGGGATATGTGCTGCATGAGATCGGATGGATGGACGATGAATTTGCATCGAAGCTGAACCGGTTCGTGTTCAAAGTGCCGCTGCCGCTCCTGCTGTTTGGAGATCTGGCAACGGTAGACTTTGATAGAGTGTGGAATGTGAAGTTCGTGCTGTTCTGCTTTGGCGCGACGGTGGTCAGCATAGCAATATCCGCCGGAATATCATGTCTGTGGAAGGACCGGTCGCTGAGGGGCGAATTTATCCAGGCGTCTTACCGGAGCAGCGCGGCGATTCTTGGGATCGCGTTTATCCAGAATATCTATGGGACGGCGGGCATGGCGCCGCTTATGATCATCGGCAGCGTACCTCTCTATAATATCATCGCGGTATTGGTCCTCACACTTTTTAAACCTGGACAGAGCGGTCTGGATAAGGGAGTGATAAGGAAGACCTTGAAAGGTGTCGTGACCAATCCGATCATTCTGGGAATTGCGGCCGGGCTTATCTGGTCGCTGCTTCGGCTTCCTATGCCGAAGATCATGGGTAAGCTTGTGTCGGAGGTCGCAGGGGTGACGACTCCGTTGGGGCTGATGGCGATGGGGGCGGCATTCGATCTTCGCAAAGCGTTTGCCAGGGTCGGGCCTGCGGCTACGGCGGCATTTATCAAGCTGGTAGGCTTCTGCGCGCTGTTTCTTCCGGCAGCGGTGCGGCTTGGATTCCGTCAGGAAGAATTAGTGGCGATCCTGGTGATGCTCGGTTCGGCGACCACGGTAACCTGCTTCGTGATGGCGAAGAATATGGGGCATGAGGGTGTGCTGTCTTCCAGTGTAGTGATGCTGACAACTCTGTTCAGTGCATTTACATTGACAGGATGGCTATATATACTGAGAAGCCTTGGGCTGGTATAGTCTTCCTCTATCCCTGCCGGTATGGGTTGGCATAGTCTCTCTATCCCAGCCGGTACGGCCCGGACAGAACCTCGCGCGCCACATAGAGGGTGCGGTCAGGATGTGTTTTGATCGTCCATTTTACCAGTGATATCTGAAGCTGTTCGATTTCCATGCAGGTAATACATCTTGGATGTACGCAGCTTCCGGTATTGCAGTACGAGACTGTTTCATCCAGCATAGGGCGGTGTGTGTGCCCTGTGATCAGGATGCAGTCGTTCTTCCCTGCCCAGTCGGTCAGGATACGTTCCACCTTTTTCTTCTTCATATTGTTCTTAGCGGCGCTGGTGGGGTCCAGGAAGCCAGCTGATTCCAGCGGTTTCCAGATATACCTGACCAGAAACCGGGAGGTGCGCCACAGCACACTGTTGAAGAAATCAGCCTGGTGGCCGTGAGTCAGGCAGATATCCCGTCCCCATGACGTATTCTTCAGGACGGCGCCGGAATAGAAGACAATGCCCGGGAACAGGTCTCTTTCCTGGCAAGTGCTGCAGGGGTAGTAGGAGCAGTATTTGCCGGTGAACTGTCTCTTGCGTTTGACGATATCGTGATTTCCGTACAGCATGATCAGCCGGCCGTCTGCATAGAACCTGGACAGCAGCCAGAAGGTGTTGTTATGGATTTCCTTTATCGTCTTGAAAGAACGGTTCTCCCACAGCTCGTCGCCGTCGCCCAGTTCAATATAGGTAAAACCGCAGTTGTAATAATGCTGCAAGGCTGCGAAGTACAGGTTTTGATTTTTCAGGAAGTTGTCATTATTCGTGCCGCATCCCCTGTGACAATCGCTGAATAAGACGTAGCGGGAGGAATGGCAGAGCGGAAATGCAGGAGCATGCGCGAAGGCAGCCGTAAGCCGCCCGTCAGCAGTCATGCCGATGCCTCCTTTTGCTGCGGCGGTATTTCAGACGGCGCGGACGGCGGGATGTCCGTATGCGTAGCATGTGCCGGAATGCGAACGGCAGGTATTCGTACAGATATAATAACTTATCCAATGTCAGGCAGAAATGCTTTGTAACGCGGCAGTACAGCTTAAGGAATATCCGGTTCTTCCACTGGGAATACGCGGCCCGGATGGAGTGCGGGCGCCGGGGCTGTCTTGTGTGCGGTACGCATAGATCGAAGCAGACCTGCTGATGGTCGATACAGATGTCTTCAGGCTTGTAATTGCGGTCGATGAGCCCTCTTACGAATGCGACCTGCATTTCGGTGGAAGGGAAGGTGATCGATACCTTCATGAATAGCTCGTCAGGTTCGCTGTATTCCCCCATACGGAACCCGGTCAGCCACCAGTGCCTTTGTGCTGTTCGGAAGACAGGCATCATCCCGCGGTACAGCGTATATTCAAAGAACGGGAGATCTTTGTCCGGGACGGTATGGAAGAGCGCGGAGCGTCTCTGGTTTCGCGGAACGAGGGAGTCTGCTTTGTAGATCCCGATCTCGGCGCCGGTATTGATCCCGTACTGCCCTTTCCACAGTTCGATGAGCCATGTACAATCCCTGTAATCGAAGTAAATGGTCTCGCAGTCGAGCACCATGCCGAAGGCGGCGGCGTGCCGGTCGTAGAGCCAGCAGTATCCCAGATCTCTCTGCCAGGCGTCTTTTAAGGAGGTAAAGATGTCCTGAGATAAGAGATATTTGAAACCAAAAGGCTGTGTAAGTCTGTTCAGCTTTTTTAGCTTCTCCTGAACAGGCATGCAGCAGAGTTTTCTGGTGATCGCTTTCCTGCGCCACGTCATCAGGAGTGCACAGATGATGAGTAAAAGCAGGATGCAAGGAAAAATAAGATACATAATTATCGTCCTTCTGTCATAGTTATATTAGTTACTGCATTGTATGCGGACAGATTCGGGATGTGAGGAAAAGAAGCGGTAAAAATAATGCAAAAAGATGAAGCCGGCAGATTGTAAACGGCAGATATTCCAAGTATAATAGAGGAAGATACATGTCAAAATAAAAAAGGAAGAGGAAAAGAAAATGGGAAGTATATTTGACATTTTAGGACCGGTCATGGTAGGGCCGTCCAGCTCACACACAGCGGGTGCGGCGCGGATCGGAATGATCGCCAGACAGCTTTTCGGCAGACAACCGGAGAAAGCGGCCGTATATCTGCACGGATCATTTGCAGCTACGGGGAAAGGACATGGAACGGACAAGGCGCTGATTGCGGGTCTTCTGGGTATGAAGCCGGACGATATGAGGATTCCGAACAGTTTTGAGGCCGCGAAGGAGGCGGGAATGGAATTTACCATTGAGCCGAAGGATATCAAGGAGGCTCATCCGAACACAGCGCAGATCATCATGGAAGCCGAAGGTGTGAATACCATGAAGATCCAGGCTTATTCGATCGGAGGCGGACGGATCAGAGTATGCAAGCTGGACGGGATTGATGTGAATTTCAGCGGGGAGAGCAACACTTTGATCATACGCAACGCGGACGAGCCGGGGCGGATCAAGGAAGTGGCAACGGCGCTCAGCGATGCGCAGATCAATATTGCAACCATGCAGGTATTCCGGGATAAGCGCGGCGGCTACGCGGTCATGGTAGTCGAGACAGACCAGATCGTGCCGAAGGAGGCGATGGAAGCGCTGGAGAGCAAGAAGGGGATCATCCGTGTCAAATTCCTGCTCGCGAATTGATACCCGGTGAGAACATAGCGATAGAAAGGATAAGAGAAAGAATTAAAGAGAGAATTAAAGAAAGAATTAGTGAAAGAAAGGATATAGAAGCATATGTCATATCAGTCAATGGAAGAAGCACAGTCAAGGTGCGAGAAGGAAGGGATCGGGTTCTGGAAGGCAGTGCAGCTTGAGGATGCCGGAGAGCGCGGCGTTACGGAAGAAGATTCCTGGAAAGAGATGAAGCGTATGTGGCAGGCGATGCAGGACGGTCTGGACGCCTATGACCCGGAGCTGATGTCCAGAAGCAGGATGGTAGGAAAAGAAGGCGGCCTGGTAGACGCATACAGGGAGGCGGGCGATACCCTGTGCGGAGATTTTATGGCAAAGGTAATGTCCAATGCACTTAAGATGGGATGTAACAATGCCTGTATGAAGCGTATCGTCGCGGCTCCGACGGCAGGTGCATGCGGCGTGCTGCCGGCAGTCCTTGTGACATATTACAGGGAATATGATGTTCCTGAGGAGAAGATGATCGAAGCAATGTACGTGGCGGCAGGTATCGGGCAGATCATTGCGAACCGCGCATACCTTGCGGGCGCGTCGGGCGGATGCCAGGCTGAGGTCGGTTCGGGTTCAGGTATGGCGGCGGCGGCGATCTGCCATGTTAAGGGCGGAAGTACCGCTCAGATCGGGGATGCCTGTGCGATGGCGCTTAAGAATCTCATGGGATTGGTGTGCGATCCGGTAGGCGGCCTGGTAGAGGTTCCCTGTGTAAAGAGGAATGTAGGCGGAGCATTTAACGCAGTTGCGGCAGCAGATATGGCGCTTGCCGGAATTGTGAGCCAGATACCGGTAGATCAGGTGATCGATGCAATGAAGGAAGTCGGCGACAAGATGGATGTAAGCCTCCGTGAGACGGGGATCGGCGGTGTGGCCGGAAGCCCGAGGGCAGCAGAGGTTGTAGCGGGAATGAACGATTAGGTAGAATAATATGACTTTGGAAGAGATTCGGGCAGAGATAGACAAGCTTGACAATGAGATAAAAGAATTATTTGTAAAGCGTATGGAATGCGCGAAGCATGTGGCAGAGGTGAAGTCCGCCTCAGGCGGTGATGTGTATGCGCCCGCACGGGAACGGGAGATTCTTGAACGCCGTTCTTCAGATATTGATGCAGAGATCCGTGAGGAATATACCGCTTTTCAGAAGCATCTCATGAGCGTCTGCAGAAGATATGAATACGGTTTGTTAGACCGTATGCAGGAACAGGTCACAGCAGATGCATTAGAAGAAGCCGGACTTACGGCAGATACAGAGCATAGCGGTATAGTGATCGGTTTTAGCTGCAGCTTAGAGGAGAGCGATCTGAATCTCTTCGTGAATATGGCGAAGCTGAACAGGGTAGGGATCCAGGAGATGCAGTTGGAGATTAAGGACGGAAGACAGCAGATTACCATGACTCTTAGCGGCAATGTGAAGGACGGGGGTATGAAGCGTCTGCTCTGTCAGATCGGAAAGGAAGCGGAGGATTTCAGGATAATCAGACTGGAACATATCTTATAGCCAAGGGAGAGATCGCCGAGATCTCTCCCTGTTATGATTCTGATAATCTGCCGGGAACCGTCTCCTTCTCGGTGGTTCCGCGTCTGAAGAGCACTGGGGTGACAACCTTATGGATCGGCGCCTCAAGAGGTACGGGGCGCCTTTTTTTGCGCTCATTCATCTGTTCGACCAGGAGATCTACGGCTTCAAAAGCGATTTTATCGATCTGCTGTCCGACTGTGCTGATAGGGATGACTGCTTCCCGGGAAATCGGAGAATTGTCGAAGCCGACCAGGAAGAAATCTTCCGGGAATCTCCCGTATCTTCTTACGAGCAGATTCACAAGTACATTGGCCTGTGTATCATTGGAGATGAACAGGCCTTTTTTTTGTCCTGAATATCTCTGTAAAATATCATCGAGGATGTCTGTCAGATAATGTTCGATGGATTCATAAGTATTTCCCATTTCCTTCAGGATCAATTCATTCTGGATCCGATTCTCCTTGCAGAAGTCCAGGAATCCTTCCACACGCCCGTAGGCGGGAATCTCTGGGTTAGCGGGAGAATTAATGTAGTTGATATGGATGAGGATATCGCATCTGTGGCTTGCAAGCAGTCCGGCGGCCTGGTAGCCGCCCATATAATTGTCGGTGTTTACGCTGCATACATATTTGTCTTCCCTCTCGATGGTCACGATGGGAATTCCGAGCCTGGACAGCTCCAGGGAAGGGATCGTATGGCTTAAGATGATCAGGCCTTCGATCTTATAGGCAAGCAGTTCGCGGATATACCGGCGTTCCGTTTCTTCCTGGCCGTTCCCGACAAATACCAGGAATTTGTAACCGAAGGTCTCATAGGTGGCGAGTATCTGGTTCAGCATCTCGGAATAATAGTGCAGAAACAGGTTGGGAATAATGATGCCGACAAATTCGGTCTTCCCGTTAGCAAGGATGCGGGCGACTTTATTTTCTTTATAATCGAGATCGACGAGGGCTTTCGCGATGATCTCCTGGTTTTCAAGGGTCAGTGAATCTGGATTATTAAAATACCGTGATATCGTAGTCTTGGAAAAATGTGTGTATTCTGCAATGTCGCTGAATGTTATGTTTTTTTTCTGTTTCATAATTACTTAGATGTCCTCTTTCTGTTATTACTGTCAGTATATTCAGTATAGCAAAAGCGGAAGGAGCGTACAATGAGTAATCGGTCAAGTAACCGGTTTTGTGAAAGGTGTACAATTCAGAAACATAAGATTTGGACGGTATTCACAAAGTTGATTTTTATGATTGACGAATGTCAATGACGGTGCTATGATAACCCTAAAAGTAACCGGTTACTTTACCGGTTATACGAGGTAAATATTACAAAACAGGAGGAATGAGTCATGAGAAAGAAATTGGTGACAAAGGCTGTCCCGTCAGTGCTGGCGGCGGTGCTGCTGACGACCATGCTGACGGGCTGCCGCTTTGGGTTCGCCAGCGATCCGGACGATCCCAACGAGGAGGAGAAGGAAGTGCCGATCGATACGTCGGTGGATACATTCGAGTACGATTCGTCCTTAAGCGGAACCAATATCACGCTTCTGAATTCCAAGGCTGAGATCCAGGTGGCATTGGAGAAGATGGGAGCTGAGTATGAGAAGAAATCCGGCGTCCACGTGGAGGTTATGCCGGTTACGGACGGAGATTCTCCGTATACGAAGGTGGTAAGCCTCTATAATTCCGGGACGCCGCCGACAGCGTCGATCTTGGACACGACGGATGTGATCGCACTTGCTGAAGAGAAGGCGGCCGACCTTACGGAAGAACCGTGGGTTGAGGAGGCGGAAGGATATATTACTGAGGTGAACGGCAAGGTATACAGTTTTCCGCTTTGTATCGAAGGAAGGGGCATCATTTACAACAAGGCGGTGATCGAGGAGACGCTTGGCGAGAGCTTTGACGCGGATTCCGTTACGACCCAGGCGGATTTCTTGAAGCTTCTTGACCGTCTGGTGGACGCGGGGATGGAGAAGCCGGTATCTATGGCGAAGGAAGACTGGTCGCTCGGCGCCCATCAGCTCCAGTACATCTATGAGACATACGAGGGGACCAGCGAGGGGGCGCAGGAAGTGATTGAGAAGATCAAAGCAGGTAAGCTTGACCTTGCATCCTATGACAGGCTGTCAGAGTTCCTTGATACATTCGATATATTGAAGAAATACAACGTGGCGAAGGGAGATCCTCTCGGAGCGGACTATGATGAGATGGCGATCGACCTGGCGGACGGAAAGACCGCATTCTGGTTCAACGGGAACTGGGCATGGCCGAACATCTCAGAGGCCGGCGCTGAAGAAGAGGATGAATATGGGTTCCTGCCTTATTTTCTGAACAATGACGAGGATGATTTTGTGAATCAGCAGATCCAGGCGTCTCCGTCCAAGCAGGTGATGCTGGACGGGCAGATCGCGACAGAGAAGGAGCAGAAGGCTGCGAAGGAATTCTTGAACTGGATCGTGTTCAGCGAGATCGGACAGCAGATGCTTGTTAAGACCTGCAATATCATCCCGCCGTTTCAGAATAACCCATATGAACCAAGCGATCCGCTGAGCGCGGACATATACCAGAAGGTCCATGAAGGAAAGGCATTCAATGCATCCGCGATCGTGCCGAACGATCATTGGGCGGTATTAGGAGCGGCAATGCAGAAGTACCTTGTGGATAGAAGCGACAGGGAAGAGCTTACAGAGTCTATTCAGGAATACTGGGATGAGCAGGAATAGGAGGAGCGGAATATGAGATCAAAAAATAACGGGAAGGATTTCTGCATGTTTGCATTGCCAGGGATGTTTTGCTTCTTTGCAGTTGTCATTATACCCTTTGTATATGGTGTCTATCTGACACTTACAGACTGGAACGGTGTATCGAAGGTTAAGAATTTTATCGGCCTTAAGAATTTCGGCGGTGTGATGCAGGACGGGCAATTCTGGACGTCGCTGCTCCTTACCTTCAAGTATGTGATCTTCGTGGTATTGATCGTGAATGTACTGGCGTTTGCCATTGCCTATCTTCTTACGAGAGGGATCAAGGGACAGAATTTCTTCCGTGCGGGATTTTTCACACCGAACCTGATCGGCGGTATCGTGCTTGGTTATATCTGGCAGTTTGTATTTTCACGGGTATTTGTCAATATCGGGGAGAGTACGGGCTGGAAGCTGTTCGAGGTCTCCTGGCTGTCTGATCCGACCAATGCGTTCATCGCGCTGGTGGTCGTATCTGTGTGGCAGCTGTCCGGTTATATGATCCTGATCTATGTGGCGGGCTTCATGGGGCTGAGCGAGGATGTGATGGAGGCGGCGAGCATCGACGGGGCGTCAGGCTTCGTCAAGCTTAAGAATATCATCATGCCGCTTATGATGTCTTCGATCACGATCTGCCTGTTCCTGACCCTGTCCCGTGCGTTCATGGTATATGATGTGAACCTGTCATTGACCGCGGGCGCGCCTTATGGAACAACGGAGATGGCGGCGATGCATGTGTATGAGAAGGCGTTCACGTCAAGGCAGTTCGGCGTAGGCCAGGCGGAGGCGCTGATCCTATTTATCATCGTTGCGGTGATCAGCGGTCTTCAAGTTTACTTAACGAAGAAACAGGAGGTGGAAGCATAATGAAACAGACAACAGTCGGCGGTACGAAGAGAAAAGTGATGAATGCGCTTGCAATGGCAGGGCTGGTCATTATCTTCATAGCATATATGTTCCCGTTTATCATGGTAGTGATCAATTCTCTGAAGCAGAAGAGAGATATCATTAAGAGTCCGTTTTCATGGCTGTTCACCATAAAGGGACTGTCCTTTGATAATTTTGTTAAGGCATTTACGCAGATGGATTTCATCAATGCTTTTAAGAATTCGCTGCTCGTGACCGTATCGGCAACGGTACTTGTGACGCTGTTTGCGGCAATGCTTGCATACTATATTGTTCGTCACAATAACGGGATCTCGAAGCTTACATTTGCCCTTATGGTAGCGTCCATGATCATTCCTTTCCAGGCGATCATGATCCCGCTTGTCAGTATCTACGGCGGAACGCTGAATATATTGAACCACAGGCTTACGTTGATATTTATGCATACCGGGTTCTCGATGGCGATGTCTGTGTTCATGTTCCATGGGTTTATCAAAGGCAATGTGCCCATGGCGCTTGAGGAGGCCGCGTATATTGACGGCTGTACCCATTCCCAGACATTTTTCAAGATCGTGCTGCCGCTCTTGAAGCCGATCATATCCACGATGGTGATTCTGAATTCACTGGCATTCTGGAATGATTTCCTGCTTCCGTCTCTGGTGCTGACGGATAAGAAGCTACTGACTCTGCCGCTGTCTACCTATAGCTTCTACGGGACCTATTCGGCGGATTACGGAACCATTATGGCAGGACTTCTGCTGTGCGTCGTGCCGATCCTGATTCTGTATGTGGTACTTCAGAAGCAGATTATCGGAGGCGTGGTTGCCGGTGCGGTAAAATAAATACGATACACACAAGGCTGTTGGATAAAAGGAGATTCCTGTTATACAACAGCCTTGTTGCTATTCACAGCCTTTTCTCAAAAGTACGGGGGAATAGGATGGGCTTGTAGGATGAGCAGTAAGAAGGTATAATGGTCATATAAAAATGTATGGGAGTCCGGCTGTCAACGGCTGTCCTGTATGAAGATAATTAGTAGAAGAGGTTGCGTTTTATGAGGAGAGATATTGTACATTTGAGAGCGCCGGGGAATTGGATGAACGATCCGAACGGTTTTATATATTATAAGGGGAGATACCATCTGTTTTACCAGTATTTTCCGTATGCGCCGGTGTGGGGGACCATGCATTGGGGGCATGCGGTGAGCGAAGATCTGATACATTGGGAGCATCTGGGGATCGCGCTGTTTCCGACGAAGGCTTATGATCAGAACGGCGTGTTCTCGGGGAGCGCCATTGAGAAGGACGGGGAACTGTATCTGTATTATTCGGCGGTCAGGTATCTTGAGACGGATGAGGAGGATATTCACGTTGCGCCCGGCGATCATTATGAGACCAGCCAGGCGATGATCGTGTCAAAGGACGGATATTATTTTGACAACTGGAAGGACAAGAAGAAGATCATCCCTGTGATCATGGATGAGGAGATCGCGAACCGTGCGCACACAAGAGATCCCAAGGTGTGGAAGGACGGGGAGCATTATTATATGATTCTTGGAAGCACCTGGAAGGAGAAGATGGGGCGCGCCGTATTTTACCGGAGTGTTGACGGGATCAATTGGGAGTATGTGAACCAGCTCCGGGACAGTCAGTTTGGGAGAATTTTGGAATGTCCGGATATTTTTCGGGTCGGAGAGGATTATATTTTTCTGGGTTCGCCGATGTATGTGGGGGGGAATGAGCCGGGATACCAGCACCATGCAGTCTGTGCGCGGGCAGAGTTTGACAAAGCAGACTGCCGGTTAAAATTACTGTCAGACTGCAGGTATATCGATTACGGACAAGACCTTTACGCGGTGCAGACCAACGTAGACGAGGCGGGCAGACGCGTGATGGCTGCATGGATGCGCATGCCGGAACCTGTTCAGGCGGCGGATCGAAAACCCTGGATTGGAATGATGTGCCAGCCAAGAGTGGTTGAACTTGTGGAGGGCCATATTTTTTTCCGGGTTCATCCGAATGTGGAGAATTATTTTCAAAGAGAAACAGAGGAAAGGGAAGGGCTGCCGCAGGCGGCCTGCCGGATTCAGGCGGCGCTTTCTGAGGGAGAGTCGCTGGAAATCGGAGGCTTCCGTATCTGGGTGGAAAATGATGCGGTATGGACGGACCGGAGCAGAGTGTTTGCCGGGTTAAAAGGCCATAAATTAGTAAGCGCTACGCCGAAGCTGAACGGGCGGTATGGACTGGATATTTATGTAACGCCGAATCTTATTGAAGTCTTTGTGAATCAAGGAGAGTATGTAATCAGCAGCGTCGTATATGGATTGGGCAGCGGACTGCAGGGAAGGATTAATAAGGTATATGTACATTCGTGATTACATAGGAAAGATGATATTGTACTATTTTTGAGAAATATTCTGCAAGTATTCTACGGCAGCCTATAGTATAATGCGGATATAGCATAATTTTTATTAATCAGGAGGAAAAGGGCATGATTCAAAAATATGTGTTTGGACAGCCGGTGAATACGGACGCAGTTGTATTGGATATTCCTGAGAGCCAGGAGGAATTCTCAGTGATGGAGCTTACGGAATCGGACGGTATTCGTCTGTGCTGCAGGATGGAAGAAGAGGACGTGGTCTATGGGCTGGGGGAGCAGGTTCGCGGAATAAACAAGCGGGGATTTTCCTATATCAGCTATGCAGAGGATGATTCGATTCATATCGAGAGCAGACATTCCCTGTACGGCGCCCATAATTTTCTAGTGCTGAACCGCAGGAATCAGAAAGAAAACCCGGACGGCAGCAG
>OFGA01000335.1_pt1 | contig 41411 bp, 40 predicted proteins | sample 1521471 | NCBI WGS metagenome assembly OFGA01 (sample SAMEA3504086, study PRJEB24116) | mouse gut metagenome | biome: mouse gut; feature: mouse-associated habitat; material: faeces | place: Denmark | collected 2011 | reverse complement strand
GCTATCTTCCTACTCTCTTTATGGCAGAAATCCCTTCTTTGATTTGCTACATGCTCGTGTATTTCGGCAACGACTTTTTTCTGCTTTAAGTAATTTTGGGAACCATACTCCATCCGAGACAGTTTACGCTGCTCTTTTGCTAAACGACGTTCGCTCTTGCGGTATGCATGTGGTACATTGGGTTTGTTTCCATCAGAATCTTCATAGAAATCTGGACTGCTATAGTCCAAACCAATAGCGTTGTCCTCGTCCAATTGTGGCGCAGGAATTTTTGCTTGAATGGAAAAGAGTATAGACACGAAATATTTGCCGCTTGCGGATTTTGAAATCGTTGCCCCTGTTATGTTCCAATTCGCAGGAGGAATTCGATGTACTTTTGCGTCAACGCTTCCCAATTTAGGAAGTTTTACGGATCCTTTTCCATTTTTCCCTCCAGTAACAGAGATGTTTTCATTCGTAAAATTTGTCGTATAGGAATTACGAGGATTTTTCTTTGACTTAAATCTTGGGAATTTTGCTCTTCCCTCGAAGAAGTTTTTGTAAGCGGCGTCAAGGTCATATATGGAATGGGTAAGGGCAAATTTATCAACCTCTCGCAGAAATGGAAACTCTGTTTTCCAGGCCCGGTTACAGTAGTTGTTCATGTCCGTTTTTGACATCGTTTTGAATCCAGACGCATACAAACCCATTTGCATTTCAAGCCCCATATTATAAACTTTTCTCACGCATCCAAACGTTCTGTTGATTTGAATTTCCTGTTCTTCGTCGGGAAACAATCGATACTTGATGGCTCTATGTATCGTCTTGGGTTTCACCACAGATCACTTCCTCATTTGGTTTTCTGGGATCTGATATATTCCTCTATTTGGGCTGTTGTATTATCGCTAACTGTTGCAACAAAGTAAGAAGGATTCCATAGATGTCCTCCCCACAAAGATTTCTTTAAATCCGGATGGGACATAAAAAGATGTCTTGCAGAGGTTCCCTTCAGGATCTTAATTATGGTGGGAATGTAATGCTGCGGAGTACAGCGTATTAACAGATGAACATGGTCGGGCATGCATTCCATGGCATCTATCGTAAACCCCAATTCATCAGCAATGCGAGAAATTTCTTCCTTCAGAACGATTTCTATGTCTCCCGTAAGAATCTGCTTCCGATATTTGACACACCAAACAATATGATACTGAATCCGGTAAACATATCCCCTACCATATGTAAGTGCAGTATCACTTGGAATTTGCATAGTTTCACCTCTATTTTATTATATCATGTGATAACTATTTTGTAAACTATACCCAAACCTTTTTAGAACAAAAATTTCATATCCGCCTTACTCATGACTGAAGTCACGAGAATGCGGCGGATATTTCTTCAAAATTGCGCTGCTCTCTTTGCGAGGGCGGCGCAAAAATTTTTGTATCAAATTCGATATTTTTTTGAGCAACTGCATATCATCCAAGAAGCAGGCGGCATGCGTCTAATCCCAACCGTCTGCCCAGGGGTCAGGAGCCGCTGTCCCCTGATATTTCTCAGGCCCTCTGCATAGCACGCATAAGGCTCAATATATGCATGATTCCAGGCAGTCGACGCCTGGGGTGTGTTTCAGGGTCATGAATGGAGGAGGTGGTGATATATATGCGGGCGGCGAAATACGCAGCAAATCTCCAAAACGATCATCCGAACCTTTGAAAGGAGGTTTACAATTTTGAACAAAGCATGTAAAAACGTTTTTACGCGATTCCTTTCTGCCATGTTGGCGGTTATCATGGTTTTTAGCCTGCTGCCAACGGGACTGCTTACAGTAACGGCAGAGGCGGCTGATGGCACTCCAGGCACGATAAAGCCTGCGGGCGATATCAATATGATCAGCAATTACAATTCTCCCAATGGACTTGGCAAGCCGTATGTTCATGTCTTTGAGATGAATGCTGGTTCGCTTGGTAATGTTCACGGCTTTTGTCTTAACCATAGCGCCCATATGGGCAGTGCTGTTAAAAATGAGACGTGGAAGCTCAAAGGCACAATCACTCCTGGCAGAGCGGCGTCGGCCTTTTTGTCATGTTATTATGACCAATGGACCAACAATGAAGCGGGCAACGCTTGGGCCCAGGCTGCGCTCTGGTTGGATAAAGCCGGGAAGTTGAACGGTAGCGATGATGAGATTGCTGAAATCCTGGCAAAAGAGCGTCCAGCGGTATGCGCAGGTCTCGCCGGCTTTGATGCATCTGCTCCCGGAAACCAATATGAAGCATCCAAAAGTCTTGCAAAGCAAATTTTGCAAGCTTACGATGAGGGTAAGTATGGTAATTGGACGTTCTATGAGTATTCCTATGCTGGCAGCTACAAGTATCCTGATGGCAAGGGTGTTCAGAGTCTGCTGATTGGGGTACCGGGGTCGACTACTGGTAATCCGTTTTACCTTACCCTTGACAAGCATGACCCGGACGGTAACCCAATGGCGGGCAGAACATTTAAGATTTATACTGATGCGGCTTGTACAACACCGCTACCTAATGCTGAACCTATCATAACTGTTGCTGAAGATGGGTATGCATACGGGTCATTCGAAATCCCTAACGGGGCTGAAGAAGCCGACATCTGGGTAAGAGAAGAGGGAGCTGGCGCTACTGCTGAGGCCGCCACTCCGCACCAAGTCCATGTGACAAAGGCTAATACAGAGGATAACCCCGCCCTCGTCCCCGGCAGTCCCTTCCAGAACGAGACCACGGGGACTACTCCGTCCACAGGCACCACCCCGACAACTTCCGGCGATGATGACCTTATCACGAAGCTGGACGCCCGTACCAAGCTTGCCGTTGGCGGAGCCACCTTCCTGATTCGGGGCGAGGTGTTTGAGGATGAGATTCCGGATTCTTCCGGCAATCCTTCCGCCGATCCTGTTGTGGGGCATCAGGAGTTCTACAAGACGACCAATGCCTTGGGCGTTATTCATCTCCAGTGGGCTGACCCGGGCGGAGAGGACTATATTCCGCCGGGATCCTATACTGTTACGGAAATTTCTCCGCCTCCGGGCTATGAGAAGGGTTCCAACCCAAGCGAGGCCCACCTGACCCTCCACTATGATATCAAGAACAAGATCCAGACCAAGTCTGGACTGCTTGTTTTTGAGAACAATCCGTACCACACAGTGCAGATTGAAAAGTGGAGTGAGGGACAGCCTCTTGCAGGCGCTGTTTTTGAGATTTATTGCGATGGACAGCTTGTCGCTACCAAAGAGACGGGTTCCGATGGTAAGATTTACTGGACTGGTGAGGATGGACAGGGAGCGAAGAGCGGACTTTATGAAATCCGCGAGATCAAGGCCCCTCCGGGATACCTGCTCCCCACCCGGACAACACAGTGGATCAACGTGGATGCCACCGATACCTCCATTTTCAAACATGTCGTTTCGTTTGAGAACTACAAGTACCCCGACATCCGTATCAAGAAGGTGTCCCGCGGCACCGAGACTGGACTGGGCGGGGCGCTGTTTGAGGTCAAGATTGACGGGCGCACTCTTGGAACCTATCACACCAATCTTGGCGGCGAAATCGTCATTGACTACGGCACCTATGGTCGCTTCCTGGAGGAGAACAACCTGCTGGAAGGCAAGTCCAGCTGGACCATCACGGTCACTGAGCTGGTTGCTCCGTCTGGCTACTTCATCGACAACCCCAATGTGCAGACAGCCGAGCTGAAGCAGGGGGAGACGCTGAAGACGTTTACCTTCACCGATACCAAGTACCCCGAATTCAAGATTCGCAAACTTGCAAACGGCACGACGAACGGGCTGCAGGGTGCAGTTTTTGAAGTAGCAATTGACGGCACCACCTTCGGCACTTTCAGAACGGACGGCGATGGTGAAATCCATATCACCTATGAGGATTACAAGGATTTCATCAAGAACGACAACTCCGAAAGTTGGACATTTACCGCCCGTGAAATCGTAGCTCCTGACGGCTATCTTATCGACAACAAGGATTGGCAAATCCTTGAAATAAATAAGGGGCAGGGGCTGGCGGAGATGACCTTTACGGACACCAAGTACCCGGAAATCCTTATCATCAAGATTGATCGGGAGACTGGTGAGCGTCTGCCGAACACGACTTTCCGTATCGTCATTGATGGCACCAGCTTTGCGGCTGAGAAGGCCACTGATGAAAACGGTGAGATTCGTATTACCTACGATGAGTACGGACACTTCCTGGATGAGTCGGATAAGAATAAGTTGGATTGGACGGTCACCGTCACCGAGCTGTATCCTACTGCCGGCTATAACCGCGATAAGCAGCTGACTTCCGGGGACTACACCCAGACCCAGCAGCTTAAGTTCGGACAGGATAAGACCGAATTCACTTTCGAAGACACTTCCTTCCGTAATATCAAGGTCATTAAGAAGGATGCCGAAACCAACTGGCTTCTGAGCGGCGCCACCTTTGTGCTTCACTGCATCAAGGCTGACGACCCCAAGGAAGGCGCTAATGTGGCTGATCGCGTCCTGACCACCAACGAGGATGGCTACGTGCTGTTCGAGAAGATTCCTAATGGTACCTATGAGCTCTATGAGAGCAGTTCCCCCTTCGGCTACGCAGACCCGGATGACGGGTACTGGGGCGATAATGAGGAGGCGAACCACAGGACCATTATTATCACTTCGGACAACGATCCCGTCATTGAGTTCGAGCGGTACAACCAGCCCCAGAGCGGACTGCTGATCCGCAAAATCGACTCCGTGACCAAGCAGCCCATCCCCAACGTTCGCTTCCTGATTACCCCGCACTCTCCGCTGACGAAGGAGCCTTGGGAGGCCACCACCAATGATAACGGCGTTATCGTGGAAGAGAACCTGCCCCTTGGCACCTACACCATCAAGGAGATTTCCACTGTGGACGGTTACGTTCTGAACGAGCAGTCTCAGACGATCTCCATTGATAATCAGCACGACGCTTACACCGTCACCTTTGAGAACAACCAGAAGAACATGCTGAACATCCTGAAGCTGGACGCCAATACCCGGAGGCCGCTGCAGGGCGCTATGTTTGAGATTCGCACCCCTGGCGGCGCGGTCATCAAGCAGGTGACTACCGGCATGTACGGCTATGCCAGCATTCCGAATCTGGAACCCGGCAGTTATGTGGTGCAGGAGATCATGTCTCCTCTGGGTTATGAAATTGACCCCATGCCGCAGACTTTCGAGGTGAGCGAGGATGAATCCGGCAAGGTCATTACTCTGGTGTTCTGCAACTCCCCCTATGCCAACCTCTACATCCGCAAGTATGACGAGGTCACCAACAAGGGCATTGAGGGCGCTGAGTTCAAGATCTGGCGCGGGGACGGCACTGTCATCCGCGAGCAGGCGATTACCGACGCAACCGGACTTATCTGGGTTGGCGAGCTGACGACCGACACGATTTACGTGCAGGAAATCAAGGCTCCCGAAGGATATATCTTGGATGATACCATTCGCACGATCCATGTTACGACCGGTCAGAACTACACCCTGGAGATTCCCAACAAGAAGCCCGGCGGTGTGACGGTCACCAAGGTCGATGCGAAGACCGGCGCAGCTCTGGCTGGCGCTGAGTTCGCTTTGACCACCATCACTGGCGATTTGATTTCCAAACAGACTACTGGCAAGGACGGTATCGCCCGCTGGGCGAATATCGAACCCGGCTGGTATGTTCTGACTGAGACAAAGGCCCCCAACGGCTACATCATCAGCTCCCCCGCATCCCGGAACATCGAGGTGAAGGAATTCGTTTCCACTCAGGTCACCTGGGAGAATGGACAGAATGCCACCTTGACGATTACCAAGCGGGATAAGGAGACGGAAGAGCCTTTGTACGGCGCTACCTTCGAGGTGCGTACGATGGGCGGCGACGTTGCCGAGACCCTGACCACCGATGTCACCGGTAACGCTACCACCGACCGGCTGAGTCCCGGCTGGTACCGCGTCGTTGAGGTCAAGGCTCCTGACGGGTACATCCTGAACACTGAGGAACAGACCGTCGAGATCAAGGAAAATACCCCCGCAACCCTGAACTTCTACAACACTTCCGCCAAGGGCATCACCATCCACAAAGTGGATGCCGTAACAAAGCTGCCTCTTGCCGGCGCTGTCTTTGAAATTCGGGATGCAGGGAATAAGCTGATTGAGGACTACACCACTGACGCTTCCGGTACAATCAACACAAAGGCCCTGGAGCCTGGATACTACACTGTTGTGGAGACGAAGGCCCCGGACGGCTACGTGCTTGACAGTACACCTCACCAGATTGAGGTTGAGGAAGGCAAGCAGTCCGTCATTACCATCGACAACTACCCTGAGACCGTCATTCAGGTCTACAAGGTCGATGCTGTCACCAAGGATCCTCTGGCATTCGCTGAATATGAGGTTTCCACCTACGCCGGCAAGGTCGTTGGCTATCTGACAACCGATGAGACCGGCTGGGGCAGCAGCATGGTGCTTGAACCCGGTGAGTACATCGTGAAGGAGACAAAGGCTCCTACCGGGTACTCCATCGATCCGACTGAGCATCGCGCCACTGTGGAGAAGGGCAAGAATACCATCCTCCGTCTGGAGGACTATCCCGACACCGTTCTCCATATTTCCAAGGTCGATAAGGTCACCCGTAATCCCCTGGAGGGCGCTGAGTTCGAACTCCGCTACGACACCGGACACGGCGACTGCACCTACATCGGCACCTACATCACTGATAAGTTCGGTATGATCCATACCGAACCTCTGACTCCCGGTTTCTACATGATTAAGGAAACCGTGGCTCCCGAGGGCTACGATATCCGGACGGAGGAGTACCGCTACTGCGTCAAGGCAGGCGAATACAACCATCTGGTAGTCGAGGACATTCAGCTGGGTTCTCTTATCGTTCGCAAGATCGATTCCAAGACCGGAAAGCCCATTCCCGGAGCCGTTTTTAAGCTGGAAAACGCTGACACCAGCGACCTTGTGGGTACTCTTGAGACCGACGCCCAGGGCGAAGCCGTGTGGACTGGTCTGAAGGAGGGCTTCTACATTGTCACTGAGACCCAGGCTCCCGAAGGGTACACGAAGAACGAATGCCCGAAAACTGTCAAGGTTGAGTACGGCAAGAACACTTACGTGGATTTCAGGGATGACGAAAACGGCAGTCTGGTGATTATCCTTCAGGATAAACACTCCGGAGACTACCTTATGGGCGGTCAGTTCCAGGTTATCCGTATGTCTGACCAGATTCTTGTGTATGACGGAAGCACCGATGTTACCGGCACCATCGTGGTGGGCAACCTGCTCCCCGGCTGGTACGAGGTCAATCAGGTGTTCCCGCCCGACAAGTATTCCATGGTGGATGTCACCACCAAGGTTGAGATCCTGATTGGGCAGCAGCAGACCGTCTACTTCAAGGATGAGACAGCGCAGCTGGTCATCGAGAAGTCTGATGCACTGCATCCCGAGCTGATGCTGGAGGGTGCCCGCTTCCAGGTGAAGCGCAATTCTGACGGCGTCGTGATTGGCGAGTACCGCACCGGCAAGGACGGACTGGCTATGGTGGGCGGGCTGTCTGACGGCCTCTACACCGTTACCGAGCTGGTTGCTCCTGTTGGCTATTCCATCGACGAAGGCCCCAAGACGGTCCATGTGCGGGGCGGCACCGCTGCGCATGTGAACTTCCAGGATACGGCCCTGTCCAGTATCTCCATTAACGTGGTGGATACGAATGGCGAGCCTATCCCCGGCGTCAAGGTCGAGGTTTGGCAGCAGAACGGCAACCTGGTCAACTCCTATGTCTCCGATTCTACGGGCCTCATCATGACCGATAAGATTGCCGCCGGCATGTATGTGCTGAAGGTTACCGTCGTTCCTGATGGGTACGTCATCTCCGGCAACAACACCCTGCTGGATGCGTCCATGCAGGCTACCGTGGAGCTGAAGAATGGTTTCGAGACCACCTTCGAGTTTGCCGTGAAGGGAACTGGCTCCGCAAAAATCATGAGTGTTGACGCCGCCGGCAAGGCGATTGCCGGAATGAAGGTCACCGTCACTACGCTGGAAGGCGCTAAGATTGGCGAGTACATTACCGGCTCTGACGGCTCTGTCGTCGTGACTGGGTTGGATGCTGGCTGGTATGTCGTAACAGAAACCAAGGCGCCAGATGGCTACGCAGGAGTCACCACTCCGAAGAACATTCAGGTCACTGATAAGGGAGGCGTGGAAGTGGTCTTTGAACACAACGCCTTCTCTACCATCACACTGAACACCATCGATCTCAGTTCCCGCCGCCCCATCTCGGGCGTCAAGGCCGAGGTCCGTACCCAGGCTGGCGTCCTTGTTGGCAATTATACCTCCGACTCCAATGGCTTTATCCGCACGGAAAAGCTGGACGCGGGTATGTATACCATCAAGATTACCAGCATCCCTGACGGGTACAGCATCAATCCGTCTTCCACAACCATTGGCGAGTCTCTGCAGACAACCGTGGAAGTGAAGGCAAACCAGGAATTCTCTATGGATGTCGAGTTCGTCCAGCAGGGTTCCATGCACATCTCCAGCGTTGACCTTACTGGTAAGGTGATTGCTGGGATGCAGGTGACGGTCACCACCCAGAACGGCGCTAAGATTGGCGACTACACCACCAATTCCAATGGTCTTGCTGTGGTCAATAACCTCGCTGCTGGCTGGTACGTGGTCACTGTTTCCAAGGTCCCCAGCGGCTATGCCATTGATGCGGATTCCCAGACCGTAGAGATGAAAGCTGGAGCGACCCTCAATGTCGAGTTCCGCTTCAAGGCTATCACCAATATCAACATCACTGCTGTTGACGTGACAACCAAGAAGCCCATCCCTGGCGTGAAGGTCGAGGTCTGGGAGCAGAACGGCGGCATCGTCGGCTCCTATGTCTCTGACTCCACAGGTGTGATTCGCACTGAGGAGCTGCCGACTGGTTTCTACGTGGTGAAGGTTGTTGGCGTACCCGCCGGCTACAAGATTTCTTCTTCCTCCACCATCATTGACACTTCCATGCAGACGACCGTTGAGCTGAATACCAAGGTGGATATCAACATCGACTTCGAGGTTGCTACCAAGGGCAGCGCAAAGATCCTCAGTGTGGATGGCGATGGCAAGGCGGTGGCTGGCGTCAAGTTCTCCATCACCAACGCCCTGGGCGCTCTGGTAGGGGAGTACGAGGTCAACACCGATGGCTCTGTCATTGTGAATGACCTGGCTCCTGGACGCTATACCATTACCGAGGTCAAAACTCCTGACGGCGTTGCCGTAGACGCTGAGACGCAGACCTTCCTGATTACAGCTGGGTCTACGACCGAGGTGACTATCCGGCACAGCGCCAAGTCCAAGATTACCATCAATGCCGCCGACATTGACACTGGGAAGTTCATTTCCGGAGTGAAAGTTGAAATTTGGCATCTGAATGGAGCGATTGTCGGTACGTATGAGACTGACAGCACCGGCTCCATCATCACTGGTAATCTGGCTGACGGGCAGTATGTGGTAAAGATCGTCTCTATCCCTGATGGCTACGCCCTGTCCGCCCAGACTTCTCTGGAAACGACAGTGACCGTTAAGGCCGGCGTATCTGTCAACTGCTCCCTGCGCTTCTCTGTTCTGGGTTCCATGAAGATTGTGGCTGTCGGCGAAGATGGCTCTGCCCTTGCCGGCGTCACCGTATCCGTGAAGACCAAGGACGGTCAGGCTGTTGGTGAGTACACCACCAGCAAGGATGGCTCCGTCATCGTGACAGGGCTGAGTGCTGGCGTATACATTGTCACCGAGACCGCTGTTCCTGACGGGTTTGCCAGCGAGGCAGTCTCTAAGGAGGTTGAGGTGAAGGTTGGCGTTCAGACTGAAGTCACCTTTAGTCACGCTTCCAAGTCCAGCATCATCATCAGCATGGTGGATGCGTCTTCCCGCAAGCCCATCCAGGGTGTCAAGGTGGAAATCCGTCAGCTGAATGAGGCGCTGGTTGGCACCTATACTTCCGATGTTGACGGTGTAATCAATACTGGCAAGCTTACCGCCGGTTCGTACACCATCAAGGTCATTTCCGTCCCCGAGGGTTATGAACTCTCTACCGCCGGTTCCGTCCTCGACAGCGAGGGCAAGACCACGATTGAGCTGAAGAACAGCCTGACCCTTACCTTCGAGCTGGAGGTTAAGGTCAATGGCTCTCTGAAGATCATGAGTGTGGATAAGGACGGCAAGGCAGTCTCCGGCATGACGGTCACCGTCACTACTCTGGAGGGTACCGTTGTCGGCACCTACACTACTGGCGCTGATGGATCTGTCCTTGCGACCGATCTGGCTTCTGGCTGGTATGTTGTGAAGGAAACCAAGGCTCCCGCCGGGTACACTGCCGCAACGACCGCCGAGCAGCGCATTCAGGTTTCCTCTGGAAAGCAGGCTTCTGTTGCTTTCACCCACGGTCAGGTCTTCGGCCTGCAGGTCACCACGACCAATAAGCAGACCAATGGCAAGCTCGCAGGTGCGAAGTACGAAGTCCGCACCATTGAAGGCACTCTCATCGGCACCTATACCAGCGGCGAGAACGGTCTGTTCTACGTAGACCTGGAACCCGGCTGGTACATCGTGACTCCTGTCAGCGCCCCCAACGGCTTCCAGTTCGTTGACAAGACTGCGAAGAACATTGAGATCAAGGCTGACAAGATTGCCTCTTTCGAGTTCTTTGTCAATCAGATGTCCAGTCTGAGAGTCAAGGTTATCGACGGTGAGACTCAGAAGGGCCTGTATAATGTCCGTATCCAGCTGAGAAGCTCCGAGACGGTCATTAAGGAGTTCTACACTGACAGCGAGGGCTACATCAACCTGGATTCCTCTCTGCTCAGCGGCGGCTACACCATGGAGATGCTTTCTGCACCCGGCGGCTACGTCGTCGATTCCATCCCCCGGAACGTCAGCACCATGTTTGGCGCTACTACCGAGGTCACCTGGGCGCTCTATAAGAGCGGCGGTCAGATTCAGGTTGTGGTCAAGTCCGCTGACGAGAACGCAACGCTTGACAAGCCCGCTGGCTCTGTCCTGCAGGGCGCTGTGTTTGAGATTACCAATCCCGACACCTATCAGGTCGTTGGGCAGATGATTTCTGACGCAAACGGCGTTGCTGCCTCCAATGCCCTGCCTCTGGGCCGGTACATTGTGAAGATGAAGACCGCTCCTGCCTACTATGCTGTGAATGAGTCCTTTGCGGCGGAAGTCCGCCTGAAGGTCAAGGATGATGTGGTGCGAGTGGAGACTACTGTCTCCAGCGTGAGCCTTGACAGCAATATCAAGCTGAAGAGCAACGCCAACATCAAGGCCGGCAACAGTATGCGCGTTGACATTGTTGACGCAAAGAACGCCTCCGATGCGCGGCTGGATAACTTCTATCTGCATATCAAGGTGCCTACTGACGCCGCCCGAATCACCACGTTGAGCACCGGTACTTGGAACAAGTCCGTGTTCTACAGCATTTCCTACAAGACCAACATGCACGATTACCGCTCTCTGGCGAAGAACCTGCAGAGTACGAACGTGTATCAGTATGGACTCAGCACACAGTCTCTGGGCCTGCAGTCTGGTGAGCACGTCACCGATGTCCGTATGGAATTCGGCACCGTACCCGCAGGATTCGCAATCGTTCAGAAACCCGCATACACCCAGTACGTCCTGGCAACCGTCTACAACGGCTACAAGCTGATCTCCCGTGCGGAGCTTGGCGGACAGTACAACACGGTGAATGTGAGTACGAACCACATCGACCCGAACAACCCCTATTCCTCCACTGGCGCTATTGTCATCGTTGGTGGTGACAACGCAGGCTCCTACGGTGGATCCGGGAACAGCGCGGCTGTCTCTGGCAACAGCGGGCAGTGGTCTACAAGCACCGGCTTGTGGACAACTACCGTGTCCAGCAACGTGCCGATGCCGAAGACCCTGCCGAAGACCGGCTATTAAGAGACCTTATCCCAGCAGTCGGTCTCTGGTCTTGCCGGAAAGTTTCCCCAGCCTTCTCCCCATCCCCTTCGGGGGAGGGGAGGGGCGGGGACGCTTCCAGCAGGGTACGTCCCGGCTGTCCTATACCTGTTAGAAAGGAGCAACTGAAACAGTGGTTATCAACAACGTTCGCATTTTTCTTCATCACGGAGAGAGCAACCTGAAGGCGACAGTAACCGTACTCGTCAACAACCAGATCCTGCTCCAGAGCATCCGGATTTTTCAGGATGCGGAGGCAGAGGGCGAGAAATCCAAGCCTTGGGTCTCTTATCCGGTTCAAAAGATGAATAACGGCAACTTCCAGCACTGCATGTATCCATCAAATGCGGAAGCCCGAAAGAAGTTCAACGCAGCAATTCTGGAGGCATATCATAAGGTTTCGGCTGGGGAAGTGGACGGGAATACAGTCGTCTTCTCCGACAGCACGGACCGCCTCCCTTATGCGGTTACCCGCGCATCCGTCTTCCCCTCTGGGCGAAACGCTCATGTGAGGGCAAAGGTGGGTGTGGAGCTGGATGGGGAAATCTGGCTTCGTGGGATGCGCATGCTGGTCCGGGAAAACGGCTCCCTGTTTTTGAATATGCCCCAGCGTCAGATGGGAGAAGGGGAGCGGCATATGGCCTATTTCCACCCCGTCGACCAGGAAGCGAGAAATATCCTTACGGCAGCCGCAGTACCCTATTACGAGGCGGCTCTGTTGTCGAAACGTTAAAAAGTAGGGCCTTTGCCATTCAATTTTGGCAGAGGCCCTTTTTCAAATCCTTTTTCCCAGGAGAGAGATTGGTCAAAAGCTGCACGCATGTAATTTGTCCTTGCTGGCAAGAAAGTGACGCAAGGCACAGATAAAGTCCACTGCGAGAGGAGGAGTCCGAATGGTATTGTTGGCAGTCCCGAGAAGTGAAGCGATTGTCCTTAACGACGCAGACGCATCTATTTTACACATGGAGAATACTGCCACCCTGACTGCGCTTTGCAGAGTTCGCAAGGTGGAAGCCTCTACGGCAAGTGCAGAGCGGCTGCGGGAACTGGACAGACGTATCCAAGTCCTTAAGAGCAAGACGGCAGATTGAAAAAAGAAACCGGGGCAGAATCTGCTTCGGTTTCTTTGTATAAAGAATGATCTCAAATATTCGATATTTTTCAGGATAACAGCATAATATCCAACACCAAAATATGATTGAAAAAGGAGCTGATTCCATGAAAAAATTCCCTCTTCTATTCCACCTTCTTTTTTTCTCCATCCTCATCTCCTCCTGTTCACGGCAGGAGATTTCCCCCAACTTGGCTGCAAAGGCTGATTTGCTCTGGGCGCAAGTGGAAGCAAGCTGGGAGGAGCCGGAGGAAAAGCCTGCGGGAGAGGCTGGGCATGTTGTCTTTTTCTCCATGTCCGACGGGACATCTAAGGCCATTGTTCGCTATGCCCGGGGAAATACTCTGGCGTCCGCCTGGGACAAGGCCCTGGCAAAAGGGGATTCCGCCATGCGGAAGTTTGGAAAAGAGCCTGTGTGGCTGAAAGTTGATATTGTCAGAGAATGCATCCCATGCTCCGCCAATCTTTTAGCGAACAGGATTGAGCAGGGACTGGATTGGGGCTTTCGGCAGGGGATAGCGTTCGACTCAAAATTTAATGTTGCCTTTTTAGAGGAGGAGCTTAACGGGTCAAGTATCATCAACTATGACCAGGGAGCCTTTGATGCGAAATTTCTCCAGGAGCAGCTTGCTGCTAATGAGCTGGGGACAGTGAAGCAGTCCCCAGCGGAGTTCTATTTGTTTCGATGCAATGCCTGGTTCTGTGATGAGGACAACGAGGTTTTTGATCTGGCTTACGATGGATACAATCAGGGGCAGAGGATGATTGAGGGTGTAGACGGAGAGTATGCCAGGGAACTGATTGATGGATCCGCAAAATATCTGGCAGCAAACGTGAGGGAAGACGGGAGGTTTATTTATGACTATTACCCTCAGTATGGCCTCTCCACGGACAGCTATAATATCATCCGTCATGCGGGTGCAGTTTGGTCGATGTCCCAGGCATACCGGTTGTTTCCAAGCGAGGAGCTGCGCAGCAGCATAGTTCGGGCCGCCGACTATCTCGTGGACTCCCTCGACTATAATTCTGACGGCGCTGCCTTCCTGAGAGACAGGGAGAGTGAAGAGTATACGCTTGGGGGAGGTGGATTGGCGGTTCTGGCCTTCAATGAAGTGCAGGAAGCATTGAATACGAAGAATTACCAAACCGCAGCTCTTGCCCTGGGTGAAGGGATTCTGTTCATGCAGCGGGAATCTGGCTGCTTTAACCAGGTTCTTGATATGGATTTTAAGGTCAAGGAGCAGTTTCGGACGATTTACTATGACGGAGAGGGAACCTTTGCCCTGTGCAAGTTATACGGCATGACAGGCGATGAGAAATGGCTGATTGCAGCGTCCAAAGCCATGGATTACTTTATTGCCAACGACTATGTACTGTTCGGAGATCACTGGCAGGCATATTCCGTGAACGAACTAACAAAATACATCACAGATAACCAGAACTACTGGGACTATGCTATGGCGATAGTGACGGAGAACAAAGCCAGCCTGGTTGATCGGCAGTACTCGTCGCCCACTGATTTAGAGCTGTTAATGAGTGTGTTTGAGACGTATACCAGGAGACCTGACCAGGCATCAGTTTCATCGGCGGAGTTGGAGACATTATTTACGGGTATCCGGCGGACAGCGAAGAGGCAGACAAATGAGTTCTTCTATCCGGAATTTGCCATGTATGTCCTGGAACCACGGAGGGTTTTGAATACCTTTTTCGCAAGGAACGATTTCCGCATCCGCATCGATGATGTCCAGCATAATATTGGTGGACTGTATCTGTTCCAGAAGGATTATGATGATCTGGTGAGGTATGGATACTAACGATATCAGCAGGGGTCTTTGCCGAAATTCGGCAGAGGCTCCTTTTGTCCCGGGAAATACTGGTTGTCCAAGCAACTGACTGCTCCCACCCCTTACGGAGTGGGATGAAAGCGGCTATTCTGTAATGAGGGGTGAGGGGCGGGAGTGATCAAAAACTCCTGGAAAAGCAGAACTTTTGTTCTTTCTGACGAAAATTTTATAGCCGCAAAAATTTGAGGATATAAGTTTGGCTGTAATCGTGGTGAAAAAAAGAGCATTTTATCAGTATGCCTAAAAAACTTAAACGAAAACACCTTCCAAATCATCCCAGACCCGCTCCCTTGACATCTGCCGTTCTTTTTGCTACAATCGGGACCATCCAAAAAGAACGAGTGTTTCGGGAAGAAAGCAGGTGATGAGATGGCGTATTTATCGAGAGGATCAATAGAGAAGATTGCCCGAAAAACTGTATCCGCATATCAGGGGCTTCCGGGCTGGGAGGGAAAGAAGCAATTTCGGGTGGACCCGGAGGTCTTTGCCAGGGACTTGCTCGGGCTTTCCATGGAGTACCACGTATTATCGCCCGATGGGTCCATCCTGGGGGCGACTTCGTGCGACAGAACTACGCTCCCTATTTTCGATACCCCAGAGGTACTCGATTTTTTTCATTTGGACGGGAGGACAATTCTGATTGAGAAAGATTTAATCGGCGAAGGGGCTAACCAGGGAAGGTATCATTTCACCCTTATGCACGAGGCATGTCACCAACTGTTGGGGCTGATTTTCCCAGAGGAAATGCAAGAGTCAAGGTATCGGATTCGGTACTACATGGAGGGAGCAGAGGCAGCAGAAGACTACTGGGAAGAGTGGAGAGCGAACACCCTGGCGTCGGCGATACTGATGCCGTTGGAGATGATTCGTCATAACATGGAGGAGTTTGGACTCGGAGAGAAGATTCAAACGCTTAACCGCATATATTTTCCGAAGGTATATGACAACTTTTGCAGGATGGCGGAATACATGGGAGTCTCCCTCCAGGCTCTTTCTATCCGTCTATCCCATCTCGGACTGCTGAAGAACAATTATTTGGAAAATCCGTACCGTATGGTGGATATTTTCCCGGATTGAAGAGGAGGATTGAAAGGGGTAAAATATGGGAAGGTATAGTCTGAAAGAGGCAGATCCCGCCCTGTATGAACAGATATTGCAGGAACAGAGGGAACTGCGTGGAACGTATGCAAGCCGGGTGACGATGGCTCGCCTGTGCCCCTATTGTAATCACAAACTGGAGGTGCTTTGCCGGGGAAGCCATGGCAGTTCATCCATTAAATGCCCAAACTGTAATGAGGAAGTATTCTTCCCTCCGGTTTCGTTCAGGCGAGCAAGAACGCCTGATGAATATTATTGGTCGAACAACCGAAAACTGAATATTAGGCAAGAACGCTCAGCTAGATAAGGTTTGCGCACCGGGAACGATGCTTCCCACAGCCGCCATCTTGTGAGCAGACAAAAGTTTGTGCCGCGAAGCCGCTCAATTCAGTGGTCTCCTGTGCCGCTTGGTCATTTACTTCGCACTCCGATTTGGAGCGCGTAGAAGCCATGCGCCACGGGAAGCTAATGAATTGAGCGGCATTTTTTCGCCCATTCGTCCCCCTGGCAGGGAACGGATGGACTTATTTTTTGAAGAAAGAAAGGAAATTTGATATGAAAAACGTGAATATGGTTATTACAAGGGATATGGATTTTGAAAACGTACTCCAGTCTATCATGCCCATGATTCGGAGTATCGCAAGACAGGCGGACGGTGTGTGTGGACTGGAGATGGAGGATGTGGAACAGGAGCTTTCCATCCAGGCGTACAGGTCTTGGGAGACGTGGGAGCCGGAGCGCGGGTCGAAATTCAGCACCTATGTTTATGAGGCTTTGGTAAAGCAGAAAAATTGCCTGATTCGGACGACAAAGGCGCAAAAACGCAATGGCGGGGTGACACCTGAGTCCTTGGATAAGATAATTGATTCCAAAGGCAGGGATGGAAAAGAATGCTGCCTGTACGACTTCCTACCTGACCCAAGCCAGAACCCGGAGGAGCAGATACAGTCGAGGGAGATTTGGGAAGCTGTTGAGAGGGCGCTTGATGGGATGCAAGAGAAGGGAAGAAGGGTGGTTATTGCGTTGCTGGAAGGACAGACGCAGTTGGAAGTCAGCCGTGCTGCTGGCATTTCTCAGCCTCTTATCAGTTATTACTTAAAGTCCTTTCGGACGAAGGTGCGAACAGAGCTGGGAAAAGGTTGGACAGAGTGATTAGGGCCTTTATATTTTGCGGAGAAATAGCATATAACCCTCCAACCAGTAGCTTAGAAAGGTTTACCATTATCTACGCAAGAAACTGAAAGGGGGATTTTGATGAAGAACCATTTTTCCAAGGCGGAAGAGCAGGCGCTTGCCACCATGAAAGCGAACGACCAGGGAATCGTCAGGGCGTTGCTGAATGGACAGACACAGCAAGAGGTCAGTTTCACCACCGGCATTCCTCAGTCTGTGGTCAGCTATACACACAAGATGTTTCGTGCGAAAGTGCGGGCTGAAATGGGGGAGGGCTGAACCGCGGCGATCAAATCAAGCACAAAAACAAGTGGAGTCACTGCTGACGGCGTCGTTTGACGATTGACGAAATGCGGTTATTTCGGTATAATGTCAGTAACAGGAAACACTTTCAGGAGGATATACAGCATGGTGTTGGAGAATAAATTGGGTGTCACCGACTCTGCAGAACTTGCCCGGATGGAGGAGCGGATCAGCAAGGCGAAGGCACTGGAGCTGTTTGAAACAGGTTTGTTGGATCAGTTTGAGATTGGGACATTTCAGGGGCTTGCACAAATCCACCAATATCTGTTTGGCGAGATATACAGTTTTGCGGGGCGAGTCCGTACCGTGAACATCGCAAAGGGAAATTTCCGCTTTGCCCCTGTCCTTTACCTGCAAGCGGCGCTGGAGCATATCGGGCAGATGCCGCAGTCCACTTTTGACGAGATCGTGGAGAAGTATGTAGAGATGAATGTGGCGCACCCGTTCCGGGAGGGCAACGGCAGAAGCACCCGGCTCTGGCTGGACGCCATTCTGAAAAAGGAACTCCGGCAGGTCATTGACTGGAGCCGGGTGGATAAAGAGGACTATCTGCTGGCGATGGAGCGCAGTCCTGTCAAGGATTTGGAGATCAAAACACTTTTGAGAGCGGCCCTGACCGACAGGATCAACGACCGGGAGGTTTATATGAAGGGCGTGGACGCCAGCTATCACTATGAGGGCTATGATGTTTACAAGACAGCGGATATAAAAGGTGAGCGTCCCCCCGAAACAGTCTGACTGGGACGCACGATAAATGCACAGACATAAAATTACGACAAGGCCGCACCTGCGGCCTTGTCGTTTTCATACGGCTGGAATAGACAATAAGATATATCAATACCCACAAAGGATGCTGGCCGTAGACTCCAATGGATATCCCAAACGCAAGAGCGACGAGCAAGAGTTTAGTCGAAACTGGGTGCGGTGTCAGACTCCTGCCGGCATTCTGGACACGCCGTCGAGCGCAGCATTCAGGGGGCATTAGACTGTGTGGATGTGAGCTTCCAATACACATGCCCAAAAGAGTAATTGTCTGTAAGGACATATATCTTCTTGTTTTTCTCCTTTAGTCATGTTATACTCAAAGACAGCTTGTCCGGTTAGGAGGCCCATATGGATATTTTTCGTGACGAAATCCTGTCTGATCTTCTATTTGCTCCTGAATATCTCCCTGATGTCCTCCAGTGGTTGGAAAAGCAGCCTACGGAGAATGGGCATATAAGTGTAGAGAGTGCCGGGAAAATATTAGATATTCTCAGTTACCCTTGTTGGAAGAAATTTTTTCAAGCATACACCAGGCCATGTGAGTTATCGGACGAAGACCTCGTTGCTGCGGAATATAAATTGCTTACAGAGACAGGGCTTGCTCGGATAGAGTCAGTGAAAATATTGGGTGAAATGCGGAAGAGTTACAATCTTTTCATGACAGAAACCGCCAAACAAATAATTTCCGTGCAAGATCCGTATCAAGTGGATCGGGAGAAGCGCAGAAGGAGTTTGATTCACCTGATTGCTGTTGCTGCGGTCAATGTATATGGTGTCATTGAGAAGGATTTGTTTATCAACCTATTTAACCACTATAGTGAGAGTCCGGCAAGAACGGAATGTTCCAGTGAATTGGCTTCGTTTGATCCTTTGTCGCCGGACGAGCTGGAATCTGCGTTGTCTCCCTATACAGAACTTCATGTGGATGTTCTTCTGGCGGGGAACCATCTGATGAACCGCCTTATAGGCGGCCCAGAAGATATTCCCCTATTCCTCTCGAATGTCTCTTCGGACAAATATTATCCCTTTGCCATGGAACCCCTTCTGAAATATGCAAATCCGGAGTATTTTGAAATGACGCCGGAGATTGCCAACTTTTTATGGCAAATAGAGGAGAATTTTCCTGATATAACAGATGGAGAGAAGCATCTGCTCCAACTCCTTTTCTCTCCCAGCTACCTCTCTGACTGGTCCCAGATGATTGAAGTGGAGCTATGCCCCATGCTAAAACCGCTGTCCGAGGAAACCCAGAGGGAGATTGCCGAGGCATTTGTAAGGGCGAAGCGGTCAGCTCGCTGCTGGAAATTGAGAGGTTACTCCGAAGAGGAGACATCCCTGGGAGGAGAGATGATTGAGGAGGACGTGAGGAAGTTTTTGAGGGTACTAGAGGAGTGTTGACTAAAAAAAATAAGGGGAGAGTCAGGAAAATTCCTGACTCTCTATTTTTTGTATTTTTGACTCCAATTTGATATTTTTCAGAACCATCGCATAACATGTTGCAATCTCCTCCCAAAAAAGTTAAATGAAGAAAGGTGTATATTATGAAGATTCAATCGCTTTCCGTCGTTGTTCCCAACAAAAAATGCATCAATGACTGCCAGTTCTGTGTCAGCAAGATGCATACTGACCAGTATAAGAATCAAATGGACGACAATCTGCCGTTCTTTGACCTGTACTTGAAGGACTATCTGGAACGACTGGAGTTCGCCCGGCACAACGGCTGTAATACTGTCATGCTGACCGGAAATTCCGAGCCGCAGCAGAACCGGAAATTCCTGACCTATTTCGGCATGTTCATGCAGATGATGCGCGACCCCTTCCAGTGGATTGAGATGCAAACTACCGGGGCTGGCATCGACCGAAACTATCTCCGGTTCCTCCGCAACCATGTCAGGATAAGTCTGATTTCCCTCTCGATTTCCTCACTGAGTTCATCCCGTAATGCGGAGATTATTGGCTGTCCGAAAAACATGGTTCCTAATCTTGCAGACCTTTCCAGGGGTATCAAGGAGTACGACTTCTCCCTGCGGTTCAGCTTGAACCTGACCGATGAGTTCGACAAGTTTGCTGACGATCCGGAGGCGCTGTTTAACTGCTGCAAATCCCTTTGTGCTGATCAAGTCACTCTGCGCGTCCTCTACTCTTCCTCCCAGACCACTCCCCAGGGGCAGTGGATTCGCGATCATGCTGCCAGCCCCCAGACCATCCAGGCCATCACCCAGCATGTTCTCACGCATGGAGAACTTCTGGGGACGCTGCCGTATGGTGCGAAGAAGTACAGCCTGAACGGGATGTCTGTTGTAGTGGACGCTGACTGTATGGCGAAGGACGGAGAAAAAAGGGAGATGTCCGAAGAGACATACAAGTATCTTGTCCTGCAGCCTAACTGCAAGCTGTATTCGCAGTGGGATGATCCTGCGAGCCTGGTTTTTTAGTGTAGGCTGGACATCCAACAACACGGAATGAGAGTTGTTCTGGTCTGTAGGGAGCAGCAAAATGGGGGATCTGGTAATTCCAGATCCCCCAAAAACTAAATGTTGTCGCAAAATTTAGAAAAGGAGACGCTAGATGTCTCACACATCTTGACTGGTGCCATCGGCATTCCATCGTAAGAAGGAGACTTCTGATGAGACAAAAGAATCCTCTTGCAGTCCCATTAGACGATTCAACCCCAACCAACTTTCGCCGGTTGGGGCTTTCTCGCAATGAGCAGGATAAACCTAGAGGAACTTATGGTTATGCGTTCATTCCATTATCCCTATACTTAGCATGCAAGGACCTTCTGGAACGATCGGAGGAACCCATCAACAAGCGACTGCGTAGCTATGTTGTAAAACTAGGCTGTTCAATTCATGTCAGAGCCGGATATTCGCCTGTACTACATTGGGCTCGATACCGCAGAAGAAAGCAAACGTCGGATTGCAAATCGAGTAGAACGTGGAGGGCATGATATCCCAGCGGACGATGTTGAGCGGCGTTTCTCTATGCGCTGGGATGCGTTGAAAGCAGTTTTGCCGTATTGCAATGAAGCTGCATTCTATGATAATAATAATGGCTTTGAGGAGGTCGCCTTTTATCGAAACGGCGAATTGATCCTGGAGGGGGATTACCATCCACAATGGATCAAGGACTTGGAACGAGAATTGCAACAGTAGAAATCACCCGGATCCAAAAAAAAGGATCCGGGTGATTTCTATTTGGTGATTATTGGATTTCCAGACGTCTGGATGTCGGGACAATTGCTTCCTTCTTCGGCATGGTAAGGGTCAACACCCCATCCTCATAAGCGGCGGTGATGCCGTCGGCTTGGATGTTGGAGATGTCGAAGCTGCGGGTGAAAGAGCCGCTGTAACGCTCGCAGTGGATGAAGTTGCCTTTGTCGTCTTTCTCTTCTGTACTGGTATTGCGCTGGGCGTTGATGGAAAGCCGGTCGCCATCGATCTCAATGGCGAGATCCTCCTTCTTTACGCCTGGCAGGTCAGCCTTCAGGACGAAAGAATCTCCTGCATCTTGGATGTCCGTAGCGAAGACGCTGGGAGTGTTGCCGGAGAAAAGCCGGCGTTCCAGATCTGCCATCTCACGAAAAGGATTGAAAAGGTCATGGGAACGGGTGAAAGGTGCAAGCTCAAACATGATTGAAAACCTCCAATGTTTTTTTATTTGTCCATATCATACTCCAGCTATATGAACAAATCCCGCATATATTATGTCCGGGATGTGAACTTTAGCGCTCTCCACATGAGAGTGCTAATTCTGCTCCTCCCCTAATATTCCTTGCCCATTTCTCATGTCATCTCCCAGAAATTTGAGAGGAGAAGAACTCTATGATCACACAAAAACGCCGCTGGAAGCCCACTCCGTAAGAGGTGGGAAGAAAGCGGCAGCGGGGAATTGGAAAGGAAAGAAAAGGGCTACAAGAGGGATTTCAAAAAGCATTTGCATTCTTCGCTAGAATAGTTTAATTTCAGCAAGTGCATATCATTGAAACATGAAGAATGAATATAGACATAGCGGTAGACTGTCGCCGCTACAAATAGTCTCCAAGACGGGGATCCATCCGCCAGTCTTCGGGTTGGTAGAAATGGAGCCGATGGGCTCCATTGGAGAATCAAGGTTTCTGAGAAACCTCCCTCATGGTCTTCCTTTTAGGAGATGGTTCCGCTTTCAAGCTGCCATATGGCAGCCCTGCGACTTGAGGATGGCGCAGACTGAAAACAATCTGCGTGGGCTGATGTCCCTCAGGAACCCCACCCCGTAAGGGGTGGGAGCAGTCAGATACATTCTATGCGAATCTCAAAAAAACGAAAGAAAGACCCCCTCTCTGCAATTTGCAGAAAGGGGGACGCCTTGTTGGGTTAGAATGTTACAAAAGAACCTGCGTGATATGTGGACTCGTCGATCTCATTCTGGTTGTTTTCGAGGGCCTCTTCGCGTCCGTACCCGATGCGGTCCAGCATGCTGCCATCAAAGTCATCCCGCCATTTGATGATCATGTTGTCTTGGATTGTAAGCATGAAGACCTCCTTTTGTGGTTAGCAGAATGTCGTCCCAGAAATGCTGACCAAGTGGCCCCACCAGTCAAAATCCTCAGGAAGTCCAAGTTGCGACAAGGTGGCATTTTCCTTGAATTCGTCCAGAAGCTCTTCCGGTGAGGCATACGCCATCTTGAACATCTCTGTTGCACGGGCAGCCGGAATGAAGCGGATCATGTCATCGGAATAACACTCCTCGATTGGATTTACTGCCTTTTCCGGGTACAGGGTTGTGATTTCCCCGTCAAATGCGGATGCAAAGCACCCATCCTCAACATCCTCCAGCCAGTCCAGGTCGTAATAGTCCTCCGGCAAACTGCCATCCCGAGCTGCTTTCGCAAATTCGCTCGGGGAGAGGGCTGCGACAGAATCAGGGACACAGTTGTCTGCCCGATCTGACGCCAGGGCAACATATGCGGCGATTTCTGCGTCCAGCAGGAATGCCGCATCCTCGACCATAGGATAATCTCTCGTTGACATTGTTCTGTCCTCCTTAAAATTTTCTGATCAGAGACACCAGTCGGCTTTTGGCTGCCGCATTGATCTCATTGACCTTTGCCGCTATCTCACAAACCTCCTCATAGGAGAAGTGAGAAAGTATATCCAGGTATTCGGGGTTCACCTGAATTGCTTCGATCCGCCGGCCCGGCACGCAATATTGGGTAAGGAATCCCTTTTTGCACGCCGTGTCAATGGTCTCGTTCCAGAACTTGCACGATGGCGTCCAGTCAATTCCCTGGATGCTCCAAATGGAGCTGCTGTCGTCGAACTTCTTCAGGATTGCATCCAGATCTACTTCCATTCCCCATGCATCCTCCAGGTAGAGCTGGGTTAAGGAACATTTGCGCTCAACATACCGCTTTACATCCTGTTCGACCGTCTCCTCGTAGGCTGCACCCTCCCAGATATGCTGATCGGGAGCCCAGTCATATGTGACTTCTGTAATGCGAAGGACACGCTTTTTTGACGTCTCATCATTAGGATGGTCTTCGATTGCAAGGTAGCGGCCCCGCCCGGGATGGTTGATGAATAAAACCTGGGTATCGGGATCCTTCTTTTCCCAGGCCCAATCCAGGAACTTCTTCATGTCTGGCATCTTATAGGGGACCATTTTCCCAGTCAGAAAACCATAGGTGTCAAATTCCTTGGAGATGGACACGATAGCCTCTCCCATATCCGCTCCGACGAAGGAGCGGTCAGGAAAAAACATCTTTCCCTTGCGTTCGCTTCCTTCCCACTCCGGATGCGCATTGACCCGGGCAAAGGGGCGGCCTTTGTCGTCCAGATTAAAATACACCTGGAATTCATTCTCCAGAGGTTCAATCTGCTCCGTATTGAGATATCCCCGCTGCAAGTCTACATGGCTGAATTTGAGGCGAGCAGCGGCTTCCAAAGCTTCTTCCGAAGTCAGGAACCAACTGGTGAACCCGTCTCCGTCTGCGTTGCAGGCGCGCCGTAGGACATCCTCAGACGTGGGTTGTGTACCGGTGTACAGAATGCGCTCTTCCTTTATGGAGCAACCTCTGTAATAGGTCCTCAACACGTCGCAGGCCCAGCCGCGGCAAATATAGACGGTATTGCTTCCAGATTGGCAGCCATCATACTCGGCATCGACAATGCGGTACACCTTTAGTTCTTTGATTTTTTCCATCTTCACTTTCTCCTTTTTTTGTAGCCTTTGGGGGTTCGTTAATTCTTTATATGAAAACACTGAAAAAAATATAAAGTCTACTTGATATTTTCCGGCGAGACGCTTTTACTGCCGGCACGAGAGATGTTTTTGTAGGAAGAACTTTTGAGAATATTTGATATTTTTTGGTGAGAATACATAACATTTCTGTTATCAACACCCTCCACTAAATCAAAGATTTGGCGGCGGGTATCTTTACTGTATCTTTATCCTCCTATGGCGTGGATAAAATACTAACAACTTTCTTCTTTATAGAAATTGGTATATTTGCATACCATAGCTCAACCCAAATACAAAAGGTTTGTTTCAAAGGAGAAAAAACACAATGAAGACGAACAAATTCAATCCCGTCCTGGAGACAATTCCCAACAAAAGCTCCTACTCCCCATCCGCCCTGTTTGGGCACTCCATCCGGATGATGCTCGACAATTCTGCCAATGCGGAAGTGCAGTTTCAAGAGCCGAAGGATGGTGGGGTGCTTGACGTTGTGATTTCTTGCTCTGAGGGGTCTCGATGTCAGGTAGTGTGTCATATCCAAAAGGACTCCCTGAACATTGATTTTTCCGCCGCTGATGAAAAGGCACCGGCCTCAAAGGCTCAGTTTCCTGCGCCCGTCCTTCGTCCTGAAGAACTTAAATCTGTCCGTATCCCGACCGACGAAGAATGGGATGCGTTCATGGATGTTACCGGTGAAAACAATGACTTAGCCAATTGGAAAAACATCTATTCCTGGACTCTTGGCGTCGGTAAATTGGCGTCGAATCGTGCGGTTCGGGGGTATCGCTTGGCCCGCAGCTGGGGCGGCTACAATGCAACGAATCGGCACGTGAGCGTCGGTTTTCGCCCCGCCTTTGAACCTCTGAATCCTGACAGTCTGGTAAGCGGACAGCGGGTTGTTGTCGGCACATTGTATATGGATGGAAAGCCTGTCGCTGTCCCTAAGAATTCAGTGTGTGACGGAGACATTTTGAACTACATTCCTGGGGCCACACTGGAGATGCGGGAGGCGTTGGACGATCCGGATTTCCAGGTGCAGACCATCAAGGTAGGGGATATTCTCGTTTGCGACAGAAACCTGCTGAAGATGATTTCCTGGACCGACATCGAGAACCAGGGCTTCTGCCCTGGTGGCGTTGCCGACGACTGCAAATATTGCTCTGGTAAGACCCGCATGTCCTTCCGGTGTGATGTCCGGACTCTCCGGGATGATGGTATTGTCGAGGATATCCCTGTTCCGTCTACCCGCTGTCCTTACTGTGGCAGGATTCTGGAAAAGGGCGTGAGCTGATGTCTACGGTCTACATTGAAATCGATGAACTTGCGGTGAACGCACTGGTTGCTGCGCAGAAGTACGGGCGGAATTTCGTATCCTACAAACTGATGGAAGACTACGGATTTCGTGTTGTTGAAATCCTGCACAATAAAGGTGTCACCGCCATCCTGCTGCTCTCCAGAGACCGTGCCAACGAGATGCTTCAGCGTAAGGCCGACTTGTTCGAGGAGCAGACGGTCGATGGGGAGAGGGGAATTTCCCTCCGAAACGGGAAGACAATCCACAATCTGATTGATCGATACATGGAACACCAGTCGCTTAGATTCCTGATGGCGTTCTGAATCTTTGTAGCGAATAGCGGCCCGGGGTGACGTTGCTGCCGGCATGAGAAGTTTTCAACGGCAGAAGTTTTTGAAAATATTCGATATTTTCCAGGAAAAAAGCATACTATAGACAAATGCGCCGTAAATCCAACCTCTGTTAGGCGCATAGTAACTCAAAATAGACCCAGACAAAGGGTGAACACAAAAAAGGAGCCAATTTTTATGAAAAGATATATTGATACCTATTATGATTTGACCTGCAGCGTTTGTGCAAAATCTCGTAGCACTGACTATGAGATGGGAATGGAGACTAGAAAGGATATACTGCTCAAGCACGCTCATTCTGAGGGCTGGCAATGCATCGATAAGCTTCTCTGTCCGGATTGCGTCCGCCGAAAGAGAGAGGGGGAGTGCTGATGCGCAAACTCAGCCTCATTCTCCCCTTCATTCTTCTCCTTGCGCTCTCCTCCTGTGCGGGGCCGGTGGTGATGGATAAAGTCTTTGTGTAACATTGTATTGGATGAGCATTTCTTTTTTAGAAAAACTATGGTACAATGGTTGAATCCGGAGCGCCTGTCGCAACAATTAAATGCGTGACCCGTGCCATTTCCTGGATGCTTTCGGGAACTGGCAGAGGAGTGAATAAGACGAGTGCAAATCTGCCATAGTTGACGGAACTTTCAATCTAAAAAAAGGGGTAATTTTATCATGAAGAAGAGTGAAGTTAAGATTGGCGGTATCTATTCCAATGGGAAGGGCCGTATTCGCAAGGTGGTCGACATAGGGCCGCAATATAAGCTCTATGATGAGCAGGAATGCCTTGAAAATTTGCGATATGAAATTGTTCATGACGGCTCAAAGAATAATTGTACCGCTGGTGAGCAAGGTAATATGACCGTAGCCTCTTTTGCCGCATGGGCAAAGGAGAGAATTTAGCCAGAATTTAACCCTTGGAAGGATTCATCCTTCCAAGGGCCTTTTTTTGCTATTGGAGATTTGTGATGGGACAGATAGATAGCTCAGGACGATCTCTTGCGGACACAGAATACTTTGTGAGCCACCCTGCGGCTAAAGCCGGGGACTTCGGGATCAAGTCCCTCTTCTTCTTTCCACTCGACGGTACGTTAGCCACGATTTTCGACCGTGCGACCTAGAATGACAGGCATTAAAAGGGGTTCTATGTTTCCAACAAATTGTGTAAACATACGTGGCTATCTAGTCACAAAATGTTCGAGAATCATGATTTTGGAAAATTCCTGAATCCATTCGATATTTTCCCAACCAAACGCATAATATCGAGAGACTAACAAACCGTATCTCCTGCCTCAAAAGACCTCCGCCCAGTCTTATATGTCTGTAGGGACATTGATGGGAGGAGGGCGGAGGCGGAAGGAGTAGAAAGGAAGGGAAAACATGAAACACAAGAATGTTGCGAGAAGCTTGAGAGAACAAGGCTATCTATGGGAGAAGGGCGGTGACTTATGAGAAAATATATCAAAGAAAATTCTTTCTTTATCTTCATCATCCTCATCTGCCTTCTCTTCAGTCTCCTCTTGATAGGACGCCGCTGGAGGGTGGAGTCCTCCAATAAGGCTTACGACATTGTCCTTGACTATGGAGAACTGGAATTGATGGCAGAGCAGAGTGGACATGATACTGTTTGGTGGCTGAATCAGTTTCAGGCCATGGGGATCAATTATGTAGGGTTGATGGAAGAGAACCTATCCTCACTGATGGAAGACCCCACCGCCGATGTGTCTGCCCTGTCCATGAGCAAGATCATGCAGTCTCCTAACTGGAAGGATAATTACCCAGAACCGTTCATCAGGGAAATTGACAAGCATGGCTATGACCGCTACGATGTCATTGTGGAAGCCTCCGGGGATGCCGCCGAGTTAGTTGCTCGTGGAATAGAAGGGAGGCTAGAAAAGACCTTTATTCATTATGAGGAATCTGACCCCATCCGTATCCATCTGGATGGAGAAAAGAAACACTACTTCCTCTTGGATGGCAGCATTAACGATGCTTTATACGCTAACAGCTCACAATATGTTACAGATATGCGAAGGGGATTTGCGTCCAGTACAGAAATTGAATCCTCGAAACTGCTGTATATTCCCCTTGGGTTGGTGCCTGAGAAGGTTGCGCTGATTCAGGATGCTGGGCTGGAGATTGTGCCCAGGACGGTGACATATGACGGCTACAATGGAGCCGGGTTCGCCGAAGACGTACTGGACGGGTATCAATCCTTTGGTATCCGTCCGAGATATATCCTTGCTGGTGGAGAGGCAGTGATTGGTGCTGACGATAAGGAGAGCAATCCGCTCTGGAACTATATTACAGAGAATGACATTCCTTTGGGACTCATCGAAACGAGCGTCCAGCGCGAGCATGTCAAACAGACGGGTTTAATTGAGATGGCAGAGGGTCAGAGTTATAATGCAGTCCGGGTCTTTTCCATGTGGGACTATGTACAGAACCGGTATGCTTATTACGGCTATGAGGGACCCGAGGAAATTGTCAACGAATTATACCGGGCCATCACCGAACGAAACATCAGGGTGGTATATTTCAAGCCAATCAAACAGCATGACAGCTACTTTGCCTATGTCACCGACCCGGGCGTCTATCGGGACATGTTTGAGAGTCTGGACGCAAGGCTTGCTCCCCACCACATCGTCCGAGGGGAAGCTCGTTCTATGGAGAATATCCAGTATCATCCCGTGTTCAGTCTGCCCATGGGTATTGCTGCGGGAATTGGCGGGGTTATGCTGCTGGCGCTGTTGCTCTCTCTGAATAAGAGGATTCAATTCATCCTTGCTGCCGGAGTTACCTTCGGAGTTATGGCGTTCATCATCATTGTACCCAATACCTCCCGGTTAATTATCAGCTTTGCCAACGCTGGCATTTTTGCCAGTCTCGCTGTGGCATTTTTCCTCCGGTCGGCAAAGTCCATCGGGCAATCCCTGTCGGAGACGAGCAAAGTCCGGGAGATAGTGGTGAAAAGCGTGGGTACGCTGGATGGAGCATTGCTTATTGCCCTTGCTGGAGCCATGCTGACCGCCGCTCCGCTATCCTCCACTGAATACATGTTGGAGATTGGTATTTTTCGCGGCGTAAAACTGGCACAGATGCTGCCTCTGGGAATGTTCTGCCTGCTGTTCCTGGCGTCCTTTGGGCTTTTTGAGAAGGAGCGTAGAGAGGATAGACTCCAAATGAAAGATTTCGCCGGCATCCTAAATTGGACGATCCCAGTATGGGGCTTCTTGCTACTGGGAGTCCTGTTCATGGCCGGGAGATACTATCTTGCCCGTACTGGGCATGAGACGTCTGTAACTGTCTCTTCTGCGGAACTCGTCCTGCGCAACATTCTGGAGAATATATCCTATGCCCGACCGAGAACGAAAGAATTTCTGATTGCATTCCCCTGTATCATGCTGACGGTTTATGCCTCAGTTCGACGTATGCCATTCTGGGTGGGCCTTTTTGGCCTCGCCGGCACGATAGGGATGGCTAGTGTGATTAACACGTTTGAGCATATCCGGACGCCGCTGTATCTTGGCTTTATGCGTACCGCCGGGTCCCTCGTTCTGGGTACATTGCTAGGAATGGCGTATATTTTTATATTTGAATTTTTGTACAAAATGGCGCAAAGAAGCCAGAAAGGGAAGGAGAATACATAATGTTAAAAGAACAAAAAGATAAGAGTATTTCACCGAGAGTGGCTAAAGTCTGCTTTCAAGCGGTATTTTTGCTTGGCATAATCTTGCTTGCGGTTGTTGTCAGATTTCTCTCCAATGACATCAGCCGGCAGATGAATGAAAAGCAGCTCTATCAGTTCAATCTGGCTGTCCCTCCGTCACTGCGGCAAACTGACTACGCAGATGTGGTGAGCATTGCTGATTATCCCAGTATGTATTTCAATGCGGATGATTATGCCATAATGTGGCGCTTTGCCGATACTTATAATATTGACAAGTTTCATATCCGGAACCTTGTCACAGGTGGCGATAGCAGACGCCTAAAAACTTTTCCGGACAGCTTAAAGCAGATTGATAGTTATATCAAGCAGAATGACATCTCAAGCGAGGACGCCCAAAATGCTATCAATTATATTTTGTCGCAGCAGGCAGGAGATATGCCCCAACAATTTGCATATCTCGTGGGTTAATACCATTAGCTGTGAGAACCCCGCCCCGAATGGGGAAAAAGTTAGATGTAGGTGTCATATTTTTTGTAAGGGAGGTGCTAACTCATGATAGAACTCAGAGGGCAGTATAATGCCGCCAAGGTATTTACGGACAACATTGACCGGGACGGTATTTCGCAGATTATTGCCATGATGAATCAAGCATACATGGCCGACAGCCGGATTCGCATCATGCCGGATGTACATGCCGGGAAAGGTTGTGTCATTGGGACGACCATGACAATTAAGGACAAAGTCTGTCCGAATCTAGTTGGGGTGGACATCGGGTGCGGAATGGAGACTGTGAGGCTCCGGGAAACGGAAATTGATTTGGAGAAGTTGGACGATTTCATTAACGCCGAAATCCCGTCTGGGTTCGATAATCGAACCAGTCCTCATGACTTGTCCAAGAAAATCGACCTCTCCAAGTTGTGCTGTGCAGACAGGCGGGAAATGCTGGACAATTATTATTGTTCTATCGGCAGCCTGGGCGGAGGAAATCATTTTATCGAGTTGGACAGGGATGATTCTGGCAGTCTCTACCTTGTCGTCCATTCTGGCAGCCGCCTGCTGGGCGGGAAGGTTGCCAGTTATTATCAGCGGGAGGGGGCCAGGACACTGACCAAGGAGGCGCAGGTTGAGGCCATCGAGAAGATGAAGGCTGCTGGGCGGCAGGCGGACATTCAGGGAATGCTCAAATCCACAGATTTTAATGTCCCGAAAGACTTGGCATACGTTACAGGGTCTCTCCTGGAGCAATATCTGAACGACATGAAGATTGCTCAGGAATTTGCTGCCCTGAACCGGCAGGCAATTGTCTGTGATATTGTTAAGGCGTTTGGGCTTCATGTGGAGGAACAATTCACTACAACCCATAATTATATCGATTTGGAGAACAATATTCTTCGGAAAGGAGCCGTCTCCGCACAGAAAGGGGAGAAGATCTTGATTCCGATGAATATGCGGGACGGGTGCCTGATTTGTTTGGGCCGTGGTAACGAGGATTGGAACTGCTCCGCTCCTCATGGAGCTGGACGACTTTTGCGACGAAGTGATGCAAAAGAGCTGCTGGATTTGGAGGAGTTCCAGATGGAGATGGAGGGCATCTATTCTACCTCCATTGGCCTCAGTACCCTGGATGAAAGTCCCATGGCATATAAGCCCATGGGAGGAATTCTGGAAGATATTCGTCCCACAGCCTCCGTTCTGAAAATTATTCGCCCCGTTTATAATTTCAAGGCCCACTGATAAGAGAGCCGACAGGGAAGAGCTTGCGAGTATGGTCTTTCAAAAGTGAGGTAGGTCTGAAACATGCACACATTTGATGAGGTGGCTGGATACCTGGACGATATTGTGGACGCGCTTCCCGGCTATATCCCCCAGTCCCTCCCCGGTGGAATCTTCCTGATTCCAGAAGCGAAACCACACCCCAGCCTTCCGTTCCCGCAGTATATGGTGCTGGGGGAGTATATCCGGGATCCGCTGGGGGCGCATATCCACGTATACTACAATTCTGTCATGGCAAAATACGCCGATGCGAGCGTAAAGGACATCCAGGAGGCGCTCAGAGAGGTTATCCTCCATGAATTCCGGCACCACTTCGAGTTCAGAGCGGGCTGCCGGGACTTGGATATCGAAGACCAGCAGTTTGTGGCAGACGCAAAGGAAAAATTGTAGCGAAACAAGAATTCCCCTCTTCTGGGCCTGATTTTAGGACAGGAGGGGGGAAGTTTTTAGGGACTGGTCCGGCAAGAGTCAGCGTTTTGTATTCCCAACCGACAAAGTCGGTCGGGGTTGTTCAAAAAGAAACTTTTTATACTTTCGAATTGTTTTGCATAATACTTTTCAACCATAGACAAAAGAAGAAGGCAAAAAACAGGGTAAAATAAAAAAGGAGGATACTCTATGAAGTACCAATTCAGAACAGACATTGAAACAAAAGTCCCCACCTGCGCCCTAATCGAAAACTACCAGGATCTGAGTATCGCCATCCAGAACGGCGACTGGGACCTGGTTGAAGTAGTCGCCGACTGTCTGGCGGATACCATCAATGACTATACGATTGTTCCGGAGGGCCTGCATATCAAGCCCAGCGGATCGTCCATGGTTTTAATGAGTGAAGAGTCTGGGGTTATTGTGGGAGAAGACGGGGAGGATATCCGGTGCATTGCCGGCATTCCTGTTTCGGATGCCTTGTGCGGGGACTATTCCCAATGCCCTGACTGCTTCTACAAAGAGTCCGGCTGCCGCCCGGAAATCGGTCGGGTGCGGCTGAGAGAGGGAGAAAGGGGAGTATTCGACACGAAAAACCCGATGCCGTCCCGTATGCTGTTGGATGAACTAAAAAAGGTGTACATTGCGGGAGGTGACCGATTCAATGGATAACGGAATGGACTATGACGTTCAGACTACAGTAAATTTCCAGCTGGACTTTGACGGATCCGGCGAATTCAATATGTTGCTGCTCCCGAATATACAGAAGCAGTTTGTGCAGCATGTTAAGGAAGTCTATGAGAAGGACAATACCCTAGGCACCGGCTATGTCTCCAGTGATCTGAATTTCCGTTTTGATGGACGTATGGTGCAGCTGGAATATACCTTTCACTGCCATGACGAAAACGAGCGTGAAGCGGAGAGCTTCTCCACCTACAGTGTGCAGTGTGTTCAGGAGACACTGGAGGAGTTTGGCTGTAAGGTCAGAAAGATCGACTGTAAAGCTGAAGAAGCAGACATGACGTGGCTGGATCGGCTGGAGGATGCGATTTTCGGATAAAGGACGATGGGGATACAGAACAGGGTAAAACAAAAGGAGGATGCTTTATGAAATACCAATTCAAAGCAGACAGTGAAACAAAAGACCCCACCTGTGACCGAATCGATAAGGACTTCGGACTGAAAGAACTCCGATTCCTCGTTTCCCATTTGGGGCCAGGCGATATTTCCGATGACGATCTTGGTCAAATGTTGACATTGGTGCGGGGAGGTGCCAGCAGAGACATCGACCCGGTCTTCCAGACTGGAAACTTCCGCTGCTGGCTGGATCGGCATGTGTTAAAGAACTATTTCCGGGTGGAGATTTCTATTTTGGATCCAGCGCATCCGTTCCCCTCCCAAAAGGAACTTGGGGAAATTATGAAACATTATGGGATATACGGCGAGGCACGATACTTCATCATGTACGGAACCAACAAGGTTCCCACAACAATTTCGCTCTCCGTGGCAACGGATGAGGAGATAAACCCTATCACAAAGCCCCTCCCGCTCACTCTCAGGCAGGCCCGCGTCCTTGATTCCAGAGCTAAGGGTTGGTCATACATGGATATCGCTATGGCTGAAGAATGCAGTGTGGACAAAGTTATTGATACCTTGATGGCGATTCTCATCAAGTCCCGTCAGTACGGGTTCCGCCAGATTTGGCCAGAAGAGATGGAGATGACTTTCTCTGAGGATGAATATGCCAAGGCAGTGAAGCTACCGGAGGAAAAGGAAGGGAAGGAAGCTAAGTAATGGATACTATTCAGTATACGATCGAGGAACTGTGTCTCTCCGGCGCAGTCGGCGTTGGTAACTGCAGCAAATCCACGTTATACCGGTATGTCCGGCAAATCAACGAACGGTTGGAGCGGGAGAACTACGATTGGCGAGTAAAAGCAGATGCAAAGGACATGACTATCATTGTAGTCTGACCCGACGATTTTCCCAAAAGACAACCCCCTCTCTTTTCACGTTTTGGGAGAAGAGAGGGGGATTTTTGTGGGGATTATGAGGTATTCAAAGCCAAGAATCCAGGGGGATGTTTCCTGGCGAACCTCGTAAAAATCCCCGGTCTCTTCCCATAGTAGGAAAAGACAGAGGATTTTGCGGATGGCGAAGAGGGAGGGATTCGAACCCCCGGAGCCTTTCAGCCCGTCGGTTTTCAAGACCGACACCATCGACCGCTCGGACACCTCTCCGTATGGCAGCCGCAGATGGAATCGAACCACCGCCTCCAGGGTCAGAACCTGGCGCACTAGCCACTATGCGATGCGGCTATATATGAACTCCGACTCCCAGGCAATTCCCATGCCGGCCCAGAGAATACTGGGAGATAGGAGTTCTGTGGTACCTTTGATTGGACTCGAACCAACAACCTTCTCCGTATGAAGGAGCTGCTCTGCCAACTGAGCTACAAAGGCATATTGGGGTGGACGGCGGAACTCGAATCCGCGACCTCCTGGGCCACAACCAGGCGCTCTAACCCAACTGAGCTACGCCCACATGGCGACTATGATGGGACTCGAACCCACGGCCTCCAGCGTGACAGGCTGGCGCTCTTCGCTACTGAGCTACATAGCCATAATGGCGGCTCCTGCAGGGTTCGAACCTGCGACTTTCCGGTTAACGGCCGGACGCTCTACCAACTGAGCTAAGGAGCCATAATGGCGACTACGAGGGGACTCGAACCCCCGACCTCCGGCGTGACAGGCCGGCGCTCTTCGCTACTGAGCTACGTAGCCAAATATTGGCGGTTCCTGCAGGGTTCGAACCTGCGACCTTCCGGTTAACGGCCGGACGCTCTGCCAACTGAGCTAAGGAACCGTATGGTAAAGGGGAGGGTATTTACCATCAAAGCTTGCAACCTCCTCAGGGAACCCCTCTTTGATTATCCGGCATATGCGCACTTAACCGGCCCTTCTGGCAAGGGCGAGGCGATTCGAACACCCGTCAACGGTTTTGGAGACCGCCGCTCTACCAATTGAGCTACACCCCTATATTCTGAAAAGAAAAACTACGCCAGCCTTTGGGTCTTACCCATTGGCTGACGTATCATGCATGCATATCTAGTGAGACAGATATTCAATCCACCTCACCCTGTCACCAAACAGGGATTTCTATGCAAACCATACTTTGCCAAGGGCGCAACGAACCGGGACTGGTGCATATCTGACCAATCCTGATGATTCATATTCTGCCGAATGAAGCAAGTACGCAGCATATTAGTGATCTCCTTTCTGGTGAAGTCTATGGACCTATTGTAGATCGGTTTTCTCAAAATGTCAAGACCTATTTTTAATATTTTTTTGTCTCCGTGCATAGTATATAATGAATAGGACGCCGGTAAGGGTAATAGGAATATATATGGGCTTAAATTTCCTCACGGATGCAATCCTCCTTCCTAAGACTGATTCGTATAGGGGGAAACCGTGGAAAGTATTATAAGGATGAAGGTCGCAAAAGTTCCTTGCGTTATTCGATATTTTTTTAGACAAACGCATAATATAAAGAAATCATAACAAGGAGGAAGTTGTCCATGGCTGAGCAATTTGCCGCTTTTTCTGCCTGGGTTCAGATCAAGACCGGGACAGTCCCATACATATCCCTGCTTTCTATTCTACCGAAGGATATCTTCCAGTACATCCTCATCGGTACTGCCGCTATTCTTCTTCTGTTCATTACCCTCCTTCTGGTTGGGATTGGAAGGGGGATGAAGAAGGGGATGAGGCAGAGGGCGATCCGAAAAGCGTTTGGAGTTACTGACTTCAAAAAATTTCAGACTCGCCGCATGGGCCGCCCAGGGTCAAAATATTATACTGACAATGGCTCCAACTGCTTTGAAATCGTTCTTCCTCACTGGAAGTTCGCTAATGAAGACGGCAGCAGACAGAATCGCCGAGTCAATAAAGTCATCTGGGAGGAGTGCCGTCTGTGGCTCCATGACGGGCAAAAGACCTACGTTCTGACCACCAGCGACCCATACGACATGATTTATCTGGTCCATACTCTTCGAGATAGGGGTGTTGACGTTGCTCCCTGCGCCCAGGAACTGGATAAACAGGATCAGCTTGAAAAAGCGAAGAGAGACCCGGAGGTTGTTCTGGGTGAATTGCTGGAGAAGTGCGAGGGGGAAGAAGATCGGTTTGCTGAAATCTGCCGCCAGCGCATGACTATCCGAGGCATGTCTCTCACTGACGCTCCGGGTAACAACAATGGCATCCAGTTCTTTTTCCGTAAGGACTCCCAGCCGGTCACCGTGCGCTGCCAGCTTGTTTCCAGGGATTATCTGGTTGGGATCGAGGAAATGAAAAGGGTGAGAGAGGGGGCATCGGCATTGTTTGCTCCTTCCTGCATGTATATTACAACTGGACAGGTGTCCGTGGCGGCGGCAGGGTTCGCTTTGACAAATGAAATCAATATCGTTGCCAATGACCAGTTAGTGGAGATACTGGAAGAGAATAAACCCGTCCCGTCGGACAAGGCATACACTCGCTGGGAGTTGACCAACGAGGATCTGAAGAATCTACTCTCTGAGGATTTGCTGTCCAGAATTTTCTGATACGAGAGAGCGCTTCTAGGCGAGGCGCTCTCATCTCTTTCAGGGACTGAACTACCCCCATGGCTCAAACTAGCTGCTTTACGCTGTATTTGCTAAAAGAGTACTTTTCCAACACGATTCTCTTCATGCCGGTCCCAAACAAACGGAGAATGGAAGATTCTATGATGAAATTTTCCTACAGATATTCAGCCTCTTGTGCAAAAAAAGGAGGGAAGCGCTTCGTAAAGAAACGCCTCCCCCAAAAAACGAGTTTGTTAGCAAGGATGAGGGCAAGTATCACAATCGTACCGATGCCACGCTCCGGTATCGTCCTGATACATACAGTTGTCAGCTCCCCAGCAGGCAACGTAGTGCGCTAACGCTTCCGGGGAACCATCTTCCAGGTTGTCTACGGTATAAGAACCATCCTTTGCGGTTGCGACTCCAGTTCCGTGGCCGCGATCTTCGTCTGCATAGGACCAGGTAAAGTCTACATCCGGAAAATCCTCGTGAAGGGCGGACATGATAGGAACAGGCTCGCTCCAAGCGGTTGAAAACCTAATCTCACGCTTTTCCCAATCCACACTTGTCTCGCTGGCATTCCACTTGGTACCCCAATGTTCGCAACACCAGTCGTACCAATTCATGGCTCCGTACTTCTGGAGGTTTTCGTAGCTCTTCTGTCCCAGCCGAAACAGCCTGCTTCCATCTTCTGTCTCAATGTACTGCATCAGAGCCATGGGACTGAGCAATTCGCCCCAGCCGGAGTTCAGACTTTTCCTGATTCGCTTAGGGAATTGGGCGACGTCATACCCCTCTTGCCCCTTGAAATAATTCATCTCCGGAAGGAAGGGGTACCCCCAGTAGGAGTCCTTCTGCATCTTCAGCGTACCCTTTACAAGTTCCTTCAGCTTCTCCAACGCCTGCTCCGCAGTGGGAGAAATTTCCTTTCTGGGGGAAATCAGTGCGGCAATGGCGTCGTACTCCTGGCGGCAAGCTCTCCAGTCGCCCTCTGTGAAGACATCCTGGAATGTTATGGCGTCCAGAATTCGACTCTCCATCATCTCAGGGAATTCCAGGACGGCCTTGTACAGAATCACACCTTTGTCGGAGTCCGAACTGCTTTCGATATCGAGGTCTTTCGGCATGGGGATAAGCGCGTTAAAATCAAAATTGACATGATTACTCTCGCACGCCCGTCTTGCATTTGCGGCGGAGACAAATGCGTTTGATTTTTTCCGGCTATCCCTCCGCAGCATCTTCAACATGACCGCTTCGAACCTCTCCTGCGGGACATTCTGCCCGATTTGAATGATATTACGCGTCCAGTTAGGCATAGTATATTCTCCTTTTTACATAAAAATCCTTTGTCATAAAGGTTAGAATATACTATGCGGTTACATTAAAAATTATAAAACATACAAAAGCAATTTTATATGCGATATCTTATATAGTTGGAGTAAAAAATATTGACGAATCGTAAAAAGTCCCATATAATGAAGTAGAAAAAACTTTACATTTTTTAAGAAAAACAGGGGGTGCTTCTATGGAATATAACAAGCCGGTTTCGAGTCTGAAGCCTGGTGACGATATTGAAGGGTTTTACATCCTGAAGAATGCGGCGAGCAAAACATCCTCTTCAGGAAAGCCTTTTTTATCTGGGTCTCTTTCTGATAAAACGGGCAGCATTGATCTGAAAATCTGGGACTATCCAGGCCCGATTTCCTCCACGAATGAAGGCTCTGTTGTGAAAATCCGAGGAAATGTGGATTCTTACAGAGGTTCACCGCAACTGGTAGCATCAAGGATAAGGCTGATACAGGAAGGAGATCGCTTTGATCCTGCCGCCCTTGTTCCCGTTGCTCCTATTGACGCAGATGCGGCCTGGACGGAGCTTTTGGCTGCAACTGCCGCTATCCCTGACAAGGATTACCGAGACATCTGCCGGTGGATGATTGAAAAATATGGAAAAAAATTCCGGGCTTTGCCTGGAGGGAAGAGCGTCCATCACAGCTTTTTAAACGGGCTTCTGATGCACACGCTATTCATGGCCCGTACGGCGCAGACAATGGCAGACTTGTATGTGGGAGTTGTAGACCGAAGCCTTCTGGTCGCAGGAACCATTCTTCACGACTTTGCTAAGTGCGAAGAGTTTGAGATCTCCAATATGGGGCTAGTTACTGATTACTCTGTAAAGGGACAACTTCTGGGGCATTTGGTCATGGGTGCCCAAGCAGTTGCGCAGGCGGGGAGAGAATTGGGTGTGCCGGAGGAGAAGTCCGTGCTGCTCCAGCACATGATACTCTCTCACCATGGTGAACCCGAATTTGGCGCAGCTGTCCGCCCCATGTGTGCAGAGAGTGAATTGCTGCACATCATCGACCTCATGGACAGCCGCATGGAGATTTACCGGGAGACGCTGGGGGAGATGGAGAGCGGGACATTCTCGCAGAGGATTTTTGCCTTGGGCAAGAAGGTATATAAGCATCAATAGCCTCGTCAGAGTCAAACCCATATAAATGCCAAGAGGAGGTTTTTATGAAATACAAATGTGCAGCCGCAATATTTACCCTTTTTGCAGTTCTGGCTTCGAACATCATGTGTGTTACGGTTACTGCTGGATACTGCGATTTGCTTTGGGGTGGAAAATACGCCGGTTCTAGCGCCCCGCCAAGCACAGCATTCATATTCGCAATCCCCTATTTGCTTGGAATCCTTTTATTTCTTGCGATAGCCAGTCTTTGTCGAAGAAAAGACGCCGACGTTAGAAGAAAGGTTGAGGGGAAGGATTGGAAAGAGGTCTTCCGAAAAGCAGCGCCGTTGGTAGAGGACTATTTATCGGAACATCCTCGTTCGGATGAACTCGTATTTATCCAGAGCATCTGCCGCACTTGCGATATCAGCCGGGACGATGCTCTGTGGGTAATTAGGGAAATCCGGAGAGGAAAATCTGCACCAGCATAATTGCAGCTCTAACTGTCTCCCGGGATGAGTGATGGGGATGGACGCAAGGAAGAGTGTCTGGGGCCGGCATGAAGAGCTTCGCCGCCTGCTTTCAAAGGAATATGTACAGCTTTTTCTGAGGGACTTGATATTTTTGTGTAGAACCGCATAATATAAGAAAAATGAGATGAGATGCTGACTGAGCAATAGGCTCAAAAAGGGAGAAAGAGGAGGAATCGAGATGAACATTGAGAGAAAAGAGTATCTGATTGCAGATGGAATCGGCGAAGTCAAGTTTATCGGAACGAATTACATCGTTTCTATGATGATAGATGATGGCAAGATGCGAATCGGCACTATGGAGTACCACAAGCCTCTCTGCGCCCCCAGCGCCAAAATTGTGTCTGATGGAACAACTGTCTGCATTGACCTTGACTTCAATCTTGTCCCTGTGACCACCGAGAACTGGGGAGAGGTCAAGAGACTGACGGACGGGATGATGGAATTCTATAAGGAGTTCCTAAAGCAGTTTGGCCGTGAGCTGCTGGACTCTCCGACAAACGCATAAATTTAGCCGCTTTCCTAATGGGGAGAGCGGCTTTTTCCTTTGCCTGAAAGACGAGTTTCAATTCTGACATTTATAATTTTGCTGGATTGCGCATATAACGGGCTGTTCCTAAGAAACAGAACTCCAAAGGAGGAACTCAAGTGAATTATATACAAACAAGAAATAGGAGCAGCATTCGCATCCTTGCGGCATTCCTTGCCGCTTTTCTCCTCGTCCTGATGCTTTTCTCGACCACCGCCCATGCGGATTTTGACTCTGCTGCCTGTAATTACTTGCAGATTTCCTTTATGCAGGTCCAGCAGAACAACCTATCGACCCTGCTTGCGCTGAATGAGGGCCTGTACTACAAGTCCCCCAATCTTGGCGGCGTTTACGCCCATGTAATGGATGTCGCTGGCGATGACGGACAGGTTGGCATCGGCTTTTGCGGGAACCATGCTAAAGCCCTGAATTCACGACAAGTTCGCAATGATACCTGGACATACGCCGGACTCTGGACTCCCGGCGGCTCAGCTCCGTTCCTTGATTATTACTACGCAACCAACTTCGAGAGCGATCTCATCCGGGCTGAAAATCCAGGACAGACAGAGGAGTGGTATGCTGGGGCGCTGAATACGGAAGAGTGGGGCTATGCCAAATACTGCACCGCCAGCCAAATGCACCGGCGCATGGCAAACCAGCTGCTTGCCATGGGCAATGAGTTCTACGTCGAAGACATGAGATGGAAGGCACTTGCTAAGCGGACAAAAGAAACCAGGCGGAATAAAAAGGGGAAAATCCTCTCGAAGACGCGATACGGAAAAAGCATTGCCAACAAGGCACCTGCCATGTTTCTCGCTATTCTGGAACAGAAGGTCATTGCCTCCGGCGGAAGCTTTCAGCGAATCGTTACCTGGAAAGCGAAGGCTTCCCAGTTCAGCCATGAAACCGGAAAGTGCAATAAGAAGAAGCTTTCCCAGAGGTGGCATTATCTTGAAGATGGTACGAAGGTCCAGCGAGACCTCTATTCGGCATTTCTCATTCAGCATACCAACAAGAATCTTGAGTCCTTTAATTTAAGGACTTGTGAAAAAGATTTTCCTATATTTCTAAAGATGCATCAGGAAGAAATTGAGAGATTGCAGTCTCTTGATAAGCGTATGCCTTCCAGTATGGGCATTAAAAAGGCTGCCTGAAAATAATCCAAGCAGCCAATCTAATATGGTTAAAGCTGAAAAGCTTTTAATATTGAACCTTTCAACCACTAGCGGTAGACTGTCACCGCTACAAATCATCTCCAAGACGGGGATCCGTCCGCCATCCTTCGGGCTGGTAGAAATGG
>OFGA01000334.1_pt1 | contig 41697 bp, 54 predicted proteins | sample 1521471 | NCBI WGS metagenome assembly OFGA01 (sample SAMEA3504086, study PRJEB24116) | mouse gut metagenome | biome: mouse gut; feature: mouse-associated habitat; material: faeces | place: Denmark | collected 2011 | reverse complement strand
GTACGATGCGTGTTGTCGGCAGCAGACGATAGCCTACGAAAAAGATGAGGCTGTGGCGGAGCAAAGAGCGCTAGAGGCAGGATATTCCGGTCTGGTGATTTGTGATGTCGATACTATGCACATTGAGTTCTTAGGTTGAGACGAGAGGATGGATGATAGTGAACAGGGTTGTCAAAGAGTATAGGAAAACAGCGCAGGGCTATGTTGATGTTGTTGTCATGGATGTACGTGACCTTTTCTATGGAGAGTATAGCGCATAAAAACTGGTTGAATCCGGTGGCTACGTGATGGTTTTTAGCCATCGCAGCTTAGGTAAGTGCCTTGCTAAAGCGCAGGAACTGTTTGATAAAATCTGAATCGAGGCAACTAAGGAGAACCCGCTGAAAATTGCTCCTTGGCGCCAATAGTTACGAACCAGAAAGGATGATAGCTATGATTGTGGTAAATAGGGAACTTATCAAAACTGTGATTGAAAGAGCCAGCGACGGTCTTCCTCCGCAGAACGTTCTGCTTGTGACTGTATTTGTTAATGGCTATATGTATGATGGAGAGGCCGAGAAGCAGCTTTACCACGCATTGATGAGATGTGATGACCTGCAAAATAGCTATCTGGCTCACGGTATCGTGTCGGCTTATTGCGAGGAGCATGGTATCCAGTGGGATATATGCCGGGTTATCCGCGCCACCCACTACCCGAATGGATCGAGCGAGGGCCATTTTGTTATCGAAGCTATCGTAACGCCACGCGTTGATGAGGAGGACTAAGCTATGAGTGTTTTTGGGCAAATTGGAGAGAAACCGCATATAGAGCTGGCGAATGTGAAAATCGGCAAATGCTTTATTTATGGAGGCATTGAATGGGTGAAACTGGATCAGAATGGAGATGAAGTGATCGCCATTGCCGCCGAACCCGTGTTCAACCGGGCGTTTGATGAAGAGAACCGGAACGACTGGCGCGTTTCGTCCTTGCGCCGGGAACTGAACGGCCCGTTCCTTGACGCGCTGATTCGGGAGGGTGCAAACCCGGCGGCTTTCCTTGAATGGGAAAGCGACCTGACCGCTGACGACGGAATGACGGACTACGGAACCGCACGGGACAAAATCGCTTTGATTTCGTGCGAAATGTACCGCGAATATCGTGCTTTAATTCCGAAAATCGGGTGCCGGTGGTGGACGCTGACCCCATGGACGTGTGACCCTGAATACTCGTACAACGTCCGCGACGTCGATTCCTCCGGCGCGATGGGCTGGGACCGCGCGTACGATGGCAACTGGGGCGTTCGCTCCCTTTGTCATTTGGAATCTTCAATCTTTGTATCTGTTCCCGATGAAGAGGGAATACAGATGAACAGAGGTGGAACTATCGAGGAAGCCCGCGACGCGGTGCTTGGAGAATTGAATGACTTCCCGGAAAGCCTTTGGGGAGACGCTGTTTTGGCAGTAGTGGAATTTCTCTTGAAACGCAAATTACCAGAAGAAATGCCAGTGATAAAAAGCTGCAAATTCTCATCTGTTTGGGATGGCGGGATTGAAATAATTACTAACTGCCGTGTGAATACCAGCACAAAAGAGGTATTCGATATTGACATAGCAGATACAAACGGGCTTAAAGCGCCAGACGGAGAATATGTAATCATAGATGGAAAAGGTTTTCCGGTATCAAGACGAGGTGAAGGATGTACCGCATATTGGTACGAATAAACTATTTGTTTTTGGACAATCGAAAGGAGATCTGTTATGGCACAATATGGAATAAAGATTGAAGAAATATTGCGAAGGACTGTTATTGTCGAGGCCGACAACCTAGAAGAAGCGATTGAAAAAGTGCAAGATGCCGTTTGGTGCGATGAAATAGTGCTAGATGCTGATGATTACGCTGACCGAGAAATTGAACCGTCTGATAATTGGCACGAAGGGATTATTCCGGAAGGGACAGATACAAGCTTTTATTGGCATCTTGGAGACGATAGTATGTCCTGATAATTTGAGAAAGAGCAAGTGGATGTTACACACAAAATCACTAAAAGGCATGTGATGGCATTGTTTGTCACGTTTGTTATGTGATATTTTGTATCATGGATATTTTATTAAATGATTTGTATGTATCTTTGCACCTTAGTATTTCCAAACGGAAACAAATGTTTCCTGAAAAATGGAGGAGAACTTATGGGAAAAATCACTTTAGTACCCCCCGATATATCTGGGATAGAAGGCGGAGTTGAAACAATAACCGAATGTGTGACTAGCGTATTTGAAGTCAATTCCGATGGCGAACCTGTAAAAACGAAAGGCTGCCCGGAAGTACATAAATGCAAAATACTTGCATCGTTGTCAAATGGGACAGTATCATTGTCTGTAAGGGACGTTGGAATTATGGTATCTGTTCGTTTAGAAGACATTTCTACTCTTGTTCGTGCTGCTGAGTGCGCGGCAGAAATTTGCCATTAAATGATTGAACAAAACAATATGAAGACTAGGTATAAAATTGGTGCGCAACAAAAGTGCGCACCTTTTCTTTTGGCACATGAGGAGCTAGATGCTAGTTCGGATATTTTGTTCATCTGAGATTAAATTGCATAGCCTTGAAATTGAATTTCTAAAAGCCGTCATATTATCAGGTTCATTAAAACCTTCTAGGTTGATGTATACAAACTGGTCTGTATTTCGAACAATTGAGAATTGCTCCCGTCCGCATTCTGGAAATTGAGTAAGAAAATCGCGAAGTTTACCTATATGCCAACTGCTATCAAGATTGGCAAGCAATTCTGGAAGACAGATTTCTATTGCTGCTTGAAATCCATCTTTCCGATGAGGCCATGCTACTGCGCGGAAAAGAGTTAAAGAACCCTGTTTTATAGAAAACGATGGGTTCTTTGCACCACGTCCAAAGCTACAAGCAAGCCCTATTTCTTTTGAAAATGAAATGATGCTTTGCAGGACTGGCACTATATGTTGGCACCTGTTATCGAGCAGGACTTTTGAAAATGAATCCATGCTCCATTGGATGCCAGATGCTCGCGGTTGCTTATTTTCTATGCTGTTTCCAATAATGCTGGAAGTAAGCAGGGTAGCGTTAGCCGTTTTATATTGGCGCAGTTCTACCCCGTAAACTTCAATGTTTGGCATAGAACGATCCATAAATTCAATCAGGGCTTTTAGCGAATCCGGAATGTGATCGGCTGCAAAAATCAATTTCATCTTCTCGGCCTTCAGGCAAGTTGCAACTTGTTCCCAAAATTCATCGGTGTCATAAATTGCCTGAATTTCCTCAGAAGGATTGTTTTCCTTAAAAGATTGGCGGAGTTTGGAAATTTCGAATGAAGATATCCGAGAAGCGTAGTCTAACATTTGAGCTGTAACTTCCCTGCGAATGCGCGTATCGCTGCAACGTTTTACCTCGACCAAAGCAGGTATGCCGTTTTGGTCTATTAGAAGATGATCAAGAGAGAAAGAATTGCTACTGTCTTCGTTTTCCGAAATACTAAATTCTCGCTCAATAAGGAATAGTCTGGCATCCTCTGAATCGTTGTTGCGAAGCAGAAGATTTGGGTTGTCTTCGATAATTTTTTGGAGTACAGCTTCTTCATCGTAGATATGCTCGCTCATTTCGATAGCTTTTCCGTTTGACAGAAAAAACAGATTGCTGCTCATTTAATAACCCCCTTTTTCTTTTGGATATTGCTGCTGTATTGGCTATGACAATGTACTATGAGATAACAATAAGTAGTCTAATAGCTTATAATAAATTCTAACGTCATTGGTCTATTGGTGTCAACAAAAATTAGAAGTATCAATTAGTTTATGTAAAAGATAAAAGAACATTTCCTATTTGCGTGGAGGAGAGGGATTATGCAAAGATATTTGTTTGTTGTTGCACATCCTGACGATGAGGTGTTGGGAGCTGGTGCGACGATACATATGCTTTCTGAAAAAGGCAATGAAGTTAATATTTGCATCCTATGCAGTATGGCGGAGGCGAGGTCAAATAGACCAGAGTCGTATGAATTACAGGATGATTTGTATGCCTCAATGGAAACATTGGGTGTTTCGAATTTTTATACAGGGGAATTTGTTGACAGCAAGCTCAATTCATTTCCGCATCTTTCTGTTGTGCAGTTTATCGAAAGCGCCATTGCGGATAGCATGGCGACTCATATTATCACACACCATCCAAGCGATTTGAACAATGACCACCATATCACATCGCTTTGTTGTCAAGAGGCTGCAATGTTGTCTATGCGTATGACGACCGAGGTTCCACTGGTAAAAAGCATATCTTATATGGAAGTTTTATCTTCAACAGATTGGGCTCTGAATAGCAGTATTCAGCAATTTAGACCAAATATGTTCGTTGAGATTGGCGAAGCTGGGGTTGATAAGAAAATCGAAGCTTTGTCGAAGTATCGTGGCGTCATGCGGCCATATCCCCATCCTAGATGTGAGGAAATTATTTCCGGACTCGCAGCATACAGAGGAGGTCAATCTGGATGCAAATACGCGGAGGCGTTTGAAACAGTATTTAGGAGGGTGCAACTATGAAAAAAAAGATAGAGATTTGTAAAATGAAAGCTGGGGATATAAAAACCGGCTTTGGAAATCCGAGAAAAATATCGCAGAAAAAGCTTGATGAATTATCTGAAAGCATGATCAACTTGGGAGATTTCGGCATTTATATCATTGATGAGCATGATAATATCATCGGCGGAAATCAGCGCCTAAAAGTTGTTCTTAATAAGTTCGGGCCTGATACGGAACTTGATTGCAAAAGGCTGATTGGCTATACAAAAGCCGAGCTCAGAGCAATCAATATCAAAGATAACACTCATGCTGGAGAATGGGATTTGGAGAGCCTGGCGGACTGGACTGCTGATTTGAATATTGACCTTGGTATTTCGGAGATCAAGGAGGAGCCGGAAGAGAGAAGTATCCCAGAAATGGAACTTATCCGTTATGAAAAATACGACTATGTACTTATTGCTTGCCGCAGTGAGCTTGACTATAACGATTTGGTAAGAAGGCTTGGGATTGAAGGGAGAAAGGTAAGTATTTCGAAGCGCAAAATAAATGCAAGAGCTATCTGGTACGACAAGATGGAAGCTACCATAGTCCCGAATTCAGAGTTGAAAAAGTTGGAGAATGAGCATCAGAGCAATTCTGACAAACAGGCAGGAGAAGACACAAAGCGAACAGAAAAATGCAGCGAGGAGGCAGAAAATGAAGAATGAAATTGTTTTTTCCGGGCACCAGCCTAATTTTTTGCCGTATATGGGGCTTTTTTATAAGATGTTCAAGTCAGATATTTTTGTCTTTGATGATGATGTGCAATACTCAAGTAAAGCACTGCACAACTGTAATTTTATCAGGGTTAACGGAAGCAAATGCCGCATTACCGTCCCTGTTAGCTACAGGCATGGGGATTTGATAAACGAGGTAAAAATTTGCCATGTGAGAGATTGGGAGAGCAAATTGCTGAAGACCTTACGAATGAATTATGGAAAAGCACCGTTTTTCGAGGAAGGATACTGTTTGGTAGAACACCATCTCGGAGAAAAATACGAATACCTTGCGGAGCTTAACCTCCAGCTCCTTATGGAAATTGCCGAAAAGTTTGGCATAAGCTGCAAGATAGTGGTTGCCAGTAGAGATGTTTCTACCACACTCAAAAAGCATGATCGAAATGTTTTTCAATGCGTTTCGTTTGGAGGGACGGTCTACTATTCTGGAACCGGCGGGCGGGAGTATAATGACGAAGAGGATTTCCAGAGGAAAGGGATAAAACTGGTATATAGCGACTATGAACCAGTTAGATATAGGCAGAGAGGAAAGGGCTTTATCGAAAACCTCTCCGTGCTTGATTATATTTTCAATAAAGGCTACCATCTGCCAAATGATTGGGAGGCATCTGTATGAAAAACAGAATGTTCAATATTTATGTCCCGAGCTATGGCCGGGCCGCAACTACAAAAACATTCAAGCTGCTTGAATACTGTACCTATGTTGTACGCAAATCGCAAGAGGAGGAGTACCGAGCAAGGGGAATCGAGAGCATATGGGCCGTTGATGACAGCGAGATAGATAATCTTTGCAAGGTTAGCAACTATATTGTTGACCATTCACCAGAGCCAATCATATTTACAATAGACGATGATGTTGACTACTTCATATACCGTATTGAGAAAAACGAAATCATAACGGATCCTGAAACCATAACTTCTGAAATCGAACGTATTGCACAGATTATGCTCGATCTCGGCATAGGGTTTGGCGCCGAGGACGCCTCTATTGCTCCATGGAACTACGATGCTGAGTTCGGGTTCAAGGGGACAACGGGAGCGATGAGGTGGTACAACAAATCTGTATATAAGTCGAGGTTCAGAGAGGAAGTTTACCATAATTGCGATTTGGACGTTATGCTGCATGAACTGCTCGTAAATAGGATAACACTCAAGCCTAAGTATTTGTGCGTGAAAGCTGGAACGGATACCAATGCTGGAGGCAATTCCAGCAAAACAAGGCAGGAGCAGCGAGATTGTGTTTCGGAAATGAAAAGAAGGTGGGGAAAGTATTTCGCCTACAACTTCAAAAACAATAAGCCGGCCATTAGAGTACAGAGATAAAAACTTTGAATTTTCCGAAAAAAACATTTGACACTCCGGCGGTAAATGTTACGATAACGTAACGTAAACCAAACCAAAGGAGGAGTGATAGAATATGGCATATCCAAATACGGAAGGCGGTTACAACATGTTCGATATGCTCAGTATGATCCAGAAAGCCATAAGGCGAGGGGATTATGAACATGCGGGCTTTGCTGCTAACCAGCTAAGCGGGACATTCAGAACAGCAATGTGGAATAGGCTTCTTGTGATTTCGGCGGAGGACTGCTTCGGTGTAATCACCAAGGAGCTTATTTCTTTAAGGAAATGTGATGAATGCACGAAGAAGAACCGGAATATCAGCAACATTGTAGCACTCATGTGCAGGGCGAAGAAGAGCAGGGACGCGTGTTATTTCGCTTGCAACTTTGTCCTTGCATCAAGAAAGCCCAGAAATCTGGAACCCGATCAGGAAACGGTAATCGGCCTGTATCGCAGGACAAAAGAAAAGAAAAATGGGATGAGCGCATCCTCCGGAAAAAAAACCGGAGACAATTACGACACGTTCGGATTTTTGCAGATGTCCATTTTTTCAGAAGGCGAAAAAACCTCTCCGGATGAGATTTCCATTCCGGAAGAGGAAATTGAAAAAGTGATGGCAGGAGCATGTTTGCAGATGGCCATTGAGCATCGGGATATGGACATGATCGGATATGAAATGGATGTGCTTAGACGTAGCGACCGCGAATTTTTGTGGGATGTCCTCGTTGACTATTCTGGGAACTGCGAAGTCCGTATAGAAAGCGAGATTTTGGCACTCAGGGAAGCGGACGATATCGTAAACAAAAGAAAGAAGACCCTTGAGAAAGACGAGATTTTCATAAGTAAAGCTGCCGTTCTCCTATGCCACTGTGAAGATCCCGACTTTGAAAGCGTATGCTCTAGTGACATTGTGCGCCTTGATAGCAGCATCTACTGGCCGGCGGTCAATGTCAAAGCCATAGAGGACTGCGCCTTGTGGGGCGGGGAGATACCCGGATGGGTTTATGATTGCCATACTCTCAAGGGAAGGAAGATGGGGAAGACAGACTGGGATATGACAACGACAGAACAGGCTGCGCTCTATCCTCTCCAACGAGCATATTTTGACGATGCAAGTTGGATATATACCTATGAGCAGGATTTCGAGAATAATGCAATTTCGATCAAAGGCATCCAGCCCATCAGGAAGTACGCAGAAACTCATGCGGCAAACCCAGTAGAGCATATACCCTACTGATTTTGAAGATCTTGAAGAGAAAGGAGGAGGCGGGTGGAAAGGAAGAGCGATAAAGTACGAAGGCTGGTGAGTGAAGGCAGGTATAAGGATGCGCTGCGTATTGCAAAGGGTTTCCGCCTCGGGATTACGAAAGAACAGTCCGATGAAATGACCCTTGGGTATGAGTGCATGGTAAATCCGGTGTTCTACCAATCAATAGGTATGGATACCGCAAAAACTGTAAAAAAGGCCATAGACACCATCCAAGGCCTATATGGGAATAAAAACTAATTGAACAAACAAATGCCGGAAAATGGCTCCTACGATGTTATTCGCAGGGGCTATTTTCATTAGCGAGGTGAGGAAAAATGGCAAAACGCAAGGGAAACCCGCAAAATCTCAGACCGCCCTTCAAAAGCGGTGAAGAAGCCCGAGAGGCTGGTAGGAGGGGTGGGATAAAATCTGGCGAGGTCAGAAGGGAGCAGGCCGAGAGGAGAAAAGATGCAAGAGCTGCTGTTAGATATATGCTCGAGCTTTCCGCGAAAGGAAATATCGCGAAGAACCTCGATGAACTTGGAGTCGAAAAAAATGAACAGACAAACATGGTTGCGCTACAAGCAAGGCTGTTCACATCAGCTATGACCGGCAACCTTGAAGCCTATATGACCCTGATGAAGATGGCCGGATACGATCCCGAGGAAAACCGCAAGGAAAGGGAGAGCGTTTCCTCTGATCGCCGCAGGGAGATTGAATTGGATGCAAAAATCACTGCGCTAGGCACCAGCCGAGATGGTATCAGCACATCTGTCAACATGAATGATGAAGACGGAGGGAACGATGTTGTAATCTATCTTCCTGCCATTGAAGAAGACTATGCGGAAACAGAAAATAGCAGAGCGTCGGATCTGAAAGATAATTGATGGCAGTCTATTTTCAGTCCGAACGGAAAAGAAGGTGATTGAATGCCACGGGTACTAAAAGCGCAGAAAGGGCCGCAAGAAAAATTTATGGCAACTCCTGCTGACATTTGTATCTATGGCGGTTAGGAGCTGCCGGAGGAGGAAAATCTTTTGGCTTGTTGTTGTCAGCGCTCAGATATAAAAATGTACCCGGCTTTGGTTGCACAATTTTTCGAAAGAATTTCAACCAGATATTTGCTCAGGGCGGGCTCTGGGACGAGTCAATGAAAATGTACCAAGGTATACGCGGTGCAGAGCCGAAACTTGCCAGAGGTCAGTGGTGGTTCCGGGATAAAGAGGGAAATGTTATTTCGAAAGTTACGTTCGCCCATATTGAACGGGACGAGGAAGTTCACAAATGGCAAGGCTCTCAGATTTGTGCGATTGGCATTGATGAGCTTACGCACTTTTCGGAGAAAACATTTTTCTATATGCTTTCTCGAAATAGGTCAACTTGCGGAGTTACTCCGTATGTGCGAGCGACATGCAATCCAGATGCGGATAGCTGGGTTGCAAAGTTTATAGAGTGGTGGATAGACCAAGATACTGGTTATCCAATTCCGGAGCGGAGCGGAAAACTCAGATGGTTTATTCGTCGAAATGAAATTCTACACTGGGCGGATACAAAACAGGAATTGTGGGAGCAATTTGGACTCCATACTCCGGAAGAGCAAGGAGAACCACGGTCTGTTACGTTCATTATGTCAAGATTGAGTGACAACAAGGAGCTATTGAAGATTAACCCCGGCTACCTTGCAAATCTGAAAGCTCTTTCCCTGATTGAGAGGGAACGACTTCTGAATGGGAACTGGAAGATTAAGGCTGCCGCAGGCTTGTTTTTCAAACGAACACAGATTGGTGACATTTTGGAACAAGTTCCTGCTGATGTCATTCAGTGGGTGCGTTGCTGGGATTTGGCTGCTACCGAAAAAAGTGAAAGCGGTGATCCCGCATATACTTCTGGCGTTTTGATGGGGAAGAGGAAAAACGGGAGATATGTCATAGCAGATGTTATAAATAAGCAGATGGCGGCAGTTGATGTTCGGAAAACTATCAAACTCACGGCGCAAAAGGATAAAGCGACATACAAGCGTGTACGTATCCGATTACCTAAAGACCCTGGGCAGGCTGGAAAAGAACAGGCTGAGTCCTACATCAAATTCCTTGCCGGATTTGATGTCGTTGCTGTTGCTGAATCCGGAAGCAAAGAGGCAAGAGCTGAGCCGATGGCGGCGCAATGGCAAGCAGGCAATTTTGACATTGTGTACGGAGATTGGAACGAGGAATATCTGAACCAACTTGAGAACTTCCCAGATAGCAAATTTAAGGATATGGTCGATGCTTCAGCGAATGGGTTTGCTGAAATAGAAACCAAGTCTGCGTTTAGTATCAACAGTTTGATTTGATTATCATATCGGAATAGAGGTGACAGCATCATGAAAAGCAAAAAAATCTCCCAAGCTGATAGGCTGAGAAGATATGCAGACCTAATCCAAAAACAGACCGGCTTGGCGATAAGACCATATCGTGCCGATGGATATGTGAACATGATGAACCGATATGGTACATCAAAAGACACATCAGAGCATTACAAATTCATACCAGAGGAAACTGTTTCAGATGAAGTGCTCACAATGTTTTACGAAGGAAACGGTTTGTTCGCAAAGATAATTGATACGCCGGCAGAGGAAGCCATCAAACATGGGTTTACACTTGACGGTCTGTCAGACCAGAATGTTGAGGATTTCTATGTTGAGGCCCTTGATGAACTCGACTGGGAAGAAACAGCTATGACTGCCATAAAATGGACGCGGTTATTTGGTGGCGCCATTGCCGTGTTGCTTGTTAATGACGGAAGGGGACTTGAAGAGCCTCTTGACTGGAAGAATATCCAGTCCATTGATGATATCCGAATCTATGATCGCTCTGTCATTCAACCGGACTATACCAGTATGCTTAGCTATGAGCCGAATGATCCGTTCCGTACTAGGGGCAGTCGTCTAGGTATGCCGGAGTATTATCATATATTCAGCAAATATGGAAGCTTTACAGTTCATGATAGCCGCTGCCTAGTATTCAAAAATGGAATACTTCCCGAGAATGCAACCAACTCCATTTACCAGATTTGGGGAATGCCAGAGTATGTCCGGATTAACAAAGCTATAAGAGACGCTGAACTTGCCCACAGAAGCGCCCCGAAATTACTTGACAGATCTGTGCAGCCTGTTTACAAGATGAAAGACCTTGCTGCTGAGCTTTCTACAGAGGAAGGCGAGGAAAGAGTCCTTAGAAGACTCCAAGTCATTGATATGGCTCGCGGACTTCTCAATAGTTTGGTTATTGACAACGATGGAGAAGACTACGATTTTAAGACATTCCAGTTTTCTGGTGTCAATGATGTTGTAAGCTCATCCTGCAATATGCTCTCTGCCATCACGAATATACCTCAAACCATCCTGTTTGGGCAGGGAATTGGAGGCTTGAGCACAACGGATGATACAAGCATGGAGAATTATTATAACTACATAGAGCGCATACAGAAGAGGATGCTGAAAAGCAATCTTCGATATCTGTTGTCGATTATATTCCAGGCTGGACTCGCTACTGGCGAGATAGACGAAACACCCAAAATCAAGGTTGAGTTTAATCCTCTTTGGTCTATAAGTGATGCCGAAAAAGTTGATCTTGAATTAAAGAAAGCGCAAATACAACAGGTAAAGGCGCAAACTGCACAAATCTATATCCAAATGGAGGCCATTGATCCATCCGAAGTTCGTAAAAAGCTTGCCAACAGCGAAGAATTTGATGTCGAAAGCATGCTTGACGAATACGACGATGAGGATTTATTTCCTGATGCGGAAGATGAAATGCTACAGGAGAACTTTTTTCCACAGAATTCTGGAGGGAATGCTTCTGCCGCTGCTCCGACAGCAACGAAACTTCCGCAGGATATGAGTGCCGAAGAGTTTCAAAAAAGCGCAAAAGCTTCTGAAAACGATGATAGCGCAGCACAGGCACAAAACTATCAGGAGCCAGAAAAACGAGGTTCTGTGGGAGTTTTGGTAGTTTCTGATGGAATGGTTCTATCTGGAATAAGGCACAATGATTTCGGATATGGCATGATATGTGGGCCGGGCGGTCACATTGAAAACGGGGAAACTCCGGAGCAAGCGGCCTTCCGAGAAACCGAGGAAGAATTTGGCATCAGGCTTAAAGAGCTCGTCCCATTAGGGTTTGGCCCATATGAACCGGATACAGGGCTTACTCCATATCTGTTTTTATGCACAGAATATGAAGGTGAACCATATTGCGCTGATCTGGAAATGACAAACGCATCTTTCCGCACACTTGAAGGACTTGGCGAACTGGAAGGAACAATGTTCCGGCCGTTTGCGGACAGTCTTGAAATACTGAGCACTTGCCTTAATTGCTCGTTGTTTTTCGATGATGATAATTTTTGTGTGCAGGAAAATTTTATCGATAGCATAAAGTACGCTAATACCTACAACGAAGATGATGAATGGATTACAATGAAAGGGACTCATGTTCTGATTGGGGAAGGCGGAGAAGTGATTGGAGGGCCTCCTAATCTAAAAGGGAGATCTTATCCCAAGGCACAATCGAAAAAATCTACTTCTGCAACTAAGAAATCGAAATCAACAGAAATGACATCTTCCAATACAGCGAAGCACAAGTGCGCAGAAGGTTCTGATATCTCGATGTCCTACAAAGGTAGCGAAGACATTAAATCGGTTATACGCGCACAAGGCTTCGATGGAATCCCTCAAGTAATTTCTTCACAAGAAGAGTTTGATGAAATTGTGAAGGCTAGTTCCTTTATAGCCCAAAGAACCTATTCTGCATCATCGCAGGAGGTATTGGATGCATACCGTGATGAACTCTACAATGGTGATTGGTATGTAGAATGCACTGAAGGTGGAGCGCAATATGGGCAGGGAATGTACTGCGCTGCCGACTATTCCGGTAAGATAAGTGATGGCATAAAAGCTGAGATGAAACATTATCAAGAATTATACACAGATCTTGGAGAACCCAAATCATACAATGAATGGTTGACAGAGGCTGATAAAGCTCTCAGCGATGCGGGAATATCAGACGATACTTCTAGGCAATGGGCAGAGGCGTACTTTGAGAAAAATCATGAGAAGTCTAGGCCTTTGATGGAGGTAATTCCTGAAGATACTCGTGATAAGATAAATAGCGTACTTGCAGAAGTTCCGAAAAAAAAGGATCAGCCCCATTACACAGAAACTATGACTTTAGACCGAAACGCAAAAATTGTAAAGTACAATGACATTGCCGAGATGAAGCGCAATGAAACCGACGATAGGCTCCGTGCAATGGATGTTGGGGCATATGCCGCCCTGAAAGGTTATGATGCTATAAATGCTGAAGGGCATGGAGAGTCAGGTTCATATACGGTAATTTTGAACAGGACGAAGGTCGTTATGCTTGATGCAAGAGGAAAGAATGATGGGCTTACCAATCTGGATGTAGATGGAAAAATACTGTTCCAGATAGGTAAAGATGGTCTAGTGTATGCAATACGTGGAGGTCAAGTGATTGGCTGGGTCTGTGTTTCTGAAGGATTGAACGCTACTCCTGTTGATAAACAAGATTAGGAAAGGATGATTTGCGTGGCCATTTCGTATAGAGTATCGATAGATTTCCCGGAGGGCTGCTTATTCAGAATGGCCAAAAGTGCCAATGGACTCAATTTCCAGCAGTGGAGTGTCGCGAAGAACAAATGGGTCGATAGCGAGGTGGCGTGTGGCGCGTTTGTTGGCTTCGAGCCATCAATGGAGATAAGTGAGCAGGAGGCAATGAGAATAATTAAAGAGGATGCAGAGAGGTATGCCAATGGACGCCGTTGAGTTTGCGAGAGCCGTTGCGAGCTACGCGCACAGCGGCCAAAAAGATAAGGCAGGAAAGCCCTACATCATGTACCCGGCCGTTGTTTCTGAAGCAGTTGTATCCGATGAGGAAAAAATTGTTGCTTTATTGCATGATGTCTTGGAAGATACCTTCGTATCCGAGGCCACAATCCGCAATTTATTCGGGGATACCGTAGCGGATGCAGTCGTAACCATGACGAAAAAGCGCGGCGAAAATTATGCTGACTACATCCGCAGGGTTTCAAACAATCCGATTTCAAAAGCTGTGAAGTTGGCAGATCTGGAGCATAACATGGACTTGAGTCGGCTCAATGAAATAAAGGAGGCGGACTTGGAGCGTATCGAAAAATATGAGAGTGCAAAGAAAATCCTCCTTGGGATATGACAGTTTTCCAACCCGGATAATGTGAAATAACGATAAAGCAGAGTGGCACAAATTGCCTCCCTGCTTTTTTTCATGCCATTAGTCCACAATGCTGCACTTCAGAATATTCTGGCATTCAATGTATGAAGAGATATGCTCAAAATCGCTCAAAATTCCCTAGAAAGGGGGAATAACACACGAACAATAAAATACACCAAGAAATGGTTAAAGAGGCGGTACAGGACAAATTCAAAGGCACACGACCACTAAAAAGCAGAGTCACACCCAGATATCCAGAGTCGGCCGAACGGGAGTTTAAGAGAGTTGCCAATGGATATATTAGGCTGCTGAACCAAACACTCAAGGAACACCTTCCTGCCATTATGGATGCCTATAAGAAAGCGCAGCGGGAGGACTCAAGGTATGATGGTATGAATGATCTGATTAGCAAAGTCCGCCAAGAATTTCAGAAAATCGCCGAAAAACTTGAGAAAAGGTTTGCCAACTACGGCATATACAATCTGGTCGAGAAAATAGGGAGGTTGACAAAAACAAGTTCCTTGCGGGAATGGAAGCGAGTCTGCAAAGAAACCCTTGGCATTGATCTTGCAGAAGATTACTACAACGGGGACTTCTATGAAGAAGCTCTGCGGCGATGGGTGGATGAAAATGTTCTGAAAATCAAGAGCATCCCGAATGACTCTCTTGGAGCTATGAGGGAAATCGTTCTGTCGGGCTTTCAGAAGGGTCGAACTGTAACCGATATTTCCAAAGATATCCAAGCTGAATATAATGTTTCAAAGGAGAAAGCATTGATGCTTGCAAGAGACCAAATTGGTACGCTCAACTCTCAGATATCTAAGCTCCAACAGCAAGATGCAGGATGCACCAAGTATAAATGGAAAACTGTTCACGACAGCCGTGTTAGAGATTGCCATCAGTCTTTTGATGGTAAGATTTTCAGTTGGGATGACCCTCCTGAAATTTGGTACAAAACAAAAAAGAGGGGGATTGTCTATACTGGGCGCCGATGCCATCCTGGGGAAGACTATTGCTGCCGATGTGCTGCAATCCCCGTATTTGACATCAAAACCATCAATGTTCCGATTGAAAAGGTTGTAAAATCAAAGGGATGAGCCTGAATGGAGAAGAAGGAGAGAATAAAGGTATATATCAACATTCAAGACGGGAAAACCGTTTGCATCTGCAAACGAGGACGCAAAGGCTGCAACAAAAAATGCGAACCAGATGTCGTTGTGAGAGATAAATTTGTGGGATGGGAGGAAACCTTCCAGAGAAGTAAATATGGGAAATAGCCAAATTGTTGCATCTGCTTGATTGATCTGATGACACATCGCTGTCCATCAGCAAGTTGATGCTTTCTTTTTGCAACGATATGTCCAGTTGTATTTCAAGCAATGTCATAAAACAAGAAGGGAATGAAATTGTATGGATAACGTACTCAAAATAGGCGCCATAAGTAGGCATATCTGCAAAATATGTGAGCAGATAGATTCGCTTGCAAGCTGCATTATGGAGGAAAGGCAGTATGCTGATGCTGTTTTGGAGGTTGAAAAACCCCCTTTCCATATCTTAGATATATATTCAGACATGATTTGTGACGAACTGGAGCACATCCAAATTCTTGCTCTGAAATTGACCGAGATCGTTACGCAGTCATTGCTTTGCGAAGCCGAAACAAACGAAGATGAAGATGGTGAATACTCTACTGGTGCTACTGCTGGCACTGGCGTGAAGGGTGGAAGGAGGGAGGAATATGAGGAAGAGGGAGAGTATTCAGCTCAATAAAATCAAGGAGGTGAAGCTACATTGGCTCCGAAGTTAAAACGAGTTGTCCGTTTGGACAGCCTCGCGTTGAACCAAACCTATTTCACCAAGGAAGGATACCTGGTTGATAAGCCTATTTTAACAAGCACTGGAATTTTCGAATACACGAATCCAGATGGTACTACCCGAAGAGAGCTGCGGCTCCCTGAAGAAGTGTTTGCTCAAGAAAGCCTTAAATCGTATAAGGGCAAGCCGATTGTCATAACACATGACGCCGGCCTGATTACGAAGGAGAATGTTCACGATGAAATTGTTGGAACAATCCTCTCTGAAGGATATCAGAGCGGGGAAGATGTTCGTGCTGAAATAATTATCCATGATACGGATGAAATGAAGTCAGCAGGGCTAAAAGAATTATCACTCGGATATAACCTCGACCTTGATGAAACTCCGGGTATCTGGAATGGTCAACCGTATGATGCGGTTCAGCGCAATATTTCAATCAATCATTTGGCTCTTGTCTTAGAGGCGAGGGCTGGAGAACAGGCGCGGCTGAATATCGATGGCCGCAGTCCAAAATCAAAACTGAAAGGGGAAAAAGCAATGAAAGGAAAAGTCCAGAGGAAGAAAGGAAGCAACAAGAAAGCAAAAAGAGCTGACGGGGTTTTAAGCCCTGAAGAACTGGCTGTTGCTATCGAAAGTTATAAGAAACGCCGCGCGCAAAGGCTTGCAAATCAGGCTGTTGCCAAAGCCGATGAGGAAGAAGACAATCCCGGTACAAAACCAAATGTTGCCGTGTCTGTCCCCGCAGTTAAAGATGATGAGGATACCGTGGTCACAACGGCCGACGAAGATGTTCTCGACGATACAGAAGCGCAGGTTCAGCTCATTAAAGACCGTCGTGATCGTCGTGATGCGGAACCCGAACCGAAAAATAAAGAGCAGGCGATGGGAGTTATTGCGCAGCAGGATGGTGATATTGAATGTCTGTTTGATATTATCGATACTCTGCTCGCTGCGAAGGACTTTGATGGCTGCACTAAGGATGGCGAAGATGAAACGGATGACCTTTCTGCCCATGGTGCTGTTGCCAACGATGAAGATGAGGAAGATGACGATCCTGCTATGGATGGCGATGAACTTGAAGAAGAATTTGACGACGAAGATGAGAACACAGATGATGACGATGCAAGCATTCCTGCGACCAGTGAAAGCGAAGTTGAACCGTCTGTTCTGAACGTCGATTCTGTTGATACTATTATCCGCCAGAGAGTACAGCTCGGTATTGTTGGCCGCGCTCTGCATATGGATGGACTCGAAAATATGAGACTTTCTGATGCGAAAAAAGCGGTTATTCGTGCAGTCCGGCCCAGCATGCGCCTTGACGGAAAAAGCAAGGCGTATATTGATGCAGCATTCGATTATGCAGTTGCAGATGTAAAGGCTGGGAGCAGAAAAGGCACCACATATCAGAAAAGGCAGATGTTCAATAAGGACTCCCGCAGTAAAGAAACTCAGAGCGGATCGTATGCCGCACGGCAGCGTATGATTGATCGTCAGATGAAGAAGAAAAAGGAGGACAAATAATATGAGCGCACAGACAAGATATAGCCATTCTTCGCCAATCGGTGCCGCAGGCGGCATTGCCGATCTGGCACCTTATGCAATTGATACGTTTCTGAACGAAGAAGACAGCGGGGTGCTTAAATTTGGTGTCGGCGTTGTGAGCGGAAGTAAGCCTGGCATCAACATTACGCTTCCCACGCATAGTTCCGATATTGGGGATTTTGAAGGCGTTACTGTCAACAATAGAACGACAGAACAGGATCTTGAAGGTAATCTGCATATTCGCAAGGGTGCGTCTGTAGGCGTAATGCGCTTTGGACGAATTTATGTCCGCATTGCAGACGAATGCAAACCGGAGTATGGCGAACCAGTTTATCTGATTGTTAATGGTGATGAAGCAGGGTGCTTTACAAACGAAGAGGTCAAAGAAGTAACTGGAGAGGCGCCGAACCAGACAACGACGATCGGTTCCAAAGCGATTAAGGCCCGTTTCCTTGGGGGGCTTGATGCTAGTGCCAAGATTGCGTTGATTGAATTGTTTAATCAGGCGCAGTCGTAAAGAAAAGGAGGAAATATTATGGCGAATAAACACATCCACTATGATAAAACGGAAGCGAAGGCTCTCCGCAATTCTGCAATCCCTGCTGCAATTATGGCATCCGAAGGAACACGTTTTGACAGCGCAGAAGATGCTTCTGTATTTTTTGCTCGCGAGCTTGACCATATCAAGGCAGAGTCTTACGATGTAGAATATCCGGAATTGACAGCGTTGTCTTTGTTCCCAATCAGTTCCGAGGCGGATCCTGGGGCGGAAACAATTACATACTACACTTACGACAAAACTGGACTGGCAAAAATCATCCAGAATTATTCCGTTGATTTGCCGCGTGCAGACGTAAATGGTAAACCCAGTTACGCTACGGTAAAGTCTATCGGTGATAGCTATGGTTATTCTGCTCAGGAAATGAGAGCATCTCGACTGGCAGGGAAATCCCTTGATGTTCGCAAGGCAGAATCTGCGAGATACCAGATTGACAGCCTTACGAATAAAATTGCATGGGCTGGAGATGAGGAATCTGGTTTGATGGGAGTGCTGTCGGAGGGGCAGAATATTCCTTTGTTTGCGATAACGGCTGGCACCGACTCCAAGAAGACATCTTGGCTTGAAAAAACAGCAGATGAAATTCTTATGGATGTTAATGGTATGCAGAAGCAGGTAGCGAGAGTCACAAAGAACGTTGAGCGTCCGGATACCTTGTGTGTTCCGGCAGATGTTTATATGGATATCAGCACGCGGCGTATTCCTGATACATCTACCACTGTTAAGGCGTTCTTGCTTGAACACGCCCCGTATCTGAAAGAAATTGTCTCGGCATCGGAGCTTGATGCGGATTCTATTGAAACAAACCCTTATGCAAAAGTTGGAACCGGCGGACAGGGCGTAGCATTCTTGTTCAAGAATGATGCGCGTAAGCTCTCTCTGGAGAATCCCATGCCGTTCTATCAGTATCCTCTTCAAGTCCGGAACCTTGAAACCGTAATCCCCTGCGAAGCTCGTACCGCTGGTGTAATTGTTTACTACCCGCTGGCGGCATTGATCGCAGTTGGAGTATCCTGATTTTTTACAGAGCTGTTTCCGTTCGGAAGCAGCTCTGCCTATTGTGGAAACAATAAACTGTGAGGTTGCATGATACAGTTTCGTGTGCCTCATTCCAAAATAACGGGAGGTTGTAAAATGTATATCAAAAATACCAGTTCGAAAATTATTAGCATTGGCACTACCGTATTGTTGCCTGATGCCATTATGGAAACGGATAAAGAAACAACTCTTCTCCCTGCCATTAGCGCGTTTATCCAAAAGGGCTTTATCGTAGTCGAAGAAGACAGGCCAAGGTTTGCCCTACCGACACAATACTCGCGCGAAGCGGCAGATGCAAATCAGGAAGATAATGTTCCTGCGATGACAGAATTGTCCTCTGGAAATGGAGAGATTGAAGGCGATGGGGAAAACCCTAAAAACATAGATGACGGAACCGGCTCATCTGAAAATCCAAAGGATGGTGCAGTCAGAAAACGTTCAAGGAGGGCTCCTGGCGCATCTGAAACAAACGCGGACGAGAAGATTGTCGAGTAAATCAAACAAGGAGTGATTTGCAATGAATGCCTTGGAAATAATCAGGGTCATTGGAGGAGAATTCAATGACGTTGATGATGTCACTCTTAAAAAGTGGATTGAGATTGTATCTCCGATGGTGAGTAAAAAGCAGTTCGGAAAACTGTACGAACAAGCCATAGCCTATCTTGTCTGCCATAAGCTGAAACTGTCTGGTGCTGGTGAAAACCCTCTTGGCGAACTTGGAACCATTGGCATAGGCTTCTCAATCGGCAGTGTGTCAGAGGGCGGAAGCAGTATCAGCTTCGGTGCAAATCAAAGCTCTAACATAGTTCCGGATGCCGAGCTTGGACTTACGGTCTACGGAGGGCAGTTCCTTCAGATACGCAGATTGGTCATTGTACCAATTCATTGCAGCGGAGAAGGATTGGAGTGAATAGCTTATGGCGCTTGGATTTTCAGATATGACCCCAGAAGGAAGACGGTATTTCAGGGAGTTACAAAAATTAGCCGAGATGGAAGTCCATGCTGGATATTGGGCAGATCAATCCTACGAAGACGGAACCGGATTACCCGATGTCGCAGCATACAATGAATTCGGTTCGTCGAATACACCTGCAAGACCATTTATGCGGCAGAGTTTCGAAAACCACGAGAGTGAACTTCAATCCGCCTGTGATATGGCGAACCAAACGCTTTTGGGAGGGGGAACAGCGGAGTTTGCTCTAACCCAAGTCGGCACTAAAGCTGTCGGCTTGATAAAAGAGGAAATGATCGACGGAGGATTTGCGCCAAACGCGGAGTCTACGATACGGAGGAAAGGCTCTGAACAGCCCTTGGTCGATACAGGCACTCTCTTCCAATCCGTCAAGTACGTTATCAAGAGAAGGGGGAGCTAGCCTGTGAACATAAGAATTTTCAATAAAAATTATGTAGTAAGGCGGTTTGGAGAACAAAAGAATTTCAAAGGGTACCTTACTTCCGAGTATGAGGATTTCGTTGTCAGCCTAAATGTGCATCCGCTGAGCGCAGACCAAATGCAGGCTCTCCCGGAAGGACAACGAAAAGTAAAAAGGTTGGAAGGCCATGGAGAAGTTGAGCTGGTAGTTGCTGATGAGAAACTCAACCGCAAAGGCGATATGCTGTATTATCACAGGGACTGGTATGAATGTGTATCCTCGCAGATCTGGGAACACACAATCCTGTCACATCTAAACTACCAGTTTGTACTTGTTCCGGAAGACGTATCCCAATCGCCTGATATGCTTCCTCCGGAAATTGAGTTGCCTTGAGTATATGAGGAAATTTAGCGTAAAGCGAGCGGAGGGATTTTGATTGAGGGTATCACAAGCAAAAGAGTTGTTTCGTCAGCTCGTCAGCTCGTACTTTGCTGGTGCCGAAGTGACTTTTACACGCCAGAGCAGGGCTGCAAAACCACAGATACCGCTTATCGCCCTTACGCCGGGAAATGTGAAACGCCCGCTTGCTCCGGTATATAAGGTAATAGATGGCGTTCTCGTAGGTCATTACGCATCACAAATCAGTATTCAGGTCGATTTATTTACTCACGGAAGCCCGGTTGTTGATGTGGAAACCGGAAGAATTGTTGCGTATGAGAATACCGCAATTGACGATATGATGTTCTTTGCTGACTTTTTGAATTCTCAGCATACGATTGATTGGTGCCATAAACATGATGTTGCAATCCTGATTGATGGGGACGCACAAGACCTCACTGGTTTGGTGAATGACAATAACTACGAATTCCGATCCCGGCTGACTACCATTTTTTACTTCACTCAGAAATCTATTGGGTATGCCGCAATCCTTTCGGAAGGCAGTATCCAATATCCGACTGGAGAGGTAAATCCTGATACTGGCGAAGCAATATATACGCAGAAAGAGCCTGAAGAAAATGAAAGCACTACTGGTCAATTTGGCGGGGCTTCTGAGGATACTGCAAGCATTATCGTTCCAAAGTTTGAAGAAACATCCAGCGGCGGAGGAACGAAAGAGCTTGCAGAGCAGGATACCGGCTATTTCACAGAAGTTGAAATTAAGGAGGGAAAGAGCGATGAATTTGGAAAACTGCACAACGCATGATCTTATGTCAGAACTTGAAAAGCGTGAAGGTGTAGAGAAAATAATGGTTGAACCTTACGGGGAAGAAGAACTTTTCGTTGAAGGCCCTGCCATTGTTTTGATAGTTGAAGACTAAAGGAGGAGAGAAACGATGGGCAAAAATTACGATTTGATTGCCACTGTTGATATCGACATTGCAAGCCCTATTGTCGATGACGCTAGTTTTGACAATCTCCTGATTATGGGGCCAGCACCCAAAGGGGAAAGCAAGGCGCCAGATGTTGGTGTATATGCAAGCATTATGGAGGTCGAAGATGCCGGCTTCGTTTCCACTGGTGCGGATGCTGACCCTGTAGGAGTGGCCGCCCGTGTTGCGTTCTCGCAAAGCCCTACTCCTACACAGGTGTATATTGCTGTGCAGAAATTGACAGAAGAAGCAGTTGCGGCCGCAGCAACAATCAATGATACAAATGTTGCCATTGAGAGCTATGTCAGAAATAGCGAAGCAGCTACTGGTCGCACTGTAAAGTTTTATGAGAATTCGCGAAAACTTGTTATAACGGTGGAAAATGCAATTACCAATGTGGAGAACAGCGAAATATTTGGAGTTCTCTCAGCCCTCACAGAAAAGGGATACGCAGTATCTATTGGGGAAGATGAATTTGCAAATGCAACGGCATTTAAGAAGCTGCCAGCATACAAGAAATTGACTGCTCTCAATCAGGGAGACGAGGATATCCTTTTGACTGTTGTGGTAAGCAAGGAGGGGGCCAACGATGTGCCTTATACAGTGCAGGTGTCATATCCCAGCGCGGGAGATGCACAGATCGAAATGCTTGTTGCGGATAAAATCCCGGTCGATGGCCCGGAAAGAGAGCTTGAACTGCCGGCCGAAACGATTGCTCGTGCTCTTAGCGTTTCTGGATGGTATGTGCTTTGTACGGCCGGAGTTGACCCGCAGTTGTATGAGGAGATTGCCGCATACATCGAAACCCAGGAGAAGATGTTCTGTTATACGGAAATGAATTTCTTTGGGGCAGGAAAAGACGGGGCAAATGAGCCTGCGGTTGGGAATGTTTATTTCAGAACCTGCGGTGTATATGGGAGAGAACGGACGAATCAGCCTAATGAGGAAGTGCCTGATGCCAACTGGTACATGAATGTAGCTTTTGTTGCAAAATGGCTAAACTACTCGTCCGGCAGCGAAACATCTGCGTTCAAAACCCTATCTTCTGTGTACCCCTCGATTTTGACCAGTACCGAAATGAAGCTTCTGACAGAAGCGAGCCTGAATTATTTCATCACGGTTGGCAATAAGAATATCACGATGAATGGCAAAGTTGTAGGGGATGAATGGGCCGATATCATTCGGTTCAGAGATTGGCTGAAAAACGATATGCAGGTTCGAGTTGTTAACCTGTTCATTACCAGACCGAAAATTCCTTACACTGACAGCGGTATTTCACTTGTGCAGAACCAGATGATGGCTTCGCTGAAATCGGGACAGGATGCTGGCGGAATTGCAGAGGATGAATTTGATGAAAACGGCGATACCATTCCTGGGTATGTCACATCGGTTCCGCTTTCCTCTAGCCTGACCGCATCCGAGAAGGCATCCAGAAAGCTTACGAAATGTAATTTCAAAGCAAGGCTTGCAGGGGCAATCCACTTTGCGGAGCTCAAAGGCAGCCTTACATATGAACTCTAAAAGGGAGATGTAAGCCATGGGGAAAATTAAGACCTACAATCCGAAGGAGGTTACTATGGCCTTCGGGAACCATATTGTCAGCGGATATGCAGATGATAGCTTTATTACCATTGATCCTGCCGGCGATGGTGTGACAAAGAAAGTTGGGTGTGACGGAGAAATTGTCCGCAGCATCAGCCCGGATGACACCTTTATAATCAAGGTGTCTGTTCTACAAACTTCGGATACCAACTCATTCCTTCAGCAGCGTTTCGTGCAGGACATCAAAACCGGTGAAGCAATGTTCCCCGTTTTGATTAAGGACTTGAAGGGTGGCATGGTATTCAGCGCCGATGCGGCATGGCCTATCAAGCCTGCATCCCGGGGATATGGCAAAGAGTCTAATAACAGAGAGTGGGAGCTTCATACCGGCTCCGGAACTCTGACAGAATAATGTCTACGATAAGAGGCCGCCTCCAAAGGTGGCTTCTTGATTTTTAGGGAGGTTTATACACATGAAACAAATGGAAGTTACAATGAAAACAATTGGGGAGAGCACATTTTATCTGAAACCGTTTCCTGCATTTGTTGCAGTTAACATCAGCGGGGAGCTTTCTTCTATGCTTGCTCCCATCGTTGGAAGTATAGCTACGCTCGTAGGCAACGATATAAACCTTGCAGATCTTGATGGAGGAGCAATTTCCGCTGAAAATGCGGCAAACATTATGGACGTAGATATTGAGGAGGCGCTGCCAATCTTCTCGGAAGCATTTTCCAAATTGTCTGGAGATAAAATGGAGCGCATCATCAAAAAACTGCTGATTGACCACAAGAATATCTCCGTAGAGAACGAGGCCACCGATGGTAAAGCTTTGCCCCTTACATATGAGCTGGCAAATGAAGTGTTCTGCGGGGACATTCAGGATATGTTTGTCCTTTGCTACGAGGTTATCAAACTTAATTTTGGAGGTTTTTTCAAGAAGCTCGGAGGCCAATTTGGAAACCTAAAAGCATCTGCCAAGGCAATGACTCCGAGCAACTCAAATGGGGAGAACTCGACTTATCCCAGTTCACCGAGCTCGAAATGAGAATGTATATTCTCATCAAAGCTCGTATTGTTTCAAAATTGGAACTTGAAACAGTGTACACACTTGACGAAGCGTTGAAATTGTATGCCCTGCACAGCATGGATATGGACATTGAGCGTGGGCAGGCAGCCGAATTAAAGGAGCTGAAAAACAGATGAGGCCCTGTTTTACATTTGCCGGATGAAAACAGGGCTTGGCTTTTTAGCAAAAAAGTAGAGAAAAACCATTGCTTTAATATATATACCACTCAAAATCACGCAAAAGGGTCAGGCATATGTATAAAGTGATTTTATAATATAAATCTCCACTTGGGAGAAACAAGTGCCACAAAGCTGCACAAAAGGTCTCAATTGGTACGAGGAGGTGATCTGGGTGACAGTTTCCGAGTTTATCAACAGGGTTGGATTTAGAGTAAGAAATGAAGATGTTGATAGGGTCAATGACACGATTTCCGGAATTAAGAATACTGCGGCAAAGCTCCTTGGAGCTATTGGTATAGGCTTTAGTTTGTCTGCAATAAATGGGCTGGTAGAGGAGTTTTCAAGGGTAAATGACCAGATAAAAAATTCGACATCTGCTTTGGGAGACCAAGCGGAGATACAGCAGAAAATCCTCGAATCAGCAGAAGCCACCCGAACAAGTTATTCAGAAGCGTCAAAGGTAATTGCAAATCTTGTGCATGAAAATTCCGAGTTATTTGGAAGCATTGATGAGGCTATAAAATTCAACAATGCCGCAACTATGTTGTTCAAAAGTGCAGGTAAAACTAACGAGGATATTGCTGGATTGATGGAAGCTATCAATAAGTCTTTCGCAAAAGGGTATATTGACAGCGAAACCCTTAGTCAGCTTTTGGAGCAGTCTCCTGAAGCAGTAGAGCTTTTGAATAAGAAATTGGGTGCTACATCGGATCAATTGGAACAAATGGCATCCGATGGAGCAATTACTGTTGCAGACTTGAAAGCTGTATTTGTTGATAATGCAGAGGAAATTGAGAGAAAATTTGGAAATATCAAATACAGCATTACGGATGCCCTTACTGTTATCCGCAGTAAATGGGGGCTTTGGCTTGCCCAGACAAATGAAACTCTTGGTATTACTGATGGGATAGGCAGGACTATGGTTGGCGGCTTCAATAAGGTTATGGCGGTTTTGAACAAGGTTCGGAACGGGGTTGTGTGGTTGAGCGACAAACTTGGAGGGGCGGAAAAACTGTTCCGTCTTATTGCAATTGTCGCAGCATCAGCATTTGGCCTTGTTGGCTTTGCAAAACTGCTGAAGTTTATTGAGGGAATGGAAAAACTGAATAAGGCTGTCATGCTTGCGAGGATAAGGTTGGTTGCTATTGTAACCGCCATCGCCTTAGTTGCTCTTCTGATAGAGGATTTTATCAATTTTATGCAGGGGAACGACTCGCTGCTTGGTTCTTTGCTTGAGAAGGCTGGTGTTGACACTGAAAAGTTCCGGAATAATATCATAAAGATATGGGAGAACATCAAGACGGTTCTTCTCTCAATATGGCAAGGCATCACAAATGTTGCCATTCCGGTATTCAAGGGCATTTGGGAGATAGTAAAAACTGTGTTTGGGGCAATCGGGAAAATCATCGAATTGGTTGCGCCGAAATTTGCTCAGTTCATAGAGCAGCTTGCAAGCGGAGACGTTGATACAGAGCGTATGACGGCGATTGGAGAAACGATTGCGAAAATTGCGCTTGCCATAGCTGGAGCCATTGCGGCGATAAAGATTGGGATACCTGTTGTAAAAACGGCGATCAATGTTGTGCGAGGGGTGTCAGCTGCCATATCATTTTTGACAAGTCCGATTGGGTTGGTTATTATTGCGATTGCTGCATTGATTGCTATTGGAATAGCCCTATGGAAAAATTGGGACAAAGTGAAAGAGATTGCTGCATCGGCATGGAATTGGATCAAAGAATTTCTTGCCTCTGCCCTTTCTGCGATAGCAGATTTCTTCCGTAGCAAATGGGAGGCCATATGCGGCTTTGTATCTGGTGCATGGGGAAAAATAAAGGAGACAGTTTCCGGAGCTGTTAGCGCTATATGGTCTGTCATATCTTCAATTTTTTCTGCAATCTGGCAGTTCATATGCAACATTGTCACTAGCATCTGGGAAACGATTGTCACGGTTTTTACTGGTATCTGGGGCAGTATTTCTGAAATAGCTGGCAGTATTTGGGATACACTTGTTTCGATATTTACAGAAATTTGGAGCAGCCTTGCTGGGATTGTCAACGAGATTTGGAGTACCCTGACAACTGTATTTACAAATATCTGGAGCAGCATCAAGGATACCGTTGGGAATATCAAGAACTCGATCGTAGAAGGCTTTACTGCTGCAATCGACTGGATTAAATCACTTCCAAAGCAAGCCTTCCAATGGGGCGCGGATATCATTGAAGGCATTGTAAATGGCATCAAAAGCTGTATAGATTCAGTCGGAGAAGCTGCGTCTGGTATCGCTAGTAAGATAAGATCCTTTATAGGCTTCTCGGAGCCGGAAGACGGGCCCTTGAGTGATTTTCATACATATATGCCTGATATGATTGATTTGATGGCTAATGGCATTACGGCTGGAAAAGCAAAAATCAAAACTGCTCTTGGGGACATCACTGGCGATATGTCAGTTATGGCGAGCAACCACATAGTCAGTACGAATACTGCTGCTGTTGCTTCTGGCACAAATCAGATTAGTAAAAGCGTAGTGCTAAACGTAGACATCAACAACAAGTTCGAAGGCGATAGGGCAATCCAGCAAAAAGCTGCTGGAACTATGGATAAGTCGGCACGGGACATCACTTCAGAACTGGCTCGTGGTCTTGCATATGCCCGATAAGGAGGTTGATTGAATGGGAAAAGCAACACGCCCTGTTTCTATTAACGGCATCGAATTTGACGCCCTTATTGATGAAACCCGCACTCTAGATTCGACTGTGCCCGAGTATTCTGTTGAGTCAGGGTTTTCTGTTAGCGATGCGATTATCCTCAATCCGGAGAAATTAAGTATGACGCTTTTTGTTACCAATACCCCTGTCACTTGGCATAGACAGCATGGTGGCAATAAAGGCCGCGTAGCTGATGTTTGCAAACAGCTTGAAGAACTTTACTATGCCGGGGAGCCGGTTACTATCATAACGTCTGATGCTACATATAGCAGCATGGCGATTGAGAGCCTGACTCTTGAGAAGAAACTCGAAACTGGATATTCGCGCGAGATACCGATTTCTTTTAAGAAAATTCGTGTTACTTCAGCGAAGACCACCACGATTCCAGATAGTTATGGTAAAAGTGGAAAAACTGCTACATCCGCAGGGACTGCGAGCACATCAAATGCTAGTGGCACAAGCGGCTCGAAAGGTAGTGCTGGCTCAACTGCTTCCGACGGTGGCAATAAGAAGTCAAGTATTTTGTATGGAGCAGCAAGCTCTATGGGCTTGATTTGAAATTGGAGAGTGATACAGTGGAGTACATTGTGATTGAAGTTCCTGATATGAATGATAGCGTATCACGCATTGTCTTGTCTGGAAAGGTGTATCTGATACGGTTCACCTATAATGATACTATGGATTACTGGAAGTTCAGCCTCTATAACGCCCAGAACGATCCAATCGTTGTTGGAGTAAAAATCGTTCCACGCTTCCCTCTGAATGTATTCTATGGAGTCACGAAACTTCCGGATGGAGTGTTTGGCGTGATGACGAAGCTCGAAAGGATTGGCAGAAATGACTTTGCAAATAAGAATGCTGAGTTTGTATTTTGTCCGGTAATAATTTCTGAGTAGAGACGATACAACGAGTTTGCCGGAATAATTCAGCCAACAATAAAAGCCATTGAAGTTATTTCCTCAATGGCTTTTCTGCCTTTTTGTTGGATAGAATTCATGTTTTGGAACATACCAGACAACATGGAATAATTCACCATCTCTGATTCCAATTATCCGAATAAGATTTTGTAGTGCAAATGAGAAAATAGCATCTGTGTGTTCGTCAAGATGCTTAGCTTTGATGCGGTCTTTTGCATCCTTGCTTAGTCCGTTGTAAGGCAAATAGTGATGTTTGGATTTTCTGCAATCATGCGTTTGGCGCGAGATATCTGACCATGTCATATTGCTATATGCAATCATTTTTTCAAGAAAATCGCGGGAGTCGAAATCTCTCCGGTTCAGGTTGAATGCAAATGTTCCATCGTTATCGAGCCAATCAAACAACCAAATTGTTTTTTTGTTTACCGTTCCGATATCTTTTGAAATTACTTGTTTTTTCAAGGAGGCGTTTTTTTGAGGAATTTGCTTTTTCTTCGCCATTCTCACAGTCCTCCATAGTAAGTGCCCATGCTTGCCTTGGTAATTACAGTATTGCAAATTGCATCGGACGGAAGATTGCCCCTTGCGTTTTTCCATGGGGCTTCACTGTGTGATTGCTCCCTGAGTTCGTATGGTTCCCAGTTGCCGTAATGCTCCAGCACATGATTGATGGTATCTTGCTGATCTGCTGTGAGCCCTCCAGAATCGCAAAGACTTTCCGGAATATCTGAAGAAACAATCATATACTGACCTCTATGCTGGCGGAACAGTTCAGGACAAACCGGCCCGTTTGCCCATGCTTCAAAGTCTTCGTTGAATAGAGGATTCTCAGTCCAAGCTAAAGACCATGCCTGAGAATAATAACAAAGCTTTTGAAGTTTCCATGTGCTGATTTGTCTTTGCCGTTCCAGAATGTACTTTGCGACATTGAAAATGTTTGCCATACTACCCCCCTTGCTATTCAAATAGTATGTGCGACTATAAGAAAATGATATACTTTTTTTGAATAAAAAGCAATCATAATCGACATTTTGCGGAATTTCCTGCGGACTGTCCGTAACTTTTTTTCGTGACAATCCTCACAAAAAGGCTGTGACCGTCCTGCGGATAATTGCAATTTATCTTTGTTTTTTCAGAAATCTGCGGATTGTCACAAGGACGGTCACGCGGACAATCCAAACCTTGTCCAAAACAACGTCCCAAAAAATCTCGAAAAAAATCCGGTTTTGACCTGATTTGACCCGATTTTGACCCAGTTCAAATTTATAAACGAAAACATGGTTTTTGCATAAATATTTTGTTGAAATATACGAAATCGAATATGTTTTTTACTTTGTCCAACGGACGGTCACGCGGACAACAAGCGTGACGGTCTGTGGAAAATCTGGTGTAACCGTAACCGTAACCATATTATATATATTTATATATGTTTTTTATGAAAAAACATATTTGGTCAAACCCTGTTTGATCCAGAGATAACACCACCAAGGTTGGTGTTTTTTATTTGCCTATTTGCATTCAGCAGGAGGAGGAGATTTGTTATGGCTGGATACGAAAACTTCAACAGGCAGTATCGGATGTCGGCTGGGCCAGCAGGCGGCACAGGATTTGAAATCGGGGAAACATCTGAGAAGCAGCCGGTAGCACTCCATATCAATTTTTCGCTCCAGAAAAGCGACCTCGAAACCCAGAATACCGGGCGGGTAACGGTGTGGAACTTGAATAAATCTCAACTTGCCGTGTTGGATCAGGTCGATTGCTGCGTTGCATTGAAAGCAGGGTATGGGAAAAACCTTGCGCTGATATTCGCCGGCATCGTCAGCCATGTCAGCACGTCTATCGACAGCGCAGACCGCAAGACGGAGATCGAGGTGGTTGACAACCTCATCGAAATCAGGGACACCTATGTGTCTGTTGCTTACAATGGCACCGTGAACTGGAAAACCATCTTCGACGATGTAGCGGCGCAGATGGGCGTGGCGGTGTCGTACTCCTACAATGCGGAGTTTGTTGATATCCCCAATGGCTTTAGTTTTGTCGGCCTTGCCCGAGACATCATGACAAAGGGCTGCAAGTGCTGCAATTTGGATTGGAGCCTCCAGAACGGGGTGATGCAGGTAAAAAGGCCGGGGGATGTCATGTCGAAGGAGGTGTATCTGCTCTCGCCGGATACCGGGCTTCTTGGTATACCAGCCCGCGTTGTCATTACGCAGGACGAAGCCACGGGGGAGAACACGATTGGCTGGGATGTCGAGTACCTGATGAACGGCGCCATCAACATTGACGATTATGTGAAACTCGAATCCGAGATGGTAAAAGGCTATTTCCGGGTGTACTCGCTGGAGATAGCCGGAGACAACGTATCAGGGGATTGGACTTGCAGGGCGAGGCTGCTGGAGGTGAAGTAAGTGACTGACGAGTTGAGAGATACGATAAGGCGTTATTACGAGCGCGTTATAGCAAGGCTTCAGCGGAGAATTGAGGCAGAAACGGATATTGTCGGGCAGTACCGATTGCGCCGGGCGGCAAGAAATCGGAAAAAATCTTTGAGGGAACTATTGACACAAGGCGACCAACAAGTTACGATAAAGCCAAGTGCCACCTCAAATGATGGTGGCCCAGGGTCTGGGAACCACGGACATAAAGGCAGACCCGGCAAGGCGGGAGGCTCTGCCGCTAATGGTAGCGCAGAAGGGAAAAATAAGCCATGTACAGGGTTTAGAGACAAAGCGGCAGAAAAAAGACACCAGAAGCACTGGAAGGAATTTGGCGTTTCTTCCCATGCCGAATATGAAAAAAAGGCAATCGAATTCATTAAACAACCGGTTGGAGGAAATATCGACGGATATGAACGAGCTGATGATGGTGCTATAATCCGTTTCAATGTTGATACTGGGGAGATCGGAATTGGTATTCCTGGTGGTGAAATTATAACATTTTTCAAAGCGAAATATAAAAATGGGAATGTGAATATTGTTGCTGCAAACAATTACTTCAATGCGTTGAAGAAGGAGGAGCAGTATGAACAGAATGATGACAACACCGCATTGGTGTCCTGTGTGTAAAAAATACGAGTTTCCGTTTCAAAATTCATATGAAATTTGCAAGGTATGCGGATGGATAGATGACAGATACCAAGAACAAAATCCAAACGAGGATTGTTTAGCAAATACCATGAGCCTTGAGGAAGCAAGAACTGCATACAGCAAAGGGAAAGAAATCTGGTGAGTAGACAGAAACAGAAAACCCAGATGAAAAAGAGCCAAGAAATGAGCGAAGTAGCCATGTATGTCCAGTATGTGGGGAATATAAATTCCCCGAATTTGATTCTTACGATGTTTGCCCAATGTGTGGATTGGAAGATGATTGGTATCAAGAAAAAATCCGGATGAGGATGCTGGAGCAACTTACAAGGTTGCGTATAGTTCCGGCTGGCGGCCAGAATGGCTTGATGGGGATAACGAGTAGTATTGCGGAGGAGGAGAACCAGATGAAATTTAGCTCTGATACGGCGAACAAGACAATCAAGAATTTGCAGGCCGAGATCGACACATTGCTTTCTGCCGAGGAGAGGGATAAAACGTATTCCTACGGTGTAAGCGAGGAGCCGGTAAAGCCGACGTATTCTTTTGCCGAAACCCAAAAGCAGCTTAAAGAGCTGCGGGATAAAGTAGCCGTGCTTCGCCATGCTGTCAACAAGTTCAATATCAGCACCACCTTGGAGGGTTTCGGCTTTACGGTGGATGAAGCGCTGGGGAGGATGTCCATGCTCCACAGGGAGAAAAGCCGCCTGTATGCACTGCTGCAAGTGCCGGAGAAAACCCGTGTCCGTTCTTACGGGAGCAGGGAGGCGGACTTTGTTTGCAGGAACTTTGACATTGAGGAGGTCAAAGCAGCATACGATGCTGTTTGTGAGGAGCTTATGCAGATCCAGCAGGCAATCAACGTTGCAAACCTGACAATTACCTTCGAGGTTGAAATGTAATCCTCATACCTGTTGCTTTCCGATAGTTCTCTTATGTCTGCTTCGCTCATGCGATATTTCAGATAAGGGAAGTCGTTTTTAGTCCATGTTGTTTCCGTTGTCCTTGTTATGCCGGTATGGAAGTTGGCAAAACAGACCCTTGGGAACAATCCGATCAAACAGAATTTGGGGGCTATAAAAGCCTGCCCATTGCGTCAGGCACGGTTTCTGCAATGGGACCTTTCCAAGAATGAGCATGGAGAATGATTGCTGAAGGAGATGCCTATGGATAATTTCAAAGCGATTTATCGAATTTTGCGGTATCTTGAAAAAGCGATGGATTATGACGAACCCGATATCGAACGGATAAGTGCTGATACCATTGGGCTGACAAGCCAAAGATGGACAGCCATTATGGAGATGCTTATACAGGAAAAGTACATAGATGGCGTTTCGGTTAAGCGATCCGTTGATGGCAGCACTGAGATTTCGTTACCCTGCCCTCGAATAACGCTCAGGGGGCTGGAGTATCTGCAAGAAAATTCTCTTATGCAGAAGATTGCAAACCTATCCAAAGGGATTGTCGAAATTGTAAAATGATGTTTTTACGGGAGGAAACTATATGAACCCAAGAAAAAATAGAACCACAGGTTTCGTGCCTTCATGTAGGCCGCCCGTTCCTCCGGATAACCGGCAGCAGACTGAAAATTGTGGAAGTTCTGAATGCTTATCCCGCAATACAAATGCTGGAAAGCGAGAAGAAATTTTCTTTTGTCAAAAGTATTCTGAACGAGCAAAAGAAGTCTTAAAGTTGCTCAATGGAATGAATGTGGATGAGGCAAGGGAGATGCTGAGATGGTGCAGCGATTTTGTTGTTAATCATACAACGATAAACTGGCGCCGGGAAGTTGAACTCCAAAATGGAGAATAGTATGCAAATCAAAAAGAATATATCTCGCAAAAAAGCAGGAGCCATGTCAGGACTCCTGCTTTTTCGAAGTAACGGAATTAGATTAAATTGCCGATATTGAAATGAGTTTCGCATGAAGATTTGATTTCCTCTTTGGTCTTCCTGTATAACTCAACGTATTCGGCGGGAGAATTTGCGGCCTTGTCCTTAATGTATTGCAAGGTCAGCATCTCAATTATGAATTCCTTTTGAGAGAGTTCAGACACCACTTTGTCCACTGAAATCACCTCTTTCGACCTTTTCCACCATAGAGCAAATTGAGGTACAACAGCCAATACCAAGGCGACGGAATTCTCCGTTGCTTTTTTCATTGGATAATTTCTTCTATTACATTTATTCGCGTGGAAATTGAAAAACGTGAGGAAATTTCTGTTGACATACCGGAAAAACAACGTATAATAAAATTAGATTTGCGGAATAATTGTTTATATGCAAAACTAATGATTTTGGAGGTGCAATAATGTCAATAGAAACAATTGTAGACAGACAATATGCAATAGCTAATAATCAAGCTGAGGATATTGGGTTGCCAAAATATAGAATTTATGCGATGTGCAATTTACGAGGAGGAATAGGGAAGACGACACTTGCTTTTAATGTGAGTTATTTAGTCGATGACCTGTTGGTTGTGGATACATGTCCGCAGGGAAATTTGTCATATTTTTATGATAACAGCTACTATTCAGGTCAACAAACAAATGTCAGGAATATGTTGTTGCCATATTTGGTTCCAGGGCTTGGTAAATCTACGCGTGTTGCTGCCTATATTGGTGCAACAAATGAATATTTTTCGAAGAGAAATAATTATTACATTCCGTCTTCGGAAGAACTGTATTTGTTGCCTTCGCAGTTGATAACAGCAATTAACCAAGCGACAGGACTGCAACAGCCACAAAGAGATGAGGCGCTCAAGAGTATTTTATATTCTTTGAAGAATGAAATTGAACGCGAACTTGTTGAGAATAATTTGGATAAGTGCATAATAGATACGTCCCCGTTCTTTGCCGGTGCTACGCAGCTTGCATGGTACGCAGCGGACGCATTGGTTATTCCTGTCCGAACAGATCAGCAGTCGATTAAGTCTTTGGAACTGCTGATTAACACTTTGAGTAGTTCTCAAAGTGAGTTTAGGAAATACCTGCCTGAAAATGATATGAATGTTCCCAAAATCCAGATGGTTGTTTTAACCCATTGTGGATGGTCAACGGTTGCAGGAGCACGGAATGAACCTAATCAGCAAACTCGAGTTTATCTGAAAAAAGTTTATGATATCTTATCAAAGCACAGAACATTGCTTTCTACAAATTGTCCGGAAAATCATTTGTTTATGCTTGATGATTTTCTCGGCTCAGGGCGCATTTCATCTGTAGAGTCGAAACCAATGGAGTTATTGCATGAAGGGGAAACAAAGGTGATAGATAGAGTCAGAGTAAGCGTGAATAAATCGGTTGGGAAGTGCAAGAACCAGTTAAAATTTATTGCCAGACAGCTATGGTAATTTAATTTGAACTGAATAAGTGGAATGAAAGGCGACGGAATTATCCGCCGCCTTTTTCAATGCAAAGGAAGGTGAAGAAAACAATGATGCAAGAATTTGTGCAGGAGGTCAAGAAGATAATCGACGAAAACGTGCAAGGGCTTCATACTGCTATCCCCGGGGTCATTTTATCGTTTGATCCCGGAAATGGGCTTGCCACCGTCTTGCCTAGTATGAAGTTCAAAAAACCAGATGGCACAAAGATTGATTACCCGCAAATAACAGGTGTGCCGGTCGTATTTCAGCAGGTCATGGGGCAGCAGGCTACGATAGCTTATCCGATAAAGCCCGGTGATGGATGCCTAATCATTGCCGCCGAGCAAAGTATAGATTTTTGGCTCTATGGTCAGGAAACAGATACTGACCTGCCGTTTGACTTGACGAATTCCATCTGTATACCCGGTCTGTTTGTCAAGGCCAACTCAGTTATGCAGGATGCGTGTAGCAACAATGCCATAGTTGCCGATGTGCAGGGTACCAGAATGACAATCAAGGATGGCAATGTCACGATAGATTCTAAGAAGGTGAATATCACTGGGGATTTAGAGATAAATGGGACTATTACATCAACATCTGCAACGATGAATGTAACGAAAGGCATCACGCGCATAGAAGGCGAGCTTCGGGTTAATGGCCCTGTTATCGTATCCCAGAGCGTTACTGCCGGCGGCAATGTTGCAGCAGGCGGAGATGTAACGGCAGAAGAGAGAGTAAGCCTTGCAAATCACGTCCATACTGGGGACAGCGGAGGGACAACAACCCCACCGCTCTAAAGCCGTTTATGGCGCGTACAAAGAAGGCTATTTCTATATCAATATAATATACCAGAAAATACAAATCGTGTTTTACACAAGATTTTGCGCGATTTTACGGCAGGTCTTAAAAGGAGGTTCTCTCGAATGTTAGATATCAAGCTCAACGCGCGTGGTGACATTGATGTATCCTCCATAGGGGACATTTCAACAACAGAAAGCATAAGACAAGCAATCCTAGTTCGGCTGCGGTGGATATTCCGAGAGTGGAGGCTAGGGCCAGAGATGGGTTTTCCGTGGTTTGAGGAGGTATTTGTGAAAAACCCAAATACTGAGAGAATCAGGCGGCTTGTAAGAAATGAAATCATGCAGGTTGAAGGAGTAAAGGCGGCGAATGTAAAGTCAGCAGTCTACGATAGAGCGAGAAGAGCAGCTACATTTTTGTATACCTGCACGATCGGAAATGAAACCTATATGGAGGAGGTGACGCTTTATGAGTCAGTACGGGCTGACGCCCAACGGGCCGAACATCAAACGGCTTGACGTAATTTTGGATGATCTTCATTCTAACCTGTCGAAACGATGGGGAGTAAACACAAAGCAAAATCCGGAGTCTTTGCTGAACCACTTGCTGACAAACTTTGCCGATGCAATCGCAGAATTATGGGAGTTTGGAGAGGACGTCTATTATTCTCAGTATCCATCATCTGCGGAAGGCGCGAGCTTGGATAATGCAGCACAATATGGAGGTTCAACAAGGGAAACAGCGGCAAAATCATATTATCCGATCCATTGCACAGGTCTGGATGGGACTGTATTGGCTGCCGGAACGATGATATCCTCCACTACGAACCCGGCAACGCAGCTCACACTTTCTGATATAAGGATGATTACGAGGAGCGCATTTAACAGGGCAGAAATCAAGATAGCCTCACTTGGGGCAGGAAGCGTTTACACCGTTGCCATAAATGGCACGGTGTTTTCTTATGCCCCAAAAGAAGCGGATGCCGTAGGCATTCTGAATGGGCTTGCTGAAGCGATTAAAGCTGAAGGTTTTTTTGCGTTTGTGGATGAGGAAGAGGAGCTGTTGAAAATCGAGGCTGAGGACATAACCGCTACCAACGTCCTTGTACTTTCCGAAAACCTTACGACTGCAACAATCACAACGATTTTGACTTTTGGAACTGTAGAAACTGGGAATATCCTCATTCCTGAAGGAGTTATAACGAACATCGTAAAAGCTGATGCCGGTTTGCTTGGCGTAGTTAATCAATGCACTTACATTGCCGGAAGGGACGAAGAAAGTGATATTGAGTTTAGGCAGTCCTATGCAGACAAGATTTTTAATCGGTCGTCTATGATGCTTGAAAGCATCCGCAGCACGATTTTGAACAATGTGCAGGGCGTTGTAAGCGTTGCGCCATATGAAAATGCCAGCCATGTATGGGACGAATATGGGCGGCCGCCGCACAGTATTGAGATTGTTGTAGACGGAGGGGACTCGGCAGAAATTGCCATGCAGATACTTGACAAAAAGGCCGGTGGCATCAATACCTATGGAGATACCGAGGTAATCGTCCCCGGGAGGTACGATGAGGATATTCCAATCAGATTTTCCAGACCTACAATGATTTACACATGGTTCCGCCTTGGGATTACTCTTAGTAAAACGGAGGCTATTCCGCCAAACTATGTAGATTTGCTACGGGGAGTAATCCTTGAGAATATGGAGGCCTTGGATGCCGGAAAAGATGTCGTTCCGCAGCAGTTTATGTCGCAGTTATACAGAGCGTGTTCTGGCATAAGCTACATCGACATTACGCTCTTCACGACTGATGACCCTGCCGCAGAGCCAACAACGTACCCGAAACGTAGCGCGACGATTACCGCACGGCAAAGGGCGCATACTTCGGAGGATATGATCGAGGTGGAGATTGATGGCTGATTATATTTCAAGGCTAAAAGAAGATCTGGTAGAACAATTTCGTGGTCAAAAAAACATTGAGAGCTTTATGGAAGTCTTGGGAGGAGAACTCCAAGAGGTATTTGATTTCTTTGAGCAGCTCCGCAATGAACGCGATGTATACCATGCCATTGGCAAACAGCTTGATGGCGTAGGAGATATTGCAGTGCTGACACGGAAGGAGGCGGGACAGCTTGCCGGAGATCCAATCCCGTTTGATATTCTTGAGGACAAGATATACCGGCAGTATTTGATATATAAAATCCTGAAGAATACCTGCGACTGCACATATCCGTATATCATTAGGGCGTTCCGGATGTTCTGGGATAAGCCCCTATATTACAGTGAGGATCCAGAGCAGCCGGCTACTATGATTTTTGATACAGGGGATATGCCTGGATATATTGATACAACGCCTCTTTTTAGGACTCCGTTGCTTAGGGCAGCCGGAGTAACGCTAAAATTGTACGCCCGCACAGTAACTGAACTTGAAACTGCGTGGGCGTATATTGCAAGCGGGTTAGGATATGCGGTTACAATTACGGAACTTCCGAATTTGGAAAGAGATATTGACTATGGTGCTGCATTCACGATCAGGCTATCAAAGAATTACGGAAGATGTACTTCCGGAGGTTGAACGCGATTACAAATTAAATCTCAAAATCAGAATTGGGGCTAACGCACAAAGTATTTCTGACAGCGGCCTTCCAATGATTGAAAGAAAGATTTCGTATGACAATTCAATCACTTTCGGGAGTGCCGTTTACAATGTCATGGAAGCGCCCATGAATGGTATTTCAAAGCGTGAATAAATGAAGGAGGAAGTAAAGGAATGAGTTATTACGGCGGAACAATCACAGTAAAAGGCCGGAATTTGATAACAAGCCTTATGGCTGGAGAAACCATAGAGTTTACACGGGTTGTTGTTGGTTCCGGAGAAATGCCGGAAGGCATAGAACCTCTTGATATGGCAGACCTTGTTGAACCGGTCGCGGACGCTACATCGAGCGTACCTGTCGTAAAAAACAATGTGCTCTCCATGGTAGTCGAGTACAGGAACGAAATGAACGGCGGGCTGAAAGAAGGTTTCTGGCTCAGGGAGTTTGGCATTTACGCAAAGACGGAAACCACGGAAGAAGTATTGCTGTATTACGCTACGCTTGGAGATAGCCCGCAACCCGTAAACGCCTATAAGGATAACCGTATTGACATCAGACGCTACCCTGTAACGATTGCGCTTGAGGTTGATGCCGATGTGCAGGTATCTTACAGCCCGGGGGCATTTGTCACTTCGGAAGAAGCGTACCAGACCATCCTCACCCTTGTAGGCGAGGCTATGAACGAAGTCAGCTTCGCTTCGGAAATGGAAATAACAATTCCCACTTCCGGATGGAAAGCTGATAAGGATACAAATGGAGCTTATGAACTGCATTCGGATGTTTTGGATGAGAGAATAAAAGAAAGTCTGATACCGGCCCTCACAATTTTGCCGGAGAGCCACAGTACAGTAAAGGACTGCGAAATGAGTGCTGTTTGCAGAACTCTTGAAGGAGCACTGAGGGTATATGCCAAGCGGATACCGAAAGCGGACGTTTCCGCAAATCTTTTGCTGATTTCTGCGGTTTCAATGCAGGAAGAAAAAGAAGTGTGATAATGAGCAAAGCTGGATAATCTGAATGCTCTGAATTGTATTTACCGGGAACTCCCGATAAATAGATGTAGAAATGTTTTTGGTCTCAGAGAGGGGGAGAGATGAAAAAATGTAAGTTTGAAATAAATTGATATGCGCCTACTCTCCAACAAGCCAAAATGGAGTGAGCGCGGAAAGGAGTTATTTATGGCATATGGAATAGCAAATGTTCCCGGCATCGGAGAATCTGATCTTGCCGAAATACGGGAAATGGCGCAGTCTGCGAAGGATATTGCAGAAGCCGCCGCAGAAGCAGTAACGAAATTCACAAATACCATCAATGTTGCACCGTCCCAGAGCGGCAGCCTTACCTATAACGGCAATCTTCTATCGCCTATTTGGAATGGGTACGACCCAAACGCAATGGAAATTGGTGGGACACAGAGCGGAACAGATGCTGGTACATACTCTGTGACATTTACTCCCAAGGAGGGCTATCAATGGGCAGATGGCACCACTGAAGCAAAAACTGTCACATGGACAATCGGCAGGGCCACAATCTCATTGCCAGTACAGAGCGGCAGTTTGACCTATACAGGCTCGGCGCAGTCACCAGAATGGAGCGGCTACGACAACGGGAAAATGACGATAGGCGGCACAGTGGAAGGGACAAATGCAGGAAACTATTCTGCGACTTTCACACCAAAAGCCAATTATCAATGGAGCGATGGGTCTGTCGATGCGAAGCCTGCATCATGGCGCATCGGGAAAGCGGAGGGTAGTTTGTCCCTCAATAAATCTTCATTGACTCTTACTGCCGCAAGTATGTCTGGCACAGTAGTCGCCACGCACGAAGGAGATGGTGTTGTCAGTGCGACATCCAGCAACACAAGTATTGCGACAGTCAGCGTCAGCGCGAATACAGTGACAGTAAATGCAGTGGCGGCAGGTACTGTCACTGTAACTGTAAAGGTAGCGGCAGGAAGCAACCATTCGGCTCCGAGAAACGAAACATTCAGTGTGACAGTTAACCTGCCAAACAAGACACTTGCAAATAATTCGCCTGAGATGATCCAACAGGCTGCGCAGTCTGGACAGGCGGCAAACTACTGGAGTGTTGGGGACAGAATTGGTATAAAACTCAATGGTGTTGTCGGGGTTCTGAATCTCAATTCTACATACTACGCGATTATTCTTGGATTTAACCACAATGCGTCCGTGGAGGGGAATAAGAGCATCCATTTCCAGTTTGGCAAAAATGCAAGCGGAACAGATATTGCGTTTACCGATGAAGGATATGGAAACGTCTACGCGAATAATGCAAGTGCGCGTTTTGTTATGAATACAACAAATGTCAATACCGGTGGTTGGAAATCCAGCCATATGCGGCAGACACTCTGTGAAGAATTTTTCAGCGCACTTCCAGAAGCGTGGCGTGACGTTATTTCGCCCTGCGTAAAGTATAGCGATAACACTGGCGGTGGCAATGATACTGCCAGCTATGTTACACCGACAACCGATAAGGTTTGGCTGCTTTCAGAGTTTGAGGTTTTTGGAACGAGATATATTGCCAACAGTGCAGAGAAGAATTATCAGAAGCAGTATGATTATTACAAGAACGGCAACAGCAAGGTGAGACATAAGCATAACGATTCAAGTACCGCCGTGCATTGGTGGCTGCGCTCTGTGTATTGCAGCAACGCGCACCTTTTCTGCACTGTCTACACGGGCGGCGGCAACAGTATCAGCCGCGCGAGCCACAACGCGAACAACTCGTGGGGGTTTGCGCCGGGCTTTAAGGTTGCCTAATCCAAAATCAACAGCCTAAATGGAGCAAGTGGGGCGAAAGCCCCCGCAGCGGAATGATGGAAGGATGAAACCGAAAGGATGGTGAGAATGTCAGTATATAAGTCCCGCAGGAAGGACGCGGCGGCGGAGTTTATCGCCGCCGCGCGGGAACTGCGGAAGGTCACGATAAGGATAGTAAAAAAATTCCCGTCTGGATATAGATGGACAATCACAAACAATATGCTTACGTTGGCTAATGAGGTCTATACAAATTCAATCAAGGCGAATGCGATTTATATCCATAAAGAAATGAGCGAGCACGATTATGAACTTAGGCACCGCTATCTCATGATAGCGATAAGCAGTGCAGAGGCTCTTTTGGCTGAAATCACGTTCTGTTACGAACTGGTTGATGATGGTAACAATTTCTTTGCGACAAAGGCGGATTATACCCGAGCGTTCCAGACATGGACAACGGCAGGATACAATGCCCTCCAAAAAATCAGAGGCGTTGCTGCCAGTGATAAGAAACGCTGGAATGGTTTCTGCAAGAAGGCGAAGGAAGAATGAGATGATTAGGGCAAGTCCTGATGGTACCGCCGTGAATTGGTGGCTGCGCTCTGTGAATTGCAGCAACACGAACAATTTCTGCAATGTCAACACGGGCGGCAGCAACAGTAACAACAACGCGAACAACTCGTGGGGGTTTGCGCCGGGATTTAAGAAAATATGGGCCAGAACAAGTAGCGGTATCGCGAAGCCGTGCCCGAAACTTAAAGGAGGACTTGCACCTTGGAGACTGGCCCCTGCTCGGGGGCTTCATTCCTAAACATGCTACCCGATACGGCTGCCCG
>OFGA01000332.1_pt1 | contig 41762 bp, 31 predicted proteins | sample 1521471 | NCBI WGS metagenome assembly OFGA01 (sample SAMEA3504086, study PRJEB24116) | mouse gut metagenome | biome: mouse gut; feature: mouse-associated habitat; material: faeces | place: Denmark | collected 2011 | reverse complement strand
TCCAGGAGCTTCTTCGTGGCCTCGTAGGACTCGGGGTGGACGCTGGTGGCGTCCAGGGGATTGTCCCCGTCCAGGATGCGCATGAAGCCCGCGCACTGTTCAAAGGCCTTGGGCCCCAGCTTTGCCACCTTCAAAAGCTGCCTCCTGTCGGTGAAGCGCCCGTTGGCCTCCCTGTAATCTACGATATTCCGTGCAATGGTCTTGTTGATGCCGGATACATATTCCATCAGGGGGGCGGACGCCGTGTTCAGGTCCACGCCCACCTTGTTCACGCTGGCCTCCACCACGCCGCTCAGGGCATCGCTCAGCTTCTTCTGGTTCATATCGTGCTGGTACTGCCCCACGCCGATGGACTTGGGGTCTATCTTCACCAGCTCCGCCAGGGGATCCTGGAGCCTTCTCGCGATGGAAGCCGCGCTCCTCTGACCTACGTCAAACTTCGGAAATTCCTCCGTCGCCAGCTTGCTTGCCGAATAAACGGACGCCCCCGCCTCATTGACAATCACATACTGCACCTGCTCCGGAATTTCCTTTAGAAGCTCCACGATTACCTGCTCCGACTCCCTGGAAGCAGTTCCGTTTCCCAGGGAAATCAGGGTAATATTGTACTTCTTAATGATCTTTTTCAGTAAATCCTTGGAAGCTTTGATCTTCTGGGGCGTCGTAGGCGCCGTAGGATAGATAATCGTGGTGCCGATCACCTTTCCGGTAGGGTCAACCACCGCCAGCTTGCAGCCGGTACGGAACGCCGGGTCCCAGCCCAGCACTACCCTGCCCACAATAGGCGGCTGCATCAAAAGCTGCTGTAAGTTCTTGCCAAAAACGGAAATCGCGCCGTCCTCCGCCTTTTCTGTTAATTCGTTCCTGATTTCCCGCTCAATGGCAGGGGCGATCAGCCTTTCGTAGGAGTCCTGTATCACCTCCCTAAGGGCAGGGGCTGTAAATTCATTTTCCCCGGCGATCACCTTTTTGCCCAGGTATTGCAGTATCCTCTCTGTGGGGGCAAGGATTTTAACCGTAAGGAACTTTTCATTCTCCCCCCGGTTTAAGGCAAGCACCCTATGCCCTACAGCTTTCTTTAAAGGTTCCTCATAGGCGTAATACATCTCGTAAACGCTCTGGGCCTTTTCATCCTTGGCTGTGCTGGTAAGGGTTCCCTCCTCCATGGTGATGTTCCGGATATACATGCGGTAATCCGCCTCATCGGAAATCATTTCCGCAATAATATCTTTTGCCCCCTGGAGCGCCTCCTTTTCATCCTTCACGCCCTTTTCTTCACTTATGTATTTGGCCGCTTCCACCTCCAACGGCTGGCCCGCCTCCTGGGCAAGGAGATACTGGGCAAGGCCCTCCAGCCCCTTTTCCTTTGCCACGCTTGCCCTGGTCTTGCGCTTGGGCCTGTAAGGGCGGTAAAGGTCCTCCACCACCACCAGGGTTTCCGCCGCCAGGATTTTTTCCTTTAATTCCTCTGTAAGCTTGCCCTGTTCCTCTATGCTTCCCATAACCTGTTCTTTCTTTTCCTCCAGGTTGCGGAGATAATTCAGCCTTTCATACAGCTCCCGCAGCACCTCGTCATTCAGGGAACCTGTAGCCTCCTTGCGGTAACGGGAAATAAAAGGAATGGTATTTCCCTCGTCTATCAGCTTAACGGCAGCTTCCACCTGCCATTTTTCCACTTTCAGTTCTTCTTTCAGCTTTAATATAATATCCATTTACTTTCTCCAATTCATCCATGCTTTGTGGTTGCCCTGCTGTCTATCTGTGGCTTCCTGCTCCCGGAAGGGCACAGATTTTTCCAACAATAACTATTATAGTGGATGTGCCCTCCCTTTTTCAAGAAAGAAATCCCTGTTTTTCAGCAAAATAATAACCCCTCCCTGTTATAGCACCATTACCAGCGTCCCTGCCCCGATCAGGATGCATCCGGTCAGGGATTTGCTTGTAAACCCCTCATGCAGGAACACAAATGCCAGCACCAGGGTGATCACGACACTCAGTTTATCAATGGGCACTACCTTAGAAGCATCGCCTAATTGCAGCGCCCGGTAATAGCACAGCCAGGACGCTCCCGTGGCCAGCCCAGACAGGATAAGGAAAACCCAGCTCTTTTTGCCAATCTCCGTGATCCCGCCCTGGGCATGGGTTAAAAATACCATGCCCCAGGCCATGAAAACCACCACCACAGTCCTTATGGCTGTGGCCAGATTGGAATTTACCCCTTCAATTCCGGCTTTGGCAAGAATAGAAGTGAGTGCGGCAAAAACTGCCGATAATAACGCAAATACAAACCACATGATTTCCTCCAATTTCTGATATGATTTAATAATATTCCCAAAAAGCAGGGAAAGCGGCATATCACTCCTGCCGCTTTCCCTGCCTGTTTATCCCTTTCCCGGCCCTTAAATTTCATTCCCGGGGATTTGGGGGATCCCTGCCAGGCCTTTTGCCAGTTCCTTGTCTGTGGGGATATAGTCTGTCATTTCTCCATTGTTAAACCGTTCATAGGCTTTCATATCAAAATAACCGGTCCCTGTAAGCCCGAACAGGATGGTTTTCCCTTCCCCTGTCTCCCTGCACTTTACAGCCTCGTCAATGGCAACTTTGATGGCATGGGAGCTTTCCGGTGCGGGAAGGATGCCCTCCACTCTGGCAAACTCTTCCGCCGCCTGGAACACGGCTGTCTGCCCTACGCTCACAGCCTCCATGTACCCGTCTGCATATAGCTGGGAGAGCACGGAACTCATGCCATGGTAGCGAAGCCCGCCTGCATGGGTCGCCGCAGGGATAAAGCCGCTGCCAAGGGTGTACATCTTTGCCAGGGGGCATACCTTTCCGGTGTCGCAGAAGTCATATACATACTTTCCCCTGGTAAGGCTGGGGCAGGAAGCAGGCTCAACGGCTATGAAACGGTAGTCTGCCTCTCCCCGCAGCTTTTCTCCCATAAAAGGGGAAATCAGCCCCCCTAAGTTGGAACCGCCCCCTGCGCACCCAATGACCACATCCGGCTTCACCCCGTATTTGTCCAGCGCCGCCTTTGCCTCCAGCCCAACCACTGACTGGTGGAGCAGCACCTGGTTAAGGACAGAGCCCAGCACATAGCGGTAGCCCTCCTGGGAAGCCGCCGCCTCCACCGCTTCCGAAATGGCACAGCCAAGGCTTCCTGTTGTGCCAGGGAACTCTTCCAGGATTTTCCTCCCCACATTGGTGGTCTCAGAGGGGGACGGCGTCACCTTTGCCCCGTAAGTCCTCATAACCTCCCGGCGGAAAGGCTTCTGTTCATAGGAGCATTTCACCATATATACCTGGCAGCCGAGCCCAAGGTAAGCACAGGCCATAGAAAGGGCCGTCCCCCACTGGCCCGCACCGGTTTCCGTTGTCACCCCCTTAAGCCCCTGCTTCTTTGCGTAGTACGCCTGGGCAATGGCAGAATTCAGTTTATGGCTCCCGCTGGTATTGTTGCCCTCAAATTTATAGTAAATCTTTGCAGGCGTCTGTAATTTTTCTTCCAAACAGTAAGCCCGCACCAGGGGCGAGGGACGGTACATTTTATAAAACTTCCTGATATCTTCCGGGATTTCAAAGTAAGCAGTGGTATCGTCAAGCTCCTGCCTGCACAGCTCTTCACAGAAAATGCTGCTCATTTCCTCAAAGGCCAGGGGCTTTAACGTACTGGGGTTTAAAAGGGGCGCAGGCTTGTTCTTCATATCCGCCCGCACATTATACCAAGCATCCGGCATCTCATGTTCATCCAGATAAATTTTGTAAGGGATTTTCTTTTCTTCGCTCATATTTTCCTCCATTCCGCGCCCTTTGGCGGGCTGTTAACAAAGTATAGGATAATTGGGAAAATCCGGTAAGAGCCTTTCAGGCAACAAAAAAACTCTTCTCCCAATCATACGCTGGGACAAGAGCAAACTATCTCCTGCGGTGCCACCCGGCTTGGCGCAATATACTGCGCCCGCTCATCGCATACTATCATATGCTTGATTTGTTAACGGAGTCTCCTCTCCGTCTCACCTACTTCCCTTTCGGTTCGCCCTCAGAAGCCCATTCCCCTATGCTCCCTATGCCGCTTCCCACCCTCTGCGGCTCTCTGTGATAAAGATTACATAAAGTACTTACTCTTCTTCAACGGTTTCTGCTTTTTTTTATAGCATACCAGGAGGGCGCTGTCAATAGTTTTTTGAAAATTAACAAAATAACGGGCCTCCTGAAAATGAATTTTCTTGATTTCCATCCCCTGTGATTATTGCATTTTCCACGAAACAGTGTTATTATTTTAACGATGTATTTTTTACAATTAATTTCAACAGGCACCAAAGAGCCTGCGTCCGCGCGGCATTCGCAGGCTCCGTAAGCAGCTGTCGCTTCCGTGCCGAAAGCCGTGCAGAAAGAGGGAACAAATGAGCAAAACATTCTCCGATTTAATCGCCAGGGTCAATGAGTGCGGGACCAAAAAAGTGGCTGTTGCCGTAGCCCAGGACTCTGCTGTGCTTGAAGCTGTCAAGGCGGCAAAGGAAAGAAAGATCGCAGACGCCATTTTAGTGGGCGACGAAGCAAAAATTAAAGAAACCGCGCAGTCCCTGGATATGGACCTTAGTGGTTTTGAGATTATTCATGTGGAGGATACCACACAAGCCGCCCTTACCGCGGTTAAGCTGGTGCACGACGGAAAAGCCGACATGTACATGAAGGGGCTTATCGACACCAAAGGATTCTTAAAAAGCGTCCTGGACAAGGAAGTGGGGCTGCGCACAGGCAAGCCTTTGTCCCACGTATGTGTGTTTGACATTGAGGGCATTGACCATCTGCTCTTCTTAACCGACGTGGCTTTCATCCCTTACCCCACGCTGGAGGATAAGGTAAACATCATCCACAACACCCTGGAAATCACCAAAGCCTGCGGCATTGAAAATCCCAAGGTAGCGCCCCTTGCGGCTGTGGAAGTAATAAACCCCAAAATGCCTGCAACTGTTGAGGCAGGGGAGCTTACCAAAATGAACCAGGAAGGGAAGCTTCCGGGCTGTATCATTGACGGGCCTTTGTCCTTAGACCTTGCCATTGACCCCGAGGCTGCCAAGCACAAAGGTGCCACCGGCAGGGCCATCCAGGGAGACGCGGATATTCTTCTTTTCCCGGATATCCATGCAGGGAACCTGGTTTACAAGTGCCTGGTACATACAGCAAAGGTGGTAAATGGGAATATCCTCACCGGGACAAAAGCGCCGGTAATCTTAACTTCCCGTTCCGATGATTTTGAAACCAAGGTAAATTCCATTGCTTTAGGCGCTGTTGTAGCGGAAGCAATGTCCAAAAATAACTAATTATCCGGAGGAATACAACATGGCAGTTAAAAGCTTAATCATTAATCCCGGTTCCACCTCCACCAAAATCGGCGTGTTTGAGGATGAAACCCTCTTATTTGAAGAAACCCTTCGCCACTCTACCGAGGAAATCGCCCAGTACGCTTCCATCGTAGACCAGAAGGATTTCCGCAAGCAGATCATCCTGGATCTCCTTGCAAAAAAGAATTTTGACATCAACTCCCTGCAGGTGGTTGTGGGCAGGGGCGGCATGTTAAAGCCCATCCCCGGCGGTACTTACGCAGTAAGCGACGGCCTGCTGGAAGACTTAAAGATCGGCAGGCAGGGACAGCATGCCTCCAACTTAGGGGGCATCCTTGCCAGGGAAATTGCTGATTCCATCGGCATCCCTTCCTATATCGTAGACCCTGTGGTAGTAGATGAGCTGATGCCTATTTCCCGGTATTCCGGGGTTCCCGAGCTCCCCCGCACCAGCGTGTTCCACGCCCTGAACCAGAAGGCGGTTGCCAAGCGCTTTGCCAAAGAACAGGGCAGGCCTTACGATTCCTTCAACCTGATCGTAGTCCATATGGGCGGCGGCGTTTCCGTAGGCGCCCACGAAATGGGCAGGGTGGTGGATGTCTTCAACGCCCTGGACGGGGACGGCGCATTTTCCCCTGAACGGGCAGGCGCAGTCCCTTCCGGTGCCCTGATCAAAATGTGCTTCTCCGGCCAGTATTCGGAAAAAGAAGTTTACAAAAAGATCGTGGGAAACGGCGGCTTTAACGCTTACGTGAACACCAACGATATGAGGGACGTGGAAAAAATGATTTTGGAGGGCGATGGGCATGCGGCGGAAATCCGCGAGGCTTTCATCATGCAGGTTGCCAAGGACATCGGCTCCATGGCCTGCGTCCTTAAGGGAAAGGTTGACCAGATCATCGTTACCGGCGGTATTGCCTATGACAAAGCAGTGGTAAAGGGATTGCAGGAGCGGGCAGGCTTTATCGCCCCCATCACCGTATACCCTGGCGAAGACGAACTTCTTGCCCTGGCCCAGGGGGCGCTGCGCGTGTTAAACGGGGAAGAGCCAGCCATGGAGTATTGACCCTTACCGTTGTTCAGAAAAGGGGATGTTTTCTATCCGAAAACATCCCCTTTTTTTGTAATAAACGCCGGGCCTTACCTGTCATGGGCTGACTTTGCAAACAGAAGGAACATAGGAAAGATTTCCAGCCTCCCTGTGAGCATAGCCAGGGAAAGCACCACCTGCGCCCAGTCTGAGTATACGCTGAAATTGGCCATGGGCCCTACCTTGGCCAGCCCGGGGCCGATATTGTTAAAGCAGGAAAGCACGGCAGTAAAGTTGGTGGTAAAATCCAGGCCGTCCAGGGAAACAATCAGAGTAAACACACACAAAAGCAGCATATAAGAAGCCGCATAAATCCTTGTGGAGCTTAAGGTCTTTTTATCCACAGGTTTCCCATTTACCCGGACAGTCACTATGGCTTTGGGATTAATGATCTGGCGGATTTCCGCCACAAAGGATTTCACCAGTATCAAAACCCTGGACACCTTCATGCCGCCCCCGGTGGAACCGGCGCAGGCACCCACCACCATCAAAAGAAGCAGCATATGCTTGGAGAATTCCGGCCAGAACTCAAAGTCCACCGTGGCAAAGCCGGAAGTGGTGATAATACTGGACACCTGGAAAAACGCCTGCCGCAGGGCATTCCCAATCCCTCCTGCAAAAGACAGGATATTCCACGCAATCGCCCCTGTGGCAGCTGCCACAATTACCAGGTAAACCCTCACCTCCTCCATGGAAAACGCCTCCCGGAACTTCCGGAGAAGAACCAGATGGTACACGCTGAAATTGACCCCAAACAAAAGCATAAACACTCCCAGGGTGACCTCAATGGCAAGGCTCCCATAGCCCGCAATGCCTGCACTGGAAACTGCAAACCCACCAGTACCCGCAGTACCGAAAGCAATGCAGAAGCTGTCAAAATGTGCCATCCCAAAGAGGCACAAAAGCACTGCAAGGACCAGCGTCATTACCCCGTAAATCCCATAAAGGATCATGGAAGTGGTGCGCATCCGGGGAACCAGCTTCCCTGCCGTAGGCCCCGGGACCTCCGCCCGGACCAGGTGCATGGAATTGTCGTTTTCCATAGGCATTACCATCATAACAAATACCAGGACCCCCATCCCCCCGATCCAATGGGTGAAGCTGCGCCAGAAAAGCACCCCATGCCCCAGTTCCTCGGGCTTTGCCAGGACAGACGCCCCTGTGGTAGTAAACCCGGAAACAATCTCAAACAGCGCATTCCAATAGGTTGGGAAAACACCGTCAAGATACAAAGGCAGCGCCCCAAGCAAAGACACAATGATCCACGCTGCAGCCACAATGAAATAACCGTCCCGGCTGCTCATCCTCTGCCCGGAATGGTTCACCCGGGTAAACAAAAGCCCCCCGATCCCCGCAGGGACCATGGTGTAGATAAATCCCGCCGCGTCCCCGTCCTGATAGGCCAGTGACACCAGCAGCGCCGGGATCATTAAAATCACCTCAGTCAAAACGATCTTTCCGATAATACTGATTATTATTCTCTTATTCATAGCATCCTAATATATCCTCCCTGCTGTGGCTTCCCAAAATCCTTTAGTCTGCAAAAATATCTTCCAGGCGGGCTATCTGCCTCCCAATGGTGGCTACCAGCGCCGTATCGCCGGGCATCAGCATATCGTCGCCCCTGGGGATGATGGTCCTCACATCCCGGATGATACAGCCCAGCAGGATATTTTTTTTCAGCCTCAGGTTCTTTAGGGGGATATTTAAGTTCCTGTCCTTTTCATCAATCTTAAACTCTATAAATTCAATCTTACCGTCCATCAGCCGGTAAAGAGATTCCACTGCGTCGTTGTCCTCTGCGTTCAGTAAGGACCGCCCATAGCCAAGAATCCGGTCCGCTGCCACATCCTCCCTGGAAATGGTGCAGATCCGGCTTCCCGGCTGGAGCACCTTCAGCCTTGACTTGGCGCTGATGCGGGATATCACCTTGTTGATTCCCTGGGATTCCGCAAACATGGCGGCAATCAGGTTGTACTCGTCATTTTCCGTCATGGCAATAAAGGCGTCCGTGTTGGCAATATCCGTCCCCGACATGGAATCAAAGTATGCCAGGGTATCGTCCCGCATTACCACTGCCTTTGGCATTGCGGCAGAAATCTCCTCCGCCATCGCCTTATTTTTTTCCACCAGGGTCACCTTCGCCCCCTGTTTGATCAAAACCTCCGCCAGATAATAGGAGATCCGCCCGCCCCCGGAAATCATAACCGACTGCAATGGCTTAATGGGCAGCTTCAGCTTCTTGAAAGATTTCCGGAATTCCTCCGCCGCCCCTGTCATATAAAGGACGTCCCCGGACTTTAAGACCGTCTCCCCGTTAGGCACAAAAGCCTGGCCCTGCCTGACCACGGCACAGATCAGCAGGTTGATCCCCATATTCCTGTTAATCTCAATCAGGGATCTTTCGGCCAGGGGCGACTTATCATTTACCGTCATCTCCACCAGCTCCGCCCGCCCCCGGGCAAATACCTCCACCCTGGTAGCCAGGGGAAAACGCAGGAGGCGGTAAATCTCCAGCGCTGTGGCCAGCTCCGGGTTAATGATCATGGATATCCCCAACTTGTCCTTATAAAAACGGTTCTGCCGGGAATAGTCCACGTCCCGGATGCGGGCGATGGTATGCTTCGCCCCCAGCATATGGGCGGTAAGACAGCTTAAAATGTTAAGTTCATCGGAATCCGTCACAGCAATAAACATATCTGCCTCACTGACGTTTAAGTCCTTCAATATGCCGTAGGAAGCGCCGTTTCCCTGGAAGCTTATCACATCCACCGTATTGCTCATGCAATCTACCACGCTCCCCTCCCTGTCGATTACTGTAAGCGTATACCCGTCCCGGGCCAGATGCACGGCAAGGGCAGTCCCGATTTTCCCGCCGCCCACCACAAAAATCTTCATATCATTGCGATGCTTCATTCTTTATTTAACCCCGATTCTTATCCTGATAAAAGAAAACAATTCTATTGTACTACTTTTCTGTAAGAATACAACCACTGTTTCAAAATTATAGCAGAGGAAAAATGATACCGCGCAAACACCCCCAAAAGAAGGGCCTGCCACTGGCTTTCCGCCCTTCTTTTGGGGGTGTTTGCAATCTTACTGCCTCACTTTAATATGCACTTCCCGGAGCTGCTGTTCCGTCACTTCATTGGGTGCGCCGCACATTAAGTCCTGGGCAGTCCCACTCATGGGGAAAGGGATCACCTCCCTGATGTTATCCTCATTGCGCAGGAGCATGATCATCCTGTCAACCCCTGGCGCCATTCCCGCATGGGGGGGTGCGCCAAACTGGAAAGCATTATAAAGAGCGCCAAATTTCTGCTTTAATACCTCTTCCCCATAGCCTGCAATCTGGAAAGCTTTTACCATAATATCCAGGCTGTGGTTCCGCACTGCCCCGGAGGACAGCTCCACCCCATTGCAGACAATATCATACTGGTATGCCAGGATATCCAGCGGGTCTTTGGTGGTAAGAGCCTCCAGGCCTCCCTGGGGCATGGAGAAGGGGTTGTGGGTAAATTCAATTTTCTTCGTCTCCTCATTCCGCTCAAACATGGGGAAGTCATTCACGAAGCAGAAACGGTAAGCGTTCTTTTCGCAGATATCCAGGCGTTTTCCCAGCTCAATGCGGATCTGCCCCGCATAGCTTGCCGCCCGCTCTTCCCTGTCCGCAATAAAGAAGAGCGTATCCTCCTTTTTAAGGCCTGCCAGTTCCCTCAGCTCTGCCTTAAGCCCCTGGGGGATAAATTTGTCGATAGGCCCCTTATAGGATAAGTCCTCCTGCACTTCCAGGTATCCCAGGCCTGCCATGCCAATCTCCGTGGCAAACTTCAGCATTTTTTCATGGAAGCCCTTGGACTGCCGTCCCTGGATTTTGATGGCACGCACCGTCTTATTCTGGAAAGGCTTAAAAGTACAGCGGCTGAAAAATTCTGACAGGTCAATGATCCGCAGGGGATTGCGCAAATCTGGCTTATCTGAGCCAAATTCCAGCATTGCCTGCCGGTAGCTGATTACCGGGTAAGGGCCTTTGCCCACCTCATAGCCCTCCGGCGCAAACTTTTCAAAGGCTGCCGTGAGCACTTCCTCCCCTGCCCGGAAAACGTCCTCCTGGGTGGCAAAGGCCATCTCAAAGTCAAGCTGGTAGAATTCTCCCGGGGAACGGTCCGCCCGGGCGTCCTCGTCCCGGAAGCAGGGGGCAATCTGGAAGTACTTATCCACCCCGGACACCATAAGAAGCTGCTTATACTGCTGGGGTGCCTGGGGGAGGGCGTAGAATTTCCCTTTATAATGGCGGGAAGGCACAATATAATCCCTGGCCCCCTCCGGGGAGGATGCACACAAAATCGGGGTCTGTATCTCCATAAAACCCATTTCCGTCATTTTCTCCCGCAGGAAACGGATTACCTGGGAACGGAAGACGATATTCTCCATTACCTTCCGGTTCCTCATGTCAAGGAAACGGTATTTCAGCCGCAAATCCTCCCTGATCTCCTTGGAAGAAGCCACCTCAAAGGGAAGCTGGCCGTAAACCCTGCCCAGCACCTCCACACTGTGGGCTTCCAGTTCAATGGTCCCTGTGGGGATTTTGGGATTGTAGGTTTCCTCATCCCGTTTCTCCACCTTTCCCCTGATACTCACGCATTCTTCCCTGCCCAGCCCTTTTAATAATGAAGTATCCCTCATGACAATTTGTAAAACGCCATACATATCCCTTAAATCAACAAAAGACACGCCCCCGTGGTCACGGATATTTTCCACCCATCCCGCCACTTTCATTTCCCTTCCGATATCGCCCTCAGAAATCTGGTTTAATGTACATTCACGGTACAACGTTGACATCTCCATCCTTATTCCTTCCTTTCTTCCCTACATCGGTTTTGCAGTTATCCACCTTATAAAATTCCTGCCGCTGTGTGCCCCTGCGCATAAAAAAGCCCTGAACTGATATCAAATCAATTCAGGACGAATTACACAAATCCGCGGTGCCACCTGACTTACTGCCTGCGCAGTCACTTCACCTATTCTTATTTACGGCTGATAAAGCTGTTCTTCCCATGAATTCATTCTGCCGGCTTTCCACCACCCCGGCTCTCTGGAAGCGATAATTCATGCTACTGGTCTTCGTCCTCGCCTGCGCCCGGGGTCCTGCCCTCCGGGAAACCGGTCCCGCGGCCCATGCCCCATACACCCACTGTTTCCAGAAGCTCCCAATGCGCTTACTCACTGTATCATAAAGTAAATTATCCGATTTGTCAATTTAATTTTCCCCATATAAGAGAAAATATACCAATGTGCCTCTTTGGCGTATATGAAAAGGAAATGGCACCCTATGCCAGGAAACCCCCATGCAGTAAAAAATAATATTACGCCAAAAATAGCCTTCACCTCTTTGCAAAATCACAGTACTAATGTATAATTGGAGTGAATACATAATGATGAGAAAGTGAGTTGTACAAAATGAAAAACCAAAACAAATGGGTAAGGGCTGCAATACCCGCATTACTACTTCACTGCAGCATCGGCACTGTTTACTGCTGGTCCATTTTCAGCCAGGAAATTGCCGATTACATTGGTTTTTCCAAGGGAGCTACTGAATGGGCCTTCAGCTTCGCCATCTTCTTCCTTGGAATGTCTGCCGCCTTTCTGGGCAATATCGTAGAAAAGGATATCCACAAATCCTCCCTCCTGGCGGCTATCTGCTTTGCCTCCGGCATGGCAGGCACAGGGCTGTTTATCTGGTACGGCGGCGCCCATCCTGGCAGTATGCTGTCGCTGATCGGCATTTATGTGTGCTACGGCTTTATCATGGGAATCGGCCTTGGCACCGGTTATCTTTCTCCTGTAAAAACCCTGATGCTGTGGTTTGAGGACAGGAAAGGCCTTGCCACCGGCCTTGCCGTAGCAGGCTTCGGGGCAGCCAAGGCAATCGCCAGCCCGATTATGCAGGCTCTTTTAGGCTCCCTGGGGGAGGGAGGCATCTACAAAATGTTCCTGATCCTGGCTGTGGTGTATTTCGCCATGATGTTTGTGGGGCACCTGCTCCTTGCCAAGCCTGCAGGATGGCATGAGCCCGCCTCTACTTCTAAAGGTGCCCGCGCCATTGACGTAATCAAGGAAAAGCCCGTCACCTTTATCGGCATCTGGCTTATGTTCTACCTGAACATCACCTGCGGGCTTGCCCTGATTTCACAGGAAAAGATGATCGTGAAATGTATCGGGCTGGTGGGAATGGTAGGCGTGCTCTCCTCTGTCACCGCAGTGTTTAACGCAGGGGGGCGTCTTGGCTTCTCCGCCTGGGCGGATACCTTTAAGGACAGGAATACCATTTACAAAATTATTTTCATTCTTTCCATTGCCGCTACGGGGCTGGTAATCCTTACCCAGGGCATTACCAACATGGGGCAGAACACCTTCCTTATGGTCCTGGTGCTGATCCTGCTGTTTGTGGTAAACGCCGGATACGGCGGAGGCTTCAGCAATGTGCCTACCCTGCTTTCCGACCACTATGGAATGAAAAATATCAGTGCCATCCACGGCATCACCCTTTCCGCCTGGGCCTTTGCCGGGCTTACCGGAAACCAGATGGCTTCCTTTATCGTTAAGCGTTTCGGGCAGGAAGTGGAGCTGACCCATGGGGCAGAAACCATCATTGTAAATCCCAGCGGTTACCAGATGGTTCTTTACGTGACCATCGTCCTCTATATTATTGCCGCCATCATTAGCTTTACCATGATCGGAAAGAAAAAATCAAATTAAATAAAAAGCGCCACTGGTTTTAAAGCCAATGGCGCTTTTTTCTGCAAAAGGAAGCGCCGCCGGGCGCATCATCCCTTCCCCAGGGAGATCCTGTCAATCCTTTCCAGCTCCTCCTGGGTAAACATTGTATTTTTCAGTGCGCCGATGTTATCCAGAATCTGGGAAGCCTTGGAAGCGCCCACCAGTACACTGCCCACAGCCCCATCCCGGAGCACCCAGCTTAACGACATCTCCGCCAGCGTCTGCCCCCGCTCCCGGGCAATCCCGTCCAGCTTTTCTATCTGCCCTATGCGCTCTTTGCTAAGGGAGGTTTCTTTCAGGAAACGCCCATCTGTCCTGACCCGGCTGTCATCCGGTATACCATGGAGATATCTGTCTGTGAGCATTCCCTGGGCCAGGGGGCTAAAAGCAATGATTCCCTTTCCCTGCTCCCGGGCGGCTTCCTTCAATCCGTCCCTTTCAATGGTACGGTCAAAAATTGAGTAACGGTTCTGGTTGATGATAAAGGGGCATCGCATCTCCCCAAGCAGGGCAGCCGCCTTTTCCATTGTTGCCCCGTCATAATTGGAAAGCCCTGCATACAGCGCCTTGCCGCTGGCAACCGCCTGGGCAAGGGCACCCATGGTTTCCTCCAAAGGCGTTTCCGGGTCCATCCGGTGATGGTAAAAAATATCCACATAGGAAAGCCCCATACGCATCAGGCTCTGGTCAAGGCTTGCCAGCAGGTATTTCCGGCTTCCCCAGTCGCCGTAAGGCCCCTCCCACATGTCATAACCGGCTTTGGTGCTGATGACCAGCTCGTCCCTGTAAGGGGCAAGGCTCTCTTTCAGGATGCGCCCCATATTCCGCTCCGCGCTCCCCGGCTCTGGGCCATAGTTGTTGGCCAGGTCAAAGTGGGTGATGCCATGGTCAAAAGCCGTAAATATAAGCTGTTTCATATTTTCATAGGAAGCCGTGTCACCAAAGTTATGCCACAGCCCCAGGGAAACCCCCGGAAGCTTTAAGCCGCTGGCACCGCAGCGGAAATACTTCATGGACTGGTACCGTTGTTGTGATGCTTTATACATAGTTTCCTCCCAATCATTTTTTAACCGGCGGACGTAGCTATCCATATCCGCCCCATATATTTGTACAGATAAATTATAACACCGGCGGCAGGATTTTTCAAACACCGGAAATACGGCAGCCGCCAGGTGGAAGGCCATCCTGGCGGCTGCCGCATAATATACGCCCCATTACCTGGAGCCCAACGAATGCTGCCCCAAGCCCAAATCCTACAGGGACTGGAATTTCCAGCCCTGCCCAATTACATTGCTTCGTGGAATGTCCTTGAAATTACATCTGCCTGCTGTTCCGGTGTCAGCTTAATAAAGTTTACTGCATAGCCGGATACCCGGATGGTGAGCTGGGGATATTTCTCCGGATTCTTCTGGGCATCCAGTAACATATCCCTGTTTAAAACGTTAACGTTTAAATGATGCCCGCCCTTCCCTGCATAACCATCCAAAAGATTTACCAAATTGTCAACCTGTGCTGTGTTTGTCATAATAATTACTCCTTTCCCTTCTATGTTTTTTATGATTATTTGTTTGTTGTCTGTGATTACATCATATGATTTTTGAGTAAGAAAATCCGTAACTTTAGTTACAAATTGAAAATTTTTTTGTTTTTCTCCTGATACAAGCAACGTCCCTGGCACAAAGCATGGTTCATCCATACAGCATTTCCACCGCTTCCCTGTTGCACACCCTGATAGACTTCCGCCCAACCTCTATGAGCCCGTCCTTCTGCATCCGCATCAGCTCCCTGGACAGGGAGGGCCTTGCAACCCCCAGGAAATCTGCCAGCTGCTCCCGGTTCATATGCAGCCGCACATTGGCCTTTTCATCCATGGAGTCAATCAGCCAGATGGCGATCCGCTCCCTTAAGGAGGAAGTGCTGATGATGTGGAGCTTTCTGGTAATCCTAAAATTGTTTTCCGACAGGATTTCCAGCATATTCTGGGTAAGCTGTTTGTGGTGGTCGCAGGCATTGGAACAAAAGTGATAAAAGAAATCCCAGGGCATCTCCAAAACCGCCACATCCGTGATAGCCACTGCGTCATACCAGTAATGTTTCCTGTCCCCGAAGAGAAAGATCTCCCCAAACACATTTCCAGCCTCCACCAAGTAAAGAACATCCCTCTTTCCGGAAGTAAAATCTTTACAGATCTGGACCTGCCCCTCCAGCAAAAGGAAAAGCTTCGTGGGCATTCCCCCCTGCTCAAAAATATAGGTTCCCGCAGGATACTTTTTCATTCCGGACTTGGAACACTTTAAAATACGCTCTGTTTCCGTATCGTTAATTGCCTGAAATAATTTGGACGCTTCTAACTCTCTCATAACCCCTCCCATCCCATCCCAAACATTTTTGGCCCAGGCACGCCAGCAGAAGTTTTACCTGTAAATTCCGGCAGTTTTCTCCGCTTCCTGCAGCCGCCCCTGGAACTGGCTGTAAAAATCCTGCCCGCCTTCCTCTTCCGGGGCAGTATCATAGGCTTCCACATAAAACAGGTTCAGCAAATACATATTCAGATTTTTCACAATCAGGCTACTGTGCGTCTCTTTTACTATCTTCTGCATATCCTTTAAAAAATAATGCCATTCTTTTATATATGCTTCATATCTGCCAAGCTCTGGAATTTCCAGCCACTTTTTCAGCTTTACCTTTGTTTTGGCCGGGTAAGGGCATTCATGGACCTGGAGAAAATACCGGAAATCATTTTCCTCATAAATCCTGCCCAGAGGGAACATCCTGCAAAAGCCCGGGCGGCTGGGATGTATGGTGCATCTCCCATCCCCCCCGAGGAATGCGCACTGTTTTCTCTCTCCTAGCATTTTCAAATTCGGCTGGATTATACCATCTACCACATTTAATTCTATCTTATCCTCCATCAGCCCTTCAAAGCCCGCCCCTGTAGCCTTTTCCAGCTGGTAAATATCGTAAGGATCCAAAATGATGGAGGTGCCCATATCCTCACAGCATAAAGAGCAGCCTGCACATCCGCCGCAGCCTGCCTTTACCATATCCCCTGCCGTATATAACCTTCCGTCTGATATCTGCTGTAAATCAATTTCCCGTTCCATTGTATCCCCCATGAAGTCATTCTGCCTGTTTTGCTGCCATGGTTATCTGCCCCGGGAGCTGCCTTCTGTACGGGCTTTCCCCATAGGAATCCCGGATTTGTATGCAGCCCGGGGGCAAAATTTTCTTATAGAAAATATAGCATATTCCCAGGCAGGCCGTCAATATCAGGTGCCCCAACCTACATGGAATTCTAAAACCGATACTTCAGACCCCTGCCAGTACATTGAAGGTCCCCACAAGGTTCAGCTTCCCATACCCCTCTTATGTCAAGTTAATGTCACAAACTTTTTTCACTTTTTTTAAGGGAAAATCCCCGGAAGACGCATAACTTCGTCAGGGTTATGGTAAGTTAATGTCAAGTCCGGGGAAAATTAATGGTAAATTAATGTCAAGTTGTTTTTGCTTTATACTGTCAGAGATTCCGCCAATCTCTCTACCTCTGCAATATCCAACTCTGAATATTTTGCAATCTTATCAATCGGCAGTTCCCCGTCCTGCAGCATTCTGAGGGCAGTTTCCTTCTTATTTTCATTCTTAATTCTCCTTGCTTCTGTCTCAATCAATGCTCCGCTCATCATTCCACCCACACCTTTCTGCACATTTTCATACTTTTGTGCGATTTCTTTAATTACATCGCCGGAAAGTTCTATGATTGTGCGTTTATCAAATGCTCCAATAATTCCTTCCTGCTCCAATTTATCAAGCCTATCCAAAATATCCTGATATTCTGATTTTAGTTCTTCTAATCTCTTCTTATCAGTATTATACACTACAAAATCCTTTTCATGTGAAAAAATATAAAACGGAATCAGCAACAGTAATTTTTTTGAAAAAATCTCATCCAGAGGATATTCCTGCACTTTCATAATCGGCACATCATACCCTATCGTCCCACCCGGCGTTTTTATTACATACCGCATTTTGTCTGATGTCTTTTTATTCGTCCGCAGATATAACACTGCTGTATTCGGGAATGTTACGGTCAACGTTTCATGGATAACCTCACCTTCGTCCAATGCGATCTGGGCGTCATACTCAAACAGCCGGATTGTCATCTTACCGTCCGGCAGGCTACTCTCACATTCAAGATGGTATTTCTTCTTTTTTTGTCCAAATATTGTAAAATTAGTGTCTGTGATTCTCTCCTGGTTTGGCGCATCCTGTTGATCAATAAAATGTTCATTTGGGTGAAACTCAATTCTTTCATTCCCTGTATAATCTTCCCCGAATATTTCATTGATTATCGGAATGATTAATCGCCTGCAGTCATTTAAGATTGTCCGAAATGCCCCGTCATAAATATTCCCCATACCAAATCCTCCGTATTTCTTAATTTTATGATATTATTGTCATTTTACAGAAACAAGCGCATATTCACCCTTCACTGAACTTCCACTTAATCTCTACTCTTTTATCCTTATAAACATATATTCTCTCAATAAAAGTATCCACCAAATCCTGTGTAAGCTCCTCTATATGGGAATATCGAATAATCTGCTTCATATCTGTATCAAGCTTTTCCTGCTCATCTTCCAATTCAAGGTGTTTCTCCTGCCATTCACGAATTTGCCCCGATAGTAATTCCATCTGGCGATCCAGTTTGTCCATCTTTCCCCGGTATTCCTCCAGCGTTATACTTCCTGTCGCATATTCTTCATACGCTCCATCCTTGGAGTCCTTCACCAATTCCTGCTCTCGCTGCAGATTCTCCAATTTATCTTTTACAGCAGCAAGCTGACACTCTTTCAATGACTTAAGGTCCTTTTTCTGCCTGACAGCCTCCCCTCTGATCATCAGTTCTTTATTGAGCATAGTCAACACCAGTTCCTCCAGCATATCCGCACAAAAGTAAGTACAACAGTCTACATTATGAGTCAGTGCATGCTTGCTGCACTCAAACCGCCTATATTTATTTTTTTCACGTGGCGGCTTGTATACCATAGCATATCTACACCCACCACAATACAATTTCCCGGTGAGAGGATGCTTTTCCCTTTTTCTATCCGTCACATGGTCTGGTCGGAATGATGACACCTGTCCAAAGACTTCCTGCGTAACCAACGCCTCATGATGGTTCGGAATTACCTTCCATTCCTCTTTCGGTACTCTTACAGATTTTTTGCTTCCCACTGACTTACACACTGTTTTCCCATATGCCATCTCTCCGAGATAAAAACGGTTATTCAGGATATTCCTGACTGCTGATGAACTCCATACAAGAGGTTTCCCGTCCCTGTCAGCTTTCGGGTGGCGCATCTGCATGATTGTGGGAATCCCCTCCTCACCAAGCTGCCTTGCTATCTGCGTACTGCTTTTGGACAAAACTGCAAGAGAAAAAATATGCCTGACTATCTCCGCTTCTTTCTTATTAATAATGACTTTGTTTTTTTCCACAGGGCTCTTCCTATAACCGAAAGGAACCTGACCAAAGATATATTCCCCGTTTGCACATTTATTTTTCACTGAAGTCTTTACCTTAACAGAAATATCCTTACTATAAAGATCATATAGAAGCGTCTTGAATGCGGTGTCCAGACCTATCGTATTCCCATTATCCTCCTTACTGTCATAATGATCGCCCAGCGCAATAAAGCGAACTCCCATAAAAGGGAATATCTGGTTCAGATAAGTTCCCATTTCTATATAGTCTCTCGAAAACCGGGACATATCTTTCACGATAATGCACCGTATCCGATTTTTCTTTACTTCTGCCAAGAGCTGGTTCATGCCTGGTCTGTCCATGCTGGTTCCGGACCAGCCATCATCACAGAATTCCTTTACCTCATATTCCCTCAGTTCTATATTACACTGAATAAATTCTTTGATCAGCAGCCTCTGACTGGATATGCTGTTGCTCTCATCCCTTTTTAAATCTTTTTTATCCTCAAGCGATAACCTTAAGTACATTCCTATGACATTCACCCTACCACTCCTTCCAGCATTTCATTCACATACCGGAACTGTACTTCAATCCGCTTCCCCGGATAAAGATAAATTTTCTCTACAAGTGCATCCACGAGCTCTGTAGTCAGCTCCTCCCCTTTTTTCAGTTTTAGCAGGGAACTCACCGCCCTTAGATACTTTTCCTTTGTCTTTTCCAGCTCTTTTTGTTTATCTTCCAGTTCTTTTTCCTGTTTTTCCAGTTCCCTCCTATTATCCTCCTGTTCCATTTTAAAACGGACATATTCTTGCTGTAAAAGCTTTTTGCTCCGGTATTCCATATATACCTCTGCTTCTTCTTCCTCCATTCTCTGCTTCCTGCTGCGGACAGCCTTTATTTCCTTTTCTGTCCGAAGTACAACCATGCGTATATTCTCCTTTCCAACCTCCATAAAGCACTCCGGTTTGTTCAGATAAACGCTAAATTCATTTCGGAATACGGATATTAGTATACTAGACAGTTCCTGTTTGGAAATATGGTTTGGCTGCGGACAGGTTCCTACTTTTGTGCTTCCTCCATTCAGGCAGGAATACCCGTCATGCCTTGCCCTACTCCCGTCCGCATAAGTCTTGGCATGGCTGTACCTTGTCATTTTCTTTCCACATACACCACAATAAAGCACATGTTCAAATACATTTTCCCCAATAGGAATCCCTTTTGTCGGGTGTTTGTGACATGCTGTTTCTTCCTGCTGCTTTCTCCTTATTTCCTGTGCTTTTCGGTAAAGTTCCCTGCTTACCAGTGCTTTATGGGCATTTTCTTTTACAATCCATTCTTCTTCCGGTTTACGGATACGATTTTTTTCGTCACGGGCTGTTATCGTACTCTTACCCTGCACCAGCTGTCCGACATAAGTGCCGCTTTGAACGATCCGTTCCACGGCTCCCCTGTCCCATCCTTTATAGTCCATATCAGGCAGGCAGTATACTTCCTTCGTTTTTGCATAGACCGCCGGAGGATTAATTTTCCTGCGGTTTAAATCGTTCGCTACTTCCGTGCAGCTTTCCTTCTCCACAAAAGCCTTATAAATATACTCCACAATCCCAGCAGTATTTTCGTCAGGCACCAGCCTTCTTACCCTGCCTTCCCAAACTGCCAAATAGCCATAAGGCGGCATTCCACCTACATAGGAGCCAGCTTCCCGGCGCTGCCTAAGTCCTGTCTTTGCCTTCACGGAAAAATCCTTTGCATACATATCATTGACAAGATTTTTGATCTCTGATGCCATCTGCCGGGTATCGTTCCCCTCTTCCCCGGTATCATAACCGTCAGATACCGCAATGAACCGCACCCCAAGGAATGGGAATATCTTTTCTATATAGTTGCCTGCTTCAAGATAATTTCTGCCAAATCGGGACAAATCTTTTACAATCACACAATCAATATCCCCCAACCGGATATCCTGCATCAGGCGGTTAAAACTATCCCGATTAAAATTGCTCCCCGTTTTTCCTACGTCACAGTAATGCCCGGCTATATCAATCTTTTCTTTGTTATTCCGATTAAACTCTTCCACAAATTTTTCAGCGATCCCAATCTGCACATCAATGGATTCTTTTTTTTCTTCAACGTCAACAGAAAGCCTTGCATAGATTCCAGCCTTGTATCTTTTCTGCCCTCTGTCTGCCGCATTCCCCATGCCCGTGGAGTTCTCTTTAGAATTGCCCCCAACAGGAGTAAAAGAAGCGCCTCTCTTTGAAATCCTTCCCATCTTAAGCCCCCCTTTCCCCAGCATTTCTACCCGATGCTCCGGCGGCTTCATGCTCCGTCTGTCTCACGCCAATCCCCAGCATAACTTCATACTGATCTATGAAATAGTATTCAATCTCAATCCGTTTTCCTTCATACACATAGATGCGCTTTACAAGACTGCTCAGGGTATGGCGGTCGATCTCCTTAAGCTCCACACAGTCCTGGAACGCTTTCAGCCTTCCGGCAGAAAGAACTCCCTTTTTAAACATATCCCTGATAAGAGCTTCCTGCTTTTTCTGTGCCTCCCCCAATTCTATGGCTTTCTTTTCAAAACCAGCATGAAGACGCTCAAATTCCTCCTTCGTGACAATGCCCTGCCGCAGGTCATCATAAAGCCCGGCACAGAGGCTGTAATATCTGTCCTGCTCTGCACTAAGCCGCCGCAGCTCCCTGTCGTATGCTGAAACTTCCGAAAAGCTGCCCGTCTCCTGCTCCTTTGCCCGGTCAAAAAGACGTTTCCCCTCAAGGAATGCGTTGGCATATCTTTTTACCGTATCTTCCACAATGCCTTTCAGCGCTTCTTCCTCTATGCTGTGCCTGCTGCACCCGTCTCCCCGGTTCTTTGTGGAACAGATATAGTAGACCTTTTCCTTTCCTTTATAGCGTACCACCCGGCGCACCATCTGCTCCCGGCAGTCGCCGCAGAACAAAAGCCCGGCAAACAGCCCGGATTTCTCCATCCCCGGTCCCTGCCTACTGTCCGATTTAAGGAGGTTCTGCACGATCTGAAAATCGTCCTCTGTGACCAGCGCTTCATGGGTATTCTCCACACACACCCATTCCTCCTTCGGTTTTTCTACAATCTTCTTTACTTTATAATTAATTTTCTGCGACTTTCCCTGCTGGAGATGCCCCAGATAGGTTTCATTGGTGAGTATCCTTTTTACGGAAGCATTCCCCCAGAGGGACTTCCCAGTCCCCTGAAATCCCCCGTTATACTTAAGCCCAAGGGATTTTTTGTACTCTTTCGGGGAAAGGATTCCCAGCCCGTTCAGCTTCTCCGCTATGGCAGACACCGCCATGCCTGCAATCTTCCATTCAAAAATCTGCCTCACAATCCCACCTGCATATTCGTCCGCCACAAGATGGTTTTTATTCTCCCCGTCCTTCCTGTACCCATACACCGCAAAAGGGGAAATGCACTCCCCATTTCTGCGCTTCACTTCCAGCCCGCTTTTTACCTTCGTGGAAATATCCCGGCAGTAGGAATCGTTGATGAAATTCTTTACCGGCAGCACAATGGAGCCAGCCCCTGTATCCGCCGAAAAGCTGTCATACTGGTCGGTCAGCGCAATAAAACGTACACCAAGAGCCGGGAAGGTCTTCTGGATATACCTCCCGGATTCAATGTAATCACGCCCGAAACGGGAAAGGTCTTTCACGATGACACAGTTTACCTTCCCTGCCTCAATGTCGCACATCATTCTCTTAAATTCCGGTCTGTCGAAATTGCTGCCTGAAAATCCGTCATCCACATAGATATCATACAGTTCGATATCTTCCTGTTCACGGATATAGGCTTTGATCAGCTCCCGCTGGTTTGCGATACTTTCACTCTCATTTTTTACAGACGCCCTGCCCCCGCTGCCTCCTGCGCCGCTATCGGCAGCGTCATCCCTTGAAAGACGGAGGTACATGGCCGCATAGAATATCTTTTCCTTCATACACGCATCACTCCTGACTTTTATGTTTGGTCCGCATAAGAACCTTTCAAGCCAGGTGCTGCGCTGGTTTAGTCCTGACTATATGTTATCACGTTTTTGCGTTTTGTTCAAGTCTGTTATACATAAACTTCTGCAAGTCTGCGTATGTACTCTTCCATTTTTTCATCTATGGTGGCTCCCTCTTTCTGGTAACATACCTTCACCACATAGTCGCCGATCCTGCCCACATATGGATTCCCTGCCTGCCTTGCAAAAGATGCAAGTTTCTTTTCCACCGGCGCTTTTGTATCAATCTGTATATCCCTTAAGTCTGTCAGTGTGTCTATGTCCACTGTCCGCACATCAACCGATGCCAGTTCCCTTAATTCCTCTGGTGTAAACCCTGTTACTGCTGCAAGTCCCATGACACAACCATCTCCCTTTTACGTTTACACAATCCTCTTCACACTTCTATCTTATTCCTGCATCTGATTGTCCTATGCCTGCACCAGTGCAGGGCATGGCTTACACCTTTGTATTCAAATATATCCCACACGCCATTCAGGGAAACTCTATACAAATCTGCACAGCAATTACCCCATCATAGTTTTTCATTTTCTCTCCCCCGATGTAGGCCGGAATATGTAGGACCGTCTGGCCGACTCCCCGATACCCTGCAGCACCCTTCCACGCTACAGCACACCCCGGACGCCACTCCGGCTGCCATATTTTTCGGCAGAGGTATCATTATTATCCGGTATTTCAAGACAGCTTGCCAATGCTGCCATATGCCGGGAATACCGCTCATATTTTTCCTTCTTCTACTACGATACCTTGTTTTTCCTACACTCAATTCTCTCTGCAGGCAAATATTTCTTCGCGTAGTTCTCCCCTCATCACCTTTACAGGTGTTCCTGATATTTTTGTCCTTAAAGGTATTTTCCTCGGCAAATCCAAAACTGATTAACCACCCAAATACCACCATACTGATATTTCGCTCCCAATAAATACATAATTTCTGGAGCATTTATTGTCAAGGTACGCTAACTGCCACAGTTCTCACGTTTGTCAGATTTGTACCAGCAACACTTACCATTCAACGTAAATGGCACCATGTCATCTATAATTACAAATCTGCCCTGAAACATCTTTAAGCAGAGACTTCCAGGCAGAATGCAGCAGCTAATTATTTCCGATCTGCAATATTTTCAGACCTTCTGCCATGTCTTCCAACATTTTCACCAGATACAGTGCCTGAGTTTCTGTACTTTCCATAAACACTTTCTGCGCCCTTGCAGCACAGTCACTCTTCACAGTCCCTGCAATACCTTTGATAACAATTTCTGCTTCCAACACTGTTATCACTTTCTGGTATGTCCCAATGCCAGGACGTCTTGCACCAGTCTCTATCTTCTTTAAATGGGATTCACTGATACCCGCTGCCTCTGACAGTTCAATCCTGCTCATCCCCTTTGCCTTGCGAAGCTTTTTTACTGTAATTCCTAAATCTGTATCTTCCCTGCTTATCATTCCGTACCTCCCAACCGGTGTGTTTTATTATAAAGTTGCTCCTAGTTTTTGGGAAGGGACTGCCTGTGTCCATTTTTTTGTAAAAGGGACAGTTCAAGTCTTTCCACAATTTCCGATATTTTTCTTCTACACCACTCGTCGCTTCCCAACATTATTTTATCTTTTGTGCATGTACTTCTCCGAATTTTGTCGAACGATTCTCCATAATTTTTTCAGGTGCAAATTCGAAACTAAAAAAAATTCTTTTTGAATGGTCTTGTATCTCAAACCATTCAAAAAGAAGCTACAATTACCTTTTTCTTTTTGAAAAGTTGTCGCTGAAAGCAACTATAAAAACATCTGTATATCAAATAATAAATTCTTCTGCTGTTAAAATAGTCCCAACAAAAAAGACACGAGGCAATCTACACTCATGTCTTCTACATATCATCTTTTTCAAATTTTACAACACAATCCGGAGTACATTCCAAGGCACTACATAGCTTTTCGAGCGTCAACATATTTATATTACCGTTATGCCTTAAGCTGTGTATTGTGCTTGCCGGTATGCCATACTTATTAATCATCGCATATGTGGATATACCCTTTTGCCGCATAGTCTCCCATAATGGTTCGTAGCTAATCATGTTTCGCATCTCTCCCTGTTACCATTATGATTGAATAAAAAGTAGTTGAATATACTAGACGTACCGACTATACTTGTTTTAGCGACTATGTGTTAAAAGGAGACCGAACATGGACATCAATTTTTTTGACGAAATACAGCCTTGCATAATAGACCGGTTAGGGAGGATCTACAATAGTGATTCTAAATACAAGAAATCTATTGAAGCAGAAACAAAAATACTAAGCCAACTAAAAGAGCATTTAACAGAAAGTCAAATGCAGCTGGTTAAAAAATATCATAATGCAATCTATGCCACAGCAGGCATATGCGAAATGTTGTCGTATCGGCAAGGCATGCGTGACCTTGCAAGTATTTTAGCGATAGAAAGCAACGAGAAAAAATGAAAACTATACAATTAGTTCTTACAACCGAAGATGCCGCATTAGAACAAAAAATAAAAATATTAGAGGAAAGATGTGAAAAACTGGATTTATCTTTTCCATGTGTACTTGAAGCAGTTGCCCTTACCATACCAACAAAACAATTTATAGAAATACTATTAATGTATACTGACGATAAAATACATGAAATTGAACAGGCAGAAAAAACTAAAAGCTTTTGGAACAAATTTAAAAAGACCAAGTAGGTCTATAATTCCCAAATCTTTCAAATTTGATGCCCCGTTATTTAGAAGATATACTGGCTGCCAATCTAAAAAGAAGCAAAAGCGACTAAATGCTGAAATGTTTAGCCGCTTCTCTGCTCAAAATTGATATATTAAGGGTTTACCAGATTATTTCACCTGTTAAAAATATATTTGCGTCATTTCCCTATGCCTGATAAAATAAAATTGTACTCAAATCTTTTTTCTTTCATTTCCAAATTTTCCCAAAATACTAAAACAAGAAAGGTGCCTATATGTTCCATACAAAAGAACTTACCATGCTAAACAAAGATTATTTTAATATTATCCAACAATCTGTACACTGTGTAACCCTACAGTCTAAAAATACCGGTCATTACTGGCATATCATTCATCAGGAATATTCAACATTTAAAAGCTGTATTATATACCATAACCACACCAGCGGAGCAGCCTATCATGTACATGGATGCGCTCCTACACTTGCTGACGCTGTTTCACGCATTACATCCCACGATATCTTCCAACTAAATGGTCGTAAGAAACAGAAAAGGAAACATCTATCCTTCCCTCACACTACCATGTAACTGGAAAATAACATCTACTCTTGTCCTATAACCATCACCCATCGACATTCCTTTTTATAAAATATCAGCTTCGTATCCATGTAGATTCCCTGACAATTTATTGTCACTCCAAATTCTGTGTAAGGGGATACTATAAGATTTTTCTCTTCCCTGGAATGTACCTGTATATCTTTTATGGTATGGATTTCTCCCTGCTCATCCTGATATTTAAACATAATTGGATACATTTTCCCTTTACTTGTAAACCAACATTCACAAGCTATCTCCATTTCCCTTTTTCTGGAAACCCCGGAATTTAACTGCTGCATACTATTTTCCATTCCCCAAGCCATACTTACACCTCTTTTTAATTTGCACTACTAATACATATATTTTTCCTTCTTTCATAATTATAATGTATCAAACGTATGTTCTATTATAAATCATTTACTCCGCTTTGCAACTGTTTTTTATTTCCATGTTCTCATTTTAAACACTTGAAAATATATCATTTAATTTTCTCTATCGGAATTACTCCATTAACTTTCTATTATTTTACTGGAATACCTCAACCTTTTTTACTGGCTGCACCATGCCGCTCCGGCTCCGCTCTCCGCTCCATCGTGCAGCTATCCACGTTTTCCCTGCCGCCACACACAAAGGCAGACATATCTCCTCCGTCGATATCCCTGCTTCTCTCCCACCACGCTTTCCCCACACAGTCGCTTACGGAATGTCTCCGTTCCTCCGCACATACCGTATCCCGCCGCTTCGCTCCGGGAGCGCTCTTACGCAAGCGCCGCTTCGCTGCCCTTGCCCGCTGCCACCACTTTCCCCTTCCCTTTCCCTCTACATTTTCTCAAAATTTTCTTTCCCATGCGGTAGCACAGGTCATCTCAAATCGGCTTTTATTATAGAAGGCTTTCCAATTCTCGAAGAGCAAGTTTCGCCTGCGTAACTCAAAACCCACTTCGTGCGTTTTGAGCCACTCCGGCTTACTTGATGGGGCTTCCGCGCCCCATACCCTCGGTGGCATATCCTTCGGATATGCAGAATTGGCTACCGTTACACTCTCGCAGCGTGATGAAGCACGACAGCGCTGCCATACTGGCAGCACCATCCAGCTCCATCACGAGAAAGGATATTCTATGGCAAGACCGAAAAAAGAAAAAGAACTGAAACGCAGCCACTGTGCCATGCTCCGCTTCACAGATACAGAATATGAAATCATCACGGAAAACGCCCACAAGACAGGACTTCCCCTTGCGGAATATTTACGCAGACAGGTGATGAAAGGAAAAGTGACTGCCAAATATGAAATTGTAGCAGATGTGCCGGAACTGAAAAAGCTGGTTGCAGAGTTCGGGAAAATCGGGAGCAATTTAAACCAGATTGCCCGCCACTTCAATCAGGGCGGCATCCATTCTCAAGAAATGCGACAGACGATAAACAAATGTATTGCTCAAATTTATGAAATGAAATATGAAGTGATTAAGATGGCTGGAGATTTTCATGGCGATACTCAAACACATAGCAAGTAAAAATGCGGACTACGGTGAGGCACAGCGTTACCTTATTTTCCAACATGACGAATATACCAAGAAACCGATTCTTGATGAAAACGGAAATATGCAGCTCCGGGAAGAATATTACCTTGATGGGGTGGAATGCAATCCATTCAGTTTTGATATGGAATGCAGGGAGCTAAACGCCCGTTTCCGTAAAAACCGGACATATGACGAGATCAAATCCCACCATTACATCATCAGCTTTGATCCAAAAGACAGAGATGAATGCGGACTGACCGGGGAGCAGGCCAGACAGCTTGGGCTGGAATATTGCAGAAAAAATTTCCCCGGACATCAAGCTCTCGTCTGCACACACACAGACGGGCACAATGGAAGCGGTAACATCCATGTGCATATCATCATCAACAGCTTACGGAAAAATGATGTGGAATGGCAAAGCTTTATGGAGCGCGACTGCGATTCCCGTGCCGGGCGCAAACACCACCTGACCAACGACTATCTTGTTTATCTGAAACAATCACTTATGGATTTATGCAACCGGGAAAATCTTCATCAGGTCGATCTACTCACCAAAGCGGAACGGAAGATAACAGAAAAAGAATACCATGCAAAGAGAACCGGACAGAAAAAATTAGAGGAACGCAACAAGCAAATGATCTCTGAAGGCATCACGCCACGCACCACCGTATTCCAGACACAAAAAGAATACCTCCGCACTTCGATTGAAGAAGCTGCCACCTACGCCCATGACCTGAAAGAATTTGAACAGATACTTTTAGAGAAATTCAACATAAAATTCAAAATCAGCCGGGGCAGGTGCAGCTACCTCCACCCTGATCGGGATAAACCGATCACTGGAAGAAGCCTTGGCACACACTATGAAAAAGATTACCTTATGGGACTGATTGGAAATCATTCCAACCTTAGAAATGCAGAAAAAGACCAGACGGTACAGAAAGAAATTTTATCGAAAGAAAAAATCCACAATAGAAAGCCCTCTGCAAATCAGCACGGGACTCCTGTCAGTGCGGAGGCTCCCACTGCTCCGTTTGAGAAATCCGGGTTACGTCTGGTAACGGATTTACAGCGCTGTATCAAAGCCCAACAGAGCAAAGCCTATGCCAATAAAGTGAAGCTCTCCAATCTGCAGAACATGGCAAAGACGCTTTCCTATGTGCAAGAGCATGGGTATGAAACCCTCGAAAGTATGGAAGAGCAGCTTGCAGAATTAAAGGGACAGACTTCCTCTTCCTTAAAGGAACTGAAGGACACCGAGGCAAGGCTCCGGCAAGTCAACGAACAGATCCATTATACCGGACAGTACCTTGCCAATAAATCCGTGTACACGCAATTACGGAGATCTAAAAACAAAGTGCAGTTCCGGCAGGAGCATTCTGCAAAGATTGCGCTGTATGAGACTGCCCTGAAATTCCTGAAAGAGAAAGCTAACGGTGGGAAGATCCCCACCCTGCAGACGCTGAAAGCGGAAAAAGAAAAGCTGTTGGAAGAGAAAAAAGAAAGGCAGGAAAAATACTATTCTTACCGTGAGCAGAAAAAAGAACTGGATACCGTCTGCACGAATATCCATGCCGCGCTGGGGAAACAACATACCAGACCGCTCCGTAATCATGAATGGGAGCATATCTCTTAGTCTTGCCATAGGCAAATTAGCATGATAATATATATGAAAATGTACTTAGAATCAGTTTGGATAAAAGAGTCTACTGTGAAAGAAAGTAATACTTTCCTTACTATTTTTGCCTCCGACTTCGCAGCAGAATGGAGAATTTTATGATAATTCAAAATGAGACATTATATCATATCACTTGTAATAGTGAGATGAAAACTGGGGACATAATTATATCTGGTAATCAAGAAAATCCGTTCTGGCTCTCATGTAAAAACTACTCACCGCAAATTTTAGTTGATGAGCAGTCTATGCCAGTTTTCAAAATGTTTGATTGTACCCCTCCCTTTGATGTAACACAAGATACTATTGATTTCTTGTATCAACAGTTAAAAAATATATCTACTGAATTTGCGTTTTATGTTAGAGAGCAAACTTTCGAAGATGTCAGAAAAGAACTTTATCCTCAATTACCGAGTAGGCAAAAATGCTTATGGTTAAGCGATGAAAATAATTTATCCTACTGGAAAACATTACATACTGACGAGTCTCAGTACTTATTAACCTTAAACTTGCATGGGAACGTTTTTCGCGCAGATGCTCATTGGTTAAAGGCAAATACATTTTCTAGTATTGAATATGCGGAGAGAGCCAATCAATATTGGTCAGGTAAATTAAGTAATACACCTAAAACAGAATATTTATTTTATGGTAGAGCTGTTATTAAAAAAATAGTTCCATTACACTCTCTTTAAAGCAGAAAAAGGGCATCCGACATACCGCCAAATACTCCTTTCCCCTACTTCCGTTCCATATCATTTTGGGCTACCGCCTGCCGCTCCTTGTTCCCGCCACGCTTTGCGATCTCCTCCTGCTTTTTATGGAGCTTTGCCAGCACCGAAGCCCTGCCCTGCGGCTTCTTTTTCGGCGGCATATTGTTTGCAGCAGGCACAGCCTTATACCCATTGTTTTTCCGACCGTCAATTAAATTATAATTCTGCTCCCCGCTGATCTCTGTGCTTCTTAAGTATTCCCCATTTTCCATATATTTCTGCCAGTTATCAAGCCTGAGTGTATCTGTCCCGGGTTCTTTTGGGTGCGGCTCTGCTTCCCTCTGATATGTTTGCGTTCTTTCCGCTTCTCCCGGAACAGGCTCTGACCGGGTTTCTTCCTTGCAATGCCCCTCTGCTTCCGGCTGTGACAAACGGAGATACTCTTCCAATTTCCCCCGCACATCCCCGTCAAAGCCATTCCTGACGTTATCCACTACCAGCCGACCGACCTGATCCACCACCACCCATGCGGCTTCTTTCCCATAAGTTTCATGCTCCATCAGAAAAAACTCCTGCCCTTCCAGCCTGATACTATCAAAGGCAAGCCAGCTCCCGGCTTTTCCTTCGATCTGAAAATTTATTGTATCAATAGAAACTGCTGTTCCTGACGAGCCGCTTTCCTTGTCAAGAAAATTATCTATCACCGTAAATCCCGTTTTTTCCACATAGTAAGAGATAACCGTACCTGCCCTGTAAAATACCAGCACATCGCTGACACTGACAGAATGCCCCACAAAAGAACGGGGCGGCTGCCGATCAAGCCGCTCCTTTACTTCCTCCGGAGTATCCTGCGGATACAGGATTCCCGTATATACCCGTTCATAATCTTCCTGCCTAATTCGGATTCTCTTCTCCAGCAGCGTTTGATAGGAACGGAAACGGATTTGCCTTGTCTCCGGTGTCTGCTTCATCTGGTAGACTTCAAACTGATTTTCCATGATTATAATTCCTGCCCCCTTTTCTTACATTCTTTCGGACTATCCCCCTTGTTTTCCCGCTTCCCTATGGCTGCCTTCCGCTCCTTCAATGCCGCCAACACCGATCTCCTTTCCTCATTTCCTGATGCCTGCTTTGTTTCCATACTGCCAGCTGCTTTCGGTGCTGCCCTGCATAATCCGTTCAGCGCCTTTTCCGGCTCCGTATGATCTGATACCAATGGAATCTTCTGTATTTGTGTCTGCCCTGCTTCCTCTGCTTTTTCCATGAGCCAGCCATAATCTATCGTTATCATTTCTGCAAACAGCTCTTCACCCGTAAGGATATCCTCTGCAGCCTCCCAGATCGGCAGAGCCGGGTTCTCATACATGCCACCATCCAATACCCGGTAATCTTCTCCATAAAAAGTATAGTCATATCCCCCTTCCGTTTCTTGGATTGCAAAATATCCATTCTCTATTTTACAGGCATACCCTGCCTCTTCTTCCCATATATCTTCCAGTTCTTCTCCGGATTCCTTCGGAATATAAGAAACTTCCAGCTCTTTTTCCCTGCTGTTTCTGGCAGTTTCTTCTACTATATTTTCCCCTATATCCCTTTCTGGAACATCATCTGCCTCCCGGTCTTCCTCGTCCAGTCCCACTGCCTCCGCGGGGCTTTTCTCGTCCATGTTCAACAACACATTCAGCTCCGCCAGACGCTCCAGCTTTTCCTGAAGCTCCGCTTCTTTCACAAAAGGCTTTTCCACCTCCTCCTTCGCAATGACAAGCTGGCGTTGCACATTTTCAAGCTTCTGCTGTGTTTCTTTCAGTTCTTCCGGTATCCTTGCAAGGGCATTGCTGATGCGCTGCATATTGCCGAGGGCATCCCTGCCGACCTCTACCCGGTAACTGCACTTTCCTCCAATACTGACCATATACTGCTGGCTTAAGGTATTGTAAAAGACTGCCAGAGTAAACCCGTAAAAGCTCCCCACCGGTCTTACCTCATCCGTTATCCTGAGTCCTTGACAGGCATAAAGGAACGCCTCTCCGGCTTCTTTCCGATCCGTATATACCCTGCCTTTTATCTCCATGACAAAATTGTCTTTTCCCTCCGCCTTTTCAAACATAGGGGCTACCATTTTAACGTCCGCTGAAAGCCCGGCAACACGTTCTTTCAGCGCGGTAATTTCCGCCGGATAATTCCTGGCGATGTCCGCTTCCAGCCGATATTTCTGGCTAACATGCTCCGCCTTCAGTAACTTCAGCTTGCTCACCTGTATATCCAGCTCCATTTTCTCTTTGATGTAAATATTCCCGGTGGCAAGGGATTTGATCTCCGCATAGGACAGGGCGGTATCGTCCACGTCCTCGCAGGAACGCACTGGAGATTTGCTGGTCATGATCTGGCTGATAAACTTCTGCTTGTTCTCCAAAATCTGCCACATATACGCGTCGAAAGTTGCTTCTGTCACATACCGATAAATCCACACTTTCTTATTCCGGTTCCCCTGCCGCAGAATGCGCCCCTCCTGCTGTTCCAGCTCCGCCGGCTTCCACGGACAATCCAAATGGTGGAGCGCAATGAGCCTGTCCTGCACGTTGGTTCCTGCGCCTAACTTTGGCGTAGAGCCTAACAGGATACGCACCTGTCCGGAACGGACTTTTGCAAACAGCTCCGCCTTTTTTATCTCTGTAGCCGCCTCATGGATAAAAGCAATCTGCTCTTTCGGTATCCCCACCGCCACAAGCTTCTCTCGCACGTCATCATATACATTGAAAACACCCGCTTTCGGCGTGGAAAGGTCACAGAATATCATTTGTGCAGATTTATCCTGCATGGTTCTTTCCCATATTTCAAAAGCATTTTCCACACAGCGGTTCGCTTTACTCTCTTTCGCATCCGGCAGCATATCATTTAAGAGCCGCTGGTCCAGCGCACATTTTCTCCCGTCATTGGTGATCCGCAGCATGTTGTCCTTAGCCGGATCAACGCCCCCTGCCCGTACAGCTTCCGCCCGCTGTGCAAACGTCTTCACCATCTCCTGCTGCTCCGGGCTTGGCTTTAACACTTCATTGACATATTCCGCCTCCGGCACGGGCAGATTTAAAAGGTCAGCAGTCTGGATATCCGCACATTCCTTAAACAAAGCCATTAATTCCGGCAGATTATAGAACCGGGCGAAACGTGTCTTTGCCCGGTATCCTGTCCCTTCCGGAGAAAGCTCTATGCCGGTGACTGTCTCCCCGAATGCCGCCGCCCATGCGTCAAAATGCACCAGCCCCAGCTTCTGTAAAATGGCATACTGCAAATAGCGCATAATAGTATATAATTCCACCATACTGTTGGTTATGGGCGTACCGGTGGCAAAGGTGATCCCCCTGCCTCCCGTGATTTCGTCCATGTACTGACATTTCATAAACATATCGGAGCTTTTCTGCGCGTCCGTCTGTGATATTCCTGCAACATTACGCATTTTCGTGTATAAGAAGAGATTTTTATAAAAATGGCTCTCATCCACAAACAGCCGATCCACGCCAAGCTCCTCAAAAGTCACCACATTGTCTTTCCGCTCCTGCTTGTTTAATTTTTCCAGCCTTGCTTCCAGCGACTTCTTTGTCTTTTCCAACTCCTTGATGGTATAACGCTCCCCCTCCGCCGCTTTTGCCTCCGTAATCGCAAGGATAATATCATCAATCTGCCTCTCTATGGCCGCAATCTGGCGCTCTATGGAAAGAGGTATCTTCTCAAACTGACTGTGTCCGATAATAATCCCATCATAATCCCCGGTAGCGATACGGGAGCAGAACTTTTTCCTGTTTGCAGGCTCAAAATCCTTTTTCGTTGCCACAAGAATATTTGCACCCGGATACAGGCGCAGAAAATCACTGCCCCACTGCTCTGTTAAATGGTTGGGTACAACGTAAAGATTCTTATGGGAAAGCCCCAGCCGCCTGCTCTCCATACCTGCCGCCACCATCTCAAAGGTCTTCCCCGCACCCACGCAGTGGGCAAGCAGGGTATTTCCCCCATATAGAATATGTGCCACCGCATTTTTCTGGTGCTGCATCATGGTAATCTCCGGGTTCATGCCCACAAACCGAATATGACTCCCGTCATACTCACGGGGACGGATACTGTTGAAAAGTTCGTTATAAGTCCGACACAATGCCTCCCGCCGACCAAAGTCTTTAAATACCCATTCCTTAAAGGCTTCCCGGATCATCTCCTGCTTCTGCTGGGCGACCATAGTTTCCGCCTTGTTAAGTACCCTCTTTTCTTTCCCGTCTTCCGTTGTTATCTTGTCGTATATCTTCGTATCTCGCAGATTTAGGGCATCCTCTAAAAGCCGGTAGGCGTTTGCCCTGTCCGTCCCGTAAGTGGACGTGACGAGAGAATTCCCGTGTGAATCCAGGTTCTTGCCGGAAATATGCCATCGCCCGGTCTCCCTGGCATATCTTGCCTCAATCTTAGTCCCAAGATAATTTCCCGGTGTCTGGAACAATTCCCCCATGAACTGTGTGATATAAGTATCTTCCACCCATGTGGCGCCCAGCCTCACTTCTATTTCCGAAGCGTCAAGATCCTTTGGCTGCACTTTCTTAAGATATTCCACATTAAGGGCATATTCCGAATGATCTTCTGTATAACGCTCTGCAATACGCAGTTTTTCCCTGACATTGCCGGAAAGGTATTCGTCCGCTGCCTCCCATTTTTCCGTCACCGGGTTCTGAAAGATTACTCCGGCAAGTTCCTTTGTGACTTCCTCCTCCGTTTTCCCACAGAGTCCAGCCATAAACGATACGTCCACCCTTGCTTTCTCCCCGATGGATACTGCAAGGGCTTCGCTGGCGGTATCCACGCTGGTGACGGGTTCTGCCTTCCGTATGGTACGTTTTGTAAAGATATCCGCCTTACGCTCCAGATTTCCGTTCTCGTCAACCATCTCCAGCGCTGCCAGAAGGCAGTAGCTGGAATCTTGTGAGAAAGCCCGGCGGTTGGCATTGCTGCTGATCAGTCCGTATTTAGCAGTAAATCTATCATACTCCGTGTCCAGCTTTTTCTGCAGTGCTTCCACTTCCGCGTCACTTTCATCCTCCATCTGGCAGCGGATCAGCTCCTGCGTAATATCCCGCAGTTTTATCATGCCAAGGACACGCTCCGCAGTCTTTGCCGGAAGCTCCACCGGGTTCATCCTTGCATTTTCCCGGTAATACACCTTCCCTTTTACTTCCGCAAAGCTGAAGTTCTTCACGGAAATATCGGCTGGGATGGAAGCCCCCATCTGATCAGGCAGAAGTCCCTCCGGCTCCCGGTCCGTGATATCCCCATGTATCTGCGCTACCGCTTCCTTTAACTGCCCTGAAAAGGCTGCGTCCTCTATGGTCTTTACCGTGAGCACCTGCTTTCCGAACTGGGTACTTTTCATGACAAACTTTCCCAGCACCATTTCCGGGTGGGCAACAAAATAGCTGTTTACGCTGTACCCTTCTGGTGAAACACCAAGATTCACCCATTCCGGCTGTTCCAGAGCCGCCCTATCCCTTCTCTGGAAAAACAGGATATCCGCCACCACTTCCGTCCCCGCATTTTTTAAGAACGCATTCTCCGGGAGCCTTATGGCACCCAATAAATCCGCGCGGTTTGCGATATATTGGCGCACGGAAGAATTTTTCTTATCCATAGTGCCACTTGACGTAACCACCGCCACCACCCCGCCGGGGCGCACAAGGTCAAGGGCTTTTGCAATAAAATAGTCATGGATCAGGAAGTTGAAACGGTCATACTTTGTGTCCGCCACCTTATATGCGCCGAAAGGCACGTTCCCTATTACGCAGTCGAAAAAACTATCCGGGTACTGTGCATGCTCAAATCCCTGTATGAAGATATGGTTTTCCGGGTAGAGCTGCCCCGCAATCCTGCCGGAAATACTGTCGATTTCCACACCGTACATCTTAAGTCCGCCCATCTCTTCCGGCACAAGCCCCATAAAATTCCCGGTGCCGCAGGAAGGCTCCAATATGTTTCCCTGCCTCAATCCCATATTTCCAAGGGCTTCATACATTGCCTTTATGACCACAGGCGGCGTATAAAACGCATTTAAGGTGGATGCCCTTGCCTGTCGGTATTCCTCCTCTGTCAGCGTCTGTTTTAACTGCATGGCTTCCGCCGCCCAGGCTCCGTTTCCTTCCTCAAAAGCCGCCGGGAGACCGCCCCAGCCCACATACCGGGACAAAATATCCTGTTCTTCCGGCGTGGCGGAACGGTGTTCCCCTTCTATTTTTTTCAGGGTAATAATAGCTTCTATATTGGCACGGAACTTCTGTTTCGGGCCACCCACACCCAAGTCATCATCGATAATGCGGAAGTTGACTGGAGCGGGAAAGTTTTTTCGTTCTTCGGTCTCTTCTGCTTCCGCAATATCAACCCTTTGTTCCTGCACTGGTTCCTTCGGGGCTTCCTGTCCGGAATATTCCTTTAGAACTCCCTTTGGAGGTTCTTTTTTCTCCACAGGCGCAGTATTCATATCCATGAAATCAAATAAGGACAGCTGTACGCTGTCCCCGATCTGTATCTCTTCCTGTATGCCTTTTTTCTTTTCTGGGAAAATGGTATAAGTGCCTTCCACATATCCTTGTACCTTCGCCAACAACTGCACTTTTTGATCATAGTCCTTAAAATCTGCCGGGAGCGCCGCCAGTGCCTGCCCCATAGCCTTTAAGGTTACTTTTCTCCCCTTAGAACTCCCTAAAAGAGCGAGAACATCTTCCCTGTGTTCGTAAGGGTAGGGACTTCCTTCCCACGGGCGCATAGTATCTTCCGGAATACGGTAATAAAAAGCAAGGACGCACCCCGCCATCTGCCCCTTTTCATACTCCGACATACGGGAAATATCTGCTGTACTCAAATATCTGTCATGCTCAATCAGATATTTTATCCGTTTTGCCACAGCCGGCCATTTCAGCAAAACTTCCGCTTTTACGTTTCCATATATTCCTCTGGTGAGACGTAGCCCCTTCCCATCATACCACACATTGGAAACCCCTACATTCGCAAAGTTCCCACCAATTCCATATTTTTTCCAGAGAAAAGCAGCTTTCTCTTTATTCGTATTATCCTGTATAAAATAAGAATAGATATCCAGCCGCCAATCCGAATATCTATCGCCCTTTCTAATGCAGGCATCAATCTCATCCTGCGTGATAAATACCGGAAGTTCCTCCCATACAAAGCCTTCCCTCGTCTGATACGGAACTGCTTCCAGCAAAGGCTTTTTAACCGCCGCACCCTCTGCCATATCCTTCCCCGCATGTGCCTGTGTCCCCGTATGTTCCGTATCCGCATTGGAACATGCCTGATCCAATACCTCCTGCGGAGCATATTCTCCCTGCCTAAGAAGCTGGTGGATGCGTCCGCTTATCTCTTCCCATGTCAGGAACGCTTTATGAAGCACCGCGCCGGACACAGAATCCCCGGCGGCAATCTGCATACCAAGATCATCATGCCAGACAGAATATTTCATACCGCCAACGATGATCCCCCTGCCTCCAATCCCGTATTCCTTACGGACAAATTCCGCATATTCCTCTTCTGTCCGTGAAAGCATGAACTGATAAATAATGCGCGGCATGCTCCCATTCCGGTTCCCACCTGCACGGAGCACCTCGTCCACCACATCCTCAGGGATGGCAATCTCCCCGGCATAAAGCGCATGTACCCTCTCTTCAATTTGCCGGATCTGCTGCTCCACAGAAGGAAAACTTCCGCTATGTGCAGAAAAAGCAGGGGCTTTGGGTTCCCCTGCTTTCTCCATATCCTGTCCGTTTCCCTCTCTCTTTAGCTGTACACCAGTTCCTGTAAGACGACCTCTTCCGCTATGGCTGTCAGACTGTTCATATGCGCCGCCCACGTCAGCGGTTCCTTCCCCTTGTCCGGCGCTGGGTTTTTCTCCAAAAGCCCTTCCACCAGGACTTCCATCCTCTCCACTGCCGCTTTCTCTATATCCGCCAGATGCCGGTCCAGCTTCCCTGTCAACATCATGCCCTGATACCAGCCTGCCCGGTTTTCCTTCAGGAATGTCTTCCGCAGCATCCCGTATTTCCCGATAGGTCTCTGCTCCTCCCCTATGGTCAGGTCTGGGAGCAGATAATCTCCCTCCCAGTGATATGTCAGTTCCATCTACGGTTCCTCCCTTCTTCCCTTCATTTTCACGCTTTAAAGTGTTAAATTTATTGTAGCCAATTTCTGTACGTTTTTCAAGTAATTTTTGCTCTTCTTTCAGACAAATTTCCCGTACTGTCCGCCCGATCCCTCTAAGGAGCGGTTCCGTAAGGCTGCTTATGGCATTTCCCAGAACAGCCAACACCGTAGAGGAATTGAAATCCGTAATTCCCACGAAATCCTCTTCCTCAAGGTATTCCATAGGATTTTGCCCACACCGGCGGGATGCTGCATAAAAAATACTGTTTTGCAAAAGCTCCCTGAAGCTTACCCGGACAGCGTCCTCCCCAAGCCCTTCCAGATAGGTTCCTTCCATCTCATACTCCAGCCCCTGCATGGCTTCTTTTAAGTTGTCTTCCGCAATACGGGATGCAATCTCCATGAGTGTCGAACTTATGTCTGCCCCTTCCTTTCCCTTAAGCCCGTAAGTATCCGACAGGTAGGAAAGCACTTCCGCTTCATGCCGCTTTTCCATCTTCCACAGAACGGGCGTCCAGCCGCCCTGCACCAGACGGGTATCGGAAACGTCAAACACATATTTCAGCTTCATCTTCGCCCCGCTGTCATCCAGAAGCGCGATCCCCTTTGCGCCACGCCTTACCCACCGCCCCACTTTTTCATTCCAGTCCTCCAGCGACACACAGGCAGCGGCATTCGGACGCTGGGCATGAATCAGCATAGTATCCGAAAACGGGTAGCGATACAGTCTTGCCGCTGTATCAAGATACCCCATCCAGTCCCTTGGGGAGCTGCTGATCTTTTTCGCCTCATAACCCGCAAGGTACTGTATCTCCTGTAGTCTGCCCATTGTAAAATCCCCCTCTCTGAAATGATAATAATCTGACCTTTATTTTCCTTTCTTCCCTTTCTGCTTTCCTTCTTCCCGTTTGGGGAATGCAAGGCTGAAATTTGCCCGCCCATCCTCTATTTTCATCACGATATCCGCCTCAAAAGTCTGATCCTTTTTTGCAGAATACAAATCTTTTGCATGGCTGCGCCCGATCTTTAAAAGCTCCTTAGCCATCTTTTTGTCAATCTTCTTTTTCATGCCGGAAAGGTAGCGTTCCTCTTTCCAGAGGGAGAAAGAGCATTCACGGTCGCTGCAGTAAAAATTCTTCTTTCCCTCATAGACCTCCGCCCCGCACAGCGGGCAGCTGCCTATGCTTTCCCTCTGGTGGAAGCGGTGGAGCTCACTTTCCGGAATATTCCTGCACCCTTCCAGTATTTTCTCTACCAGTTCCATAATGCCCTGCATGAAGTCCCTGCTTTCCAGTTCCCCTTTCTCCATACGCAGCAGGTCATTTTCCCATTCTGCAGTCATGAGCGCCGACTTTAAATATTCCGGCATGACTGCAATTAACTCCATTCCCTCCGGCGTAGGGATAATCTGCCGCCCTTTCCTCTCCGCATAGCCGGAAGATACCAGCTTTTCAATGATTCCCGCCCGTGTTGCCGGGGTTCCAAGACCTTTTTTCTCCGTATCCCGCTCAAAATCTCCCCTGCCTGCTGTCTCCATAGAAAGCAGAAGCTGGTCTTCCGTATAGCGCTTCGGGGCGGAGGTAAAATGCTCGCTGATCTCTGCCTGAACACCTTCAAATGTCTGCCCCTCTGCCAGCTGCGGCAGTTCCTTATTCCCGGCAACCTCCTTTTCTGCCATATCTTCCCCGATCTTGAAAGAGCTTTTCAGCATATCCTCAAAATCCTTCCAGCCATTGCGCGTAACGGTTTTTCCTGATGTGGTAAAAATATATCCGTTGCAGACAAATTCTGCTTTTACGGTCTCATATATATGCTTCTCTCCTGTCGCGCACAGAAGGCGGCTTGCAACAAGCGCCAGCACTTTCCGTTCCACCTCCGGCAGGACCGAAAGATCAGCTTCCCCGATTCCTACAGTGGGGATGACCGCATGGTGGTCGGTAACTTTCCTACTGTCCAGCACCCTGCTGATATCCGGGGCAGTTATCTCCATACCTGATAAAATACCTTCCCCAAATAAATCCGAATGAATGACCGTTTCTATCACTTTCCCCGCTGTCTGCCCCATATCGTCAGACAAAAACTGACTGTCCGTCCGTGGGTAGGTTGCCAGCTTTTTCTCATAAAGGCTCTGGAGATATTCCAGCGTTTCCTTTGCAGTGAAACCGAAAATGCGGTTAGCGTCACGCTGCAGGGTGGTGAGATCATAGAGTTTTGGCGGAGATACCGTCTTTTCCTCTTTTACCACGGATACTGTCTGCGCCTGCCTGCCACTGCACTCTTTTAGTGTTTTCTCCGCATCTTTTCTGTTATCCATGCGCCCTGTTACCGCCTCCATCCCACCACAGGAAATATATACAGTAAAATACTTTTCTTTCTTGAAATCCCTGATCTTTTCCTCACGCTCCGCCAGCATGGCAAGGGTGGGCGTCTGCACCCTTCCCACCGCCAGCTTTTTAAAATATTTCGTGGTATAGCCCCGCGTGGCGTTCATGCCTACCAGCCAGTCCGCTTTTGCCCGGCATACGGAAGCCTCACAGATATTCCGGTACGCTTCCCCGGATTTTAAATCTGCAAATCCCTCCCGGATGGCAGAATCCTCCATAGAACTGATCCACAGCCGCTTCACCCGGAGGGTACTTCCCGAAAGGTCGTATACATGCTTAAAGATAAGTTCCCCTTCCCGGCCTGCGTCACAGGCATTAACTACATACTCCAGATCTTTCCTGCCAAGCAGCTTTTTCAGGACTGCAAGCTGTGCCTTTTTATCCTTTGCCACGGTCAGCTTCCATTCCTTGGGGATAATGGGTAAATCTGTAAAGTCCCACTTTGCATACCGTTCATCATAGCTTTCTGGCGAAGCGTATTCCGCCAGATGCCCAAAGCACCAGCTTACAAGGCAGTCTTCCCCAGCAAGATACCCATCCTCCTTCTTCTCCGCTTTCAATATCTTCGCCAGCGTCTGCGAGACGCTGGGCTTTTCACCAATAACTAAAAACATATTCTTCCTCCTTTTTGGCGCAAAAAAAGAGCAACCCTTCCTGATTGCCCTGATTATAAAATATGCTGCTTTTTTCAATTCCTTAAATATCCATATTGTTCTTTTTAATTATCTTAAGTATTTATTCTTGAAACCATTGCTCAGTCATAATAGCACATGGCTTTCTCATATAACTTCCTGCACTGCTCCTCATCATGATAAGACAGACAATCATCTGCATAGCATAACGTTAAAAACGGTTCCTTCTGCCCTATATCCCGTGGCAGCTTATTCCACAGGGAATACATCTTCTTTGCAAAAAGCGCAATATCTATGCTTTCATATATCCGTAAAAGTGACCTCATTAATATTTTCCCAAAACATTCCGTGTCAAATTCACTTCTGTCCATAACAGAAAGCGTATGCAGAACAGCCTCCTTGGGCGTCATTCCCTCCAGGGAAAGATAGGTCTCGTTTTCTATGTTTTCCAGAAAGAGTTTATCGAGTACATCTGCATACAAAGACCACACATCGAAACCTTCACTGTATAGCAGTGCATATACAAACAATTTCTCCATTGATTACCCCCGTGTAGCTATGAGTATTATCCTGGTTCCTATAAACTGGAATTTATCTATTCATCAATTCAAGAGTTTTTTCAAATGAAATACATTCT
>OFGA01000327.1_pt1 | contig 41961 bp, 33 predicted proteins | sample 1521471 | NCBI WGS metagenome assembly OFGA01 (sample SAMEA3504086, study PRJEB24116) | mouse gut metagenome | biome: mouse gut; feature: mouse-associated habitat; material: faeces | place: Denmark | collected 2011 | reverse complement strand
CTGCATGGCAGTACGACGATACGACGGATATGTACTATCTGCATTTATTTTCCAAAAAACAGCCGGATTTAAACTGGGATAATCAAAAGGTGCGCCAGGAAGTATTTGATATGATGACTTGGTGGTGCGAAAAAGGCATTGACGGTTTCCGCATGGATGTAATCAGCATGATCTCAAAAACAAAGGAAATGCCTGACGGAAAGATCAATGGAATATATGGTGATTTCGGCCCATACTGCGTACACGGGCCAAATGTCCACAAATATCTAAAGGAAATGAATGAAAAAGTATTGTCAAAATATGACATTATGACCGTAGGCGAGACATCCGGCGTTACTACAGAGCTGGCAAAACAATATGCCGGTGAAAATGCAGGTGAATTAAACATGGTATTTCAGTTTGAACATGTAGAAGGCGACGGTAAATACGGCAAATGGACAGACCAGAAACAGCAGCTTACTACTTTAAAAGAAATCATGTCACGCTGGCAGACCGAATTATACGGACAGGCATGGAACAGCCTGTTCTGGGATAACCATGACCAACCACGTGCTGTCTCCCGTTTTGGCGACGATAGCCCTAAATACCGCGAAAGGTCTGCCAAAATGCTGGCTACCTGCCTGCATATGATGCAGGGCACGCCTTACATTTACCAGGGCGAAGAGCTGGGCATGACAAATTATCCGTTTGAAAGCCCTGAGGATTTCCGCGACATCGAAAGCATCCATGCTTATGAAGAATGGTGTAGGAGCGGCCGCCTGACACACGAGGAATTTTGGCCGTGCATGCTCTATAAAAGCCGTGACAACGCCAGAACACCGGTTCAATGGGATGACACAGAGCATGCCGGATTTACGGCAGGTACTCCTTGGATTGCCGTAAATCCAAACTATAAGGAAATTAACGCCAAATCCCAGACAGCTGATCCTGATTCCGTATTTCATTATTATAAAAAACTAATTGCACTTAGAAAGCAGCATCCTGTAATTGTATACGGCAGATATGAGCTCCTGCTAAAAGACAGCGAACAGTTATTTGTATACACGAGAACACTTTCAGAAGACGAAAAATTGCTGGTAGTCTGCAATTTTACCGATCAGGAAACATCCTTCAGCCTGCCTGATGATTTTAAGCAGGCCGCATGCCTGATCTCGAATATGGATTACAGCTGCCAAGCTGCTTCTATAACGGTTCGTCCTTATGAAGCATTTGTCCTTTTAAAATAATTAAAAAAGCCTTTCACTTTCAATCATTTAATCATATATTACAAAACCGCAGTGCTGCACCAGATTTTCAGCTGCTGCGGTTTTTGCATACTTTTTTAAGAACAGGTAAACTCCCCCGCAGGAATAAATAGAAGAAACAAGCATATATTGAAACAAGATTACTTGTATTATTATTAGGGGGATTATGGAAAAATTCAAATCCAAACTGCACGCTGTCCACAAAAGATTCTATTCTAAAGTACTTTATCCACTCTGCGGGATCTTCGGCCTGTTTATAATCTTCGGGCTTTACTGCATAAACGGCCATTCAATGCTGATTGATTCTGCCCTGCATACATCTACTCAGGCAGTAGAACAAAAAACAGATGAAGCGGAATTTAACTCTTATCTGAAAAAACTCTTTCAAAATAAAGTAACTGCAAATACATTAAATTTACATTATACATTGGCAGATCCATCATCAGCACACATTACCGAATACCCCATCACCTTTGGAGAGGTTTCCACAGACAGTGAAGCCTCTCAGATGGCAGCTTTAGAAAATATGAAAAAAGAACTGCAGACATATGATACATCAAAAATGTCCACCTCCGCACAGATGACTTATGACATACTGGAAGATTCTATAACACGCGGATTAGAAATGGCTCCTTACTATTATTATGACGAACTGCTTAGCTCTACAAACGGTGTCCAGTCCGAATACCCGATCCTGCTGGCGGAATACACATTTCATTCTGTGAAAGATGTAGAAGATTATTTAAACCTGCTTTCACAATACGATACATTTTTTAAGCAGGTCTGCGAATTTGAAAAACAAAAAGCGAAACGCGGCTTATTTATGAATGAGACAGCAGTAGAAAATTTAATCGAACAATGCCACGCGTTTATCCCAGAAAACTCAGAGAAATCTTTTTGGGAAACTACATTCAAAGAACGTCTGAATAAGATTGATAACATATCCGCAAAAGAAAAACAGTCGTATATCAAGCAGAATCAGGAAATGCTGAAGGATCACGTATATCCTGCTTACCGCAGCCTTATAGCTGTTTTAAAAGCACTAAAGAAAAATGGAAAAAATCCGCAGGGGCTGTGCCATTTTGAAGACGGAAAATCGTACTACCAGCTATTAGTCAAGTCCACAACCGGCTCCGGCCATACGATCCCGGAGCTTCAAGAAATGGTTGAAACCCAGCGCAAAACCCAATTAGAAGCGCTGACACAATTGGCTTCAAAACTGACACAGACTACCTCTTCATCAGTTATAAAGCGGAAAAATAATTCGTTGCACAAAACAGGGATTCTATGGAATAGGAAACAGGGATGGTATGAAAAAAAGAAAAAGCAGCAGCCCCCAAAAAATAAAGGGCAGGCAAGAAACAGGCAGCAGGTTCCAGAAAGGCATGGAAGTTGAGCTTACCATTGAAGATATGGGAGAAGGCGGGGAAGGGATCGGCAAAAAAGACGGCATAATTTTTTTCGTCAAAGACGCCGTGATTGGCGACCGGATCTCAGCAAAGGTTATGAAGATGAAAAAAAGCTATGGGTATGCCCGCCTGCAGCAGGTGCTGGAACCTTCCCCTTACCGCGTAACACCCCGGTGCCGCTTCTGCCGCCAGTGCGGCGGCTGCCAGCTACAGGCATTGGAATACAAAAAGCAATTGGAATTTAAAGAAAATAAAGTGAAGAATAACTTAAAGCGGATTGGCGGGTTCCGGCTCCCAGAGGATATCCCTGGGGATTGCCAGGAAAAAGCGGTGCATGATATCCCAGTGATACATCCAATCATTGGGATGGATGAGCCTTATTTTTACAGGAATAAAGCCCAGTTCCCCATTGGGACAGATAAGGATGGGAAGATTGTGGCAGGGTTTTACGCTGCAAGGACCCATACCATCATCCCTAACAGGAACTGCCTTTTGGGGGTTCCTGCCAATGAAAAAATCCTGGATGCCGTGATTTCATTTATGGAGGAATACCACGTTCCGGCTTACCAGGAGGAAACCGGGACAGGGCTGGTCCGCCATGTCTTAATCCGCTGCGGGTTTGCCACCGGGGAACTTATGGCTTGTCTGGTAATCAATGGGATCTCCCTGCCTTTTGCCGGAAAGTTGGTGGAAAAGCTGCAAAATATTCAAGGCATGGCCAGCATTGTCCTGAATATCAACGAAAAGAATACGAATGTTATTTTAGGTGAGGAAACCATCCAGCTTTGGGGCAAGCCATATATTACAGATTATATAGGCGATATAAAATACCAGATTTCCCCGCTTTCTTTTTATCAGGTTAACCCAGTGCAGACCCGGAAGCTCTATGGAATGGCCTTGGAATTTGCAGGGCTGTCCGGGACGGAAACGGTCTGGGACCTGTACTGCGGAATCGGCACAATTTCCCTGTTTTTAGCCCAGAAGGCAAAGCAGGTATACGGAGTGAAAGTTGTTGCCCCTGCCATTGCGGACGCGAGGAAAAACGCAGAGATCAATGGGATTACAAATGCAGAGTTTTTTGTGGGCAGGGCAGAGGATGTCCTGCCGGAATTTTATGAACGGGGGACTGCTGGGGATGCGCCGGAAGATGGGCAGGCTGCTGGGATGCTGCACCCAGATGTGGTTGTGGTGGACCCGCCCAGGAAGGGCTGCGACAGGAAATGCCTGGAAACTATTGTGAAAATGGAACCAAAACGTGTGGTATATGTAAGCTGTGATTCGGCGACTTTGGCACGGGATTTGAAGTATCTGTGCTGGGAAGGGTATGAGGTGCGGGAGGTTGGAATGGCTGATATGTTTGGGCAGAGCGTGCATGTGGAGACGGTTGTAATGCTTTCCCACAAAAAACCCGACAGCGTAATCAACGTAAAAGTTGAGTTTGGCGAGGGTGAGGGCAAAGTGCCGCTTGATAATATCGCCAAGAGAGCCGAAGCGTATAAGCCGAAAGAGCGGGTTACATATAAGATGATTAAGGAGTACATAGAAGCGAAGTATGGCTTCAAAGTACATACCGCATATATCGCAGAGGTAAAAAGGGAGTTAGGATTGTCGATGTATGATGCTCCTAATGCGGTAGAGGAATTGAAACAGCCGAGGAAACATCCAACGGCGGAGAAAGCGGAAGCGATAAGGGATGCTTTGAAGCATTTTGGAATTATTTAATTGTAGGAGGAAGGTTTAGAAATGAGTATAGATAATGTAATATCCATAATTATTAGTATATTGGGTTCTTCTGTAATAACATTAATATTATCCACGTTTATATTTCAACCAATGCAAGACAAGAAAAAGTATATTTTTGACGAAAAAAAGAGAGTATATGAATCTATAATTGTATTTGCGCAAATTGTACTTTTTCCAGCCGAAGCAAAATTTTCTTTAGGAGTTGCAAGATATAATATACAAGAGTTATCAGATGATGAGAATAGAAATAATGCAATAAATGATTTGAAAATGGCAATTCCTAAATTGAAGTTAATTTCAAAAGATGATGGTCTTGTCAAGGAAGTAGATAAATTTATTCGCCAGAAAAGTGAAGAACAATTTAATATACTTGTGAGTCGACTTAGAAAGGATTTATATAAATAAAACGAGGTGTTTTGCGGAGGTTTTATGGAACAAAAGTTTTTAATGAAATAAAGAACATCTTGATAACAGCAAGAAATAAAGTTTATCAGACTGCTAATTTTGTAATGGTTGAAACTTACTGGAATATAGGAAAATTAATTATTGAAGAACAGGGTGGTAATGAAAAGGCAGAGTATGGGACCGGTTTATTGAAAGAATTATCAAAACAGATGACGCAGGACTTTGGGAAAGGCTTTACAGTGACAAATTTGAAGTATATGAGGCAGTTTTATTTGACATTTCCAAATAGTCACGCATTGCGTGACGAATTTAGCTGGATACATTATAGGCTTTTAATGAAAGTGGAAAATGATAATGCACGAGAATTTTATATGCAGGAAACTGTAAAATCTCAATGGAGTACCAGACTCTTTCTTCTATGAAAGGTATTATCCAGTAAAAGGAAAGAGCAAGTTGCAGAGGAAATACAGACATTAGAGCCAGCGAAGAAACCGGAAGATGTTATTCGTGACCCGTATGTATTGGAATTTCTTGGGCTGACACCCAATGATGATTTTTATGAAAGCAATTTAGAACAAGCGTTAATTACACATTTACAGAAATTTCTTTTGGAACTTGGCAGAGGTTTTTCATTAGTCGCAAGGCAGAAAAGAGTAACATTTGACGGACGTCATTTTAGAATTGACCTCGTATTTTAGAATTATATCTTAAAATGTTTTGTTTTGATAGATTTAAAGGTTGGAGATTTAACACATCAGGACTTAGGGCAGATGCAAATGTATGTCCATTATTACGAACGAGCACTTATGAACGAAAGAGATAATCCTCCGATTGGCATTGTATTGTGTGCGGATAAAAGCGAGTCTGTAGTTAAGTATACATTACCTGAAAATGAAACACAAATTTTTGCCTCAAAATACAAATTATATTTACCAAGCGAGGAAGATTTACTGCGAGAATTAAATCAGGAATATAAAGCCTTAGAAGCTAGTAAGACAGGAGAAGAGAAGGTTGGTAGTATGAAAGAAGAGTAAATTTTGCATCAAGGCGGTGCAAAAATTGATAGGGTTTATATTTTGTGGGAAAAGGGTCGCACGAACGGTATTAGTACTGTATAAATATTGCCCATATTTCCATGATTTTGTGGGGATATGTTCTAATTTGGTACTCATGTTGAAACCATCGTACTTTTGTCCCACAAATCACCAGATAGTGTTATTAACGTGAAGGTGGAGTTCGGAAAAGGTAAGGGTAAAGTGCCTTTAGATGCGATTGCGGAGCGGGCAAAGAAATATCAGCCGAAACCGAAAATTACATATAAGATGATACAGGAGTATGTTGAGAAGAAATATGGATTTAAAGTACATACTGCGTATATTGCAGAGGTGAAAAGGTCTTTGGGATTGACGATGTATGGTGCGCCTAATGCAGTAGAAGAATTAAAGTATCCGAGGAAGCGTCCACCGAAAGAGAAGGTAGAAGCGATAACGGATGCACTTAAATATTTTGAGGTAATTTAATGGATGAAAGGATTTATCAGATTGCAGGACAGATAGTTGAAATACATCAAAAAGCCTATGAGGTTTATTTGCCATTGGTTGAAGATGTGTGTAATAAAACTGTGTCAGAGGATGAATTATCACATTTGCTTGATTATTTACTGGATTTTGTTTGTGATGAGAAAATACTGGGATTGTATAAAAGAGTGTGTAGAAGGTATTTGTATAGATATCCTAATTGCATTAAGATTTATATTGAAGTATATCGGGAAATGTGGGAAGATGGAGATAGTTATTCAGAAGAATTGTCGTAGAAGGAAAGAGGATAAGGTATTTCAAAACATTATGATGTGATTGCAGGAGGCACAATGGGGAAAATAATTAAAGATACAATCCATGCAAATGGAATAGATATTGGAATTTATACGCAGGACTTTGAAAATGAGTTTATTTCATTGACAGATATTGCCCGGTATAAAAGCGATGACCCAACGGCGGTTATTCAAAACTGGATGAGAAATCGGGATGTGATAGAATTTTTGGGATTATGGGAAAGGTTGCATAATCCAGATTTTAAACCCCTCGAATTCGAGGGGTTTAAAAAGCAGGCAGGAGCAAACGCCTTTACGATGTCGCCAAAGAAATGGATAGAAGCGACAGATGCGATCGGTATTGTCTCAAAAGCAGGACGTTATGGCGGAACATATGCTCATAGCGATATTGCCATGTCTTTTGCGACTTGGATTTCTCCCGAATTCCAGTTATATATTATGAAAGATTATAGGCGGCTGAAAACAGATGAAAATAGCCGATTGTCTTTGAATTGGAACTTGAACAGAGAGATTTCTAAGTTGAATTATAGGATACATACTGATGCGATAAAAGAAAATTTGATTCCAACAGAATTAACGCCCGCACAGGTGGCGTATACCTATGCGAATGAAGCGGATATGTTGAATGTTGTTTTATTTGGAAAGACGGCGAAGCAATGGAAAGATGAAAAGCCAACGGTGAAAGGAAATATGCGGGATGTAGCAACGCTGAATCAATTACTAGTACTTGCGAATCTGGAAAGTTATAATGCGGTTCTAATTAATCAGGGGAAAAGTCAAAAAGAACGAATGGAATTATTAAGACAGTTAGCAGTACAGCAGTTGCAGACATTGGAGATGGTAAGTTTAAATAATTTGCCGAAAATAGAAGTAAATAGATAAAAGGAAAAATAATAGAAACTACTTTTTGGATTTTCTTATGAGTATGTGTACACGATGTATAGAGTGGTGGCATAGTTTTTTACTGTCGATTAAGGAGTGATTTAAATATGATTGAACTATTACTAGATGCTATTGTATCCCTTGGTTCTACCGAGGTGCAGAATGTTCTGACTTCAGTTGGAGAGAGTGCGGTAAAAAAATTTAGAGAATCACAGGCATGGAAGAAATTAATTGTTGGTACAGGAGAATTCTTTATTAAAAATGAACAGGAAGAGAATTCGTTTTTCGAGGATTTAGAACTTGTATTGTCAAGAGAAAATTTAACTCAGATAGCGGAGGAATTAAAATCTGAAGAAGGATATGAATTGAAATATAGACTGTATAGTTCTCTTATGAAATTAATGAACAAGTATGAAATCCCTTATGAAGTTGCTGAAACTTACACAATAAAAATAATTTATGCAGTGCTTGAACAGCTAAAAACAATCGCTCCTGATAAATATGAACATTATTTCCTACAGGAATGGAAAGATGAGCAGGAAAGTAGTTTTCTGGAATTACAAAATCGAATCGAAAAGATGTCAAATGAGCTTGTAATTTACAATCGTGAGCAAGTAGCAATAGCATCTTCTGGACAAATGGATATTGAACTTAGAAGAAAAACTCAGAATCCATCTATTGGAATAGATTTTTTTATAGTTGATGATGAGCATTTTCAAGATGAATTTGAAAATCAGAGATATGAAGAATTAGTTTTTGTGAGGGGACGCAGTAGAGAAGAGTCTATTTACTGTGTTCTTAATGAATTATGGAGACTTAATGACAAACGTCCTATTTATATTGTTAAAAATATAGAGTCATGGAATAAACTTCATGTATTGGAAAATGAAGGGAATGTGTACATTCCTTGGTTCTATGCGGAAGAAATTGTAGCGATTGAGAATAACACTAATATTTTTGTGATAGATGAGAATACTCCAGTATTTAACAAGAGTGTTTTGGGGTTACACCCAAGAACACGTGACACGTTATCAAGATGTTTAAAAGAAGCGGGAATGGAGTATGACAAAGCCTATGCTCTTTTAGCAGATACGCATGGCTTATATGCACAGATGAAAAAACAACTGTTTAGAGGGGAGTACTTAAAAGTACCTTCTTGGATGGAGCGTGTTAGTGATAGAGCGAAAAAGACATGTCTCCTCATTGGAAGTTGGGAAGAAATCGAAGGTGATAAATTAATCATTGAATCTTTGTATGGTGATTCATATGATAGATTCTTAGAAGAGGTTCTTCCATATACGAAAGGAGAAGATCCTCTCCTATACATGATAAAGTGTAATGGATCTATTTCATACTATTTGGCAAGCACGGAAAATATATGGAGCTATCTTAATGTCCTGACTAACGAAAAGATTTGGCATTCTTTTGTCATGGCTGTATATGAAGTGATTAATGAATCAGAGGATCTTTTTACTTATGATAGCCGTGAAAGATTGATGGCACAGTTTAAAGGAGAAAAGTTATTTTGGTCTGAAACAATACGAAAAGGTATGCTGAAAACATTGCTCATTAAAGGCACATATCAGAAAGACGAAGAAACGCAATTAACCTTAAACAGATTGGTTTTGGAAGTATTAAATTGTGTAAAAACTGAAAAACAGTGGATATACATATCTAAATTCTGGAGAGAACTCTGTGAAATATCTCCAGAAGCCACGTTGGAAAGACTTGAAAACGAGTTGAAGGAAGATACAGGGCTTCTATGTCTATTTCAAAATCAATCAAGTGATTTCCTTTTCGGAAGAAATGCTTATATTGATATTCTGTGGGGAATTGAACAGTTTCTTTGTCAAAGAGAGTATTTTTGGCCGGCGTTTCGATGGCTTTTGAAATTAGATTTCTATCATTTTGAGTACAAATCAAATTCTCCGAAGGATATTTTCTCAAAAATATTTTGCACATGGATGAATTTTTCTTCTCTTCAGACTGCAGAGGAAAAATTAGCAGCAGCCGAAATTGCTTTTGATATTGACTATAATAATATTTGGGAATACTTGTATTCGGCGATCAATAATAGTGGAAGAAGTATGTTTGGCGAGCTATCATCACCAAAATATCGGGAGCATGAAAAAGCACAGGCAACTACTATAGCTGAAATGAGAAAGGCGCATTTGGGCTATTTTGAACTTCTTATAAAGCACATGGATTTTTCGGTAGATCGTTGGAAGAAAATGATTGATTTATCAGACGAGGTGCCTGAAAATTTAAATAAGAACATTTTTGAACAACTTTTGTATGAACTTAGCCAAATGTCTGATGAAGAAGTAATGCGGATTAAAAATGAGATTAGACATCTCATCTATAAACATAGATATTTTTCGTCTTCAGATTGGTCAATGCCAGAAGAAAAAATTGCTGAATACGAACAACTTCTTAATAAAATTAATATTAAAACTTCGGAATATGAATATAGCTATTTATTCGTAAACAATCATGATTATCCACTTCTTCACCCTGTTCCTTATAAACAAAAAGGGGAAAGCGATGATAACGAATCAGCTACACAAGAGTTGATTCGAGATAAATTAGTAGAATTCCAATCATATGGCTATGATTTAACTGTATTGGCAAAGGTTTGCGCCCAAGAATCGTTTTCTACTTTGGGAAATTATCTAGCCCAATATTGGAATGATGGTAAATGGGATTTTACAACGTTTAAAAAACTATTAGCAGTTCAAGTATCAGGCGCAATTGCAATTGACTATTTAAGAAGCATAAGAAGTAGTGAGGTTATACCATGTGACACAATTATTGAGGATTTATCAAATTACGGTTGTTCGGCGGAAGTTTTGGCAGAAGTATATAAGATAGAAGCGCATAGAACCAAAGAAGTTCCGCTCGTTACATTCGCCTCTGAACCGATAAAAAAAGAGTTTTGGAAAACTTGCTTTTATTGTGATGAGCACAATAAGTTTTGGGCATTAGCAGAATGTAAAAAGTATGCTACTCTTGCTGTGTATCTTGATCAGGTTCATTTAATTCACTATCAAAAACCTTTGTCAGCGGAACAGATCTTTGAGTGTTTTGAAGATATTGAGAGTATGCCACATTCAGAGGGCAATCAGTTGACAGACTATCATGTTGAACAGCTTATAGGTGTAATTCAAGAGGCTTATATCGATGATCCGCAAAAATGTATCAGAATCACTCATCTTGAGATTATATTTATGAATTTGTTGGATTGGAAGAATATGAAATGCTTCCATCATATAATCAAGCAGTCTCCGGAATTATTTGCACAACTGGTAGAAGGAGTATTTAAAAAGGATCATGGCACGGCGGAAAAACATTCAAAAGATCAGACGTACATTCACAATATGTATACAATCTATGAGAAGGCTCGATTTTGTCCGACAGAAAGTAATGGAGATGTGTCAGAAGAACAGCTAGAACAATGGATAGAAAAATATAGACAATTACTGCTTGAGAATGATCAAGAAAGCTTGTTTGCGACAACTCTAGGACGTTTGTTCTCCTTTTCGCCGATAGGTACTGATGGTCATGAACCATGTGAAGCAGTCAGAAAAATGATTGAGAAATATGGCGATGAGAAGATGAACGGAGCGTATCGGGTAGCCGTATATAATCGTCGTGGCGTATTCAGTCCTTCAGCAGGAAAAGAAGAACTTAGGATGGCGAAAGAGTTTAAAGAGAATGCTCAGTATTTAGAACCATATTATCCAAAAACTGCAAAGATTTTTTATGGCTTGTATGAAACCTATAAGAAAGACTCTGAAAGAGAAAGGAAGGATGCTGAAAATGGCTGGTACTAGTATCTCTTCCAGAATGGATTCGAAGGTGATAGGAAAATATGGAACGTATCTCATTAAGAAAAAAATAGGAAACGGTGGAAATGGCGTTGTTTTTGTTGCAGACATTATTGAGGGAGGTGACTCGTTACCACAAAAAAAAGATTACGCTATCAAATTTTTGGATGTAACATCAAATGAAGAGAAAAAACTAGAAAAGAGAAAGCTGCGATTTAGAAAAGAAATTGAAACAGTTCTTTCTTTTCAAGATAAAGTTAGCGGAATTATTCCTATATATGATACTTCAGTATATTGTGAAGAAGAACCAGATGTATTATGGTATCTAATGCCAAAAGCAGAACAGTATAACCCACAAAAATTTTCTGTTTTGCAAAAAATGGAGCAGATGTTTGCTTTGGGGAATTGTATAAGGCAATTACATAAACTTGGCTTTGTACACAGAGATATTAAGCCAAAGAATCTTTTGCTATTCGATGGGCGATTATGTCTATCTGATTTTGGGCTTGTTAGGAATATTGCTGATACAGATGAACACATAACAGAAATGAATGAGCCTCTAGGCCCACGGGCAATTCGTCCACCTGAATTTCAGTCAGTTGAGGAAATTGATGGTGTGGATTACCAAAAATCTGATGTTTATTTGTATGCGAAAACAATTTGGATGGTGCTTAATTGTAATAACAGTGGATTTTTGGAAGAATACTCGAGAAATCGCAATGCTGTTTATATCGATAAAGATAAGTTTCAGATTGAAACGGCAGAACCATTGCATCGTTTGATGGAGGAGGCAACAAAACATTATTATTGGGAACGAATCGATATCGAAGGTTGCTTGAGTTATATAGAAGACCAATTAAGGGTAATAAGAGGTACCATGCCTTGTCAAACTTTGATGGATTTGAAATATGATGAACAGGTAAAACATAATAGTTTTATTATTCCTTCGGATGAACAGATATATAAAGAACCCGACGCAATTCTGAAAATACTTAATAATATGGCACATACCGTAGGTCTAGTTTTTATCGATGCAGGAAAAGAATCAATGCTTCTTCCCTTGAAAAAAGCAAGATATATTGAAGGTAACCTTTATGAAATAGAAATACTTAATCCGTATTATGGGGGAAGAAAAAAGGTAATTGAAATTGCACTTGATGATATTTGTATGAAAAAGGATATGACATATACTCTTCACTCTGTTACGTTTTCGTTTGATGAAAAGCCAGTACCATTGTTTAGCCGAATCAGTGATGGACTAGGGAACGGATATAAACATATTCGCTTAAATACAAATTATTTAATCAAAATGGTAAAATTGACTGTATAGTTGATTTTGTTTTGAGAATTTGTGAAATATATGGTTTTTGACATATGGATAGCTGAAATGCAATTGAAGCAGATTAACAATGAAATTTTGTTCAAATGGACAAGAAGAGAATTTTAGGGAATTCCAGAGGAATACAAAACATAGCTGATTAGTAATAATTTAGCACAAGATTTTGTGGGAATCTGGTAATACCGTTGAGACGGTTTGCCTTTTGTTCCAACGCAAACCGGACGCTCAGATAGAGGTGAATCTGGAAATATCGAAGCTGGAACTGTCCAACGTAGAAACAAAGGCAACGTATGAAGAGATAAAGTCTTTTGTGTTGGAGAAGCATGGCCTGAAGGTAACAAATTTATACATAGCCCAGGTCAAAAGAGAATGCGGCATTGTGGAGAGGGAAAACTACAATCTCCCGAAGAATGAAGATGGACGAGTACCTCAGTGTCCCGAGGATAAGCGTCAGGCCATCAAGGCGGCATTCAGGCATTTTAAGATGATTTAAAATGAAACGAGCAGAAGGCGGTCAGGAACAGGTGATTCCAGGCTGCCTTCTTTTTTGCGTAAAATAAGTCTGACCAGATAAAACATCTAATCGGACTTGTCATGTGTAAGCTATATTGAATTCAATTATTAGCGGACCGAAGTTTTTAACAAAGTAATCGTATTGTGCCGGGTGTGTATCACGGAGTTTTTGATATCGGTTTTGTCCCTCCGGTTCAAGCTGTACATCAAAACCACAGTGCATGCATCCGTTACGGCTATAGCTCATTTCGTATAATTCTGAAATTTTTACATCGTACTTTTCTATGTACTCCAGAATATCATCCTCCGTCCAGAAAGAGAGAGGTCTTGATTGGTTGTCTTGACGTTCGTGAAATACATTGCAGCCATGTTCCAGCCAGTCCTTTTTGCGCTGGTGGCTTTCTGAGGCAAGAATGTCAAGGATGGCACATTCGAGTCTAAGTTCACGAGCCTTCCGGTGAAGTGGATCCTTTTTTAAACGGTCACAGCACTTATCAGAAATCGGCAGTTCTTTGTATTGGCTGTACTTCTTGAAATTTCTCTCGATGTAATCAATGGAGTGATTCCGTGTTCTATCGGATAAAGCATGTTGATAGGTGCGGATGGCATTAGATACTCACTTGGAAAACATCGGGTAACCATAGTGTTCTATGATTTTCTTAAATGTCCACATTTCACCCTTGGCATCGATTGGAAGAACGGTGATTAGATTCGTGCCGTTCTCTTCTTTCTCCCATCGAATATGCCGTATTGTTTCCGGATACTCATTGGTGGTATTCGAAAAGAGATGCAGGATGTCCGGATACATTTGTTTGGCAATATGCGATAACACGGTTGAATCCTTGCCGCCGGAATAGGAGATATAGACCTTATCAAGTCCAAATTCCATAACAGCCTGGCGTATGAAATAGCGTGTCTGTACAATTTTTGACTCCAGATTCATATCTCTAAGTGAAGCCAATGTTTGCCTGCGTTCTTGCAGGTAGAGGGCATGCTTTTGACCACAGTCGGCACAATACCGGCGGTCAGAAGGATAGACGTTATCTTGTGTCAGCTCCTCTTTGCAATTATTACAAAGCATTTTTGTTTTTCTTCCTTTCTAATCTTGTTACTAATAAGATATTTGTATTCAGTATAAAATACAATAATTCCGTTAGTTAAGCTCTTTTATACAAGTTTTTCTTGTAATTTTGCGCAAAATGTGGTAAACTTAATAATTGAATAACTATGCAATTTTTTAAAGGCGTGCGGTATGCATGCCTTGAAATCATGTTTTAGGCAGGGAAAATAGATGCAAAAACAGGGTAATCGGTCAGAAAAAAGTTTAGGTAAGAATTTAGCAAAGCTGAGGAAGCAGAACAAATTAAAACAGACAGAACTGGCAGAGAAGCTGAATGTTTCGCAGCAAATCATAAGCAACATCGAAAACGATAAATCAACTCCGGATATCGGACTGCTTATGCAGACGGCTGACATATACGGCATTACCTTGGATCAACTTGTGGGACGACAGTTCGTCGGCAAGGAAGGCACGGATGAACTGCAGCAAAAAATAATGAATTCTCTTAGCGGGATGGATGAAAAAGAAAGGAAGCTGGCTCTGGAACTTTTGCAAGTGATTCGGAATCAGGGTAATGATGATGGCAGCAAATAGTTATTTTAATGAAAACACTCTGGAGGAACTGATCGAGGAAATACAGTATGTATATAGATCAGATAATCGTCCGTGGGTGATCGGCTACAGCGGCGGAAAGGATTCGACAACTGTCGTTGAGCTGGTCTATAAGATGCTCCAGACGCTGCCAGACTGGCAACGCCATAAAAAAGTATACATAGTTTCTTCGGACACAAGGATTGAGAATCCTTTAATAAAAATCTATCTGAATAAGATGAATGAGCTGATAGGGCAAGCCGCTGAAAGAGATGGGCTTCCTATAGTGTCCACCATGGTCATGCCTCCGGCAAACAATTCATTCTGGGCAAATGTAATAGGAAGAGGCTTCCCTACGCCGAGAGTGAATGGAACTTTCAGATGGTGTACAGACCGATTAAAGATTAACCCGAGTGCGGATTATATCAGAGAGGTAATAAAAAAAGAAGGGAACGAGGTTGTAGTTCTCTTAGGTGTTCGAAAAGCTGAGAGTATTGCCAGAAAAAGACGTATTGAAGGTAGAGAACTGGCTAACCGCTTGATGAACAGGCATGAAACCATACAGGATGCTTATGTCTATAATCCCATCGTCGAGCTGACAACAGACGATGTGTGGGATGTTTTATTGCGCCTTGACGGTGGAGAAACTCCGTGGGGGTCAAATAATAATGAATTGGTTTCTCTTTATGCGGACGCAGACAGCGGAGAATGTCCTTTTGCCGGGATCCATGCCGGAGGACAGACGCAGTCTTGTGGTAATTCGAGATTTGGATGTTGGGTGTGTACCGTAGTCAAAGAAGACAAATCTCTGAATGGATTTATAAAAAGCGGACATCGTGAACTTATTCCTCTATCTAAATTCAGATCCTGGCTTATGAGTATTCGTGACGATGACGATAAAAGAGAGAAGAAAAGAAGAAACGGCACGGTGTACGAAACGAAAGATGGTCAGATGGGATACGGTCCTTTTACGTGGGAGGCTAGACAGCTTATTCTGATAAAGCTTATAGAGACACAGCAGAGGATGGGTTATGAGCTGATTACTATCGAGGAGCTTAAAGCAATCGATGAGATTTGGGATGCAGAACTGGATCTCTCCCGAAGAACACTTGTGGAATTATACGAGAAACTCACTGGCGTTAAGCTTCCATGGTATCAGTATAAAGAGCCTTTGATTGATGCTGAAACAGTGGCAGAACTTGAAAGATTGGCAGAAGAGAATGATGTTCCTTTCGATTTGGTAAGGAATATTATTCTGTCTGTAAATTATAATAAAAACTTTTCGAACCAGAAAATTATGAAAGAGGCTTTGGATCGGTTGCTTAACCAGCAATGGCTGCACCATGCTGCCTTGAAGGAGATTGAAGATGAAAATAAATAAAGTGATTTTATATAACTTCAACTCCTTTGAGGGTGTAAATGAGTTTGATTTTTCTGTTGATGACGAACAGAAAAATATTGTGCTTATCGGAGGCAAGAACGGAGCCGGAAAGACATCCTTATTTACTGCTATAAAGATTGCATTATACGGACCCCTTGCATATGGGTACGTTGGTATTAATCCACATTATGTGGCAAAAATCAAGGATTGTATAAATTCAAAGGCTTTCCAAACGAATAAGGTTGAAGCCAGAGTTCAGATTAACATTTCCCTCATGTTGGAACGAGAAATGAGGGATTATGAAATCACGCGCGAGTGGGATTATAGTGGACAGAAGCTCGTCGAAACATACTATGTGAAGCTTGACGAAAAGACTTTGGACAAGCAGGAACTGTCATATTTCCAGAATTATTTAAAGAGTCTGATTCCGCCGGATCTGTTTGAATTTTTCTTATTCGATGGAGAAGAGGTAGGAAGTGTTTTCTCAACGAGTTCATACAACTCTTATGTCAGGAATGCTGTATACACATTATGCGGTCTGGATACATATGAAATTATCAGGAAGTATACTCATGGGTATGCCGGAAAGGCTACGACGGAGGATGAGTCTAGACTTATAAAAGAATATGAAGAGATAAAGGGTGCTGTTGAATCGGCAGAACATAGGAGCGAAGCACTGACTGTCGAGATTGAATCGATTGGGGAGAAGATTGGACTGCTGGAAACGGAACGGATAGAGTTGGAAAACGCATTTAAAAATGCGGGAGGAATCACCGATTCGGACAGAAAAAAGCTGAAGCAGGATTTTGATAAGGCCGAGCGGGTGAAGGCAGAATCTACAGCTAAGATTAAAATGTTTGTAGAAGGATTGATGCCTTTTTACATTATTAAAGAAATCACCGGAAGTATTTCTGAACAATTGGATTACGAAGAAAAGGGAGAGATATTCCATTACGTTCAGAGACTCTTGTATCAGGACGAGATTCGGAGGGCGTTGTCGGATAAAGTTCAATCCGTTGATGATGTACTGAATATGCTGCTGGATAAATTCAAGCCGGAAGGATTCCAGGAAGATGCAAGTCCGATACATGACCTTTCAAAGGATGAGACTGCGCGTGTTAATGCGATGATATCCACGATAGAGCACCTTGATGCTCAGGATATGGTACGCACAGTAAGAGAGAAACAGGCGGCAGCGGAACGCACTGTTGAGATCAATAAAACGCTAAAGAGCGCAATGGCAGACGAGGATGCGGCACAGTTCCAGAAGCAGGAAAACGATCTGTTGAAGCGTTCGAGTGCGCTGAATGAGCAGTTATATGAAGCCAAAACAGAACTGACAGGGATTAATGAAAAAATAGCTGTTTTAAGGCAACAAAGAGACCACGCATGGCAGAAAGTAAAGGACAATGCTCAGAATAAGCATGTCTTTGAATTAAGCACAGGGCTGTCCTCCATGATGGATACGTTATTGTCGAAAAAGACAGAGGACGTAAAGCGAGGACTTGAAAATCTGATTGTAAAGAATCTGCATCGTATTTACAGAAAGAATAATCTTATTACGCATATAGAGATAGATGACGCATTCCAACTCAATTTATACCAGGATGCTTCGTATACTGCCGGTGAACTGGCATATTTGATGAAGAATCTTGGTAAGACGGGATTTGCGACGATGATTGGAAATGATGGGCAAAAGTCATTGTTTGAATACTATAGTGTGGACTCGCTTGGCAAATTGCAGAAGCAGCTTTCGTTCAATGCTTCGGACAGGTTCGAGCTATATAAGAACATCGATTTGAGCCGGCTCTCAAGAGGTGAGAGACAGATATTTATTCTGTCATTGTACTGGTCAATTATTGAATTGTCCGGACAGGATATCCCATTTGTAATCGATACACCATATGCACGAATAGATGCAAACCACAGAAAGGAGATTTCAGAGAAGTTTTTCCCGAATATCAGCAAGCAGGTTGTTATCCTCTCAACAGACGAGGAAATCAACGAGGAGTATTACCAGGTTATAAAGCCATACGTTGCGAGGGAATATTTGCTGATTAATGACGAAAATCAAAACAAGACGTCGGTAGAGACGAGATACTTCTTTGAGGCATAGCTTATGATTTTTAGATTAAAAACGTCCAAGAGGACACAGCAGATTTTTCAGGAGCTGGAGAGCCGGACAAATTATAAGCCCTACACTTTGGTGAAACATGCAATTGCCTGGTCTTTGAAGGAAAATACCTCAGTAGCCGATTTTGAAACGGATTCAGAAGGATTGGATTTAAACAGGCAGACCATTACCGGGGATAATGAAACCTATTTTAAGGTTTTGATTGAACAGGTGGAGGGACGTTATCTTTCGGAAGAAGAGTATTTTCCAAAGTATGTGAAAGCACATATTGACCGGGGGAGCGAGTTGCTTCTGGATATGTACAATCACGCAGGCAGTGTTGATAAGTATATTCTTCAAGTTCTTGGAGTGGGAGATACGGTATGATTTATTTTGATAATAGCGCAACTTCGCCGGTAGACGAGGAGGTTTTGGAGGCTATGCTGCCGTATCTTCGAGAAGAATACGGGAATCCATCCAGTAAGTATTACTGTAAGGCAATAAATGCACACAGAGCCGTAGAAGAAGCCAGGAGCCATGTTGCCAAGCTGCTCGGGGCTGCGTCAGAGGAGATTATTTTTACTTCCGGGGCTACAGAGAGCACAAATTTTATCATAAAGGGATACATGGATTATCGCAGATATTATGGAGATGGCAGAAATCATATCATAACATCTGTGGCCGAACATAAGGCGACACTTAATACTTGCAAATACCTTAACGGAGAGCTGTATTCCAATAATGATCCAACGGTGAGCCTGTTCGGTGATAAAAGGCGTGTTGACCGTGGGTATGAAGCGACTTTCGTGGATGTGAGCAATATTGGAGAAATCACGACAGAGGCTGTGAGTGCTGCAATCAAACCAAACACAGCTATGATTTCAGCAATTTATGCCAATAATGAGATTGGTACAGTGAGCGATGTTAAATCAATTGCTGCGTTATGTAAAAAGTATGGAATTGCTTTTCATTCCGACTTAACCCAGGCGGTGGGCAAGGTATCATTAGATGTTCATGATATGGGGTTTGATTATGCTTCCTGTTCGGCTCACAAAATATACGGTCCCAAGGGAATAGGCGCGGCTTATCTGAAATCTGATATGTTTGGCATCGAGCCTATCACCGCATTTATGCATGGCGGCGAACAAGAATCCGGATACAGGGGTGGCACCTTGGCAGTACACAATATAGTCGGATTTGGCAAGGCTGCGGAGATAGCACTTCGTGATGCAAAGAAGAATGAGAAGCATTTGATAGAACTGGACAAGCTGCTGGTGGCTGGTTTAGGAAATGTTCCGGAGATTTCTCTGACAAATCCTTCAGAAAAAAGGCTGCCGGGAATAGTAAGCATTCTTGTTGATAAGAGAGATTTCAATAACGAAAGATTTATTAAAAAAGTCAGTGATGAGCTTGCCTTGTCGACCGGCTCTGCCTGCAGTGCCGGGGAACCGTCATATGTTATAAAAGCTATCGGATTGGAAAAGCAGGTTTCAAAGGTAATCCGTATCACGATAAATAAGTACACGACAGAAGAGGATATGCAAGTACTTCTCTCTGTGTTAAAAGAAAATATTTAGAGGTGCATTGATGACGATAGTAGAGGCATTGAAGGAAGTTCTCAAAGACAGCGGTGGTCTGACGCATAAGGAAGCATATGACAGAATAGTGGCAAGAGATTTGTATCATTTTCGTGCTAAAAAACCGGATAGTGTTGTTAACCATGAAATACGCTGTCATTGCGAAGATCTGAACTTTCCGAGTGCATCTGTAGTTAAATATTTTCGGATAGTCGGTAAAAAGGGAAACAAGCCTTTGTATGGGCTGATTGAGGAAGATAAAGAAGATCAGCCTCGGATTACAAAAAAGAAGATGCCTCCGGTAGCAGAAGCGGAACTTTTACCTGAAGAAAAAATAGACCTAACATATCTCTTTTACAAATTAAGTCTGAAAAAGGATTTGTTAGATCATATTATGGACTGCCATCCGAGATTTTTTGAACAGCTTGTAATTAAGCTGCTGCTGGAAATGGGATACGGTTCTGACGAATTATCCGGTCGTGTGCTTGGAAAGTCTCATGATGGTGGCATTGATGGAGTTATTTACGAGGATAAACTTGGACTTAGCAAGATTTACATACAGGCAAAAAGAAATGATACAGGAAACACTATTGGAAGACCTTTGCTGCAATCATTTGTAGGTGCAATGCAGGATGTTCAGAAAGGTGTATTTATTACTACATCTACATTTACAAAGGAAGCAAGGACGTATGCAGAAGCACAGCAGCAGAAGAGCTTAAAGCTGATAGATGGCGACCTGTTGGCAGAACTAATGATCAAGTATGGGATTGGTCTGGAAAAGGTACAGACATACACCGTATATAAGGTGAATGAGGATTTTTTCGAATGACTTAGTACCGGAGGTGAATGCCATGGCTGTGATGATAGACAATAAGCCTGAATATAAAGGCGAAGCAAAGGTATGGGAGAGTTTTTCAGAAAATCTGCCTGCAGATGCTGTTGTTTATAATGGGAGAGAAGTAAACGGAAGAGAGTTTGACTTTTGCATCCTGATGAAAAACATCGGGCTTATTGTTGTGGAAGTCAAGGGATGGATTGCGGATGCGATTATAGATGTTGCCGGAGTCGATGATATTAAAATCGAAGGATACGCTAAACCAGTAAGGTCACCAAAAAAACAAGCCAGAGCATATCGATTTGGTCTCCTTAGCTTGATGAATGATAAGTTTAATGTCAGTCCGCTGATTTTTGATCTGGTATGCTATCCTTTTATTTCGAAGCCACAATATTATGAGAGGAGATTGGATATAGTTTCCGAGGAAGACCTTACTATTTTAAAAGAGGATTTAGCAGATCCTTCACGTCTTGGTGCCAAGCTTCTGGCTGCCTACAATAAGAGCAAAGCAATTCCCCATGCACAGATGGATGAGGTGCTGGTCGGAAAAATCAGACAACACTTCGAACCACATTTTGAGATCAAACAGCCTGTGGAGACAGGAACGCAGACTTCATATTCTGTTGTCATCGTGAATGCAGGCAGAATGAAGAAAAAGAAAATTCATGACATTGTTGACGGATATTTGGCCGGAACCAAGACCATTATGTTTCTTGACTCCGAGGACGCGGCAGATTCTGTCTTATATATACTTGGCGAGGAACTTAATGAAAAGGGTATTGCCATAGAGAAGAATAATTTGAAGCTGCAGGGCGGTGTGGACAATGAGCTTGAGCTTAAGGGTAGTGAATTCCGGGCGTTTAACTTTGAATTGTATGTGATTGAGGAGCTCGAAGAGTTAATAGAAGAAGGCTTGACTATATATGAAGGACGTTATTCGGATAAGGAGAAAAAAGTCCTTGAACTGATGGCGGAGAAAAGCTCATTTAATATTCAGCAATATTATGTGGAACATGCGCCGATTGACAAAAACGTTTTGGTTAAGGCAGGTGCCGGTACGGGCAAGACTTATTCTATGGTATCCCGCATTGCTTTTCTGTGCAACAAATATGAGAACCCGGTTGTTAACGTGATTGATGATATAGCGATGGTGACGTTTACCAATGATGCTGCCGACAACATGAAAAATCGTTTGAAGCAGCTCTTCATTAATTATTTTGTGCTGACAAGTAATCCGAAATATTTGAGGTACATAGAAGATACGGATTTCATGAGAATCTCTACGATTCATAAGTTTGCAAGGGAAATTATAAAAGAAATTTCCATGCATATGGGATTGGGAGAGAATTTTGCCATTACCTCCGGAGATTATGCAAAGGAGCGGATTTACGAAAAATATCTGAATGCATTTATTGAACGCAAGGAGCAGGAAAATCCTAATTTTATAAATGACATTAAATTGCCTATTTATCAGTTCAGGAGAATGCTGGTAGATTTTTCAAATCAGCTCTACAACAAAAGTATAGATATCAAGACTGTCAAGGAGTCTGAACTTGGGCAGGCTCCGTCATTGATGCCATTCTTTAATGAAATTGTTGTGGATGTAATTATAGCGGCAGAAAAGGAATATGCAGAGAAAATTCAGGAGAGCAACAAGATTGATTTGCGCGAAACCATGATTCTGCTGAATGAGGTTGTGAGTCAGAAGGATAGGGATAAGACGCATCTGAATTATAAGTATATTTTCATTGATGAGTTTCAAGATACGGATGATGCACAGATTGATTCATTCTTGAAGATACAGAAACTCATAGGCAGCGGGAACTTCCTGTTTGTTGTGGGAGACCTTAAGCAGAGTATCTATAGATTCCGGGGAGCGACCATAAGCGCATTTAAACAGTTGGGAGCCACGCCGGACAAATGGCGCGAGTATGAACTGACAACAAATTATCGGACAGATGGGCGACTTCTGGAAGAAATGGATGTAATATTTCAGAAACTGGGAAGTAATTCGTTACTGCCCTATGCCTATGATACGGATCACCTTGTAAGTAGGATAGATGGCGGCGCAGAGGATGATGAGTTGCTCTGCTGTGTTCCGTATCATGGTAGAAAATCAGATACCAGTCTGAACGAAACACTGCTTAGTTTACTGAAAAGAGAAAAAGATAAGATTCTGGAATTTGAGAAAAGTAGAAGGTTGAGTCAGGAAGAAAAAACGATAGCAATACTGGTAAGGAAGAACTGGCAGATTGATAATATTGTCAAAGGCTGTAAAGAGTTGGATGAGAGCATTGAAATTGAGACAAAGGTTGGCGGCGATTTGTACCAGCTCGAATCAACAGTGGACTTTTGCAAATTGCTCCTGGCATTAACCAATCCGGACGAACCGATATACCTTGTTAATTTCATCGAATCAAATTATGTCGGAATGAGATTGAAGTATCAGGGCTTACAGAATTGTGATAAAGAGGAGCAGAGAAGGCATATAACAGCTGCACTCGACGAATACTTCAAGACGTGTATGGGCAAAACATGGATGGAGACTGTTGCATTTGCGCAGACCAATCCAGCTCTGGTTGTATTGAAGAAGATATATGAGAGCCTTCAGCCGTGGCGGCAATACAGTATGGATGAGGATAAACAAAGGTTTTATCGCTCGAATTATGAGCTGCTGATAGAGAAAATTATCAAGGCGTACAGCGTAGATTATCTCACTTTGACGGTTATTGCTGATTCGATTCAAATTAATATTTTGACACATCAGCAGGAAATGGCGAGAAGTGTTACTGAAGATAAGACAGGAATCCGGTTCTTGTGTACTACAGTACACAAGGCGAAAGGGTTGGAGTACGGAACAATAATTTTGCCGTATACATATCAGGATGCGGAAAACTTAAAAGAAGGAAACTGTGATGTTAACTATTCATCCGGAAAGCTGTCTTACTCCATAAAGGTTGGTGAGAACCGCAAAGACAATAACTCTAATTACAATGCGCAGGAAGAGGCCGGCGAGAGATTGTGTGAGGAAGCCAGAATCGTGTATGTGGCACTTACAAGAGCAATCCGTAATTGTATTTGGATGAAGGATGTTGACCGAAGAGCGACAAAAAGTTGGAGCAGTTTTCTGGAGGTGTAAAGAATGGCATTTTCTATATACACATACAGCAATCCGTACGAAATCAGTAAGGAACCTTATTGGGCGGCGATTAAGAACTGTCCCCATTTTTGCGTGTCGCAGACAATGGCAAACGGAATTATGGGCTCCTACAGTGAGATGACTGCCGGAAAAGTTTCAACAGTTGAGAATCTTGTAAAAGGTCTTTTTTCCTATTGGGAGAGCACGGAGTGCAAAATCAAACAATCGGCTGCAATTGACGAGGCTATCGACAGAATGCAGGTTGTCGAAAACGAAGATAAAATCAAGCAGTCTCTTCGCTTTAACAGAAAGGCACTGTGTAATAGCCTGCGCATTTTGTTTGAACTGGATATGAGCATGAAAGAGATGAAGTTATCGCTCATGACAGATGAACAAAAAAATCTGATTCAGCTGTATCAAATAATAAAGGAGTCAGAGCTTAACGACTGCTTTGATATAAAGAGGGATTTCTCAAAGGAGGACATTGAAGAGGCGATACGTACAGGCATGAAGCTTGAGAGGGAAGATGCCGACATCAGTTCCGTTGGTATTGAAACCATAGTAATACACGGTGTTCATCAGTTTACGCCGATGATACTTCAGGCTCTGGAACAGATTGCAAAATATAAGAATGTGATGTTGCTGTTCAATTACCAACAGCAATATAAAAACGTGTATCAGACATGGATAGATGTGTACTCGTCGTTTGATTTACCGATAAACAGTCAGTTTATTAATGAGTTTCGTCCGAATGTGCTTCTGGCAAACAGCTATGAAGGAAATCTTTTGGCAGACCGAATGGCAAATTTGATAGAAGGGCATCCGGGAGAAGCAGGGTTAAGCAATCCTGTCGAGGTGATTGAGTTTGACAACAAGACAGAGTTTGCAAGCTACGTAGCCGGTGTATATGAGGCGGCATTAAAGAGGCAGGACAGGGCTGTAAACAAGAAGCGCTCAACACTTTATTACATGCCGGAACAGTTTTATTCTGCCAATAACAGCGTAAACAACATTTTGAAGGTATATTATCCAGAGCAATTTGGGGAAAGACATTTCCTTTCCTATCCGATTGGCCATTTCTTCCTCTCAATTACGAGTATGTGGGATGCGGAAGAAGGCGGAATACGGATTGAGAATATGAATGATATTGTAGAGTGCCTAAATTCCGGTTTTATAAAAGAAAAAAATCCAGGAGCCCTGTACTCCGTGTTTAACCGCACAAAAGAATTTTTCATAAGAGCAGAAACAATCGATCAGATTGTAGACCTTCTGGGCAAATTGAAAAAAAGAATACATAAAGCCGGGAAAGATGCGGATGAGAAGAGAATAGGAAGCAGGCTGGTGTATTTTGATGTCACTACAGCAGAGATCGATATGCTTGTAGATGCACTTTTACAACTTAACAAGATAACCAAAGTTTTTTATGAAGACTTTGAAAACACCGAAAACAATTTCAAGGAGTTTTATAAGAAAATCAAAGACTTTCTGGAAGAAAGAGTTTTGGAAGCGGAAGATTTGGAAGAGGATTTCAGGGATGTAGTAAAAAGAGTCTTGGTAAGACTAGAGGAAGTGGAAAGCTTGGAAACAACCGGTTCCTTTGACGTGCTGAAAGAAACCATGGCGTATTACCTGAAGCAGGAAAGCAAAAAAGGAATGAGTGCGAACTGGATCGTCCGCGACTTCGAGCAGATAGATGGAGATATCTTAAAGAGTGTACATCAGAACAAGGACACGGTTTATCACTTTGCGTGTCTCTCTGACAATGATATGAATGTTACCAGGCGTGATCGCTTCCCGTGGCCGCTAGATGTAAGCTTTTTCGAGATAGCGCAGGAGCCGATAGACTGGAAATATCAGGTCTATGTTAAGTCCAAGCGTGAGTATAAGAACTTTAAAAGATATGCGCTCATATACGGATTACAGTTTAACCGGGTGAAATTCAAACTAAGCTATGTAAAAAATGTAGATGATAAAGAAAATGAGTTGTTCTATCTGCTAAAGATTCTTGGCGCAAAAAAGGGGTATCCAAGATTGGGTGAACAAGAGAACAACAGAATCCGGCAGCAGAATATGGGATTGAATTTGCAGCAGCAGAATGATTACTCTCAGTACGACTATTTTCGGTATAAAATATGCCGGTATCGCTTCTTGCTGGAATCGACGATTGAACGGAGAACGGTATATAGGGATCATTTCTTGCTTCTTAAGTATCTTGAGATTTTGTTGGAAAATGCAGCCAGACGCATGCTTCAGGGTCAAATTGCAACGGAAGATGTGATATTGGAGACACTTAACGATGAATTCAGAAGGCTTGAAAGAAAATTTGAATTCATAAAAGAAATGCATTCAGAGCGTATGGATATCGTTTCTAATGCAAGGAATTTCCTGCAGGCGAGTGTTCTTAAGGGAAAGTCGCAGTTTCCTAAAGTGTCAGAGAAAGACATAGCTTATATGGAGAAAAAAGAGGAATTTATATATCTCCAATTAGGAAAAGATGATAGCGGGTACTCATCTAAATTCAGGGAAGTCTCGCAAGATGTAATTGATAGAGATTTGGATTGTCGCAAGCTTGATATGAACGGTTATTCGAAATCCAGTGATGTATGGTGTCAGTATTGTGCAGTCAGGGAACTGTGTTTGGAGTCTTACAAGTACGGCACAAGCTGACGAGGGAAAGGATAAAGTTATGCTGACCGAAAAAATGTATGTCCGTTGTCCGATTGACATCGACATGATTAACCCTCGTGATTTTATTATGGGGCAAATAAAGATAATAGACAGCTTCGCTGATATGGTTGAAGTTGTATTTCATGACCCATATAAATATAGGATTTACTATGGTGGGTTCCCTGAGTCAGCACCTTTGCCCACGGCCATGGTTCAACGCTGCCAGTTCTTTGAGGGAGCGACGGTACGATATGCCAGGGATGACTACAAGGTGGTTTTCTGTATAGTTAATCCGGATGGACTTAATGAGTACTATATCGAGAATTCCTACGACAAGGAGCTTATTAGGGTAACAGAAGACAAGATCACAGCTCCGTTTACAGTAGGTAAGGTTGATCCGGCATCACAGCTTCAAAAGTATGAATTTCAGAATCCTTGCTGGCTCTTCGGTCGCAGTATCGTTACTAAAACAATGAATGTTTTAGATAATTCCATATATGGATTCAAGGAACTGGCAGGATGTAAGATTTTTCTTATGCCACATCAGCTGAAATCGATTATGAGATGTTTGCAGGAGGAAACCTGTCGATACATGCTTGCAGATGAAGTGGGTATGGGAAAGACGATAGAGGCGGCATCTATACTAAAGGTATATTTTTCGCGGCACAGCGATGTAAATGCCTTAATCATTGCACCGGGGGCATTGATCGAACAATGGAAGATGGAGCTTTTCCTTAAGTTTGATTTGTATGAAGGGGAGAATGAGCATAACAATTACATTAAGTTTGCGGAATTAGAACGTGCATCCGCATATGAATGCAATCAGGACTGGGATTTTACGATTGTCGATGAGGCACACCGGCTTCTGATATACAGGGAGTATTATGAGGCATTTCACCGTTTGAGCAAGAACACAGAAAATCTGCTATTGCTTAGTGCAACACCGGTTCAGCAGAAAAGAGCAGATTATCTGGATCTTTTGCGTTTGATTCTTCCTGACAAGTATGATTCTTGTACAAAAGAAGATTTTGATGAACTTGTAGAAAAGCAAGGCAACATTACAAAGGCAGCAGCCATGGTTCTTGCTAACATCGAGGATCTCGATGAGGTCCTTAAAAGTTCGGTTGAGGATGATGAAGATCCGCATGAAAATGAAGATAGTGAGGACTTTTTCGACGATGTGTCGAGCGGATTCAAAAGGCTCTATAAGATTGTCGGGGATGACAAGCTAAAGGAAATGTATGAGAAGGCTGATTTTGATGACGCGGATCTGGGTGTTCGTGCATTCAAAATTGCTATTTCCTATCTGTGTGAAAATTATCAGATAGAGAAAAATATTATTAGAAACCGCAGAGATACACTTGATGACCTGCCGGAACGCCAGCTGGAGACATTGCCGTATGAGTTGGATCCGGACAAGAACTTTTATGAGTATGGAGTATACCAGGATTTGGTAACCTGGATAACGCAGCAACCGATATCGGAAGAAGAGTTTGAAGGGGTCTTCAGACCGTTATTTGGAGCTTTCTTCAGTTCCCCGTGGGCATTTGAAGCAAAGGTTAAGGAACTTGAAAATCAGCATATCGTGATTCTAGAGGGGCTTAAAGAAAATCTGAGAAGATGGATGATTTATGAGCAGGACATAGCAGACAATATTGTCGATACGCTGGATGTCCCAGATGATTATTCGTCACGCATCGTCCGTACGATGTACTATCTGGATGAATATGCCGGGGATGCAAAGGTGGTTCTTTTCACAAATTATCGGGAAACGTTTGATGTATATAAAGCCATGCTCGAGGATTTTTACACGGAAGATGGCTTCAGTTGTTTTAGAAAAGGCATGGACTCTGATGAACTGGAAGTGAATGTTTGCAAGTTCCAAAACGACAAAACCTGCACAATTATGCTGTGTGATGAATCCGGTGGTGAGGGGCGGAATTTCCAGTGTGCGGATTATGTTGTTCATATTGATTTGCCTTGGGACGCAAACGTAATCGAGCAGCGCATAGGAAGGCTTGACCGAATGGGACGTTCAGGAGATCGACCGATTATTTCAGTGGTTCCGTATGCGGAGGAGTCCTTAGAGGAAGAGTTATTTAAATTCTGGAATCAAGGGTTAAACATTTTCGGGCACTCATTAAGCGGTCTCGAAATCATAATGAATGAAATTAACAATACGATTGTTTCCTCGATTATCAGCGACTTTAGATTTGGACTCACCAATGAAATTCAAAATGTCATTGATAGAGCATCAAAACTTAAGGACCAGGTACGAGAGGAGCAGCATTTTGATACGGCGGCTTATCTCTGCAGACCGATGAATCAGGAACTTATTAGCCTTGTAAAGTATTACAACCGTAACGAAAATCAGATGTTTGCTGATGCGATGCTCCAATGGGCACAGCTTTCCGGTTTCAGGGATGTTCAGGAGAAAAATGAGGTAATCAGTTTTAACGATGACTCTTTTTCCACCAGGTCGGCAGAGAATTCACTTTTGATTCCGCCGGATTGGGATACATATTTTGCTAAGAGACAAAATCAATTTTTGAGCAAAATCAAGGAGATGAGGAATGACAATTCTGTAAAGAATTCCTCTCGTAATACAAGAATCATTGATGGAACATTTAGCCGGAAAAAGGCGATAGAAAATGATTACATTCATTTCTTCGCGCCGGGGGATGAAATTTTTGATTGTATCGTGGATAACGCTATTCGCTCATGCCGGGGAAGAGTAGCAGCCTTTGCCATGAAATCCAGCGTGAATTGGAGAGGCTTTGTATATACCTGGTCGCTGTATCCGAATGAGCGGCTTTTGATTGAAAGGGGAATACCGTTGTCATATCTGAGCAGTTTTAGAAATTACCTGGCTGTGGAACAGATACAGGTTCCGGTAAGAATAGTTGACAGCACTGCTGCAGATGATGTTGTTCTTCGGGAGCTGAATCAGATGATGCAAAGAGATTTCGAGAGCAGCAAGGATAATATTGAGCACTTAGGAAAACGGGGCAGAGGAGATGGATTCCTGGGTATCTACAGCAAATATAGATCATCGAATGTGGATTATTTCCGAATGAACTATCCGCAGGATCAATGGGAGAATGTAGTAAGAAAGACACGAAAGATAAGCAAAGACAAGGCCTTGACCGCACTCAAAGGTCGTTCGCATGTGGCTGAGGCAAAGGCTGAGATGGAGAGAATTCTTACGGCAATGCTGGCAGCGGCAAATTATTATGGACAGGAACCAGAGGGTTATGAAAACCTAAAAGAGACATACGATGTTGTACTGAAATGCTTAAAAAGACCGATAGTTCGTTTGGAGTCTGCCTGCTATGTATGGATGGTGAAGAGTAATGGATAAAGATATAATTGAGAGCTATGTAGAGAAATATTTGAATGGAGACACCCTAGAAAAATTCCCGGTAATAAAGGGAAGTTTGTCTGCCAAAGATAGATATCTATATAATACAGCAAAAAGACTCCTTGTTGCCGGAGATAAATTTTCGGCTGGCAAAGCAGGGAAAGATGTATTTTTGATAGCTCTCAGGAATTATTTGCTTTCGTTCCAGACTGAAATGTTCCTAAAGGATGAAACGATTATACACGAAAACGAATATGGTATACACACAAATGCTGCCGGGAAGATTTATGTGACACTTGATCTGCCAAACTATCTTGATAGTAAATTTGTAGAGCTGGCATTTCACGGGAACAATGCAAGAGAAACGGGGAATTTTACTGAGGGGATTTTTTACGGAACAAATGCGTTTATTCATAAGCTGACTGGATATAAACAGTTTAAGAGCCTTGAGCAGAAGTTTGCTGTGTTTGGCGCACTGAACACGCCGGATGGTTATACGACTTTGGTTGCACTCCCCACCGGCGGCGGTAAGAGCTTGATTACGCAAACAATGGCCTATCAAAATAAGGGGCTGACGATTGTGGTTGTGCCGACCGTTTCGTTGGCTATAGATCAGGTCAGAAATGCAAAAATCAACATAAAGAGCGATACTGCGAATGACGAGATTTTTTGTTATTACGGCGGTATGCCGGGAGTACAGAAGGATGAACTAAAGGAGGCCATAAGGAAGGAAACTGCAAGACTCGTATTTATTTCTCCGGAAGCTCTGATTCGTAATAAGGAATTTAAAAATCTTATAAAAGTCGCTAATGACAGCAGATTTTTAAAGAATCTGATAATAGATGAAGCCCACATTGTAATAGAATGGGGAAATTTTTTTCGTGTTGATTATCAGTGCTTGGAGGCTTGGAGAAATGAACTCATGACGGCAAATTCGCAGTTGCGCACAGTATTGCTTTCAGCAACATTCACGCGTAGTGCGGTTGCAAGCCTTAAGCATATGTTTTCAGTGCCGGACAAATGGATTGAAATCCGATGTGATGCACTCAGAAAAGAACCAAGGTTTATTCTTGTTAAGTCGGAAGGCTTCATGGATAAGAGGAAGAAAATGCTGGAGCTTGTAAAGAAGCTTCCGCACCCGATGGTAGTTTATGTCAATTCTCCGGACGATGCGGAGAATATAAGGTCTTTCCTTTCCCTAAATGGAATAGATAGCCTTGAAACCTTTACAGGAAAAACTAAATCTGCACAGCGAGAGCAGATAATAAAGGACTGGTCAGAGGACAAAATTGATTTAATTATCGCGACTTCTGCATTCGGTGTAGGGGTTGATAAGGGTGATGTGAGGACGGTGCTGCATTCTTATGTTCCGAATACTCCGAACCAATATTATCAGGAACTGGGTCGCGGTGGAAGAGACGGACTCATCAGTCTCAGTGTTATGTGTATAACTCAGAAGGATGATGTGGACTCAGCCTATAAGAGGATGGGCAAGGTGCTCAGTCCGGAAAAAATCTGGGGGCGTTGGCTCAGTATGTACAAGGATCCGACTTCTTCCTGGTTTAAGGGTACGGTTACATTAAATACAGATGTGAAGCCAACTTATAATGTTACTGCCGGAGATGATGATGCCAGTGACATCGATATTCAATGGAATATTTACGTGATCTTGCTGCTCCGTCGCCATAATCTGCTCTTGATTAGAGATATGATATTCTCAGCAAGTGAAGATGGTTATAAAATCCGCATCGAAATACTGGATGATACTCTTAGAAATGAAACGATTGAGCCACCGCAGATTATCAAGGATATCCGTAATCGCGAATCGGAGGGTTTTGAAAAGGAAATAAAACGGATTCGAAACAGCATATATAATGATAAAAGAATGTGCTGGTCAGAAATGTTTTATTCAACTTATGACAAGGTTTCGGTTTATTGTGGCGGATGCGGAAATCATGAGCACCCTGAACGTATGGAAACCGATAAGTTCCCATTACTTATTCCTATAAGGGAGCCTCTTAGAGATGTATCTGCTGAGTTTAGGAAGATGTGTCAGGGAGAAAACGAGGCTATTGTTATCGGAGATGCAGAGGATTATTCCCTTTTGAATAAATTCTTGAATGCCGGGGCGAATGTAGTCGTTGTGGCTGATACAGCAATAGAGGAGAATTTTGATCTCATGTTGAATATGACCGGCAAGAGCGGTGTTATGATCATGGGCATTAAAGAGTACCGAGAGCTGTCCAGTCTTACGGCAGAATATTACCTTTCTGGTGGAGTCATGGCCTTGTATAACACAGATGCTAAGGGAGCATATGAATTTTGTACTGCGCTGAGAAAATATAGAAAGAATAGCATGCGGCTTGTTCATATTACCGGTGAAGACTATTTCGTACCCAAGGCACACAAGTCGTTGACAGCCATGGTTGATGGACCGAGAATAGACAGTTACATTTTGGAAAGGATGTAAGGGATGTTTGGAAATAGAATGCAGCCTTCGGCGATTCCTGAAAGAGTATATGCTCTTTGCAGGGAAATTGTAAGCAGACCAATAGAAGAGACTAAATTAAAAGCCTTGTTGGAACCGCAAAATTTCGGCGGTAAACAAGAATATTTTGGAAATGTACGAGCTGCCGCAGAGGAAATAGGTCTTATCAGTACAAAAGAAAATGTCATTTCTCTGGCTGTTGATAAGAATGAAGTTAAAACAATGGAGAATATGCGGCGGTATATAAATCTTCAGATGGAGCAGGTGTCTGACAGCCTGTTCTATAAGGTAACAATGCAGTATTTTGATATGGATGCCGAGGTATTAAAGCATACCAGCGTATCAAAAATGAGTGACCTTATGGGCAGAAGTATCGGAGAAAAGGTAATCGAGGAAGATATGCGTGCTTGGCGATTCTGGACAGCATTTCTTGGTTTTGGATACATGCACGAACCTACCAGTGCAGCAGGAATACTGCTTCCGAATGCAGCTACATTTCTAAATGATGTGATCAAAGATCGTAAGTTTAAGAAGAATACAACATTTGCTATTAATGAGTTTGTTTCAGAGATACAGCCGAGCGTAAACATCGTGCTGAATAATGCTGTGGACACTAAGAAGTTTAATATGGGATTTTCCAATGCGCTGAGAATGTTGCACGATCTTGGCGTGATAAAGGCGGAACATAGGTCTGATGCACTTGAAATATGGACGCTGTATCCGTGTGAAGGACATGACCTTGATACAACAATCACCCATGTTACGATAGGGGGTTAAGCATGAATTCAGAAATAGCAAAACAGAGAATCTCGGAGGTGGTCAGGATTGACACAATCACCAGCTCGTACGGTGACTTCCTGGCAACGCATGTTCCGCTGAAAAATATACAACTTCAGAAAGAATACGTATTTAATGCTGCTTCTTCTAAAACATATACGGAAGAGCAGGTATATAAACAGGTTGTCTTGAATCCGAAGAATGAGCATCAATTTGTACTTGTTATTGGATCAAGTGGCGCAGGTAAGTCGCATTTGATTCGTTGGTTTGATGCCAAGATGGAGAGGGAAAAGCCCGAGAGCGAGGTAGTGTTGTTTGTTCGCCGAAGTGATAACACCTTGAAGGGGACAATTAAGCAGCTTTTAGAAAAACCGGAGGTAGCCTCCATACAAAATAAAGAACTGTATGATCGTCTTGTAAATGCAACATCTACGATGAGCGAGAGCAAGCTCAGGAACACCATTTACTATCAGTTCATCTTAGAAATCGAAACTGACAATGGCGAAGATGTGGATTATATGAGCAATGCAGATAGGAAGCGCATTGCGCCGCTTCTTAATAACGAGTTGTTCAAACAGCGTATGATGGCAGATGACGGGCCGATTGAAAGGATTTATTCAAAGGTTGCGGAGAGTGCTTCGGCTGACAATCGTGATGTAATAGCCGAGTTCTACCCGGAGGATTTTCAAATCGATGTGGCATTCTGCGATAAAGTCCAGCATGAAGGTGGAGATAAAAAAGCTGTCAAGCTGATGGATAAAATCATCACTGAGCCGGAATTAGCCTCAGATATAGCAAAGTATCTTAACTCTAAGGTAGAAACTGTAATTCAAAGTTGTGCCGGTCTTGAGCCTGGTGACTTTGAGCAGGTATTTAAGGATATCCGGAGGGAGTTAAAGAAACAAGGGAAATCCTTGACATTTCTTATAGAAGACATAACAGCATTCACCGGTGTAAATGAAGCGTTGCTTAATGTTTTGACCACGTGGCATACCGGAGAAAATGAAAAGGATAATATGTGCCGGGTATCCTCAATTATCGGCACCACAAGCGAATATTTTAAAAGTAATTTCCGTGATAACTACAAGGCGCGTGTTACGCAGTTTATTGTAATTCCGGATGATGTGTTTGGGTCAAGCGAAAACGATCTTTGTGAATTTGTCGGAAGATACTTAAATGCGATGTCGCTCCCGAAGGAAACTGTTGATGCGTGGGCATTTGGTGATGGTGCCGGAGTGAATCTTCCTATTCATGGTCTCGAACAGGGAAATGGCTGGGATACGGCAACTACAGCAGAAGGAAAGGTATTGAATCTCTTTCCTTTTTCTCGAAAGTCGATTACGTACCTTTATACAAATATGCTGCAGGATAACTATCGCACACCAAGATATCTCTTGAGAGATGTTGTAGAGAAGACAGTTCGTGATGCATTGTGGAATTTTGAAAACTTCCCCGGCTTTAAGATTGTAAACAAGAACTTCAATTCCAACCTTCGAGAGACTATTCAAAAAACCGGAGTATCTAATGATACATTTGAACGGATGTATCTGTTTATGTGCGTATGGGGAGATGCTTCAACTAATATTTACAAGGATGGAGATGTCACCTACGTTGCCGGCTTGACAGAAAAAGTTTATCAGGACATGGGCTTTCCGCTTATAAATGGTAAGCAAGTAGCTGCGAAGCCGAATCCGGCTAAGAATGAGAACAAAGCTGCGCAGCAAGCGGGTTCTGCGGCGGTAGTCAAGACTGAAGCAGAGAGAGAAGCCGAGAGAAAGCTTCAAGCTGCACGCGCACAACTGAATGATAGTCTGCAGGCAATAGAAAACTGGGTAGCAGGCGGAACGATTAATGTTGGTGCTACTACAGGAAATGTAGTTTTGATTTCCAAAGCAAGAGAGGATATGTGCAACTACCTGTATTCCTCAATCGATTGGCAAGCTGAAGGTGTGTCGATGGACACTATTGAAAAGATAAAGAAGGGAAAAAATCGACTTGTTGGTTTCGAACGTCAGAAGCGTGGTGTAGACGAGATGTTTTATAAGCTTCCGGCTGACAGAGAAACGCAGGCGGTGGTTGAGGCTTTCTTGGAATGGAATGTCCTTGGAAATAGAAGCTGGGATTTTGAGGGCGCAGAGAAGAGAGTTTACCGGGTACAGCTTTGGACAGAAAAAATAAAATCACCGCTTATCAAAGCTATTACGACATTTGAAAATCAGAAGATAGATTATTTCAAATGCGCAATGATGGCTGAGTTTTATAGAATTATCCTGCTGGGATTGGCTAAAGCAACGACAATCGATGGTCTGAAGGCCGAACAGATACTTGAAAGCGATATCAGGAAGCCAGGTGTAAATTCTCACTCTGCTGCATGGAATTCCCTTGCACAGCTTATAACAAGAGGAGAAAGTGACAGGGATAATCGATATACGGTAATTCAGTATTGTAACGTGATACAGAGCGAAAGTCATGTGCAGGTCTTTCTTAACAGGGAAGACTTTGATGCAATGGTACGCACTGTGAAGAGTGAAAAACTTCGAGTCAATGCCGACATCTTGAATAAAAATGATCCGGTCAAGTTAAGACGTGATGCCAGGGAATATCTTAAAAATATCCTGGACAGATTGGATAAAGTCAGGGAAGAAGAAGTGACCCGGGCAGAAGAAATTATGACTCTGGTCAGAGAGAACTTCGGTACTGACGAAATAGATGACGAGGATATCGAAGACCTTATGGACAGGGTTATCAAATTTTATGATACTGCGCAGGAAGGGAAGATGCCTGTAAAGTATGATAAGGACTTATTTGATGAGGTGAAAAAATACTCAAAGTCAACCGGCGCAGCAGTATGTGATATAGTCAAAGCGATAAAATTAAAAGACCCGCTGGAATGTATTCTCGCTTTCTCGCAGGATCCAATTCGAAAAGCAGAACGCCTAGAACAACTTCTTAAAAAGGTTGTTGCAGATGTGGCCAAGATTCAAGCTGAAGTAGAGGTCAAAAAACAGAAGTACGGAAGTGCCGGGAATTCGAATGGCAATGGTGGGGATTTTGCAGATGAAACGACTATACTGGCAGAATGTGCGGCAATCATTTCTAAGATGGGAGGGACAGTATGCTAATAGATATATTAAATGAATGCATAGTAGATATGAATACTGTTCGTGCCTTGGAAACTGCATCAGCGGACACAAAAAAACAGTCAGAAGCAAACTATAAATTTAAACAACTTGTTGTTTCTGTAAAACAAACCATCGTGGAGATACAAACAGCAGTAGAAAATTCGAAGTTTAGGCCTTCCACCGAGGTTATGAGTGGATTAAACGGAATAATTAAAAACTGCGAACAAGTTGTAAAAGTTGGGGCAGCCAATGCGGCAACTACAGGATTTATTGAGGGTGAGAGAAAAAGAGTCTATGATGCGGTAGGACAAGATTGGCTTGATTACTACCAGGGCGCGACAGCGCACATAATCAGTCTTCTTGAAATCGTTAAGGGTATTCTGCCGAATGAAGACCGGGTCAAATACGCAACCAATAAAATGAGGAGGGCTGCGAGTTGGGGTAAGACGGCGGATAATTACAGATTCTTGAATGAAGGTCTGGCTGATGCCGAGAAAATTCTTAAAGATTTAGATTTGGATGAGGATTCAGACATCTTGGCATTCTTGAAACTGGTCAGCGAAGGAAAGGCAACAATCCGGAATCTTACAGATGAAATTCTTGCCTGGATAAAGGCAGAGAATCTGGAAGATAAGATGCATATCGGATTTTAAATGAGCAAGAGATAGTTTGCTAAAAACGACAATGTTTTTGAAAAACATTGCTGAAATCAAAATTTCACGCTTGATAAGGATGGTGTTTGTCAAAAACAATAAAGAATATAGGAGGACGTAAGCAGTAAAAAGGCTTACGTCTTTTTTTGGTCTGCGAGGATAGTTTTGAATCTGTTTTTTTAACTGACAATAAAAATGAAACGTGCTGAAGTTTCTATAAAAAATGTAATGTTTGTCATTGACAAATATACTGTGAAGGTATATGATGTGAATATCAGGATGAAAAACAGTGGGAAAATCATGCAAACAGGAGGGACTTCATATGCAGACGATATGTGTTCAAAGATGCCGGCAAGGCACAACGGAATATTACCTTGCCAAGATGCCAGCGGGAGAGTTGGTTGACAGCGTTGGTTTGGCGGCGGAGATGCCCGAATGGGACGGTATGACAGCAGACGAGAAGATGCAGAGAGAACCGGATTTAAACAGGGTTGTCAACGAAATCGTTCCATATTACGTAAGCGATGAGGATAGATTCTTCTCCAGCATAGTAGTAGATGTCTACTCAGGGTTCAGCAATTTAGTTTACGAGCCAGCGACCAACATAATAAATAATCTTCCGGTGGCATATCAGTTACCTTTAAAGGATGTCGGGTTCCTTACACTTCAGGGAAATGAACGATTAATTGCCCTTGATGGGCAGCACAGAATCCTGGCGATTAAGCTGGCAATTAAGGGTAAAGTTGCTATTCCGGCCAATCTTCTGAAACAAAAGAAGATGACACAACAGATGACGGCACTTACGCCACATCCAGAACTGGCCGGAGAGGAGATAAGCGTAATTTTCGTGGAACACCGGGATAATCTAAAAATCCGGAAGATTTTCAATAAGATTAACAAATACGCTCGTCAGACCGGACGCGGAGATAACATAGTCACTTCAGATGATGACATTTTCGCAATAATCAGCAGAAGGTTGTTTGGCGAAGGCGAGATTCTCGAAGCGGTAGAAGATACCGAATTGGTTAACTGGAAGTCGAACACCCTGTCCGAGCGCAGTAAGCAGCTTACCACAATAAGCGCACTGTATACCTCGGCAGAGACAATTCTCAGAGATTTTGGGTATTCAGCAAAAATGCTGCCGAGTCAGGACGAGATAGAAGGTGCGTTTGAAATCGTTAGGGAATTCTGGCAGGAATTACTGGAAGGCTTAAGTACTTACAAGGAATATATGCAGTTGATAGAGATGAAGGAGAAAGTTTCCGAGTTGCGCAAGATAAGCCTGCTGATGAAGCCGGTAACGCAAATGGCTTTGGCGCATGTGGCATACAAGGCAAGGCAGAAGGACATTCCTTGGGCAGATGTGGTAGTCAAGCTCAATAAGATGGATTGGTCGTTTGATAATCCGGTTTGGGCGAATCTGTTAGTTACGGGGACTGCCAAAAAGAAGATGATTACAGGAAAAGAATACATCCGGGCAGCGGGACTGGTTATCTCTTATATGGTAATGGGTGCTGAGATGACTAAGACGGAGATCAGCGAAGTTAAGGCAGTCATACTCAATGCTACCAATAATACGTCTGATAAGTTGCCGGATATGATTTCATAGGGGTGCATGCGAATGGAAGAAGATCGTAAGGAGATTAGAAATTCAGAGGGGAAGCGCATATTTGATCTGGTATGGAAAAATGACAAGGTTTACCTTGAGACCTATCATAAAGGTAAGAGAACGCAGATTCCATTACTGGATGAGCTGTATAAAGTCTATAAAGCACTGAAGCCTGAAGAGCGGGTTGAGATGCTAGAGTATGTAAATGGACTAGCGCAGCGGGAATTAGCAATTGCATATTAGTACGAGCTCTGTTCCGCTTAATACGCGAGGACGCAATGCCGGAGTTGATTAACTGTAAGGTTATTAACTTCGGCATTTTGGGTTATAGAGGCGAATGACCCCAAAACGTATTTCTCTTTGGGGATATCGCAGTTCTTTTGCTTCTGTTAGAATCGAAATATCATATAAGAGGGAGGATATTTCAATGAAAAATTTCGATGATGTATTTAAGATTTACAACAGTACTTTCCCAGCCACAAAGGCTGAAGATCATAAGCCGAATCAGGTGCGCGAAAAGTATACAGAGATAATTGAGGCTGCGGGCTTAGATGGTCGTCTCCTGCCTATTGATTATTCAAAGGAAACGAGAACGGTGTCAGAGTGTCTTAAAAGCTGTACAGAGAAAACCGTGTATGTAATACCGGATGAGTCAGTGGACTTTGTGGTTTCGGTAATAAAAAAGCATATTTCTAACGATTATAAGCATATTCGCCGAGGCGATTTTAAACTGGTTTCTAAGAAAGAACTGCTTGGATTAGTGGAAGGATTCACGAAGATGCTTTTCGGCTTAGGTTATCCGCTCTATATTATTATCGAGCAGAGAGAGGCCATAGAGAAGAGATTTGATCTTAAGATACACGGCGCAATGGATGATATCGTTCGTGAGAGTAATAGCCTTATCAAAGATGCTGAGTTGCGTATAGAAGATTTCCTTTGCCTTAATCGTGACGACCGTGCTTGCTTTTTATCTTATATGGCCAGTGCAATCGCCGGGTTGAGAGAACACTTGGCGGAGGTGTATTCAGCGTATTCTGACACAAGATCCGAAGAATTAAGTAAACATGCATCTATAGAAGCTGAGAACATTTCTATGGAAGATATTGAACTGGATTATCAGGAGTCGGAACTCATTGCGCATGACGATGAACTGCAGGAGCTTATAAGAGAACGCGACAAAATCATAGGTAGCTATGGCTTTGTAAAGAGTAAGCGAAAGGAATACGCTGTAGTAAATGTCAGAATTCAAAATCGAATGGCAGAACATCATAAAACTGTATATGGTTGCACTGATTTCGAGGAAAAGGAGCTTACGCTTAAACATCCTACGCAGGTTCTACATGAGGCAGTAACTTATGTGAATGAAGAAAGCAACGAAGCATTTGAAAATTTTAATCTTAACCGCCTTGCAAAGAGTCGTGAGCAGATTGACTTTGAATCAGCAGAGGCAGGTGCATTTATCAAGAAAATGGAAGAGAACTTTAAAAGAAGAAGGGAGGAGTCTCAATTTGCACAGAGTAACCATCAGGAATCGTAGTATTCCTAAGCAACCAAGGGTATTTGACGTGATAGTAGACGAGTCTGGCGATATTATTCGCTACGAGCTGCAGAACATACGAGGGGCGATGTTTGTTGATATGTGTGATGTTCTGTTACAGATAAAAGAAGCCTTAAGAGCAAGTTAATATGAGGTGATCTACCGAGCTACCGGATCCGAAATACCGAGATACCAATTGCCGGAGTCATGACTTCAGTTAAGGGTGATGGATACCTACATCCATTCCTTCATTGTAAGTCTGACTCCGGCTTTTTTATTCCTGAAAAAATCTCCCATGTTTAATACAGGAAGCTTTTTTCAAAAACTTTTTCGAAGGTGTCAGTAGGTGAAACCTTTGCCCCTTAATCTACACACAACGAAGCAAGAAAGGAGGTGATCAAGGTGAGAGCTACAGCAGACAGACGGCTGGCGATCAGAGATTATATATCTGAGAGACGCCATACAACTATTGCAGAACTGATACAAGAATTCCATGTCAGTAAGAGTACAGTATTGCGTGATCTTGAAGCTCTTACCGAGAACACTTCCTTTTATACAACGCCGGGTAATGGCGGCGGAATACATGCAACCGAAGGGTGGTATGCGAGCCGCAGATACTTATCGGCGAATCAGGAGGCACTTCTCAGAAGACTGGAGACAGGGTTGCAGACCGAGTCGGAAAAGAAACTGATGGAGAGCATTCTGCTTGCTTTTGCCAAGCCGACACACGAGTAAACAAAGATAAGGAGCTTATGTATTATGAAAATTTTTAATGATGTTCCGGTTACGGAATTTAAAAGAGGAGATGTGGTTTTCATTGAGAATCCGCTTCAGGGCACTGATGCAGGCAATCATGTGGTTTGCGGTAATCATCCGGCGGTCGTCATCCAGAATCAGAAGGGAAATGATTGCAGCCCGAATCTGATAGTCGCATATCTGACATCTCAGATTAAGCGTGTCGAGATGAAAACCCATGTACTGCTTACCTGGTATGACGAGTTAAAGACATCCATGATTCAGGCGGAGCAGTTGGCAACCGTAGATAAGAGTGCAGTCCTTGGTTATATCACTCACCTGAGAGACGAGGATATTGTCCGTTTGGACAGGGCACTTCTGGCATCTCTCGGTATGGACTAAGACAAGGAGGATTAATAAATAATGGCCAGTTTATATGAATTGACAGGCCAGATGGACTATCTCCGTCAGCTTCTGGAGGACCCGGAAGCTGAGGAGCAGGTCATTCTGGACACAATAGAATCGATTGATTATGAGATCGAAGAAAAAGCGGACGACTATGCCAAAATCATTCGCATGCTGAACGCAGAGGTAGATGCAATCGGGGCAGAGGTGGAATGCCTTAATGCAAGAAAAAAGTCTATCAGCAATAACGTTGAACGCCTTAAAAAGCCTTGACCCAGAACATGGTAATTTTGGACAAGAAAAAATTTAGAACGGCATTGTTTAGCTTTAACGTTCAAAAAAATCCGGCAACAGTGAATATCACCGGAAAGGTTCCGAAGAAGTTTCTTATTCCGCAGGAGCCGAAGGTTGATAAGCGTGCAATCATCGATTTTGTTAAGGAGCATGGAAACACAAAATATGCAGAACTGACACAGTCAGAGTCACTGTGTATCAGATAGGAGGAGACAATGGCAAATTTAATTGGAATCGCCGGAGAACCCGGCACAGGGAAAAGCACATCTCTGAAAGGATTGCCGCCGGAACAGACCGTTATTTTTGACTGTGATGGCAAGGGGCTTAACTGGAAGGGATGGAAGAAACAGTACAGTTTTGAAAAATCGAATTATTGTCTGTATAATGGGGTTAAAACCCTCGCCTTAAGGCGAAACCTTTAGGT